>JACXTT010009217.1_pt1 | contig 13509 bp, 9 predicted proteins | sample 9270951 | NCBI WGS metagenome assembly JACXTT01 (sample SAMN15532306, study PRJNA645909) | rock metagenome | isolation source: weathered quartz diorite | place: Puerto Rico | collected 2017-06-21
GGAAACGATTTTTTTCCTTGGCTTGTCCCCCCCGGACGTGAACTTCAGGGGCAAAATCTGCCATAATCCCTGGAAAAATGCCACATCCTGAGGGTCAGCAGATCTTGACCTTTAGCTCTTCTGCGAGGGTCGTCACCAGCCGGATACCACGAAAAGCGCCGGACGGCAAGAAAACACCCATTCCCCGGATGAGCCTCAATTGGCAAGGGCAGCCCGCCAGACACAGGAAGCAGGGCTGAAGAGCTTGGTCGCAGCGCTCTTATGCCCTCAAACTTCGCCCGCCTTCCCAATGCGAATCTGACCAATCCACTCAAGTCAGGCAAAATGGCGGACGATATGGAAATAGCAGGTTTGCAAGAACTATTGCGATCCTGACAATTATCTGCGTAACACGAAATCTTCATGGTTGGAGAAAGTCTGCCGATGTGATTTTTGCAACTCACTGGGGTCTCTTGACTTGCGTAAACCGCCTAGACCAGAGTCGCATTGACACGATTCGCAAGGTGGTTATAATCAGGACCATCGGCAAGATCGGCAAAAGCCTCCGGCAGGGACGGAAACGCCGAATTTCGGGATTGATTCGATTGAGGCGTTCACGGTATCCTGCGGCGGCAATGTCAGACTTGCTGTCGGAATCGGAATGAGGCAAGTCAAGGAAGATCTCGGTCCGCCGCCTTCTTGTGGAAGAGAGGAATTGCGGGCCTGTCCTAATCGCCGGCTGTGCGCCGGCAAGGGGTGGACGTACCCATGAAGACTGTGTTCACGACAGGCGAAGCTGCCAAGATTTGCAAGGTCAGCCAACAAACCATCATCCGTTGCTTCGACAACGGGCAACTCAAGGGCTTTCGGGTCCCTGGGTCGCGCTTTCGCCGCATCCCGCGCGAAATGCTCTACAAGTTCATGAAGGACAACGGCATCCCGACCGACGCCCTCGAATCGGGTCGCCGCAAGGTCCTGCTCGTCGATGACGATGTCGAACTGGTCGAAGTCATGACGAAGTTCCTCGAAGAGGACGGCCGCTTCGAGGTCAAGATCGCCACCACCGGCTTCGACGCCGGCATGTTGGTGAAGGAGTATCGGCCTGACATGCTCGTTCTCGACGTCATGCTGCCGGACATCAACGGCAAGGAAGTGTGCCAGCGCGTACGTGCGGACAGCACGATGGAAGACGTGCGCATCCTGTGCATTTCCGGCATGATCGAAGAGGACAAGATTCAGGACCTGCGCCTGGCAGGGGCCGACGACTTCATGCACAAGCCGTTCGACGCCGAGATGCTGATCGACCGCATGTGCAAGATGCTGGACATGGAGCCGGCCGAAGCCGTAGCGTAACAGTTGGTGAGTGGTGGAGTGGTGAGTGGTGAGTGGTTCGAATACGCCACTCACGACTCACCACTCGCTACTCACAATGACACGGATGTCCCATGAAAACCCTGGGCGAAGCGGCGATGGATTTGCCGTGGCTGGCGCCGAGTGTCGCTTCCATGACGACGCTGGCGAAGTCGTCCGCTCATGGCGGACTGACGATAGGAACGCAACTGCGGACTGATCCCGGGGTCGTCTTGCTTTTTGCGCGCGTTCTGGGTTCCGACACATCTCTCGACGCGGCCTTGCTTGACGCGGTGCTGCAACATCAACGCCATTTTCACCTCGGTTCCGTAGACTGGAGTCAAGCCGGGCCCGCTGCCGTTCAGCGCACGTGCTGCCGCCAGGCTATGCTGGCCAGCCAACTGGCGGAAAAGGTCGGCTGCGATGGTCAACGCGCCTGGATCGCCGGCTTCCTCGCCCCGCTCGGCTGGCTCGCCGTGACGGCCGCTGCGCCGGACAAGATCGCGGACCAAATTAATCACGTCGCAACCATCACCGATATCGCAGCCTGGCAACGGCAAGCGTGGGGCCACGATCACACCGCACTGGCGCGGCGTCTGAGCCGCTGCTGGCGTCTGCCAACCTGGCTGACATCGATCCTCGGCCATCTCGGCTTGCACGCGAGCATTGCGGAACGCCTTGGCGCCGACCCGAAATTGTTTCAGATCGTGCAAATGACAGTCGCCCTGGTGCAGCAACGCGAGGCAGGCCTGGGCTTGGCGGTTGGCGCCGGCCTGCCAGAGTTGCTGAGTGCGTTGCATCTGAAAGCGAGTGAGGTAGGTTCGCTCGCCGACGCCGCGATGCTGGCCGAGTTGCCCGAACAGGCCTGGGAATCACCCGCCAAGCATGCGCTCTTGCCCGATCTCTTGCGGCTTGCCCTGGAGAATCGCCGGCAGAACGATGCGGCCTGGGTCGATCGCTTGCAGCAAGACCTCGACCAACTACAAGAGGCGCTGGTGCAGCAGTTTGCCGACGAGAAGGGTAGGCTGCAAGCGATGAAGCTGTCGGCCCTCGCCGAGTTCGCTGCCGGAGCAGGGCACGAGATCAACAATCCGCTCGCCGTCATCTCCGGACAGGCGCAGTATGTGCTCAAGCAAATGGACTGGCTCGAAGCGCCCGCGGAAGAGATCGACAATGTCCGTGAATACCTGGATAGCCTGCGCGCCAAGATCACGCCTTCGCTGCAAAAGATCGTCGGCCAAACGCAGCGCGTGCATTCGATCCTGACCGAACTCATGCAATTTGCCCGACCCAGCAAGCCGCACGTGCAGGCGACGTCGGTGCGTAGCCTGATCGGCGACGTCGCGGAATCCCTGCAGACGTTCGCGCAGCAGCGAAAGGTCCAGCTGATTGTGGCGGGCCTGGAGCACGACGAAAATCTGCACGCCGATGCGGCGCAGGCACGCATCGCCTTGAGTGGGATTTTGCGCAATGCGATCGAAGCGGCTCCCCCCGAAGGATGGGCGCGCATTCGGCTGGAGAAGAGAGGGAAGAGCACGCTCGAGCTGATCGTGGAGGACAACGGCAAGGGGCCGTGTCCGACGATCCGCGAGCACCTGTTCGATCCGTTCTTCTCCGGACGATCGGCGGGGCGAGGCCGCGGTATGGGTTTGCCCATCGCCTGGCGTTTGGCTCGCCAACAAGGCGGCGACATACGCTTTGCCGGCGTTCAGGACGGTGTCACCAGCTTTGTCTTGACTCTGCCGCTCGCGCCGGCGCCGGCATTTGTCAATAGTAACGGCAGCGGCTATCACATCGATGCCGTTTCCGTAGGGTGCGTGAAACGCACCTGAAGCTTCCGGTGCGTTTCACGCACCCTGCAGAACCTAAGCCATGACGATTTCCATCTCAAGTCTGGGGGAACGTCTGGAACGGGGCGAGATCGTCACGTTCGAGCCGTGCCCGTTCGCGCTGCCGACGGGCGACGACTTGGCGTTCCTGACGGAACAGCAGCTGAAAAGCTCGGCACACAAGAACATCAGCTTCAACCCTGCCAATCACGCGGTCACGAGTTTCGTGCAGCGCTCACGGCTGCAAGCCGAACGATTGCGAACATTGATGGACAATTTCTCAAGGCACGCGTGTGCCTGGCTGGGTCAGCAGTTACCTCGTTATGCCGAGGCATGGCAGCCGGACCGCGCCAGCCTGCGCCCTGAGGAGGAAGCGACGCGCAAGCTTCGGCTCACGGCGCGAAATGATCTGTTGCACTTCGACGCGTTCCCGTCGCGGCCGACGCGCGGCCAGCGTATCTTGCGTCTATACGTCAACATCAACTCGACTGATGACCGTGTCTGGATAACCTCCGACACGTTCGCCAAAGTGCTTGACAAATATGGCGCCGCCGTCGGACTGCCGACGCAGCACGCGAATACCTGGGTCCGCCGGTTGGGGCAGGGGATTCTCGGCTTGATTCAGCCGACGGTGCTGGAACGTACGAATTACGATGACTTCATGTTGCGACTGCATCATTTCTTGAAGGCAAACGATAGCTTCCAGGAGCACGCGTCACGCAAGCTCTGGCGCTTCAAGCCCGGCACGGCATGGCTGTTCTTCTCGGACATGATCAGCCACGCGGAACTCCGCGGTCAGTATGCTCTGGAGCATTCGTTCTTCGTCGCGCCGCAGACGCTGGTCTTGCCGGACGAGTCGCCGGCGGCGCTTCTGGAGCGCATGTGCGGCGGCAGCGTCTTGCAAAACGCCGCGTGATCGGCGAAAATCCCGTGGTGCAGGCGGCTCGCCTGCATGGCAGTATTCGTGCAGGCGAGCCGCCTGCACCACGGGATTCTCCATGTCCACCCCCTGGTCCAATCCGACGACTTTCGGTCGCACGCTCGTGGCCGGCGTCACGCAGCTGATCTATCCGAACACCTGCTGGGTGTGCGGCAATGTCATGTCGCCGCAGCAGGTTCACGTCTGTGCCGACTGCTTGCCGAAGCTGACGGTCGATCCATTTCCGACCTGTCCGCGCTGTTCGAGCACCGTCGGCCCTCACCTTGTGCTTAACGACGGCTGCGCGGATTGCCGAGAAAAGTCCTTTGCCTTCGACGCGACCTTTCGCATGGCGCCCTACGAAGGCTCCTTGCGCGATGTCATCCTGCGCATGAAGCGCTGGACCGGCGAGGATCTGGCGGAAGTGATCGCGTCACTCTGGGCGAAATGCCTGGCGGCGCGGCTACGATCGCTGGCGCCGGACCTCGTCATTCCGGTGCCGTTGCACTGGATGCGGCGCTGGCGGCGCGGCTTCAACTCATGCGACATCCTGGCGCTGCGTCTTGCTCGCGAACTGGTCATTCCGTGCCGTACCCATCTCTTGCGGCGAATTCGTGCCACCGCTCAGCAGACCGCGCAGCCGAGCGCCACGGCTCGACGGGACAATGTCAAACATGCCTTCCAGGCGAAAGCCGGCGACGACCTGTACGGCAAGACGCTGCTGCTTGTCGATGACGTGCTGACGACCGGCGCCACGGCCAACGAGGCGGCACGCGCCCTGCGTCAGCACAAGCCCAAAGCAATTTACGTTGTCGTACTGGCGCACGGTCGCTAGAGCGTCTTAGCTCGAAGCGCGAGTGAGGGACACGGACCAAGGCGCAATTCCCTTCCCATTGGACACTTGGTTGCTCGCCCTCTTTTGGCAACATTTGACGCCTGCGTAAGGATTGCGGGCGCGGAAAGCTATTCGCTTTATGATTGGTAAGAAGATGACAGAAGTAGGCTGAGTAGCGGAAATTAGTCAGTTGCCTTTCTTAGCTTGCCGAGTTTAGGGGTAGATGGGAAATCGGTGCTGCGCCGGTTGATTTCAACTGGCGTATGCGACATAGAATTAAGTGATCTCATTTCGCGCTTGGATCGATCGGCAACGTCGAATCCTATTGGCGGCGTGAACGAGAGGGTGAGTTTAGCAGGGAAGGAAAACAATGCTTCGCTACAGTCTCATAGGGGTCGTTCTACTTGGGGTCGCCGCGCAGGTCCACGCCCAGTCCAAGGCGGAAGGTCTGTTTGACGAGCTGACCCGAGATTTCGGTTCCGTGCCGCGCGGACAGGAGGTGATGCATCCGTTTCGTATCGTGAACAACACGAAGCAGCCGGTGCATATCGCCAGCGTGCGCGTGTCATGCGGCCGTTGTTCCTCGGCACAGGCGTTGCAGACTTATCTGCAGCCCGGTCAGGAAACGGCCATCATCGCCAAGATGTTTACAAGCCAGTTCACCAATACCAAGACCATCACCATCTTCGTGCAGTTCGACCAGCCGCGCTTCGAGGAGGTGCGCCTGTGGATTCAGGCAAACAGCCGCGACGACGTGGTATTCACGCCGGACAACATCTCGTTCGGCCAGGTCAAGCGCGGCGCCACGCCGGAGAAGAAGATCACGATCGCGTTCCAGGGGGGGGCCTCGACGCAGATCACCGAGGTTAAGAGCGAGAGCAACTACGTCAAGCCGTCCGTGCAAGAGGTAAAGCGCCCTGGCGGCGACACCGCGTATGAGATCACCGCCACGCTGCGCGACGACACCCCCGCCGGCAAATGGTACACCGACATCTGGCTCAAGACCAATAACCCCGCCATCCCCAAGCTGCGCGTTCCGGTGACGGTCGAAGTCGAGGCGCCCTTGAGCGTCAGTCCGAGCACCGTCTCGCTCGGACAGGTCAAGGCCGGCGCCGAGACAGACCGCAAGGTCATCATCCGCGGCGTCCGGCCCTTCCGCATCACGGGCATCTTCGGCACCGACAAGCAGCTGCAAGTTCGCCAGACCAACAACAACAGCGAGACGGTCCATGTGCTCACCGTGACGATCAATCCCGATGAAGTCGGCGACCTCACGCGAAGAATCCGCGTGCAAACCGACCTGAAGACCGGCGGCGACATCGAGTTTCACGCTCAGGCCCAGGTGGTGCCGTAGTCCCCTCTTCGTTTAGCGCTCGCATGGCGCCGCGCAACTGCGTGGCGCCGTGCGAGCGCTAAACAAAGACCGTCAAGACAATCGCTTGCGGAACTTCATCGCCGCCAGGAAGAACGTCGCGATTCCCATCGTCCACAACACCAGCGAATGCACCCACAATTCCGACCAGCCTGCCCCGCGCAGGATCACGCCGCGCGCCGCGTCGATCAGCCATGTCGTCGGGAAGATTTGCGCGACGTACCAGAAGAACGTCGGCATCGATTCGAGCGGGAACACATAGCCCGACAGGAAGATCGACGGCATCATCGTTCCCATCGCCATCTGCCCCGCGGCCTCGCGCGTATCCACGCGCGTCGAGATGTACAATCCCAGACCCAGGAACGAGAACGTGAACGGCAGCGTGAACGCCAGCAGCGTGACGACATAGCCGTGGATCGGCACCTGGAACACTGACCACATCAGGAACAGGATCGTGCAGAACTCCACGAATGTCAGCACCAGGTACGGGATCAGCTTGCCCAAGATCAACTCGCCCGCTTTGACCGGCGTCATGAACAGCTGCTCCAGTGTGCCTTTTTCCTTTTCCCGCACGATCGCATTCGCCGACAGCATGATCGCCATCATCTGGCACATCACGACCATCAGCCCGGGAATGAAGAAGTTGGCCGAGCGCGTGTCGGGGTTGAACAGGATACGTGGCCGCGACTCGATGAGGAACGGCTGCACGAGGGCAACGTTCTTGAGCGACTCCTGCAGCGACAGGGCGTTGCTGACGTTGAGGGCCTCGCCGGCGATGGTGGAGTTGGAGCCGTCCACCAGGACGAGGATCTGGGCCGAGCGTCCCGCTTCGATCTGGCGCGAGAAGTCCTCGGGAATCTTGATGGCGACTTGCGCTTTGCCGGAGACGATCATCCAGTTCATGTCCTTCTCGGTGAAGACCTCCTTGACCACGCGAAAATCCTTGGAATTCTCGAACATGCGGATCATGCGCTTGCTCTCCTCGGTCTGGCACTGGTTGAGCACCACAGTCGAAATGAAGCGCACGTTGGTGTCGATGGCATAGCCGAGCATGAACAATTCGAGCACCGGGATGAACAGCGCGAAGAAGAGCGTCGCCGGATCGCGGATGATGTGCAGGAACTCCTTACGTGCGACGGCGTAGGTGCGTTGGAAGGAGAATTCGGTGTTCATGTGTCGCTCCATATTGCCGCTTGCGGCGTAGCAGGTGTGCGCATCTGCTACGCCGCAAGCGGCTAGGTCTTCGCCGCCTGCGCTCGTGATATCGTTACGAACACATCTTCCAGCGACGGCTCCGCGTCCATCACCTTGGAGCGCTCCAGCCCCAGCTCCGCGAGGCTGCGGTCCTTGTCGACGAGAGCATGGATCGATTGTCCGAAGATCGTCGCTTGCTGCACCGCCGGGTTGCCGCGCAAGCGTTCGAGGGTGCCGGCCGTATCATCGTCATGGATCTCCAGCCAGCGCGTGTCCGCGGGCGTCACGCCGGGCATTTGTTTGAGCTCGCGCGGTGTGCCGATCGCGAGCATGTTGGCCATGTAGATATAGCCGACGCGGGCGCAACGCTCAGCCTCGTCCATGTAGTGGGTGGTGATGACGAGCGAAATGCCCTCGGCGGACAAGCGAAAGAGGAGATTCCACAGGTCGCGGCGGGCGACCGGATCGATACCCGCGGTCGGTTCGTCGAGAAAGATGAGCTTGGGGCTGTGCAAGAGGGCACACACGAGGGCGAGCCGCTGCTTCCAGCCGCCGGAGAGCCTGCCCGCGTATTGCTCCATGTAGGTGCCGATGCCGGTCAATTCGATCAGCTCATCCTCGCGTTCCTTGGCTTGCTTGGGCGTCAAGCCGTAGATGCCGGCGTAGAAGTCGAGGTTTTCGCGGGTGGTGAGATCCTCGTAAAGGGAGAACTTCTGCGACATGTAGCCGATGTGGGCACGCACCCGTTCCGACTCGGCGGCGACATCGTGCCCGAGGACGACGGCGGTCCCCGAGGCGAGCGGCACCAGGCCGCACAGCCCGCGGATGAGCGTCGTCTTGCCGGAGCCGTTGGGCCCGAGCAGGCCGAAGACCTCGCCCGGCGCCACCGTCAGGCTGACGTCATGGACTGCCGTGAAGGAACCGAAGCGGATGGTGACGCCGTGGGCGTCGATGGTGGGTTGGGGCATGGGTTGACTAATCCAGCGGAATCATGACCTCGGCGGCCATGCCGGCGTTGAAGATGCCTTGCGCGTCATCCGGGCGAATTTTGACGCCGAAGACCTGATGCCGGCGTTCGTCCACGCTCTGCACGTTGCGCGGCGTAAACTCACTGATGTTCGCACGCTGGGTGACTTCGCCCTTGAAGATTCTGCCCGGATACGAGTCGATGGTCACATCAACTTTCATCTTGTTGAGGATCAAGCCGTACTGGGTTTCGGGCACGTAGACCTTGACCCACAAGTCCTCGATACGCAGCACGCGCAGCACCGGCTGATTGGGTTGCACGAGATCGCCGGGCCGAAACGCGATGACCTCGATCCTGGCCTTGCCAAGGTTCGGCGGCGTCGCGATGGTGGTCTCCTTGAGGTTGATCTCGATGGCTTCGAGGATCGCCTGCAATTCATCGACCTTGGCCTTGGCAATGTCCTTGTCTTCCTGGCGCGTGCCGTTGCGGAGCAGGTCGAACTGGGCCCGGGTGCGTTCGTATTCTTGCTTGGCCTCGACCTTGTCCTCCTTGCGCGAGCCCGCCTTCATCATCTCGTCGCGCCAACGTGAGGCTTCCTTGCGTCCGCGGGCCCGGTCGCGCGCCGCCAGCGCCGATTCATACTCGGTGCGCGACACGGCCTTGTCGCGATACAGCGGGGCAACGCGGTTCCACTCCTTCAACGCTTGCTCATAGTCGGCCTCGGCGGCTTTCAGGTCGTTCTCCGCCTGCTCCTTCTCCTCGAGACGCCAGCCGAACTCCATGCGTTCCCAGCGCGCCTTGGCAGCCTCCATGGCGGCCTTGGCGGTGTCCTTGTCCTCCTGACGCGGTCCGTTCTTGGCGCGCTCATACTCCGCGACCGCGGCATCGAGCCGGGCCTTCGATTGCTTCCATTGATTCTTGAGCTCCGGCGCCTCGAAGGTAATGAGTGGTTGATTCTTCTGGTAAATCTCGTCCCCCTCGCTCACCAAGACCGCCTCGACGCGGCCGCCGACCTTCGAGCCGAGTCGGACTTCCTGGATTTCGACGACGCCGGGCAACCGCAGCATTTTGCCGTTGCCGAACGGCCAGAACGCTGCCAGGCCGCCGGCAAGAGCGAGGAGCAAGACGCCTACCAGGATCAGAATCTTGTTGCGCATCCGAGGGTCTCGACGAGGGGCCGACATGTTCTCGATTCATTATACGAATCGGTCCGGGCGTTTGCTGCTTGCAGATTAGCGCTCGCAAGGCGCCAGGCGAGCGCCATGCCGCCAGCGGCAAGGCGGAAGATGTGTTTCCAATCGGCGTATTCGTACATAAGAAATTCCTGCATAGACGAGAGACTTTCGAGAAGAGGTGACCATGCCGGACAGCACCGCGGCGCTTCGGCCGATTCGCAAGCTGATGGTGGCCAATCGCAGCGAGATTGCGATTCGCGTGTTTCGCTCGACGCATGAGCTGGGCATCCGCACCGTCGCGATCTATGCCCACGAGGATCGATTTGCGCTGCACCGGTTCAAGGCGGACGAAGCTTATCGCGTCGGCAACGCGGGGGAGCCATTGCGTTCGTACCTCGATATCGACGGCATCGTCGCGCTCGCGAAGGAACGCGAGGTCGATGCGATCCATCCCGGCTATGGGTTCCTCTCCGAGAATCCGAAATTCGCTCAGGCGTGCCAGGACGCCGGCATCATCTTCGTTGGCCCGCGCGTCGAGGTACTGGAACAACTCGGCGACAAGCTCGCGGCCCGCCGGCTGGCCAGGCTCGCCAAGGTGCCGATCCTCTCCGGCGGCGACGAGCCCGTCAAGAAGAAGGCCGACGCCCACAAGCTCGCCAAGAAGCTCGGCTATCCCGTCATCATCAAGGCGTCGATGGGGGGCGGCGGCCGCGGCATGCGTGTCGCCCATGCGGACGAGCAGCTTGACGATGCCATTGACGCCGCCCAGCGCGAAGCCGGAACGGCGTTCGGCGTCGCCGATGTTTTTGTCGAGAAATTCATTCCACGCGCACGCCATATCGAAGTGCAGCTCCTCGGCGATCGGCACGGCAATCTCGTCCATCTCTTCGAACGCGATTGCTCGTTACAGCGACGGCATCAGAAGGTCGTCGAACTCGCGCCGGCGCCGAACCTCGACGACTCGATCCGCCGCGACCTGTGGGACGCTGCCCTCGCCGTCGGCAGGGCCGTGAGACTCGATAACGCCAGCACCGTTGAGTTCCTCTTCGACGTCGATGCCGGCAAATTCTACTTCATCGAGGTCAATCCGCGCATCCAGGTCGAGCACACCGTGACCGAAGAGATCACCGGCTATGACCTGATCAAGTCGCAAATCCTCATCGCCCAGGGCCTGCCGCTGGCGGACGCCGAGATCGGCATGGGCGATCAAGCCAGGATCTTGCAGCACGGTTTCGCGATTCAGTGCCGGGTGACGACCGAAGACCCGATGAACAAGTTCGTGCCCGATCACGGCCGGCTAAGCCATTACCGCTCGGCCGGCGGGCTGGGCATCCGGCTCGACGCGGGGACGGCCTTCTCGGGCGCCGTCATCACGCCGTACTACGATTCGATGCTTGTGAAAGTATCGGCACACGGACTTCGCTTCCTCGACGCTGCCCGCCGCATGGAACGCTGCTTGCAAGAATTCCGCGTGCGCGGCGTCAAGACGAATATCCCGTTCCTGATCAATCTCGTGCAGCACGAGACGTTCCTGTCGGGAAATTGCACGACGCGGTTTCTCGACGAGACGCCGGAGCTGTTCCAGTTGCCCGAACGCAAGGACCGGGCGACGCGCGTGCTGACGTACATCGCCGAGGTGCTCGTCAACGGGCATCACGAGGCGGTGGTCAGGAGCTTGACGCCGGAGAAGCGCAAGGCGATTGCGCGCGAGCTGATCCCGGTCCCAGTGCTCCCTCCTTTCCCGCATCCCCCGTCCCCCGCTGGTGAAAAGGAAGGAATTCCCGACGGTACGAAGCAGATTCTTGACAAGGGCGGGCCGGCCGGGGTCGTCAAGTGGGTGAAGAAGCAGAAGAAGCTGCTGCTGACCGACACGACCCTCCGTGACGCACATCAGTCGCTGCTGGCGACGCGCATGCGCACCTTCGACATGCTGCAGATCGCCCCGGTCTATGCGCGCCGGCACGCCGACTTCTTCTCGCTGGAAATGTGGGGCGGCGCCACCTTCGACACGAGCATGCGCTTTCTCAAGGAAGACCCCTGGCAGCGCCTCGCCGACCTGCGTGAGAAGATCCCAAACATCCTCCTGCAGATGCTGCTGCGCGCCAACAACGCGGTCGGCTATGCCAACTATCCCGATAACGTCGTCCAGATGTTTATCCACGAGTCGGCCCAGGCAGGGATCGATGTCTTTCGCATCTTCGACGCCCTCAACTGGCTGCCGAACATGAAGCTCGCTATTGAATGTGTCCGGGCCGAGAACAAGATTTGCGAGCCGGCGATCTGCTACACCGGCGACATCCTCGACCAGAAGCGCGACAAGTACAGCCTGAAGTATTTCGTCGATCTCGCCAAGCAATTCGAGAAACTCGGCGCGACCATGCTCGGAATCAAGGACATGGCCGGGCTGTGCAAGCCGTACGCGGCTCAGAAGCTGGTGCGGGCGCTCAAGGCGGAGGTCGGCATTCCGATCCATTTTCACACCCACGATTCGGCCGGCGGGCAACTAGCGTCGCTGCTGCTGGCGGCACAGGAGGGCGTCGATATCGTCGATGTCGCGATGGGGCCGCTGTCGGGCCTGACGAGTCAGGTGAACCTCAACACGCTGGTCGAGTGCTTGCGTCACACCGAGCGCGACACCGGCATGGATTTCGAGTCGCTGCAGGAGACCGCACTGTACTGGGAAGGGGTGCGCCGCTATTACCTGCCGTTCGAGTCGGGTACGCTAGCGCCGTCGGCCGAGGTGTATCGCCATGAGATGCCGGGGGGGCAGTATTCGAATCTCTACCAGCAGGCGCAGGCGATCGGCCTTGAATCGCGCTGGGGCGATTGCTGCCGCATGTACGCCGAGGTCAATCGCCTGTTCGGCGACATCGTCAAGGTGACGCCGACGTCGAAGGTGGTCGGCGACATGGCGCTCTTCATGGTCGCCAACAGCCTGACGCCGAACGAGGTCGAGAACGGCAAGCGCGAGCTGGCGTTTCCGGAGTCGGTCGTCGAGTTCTTCGAGGGCAAGCTCGGCCAGCCCGCCGGCGGCTTTCCGGAGAAACTGCAAAAACGCATTCTCAAGGGACGCAAGCCGATCACTGCGCGGCCCGGCGCCAACCTGCCGCCGGCCGACATCGAGGCAACGCGCCAACTGCTCGAAAAACAGACGACGCGCCCCGCATCCGATCGCGAAGTCGTGACGCACCTGCTCTATCCGCGCGTCTATGACGAGTTCCTGGCGCATCAAGCCAGATGCTCCGATGTCAGCGTGCTGCCGACGACGGTCTTCTTCTATGGCATGGAGAAGGGGGACGAGATCAGCACCGACATCGAGCCGGGCAAGACACTGATCATCAAGTTTCTGACCATCGGCGACCCGCACCAGGATGGCCGGCGGCTGGTGTTCTTCGAGTTGAACGGCCAACCGCGCGAGGTATCGGTGGTGGACAAGGCGCTGGCGGGGGATGTGCCGACGCACCCGAAGGCGGAACCGGGCGACTCGAAGCAGATCGGGGCGCCGATGCCGGGGTTGATCGTAAGCGTCAATGTCGTGGCGGGCGAGGAAGTGACAGCCGGTCAAAAGCTCGTCACGCTGGAGGCGATGAAGATGGAGACGACCGTCTACGCCGAACGAGCGGGCAAGATCGCGGAGTTGCTGGTGCGGCCGCAACTACAAATCGAGTCGGGAGACTTGCTGCTTCGTTTCGAGTAGTCCGCATGCTGTTCGCCGGACACTCGAGCGACAGACCTTGCGGCCTTTATCTTTGCAATTCTGGCTCATCCGTGGAATGGGTGTTTTCTTGCCGTCCGGCGTTTTTCGTGGTATCCGGCTGGTGACGACCCTCTCAGGAGAGCTAAAGGTCAAGATCTGCTGACCCTCAGGATGTGGCATTTTTCCAGGGAT
>JACXTT010009218.1_pt1 | contig 13508 bp, 13 predicted proteins | sample 9270951 | NCBI WGS metagenome assembly JACXTT01 (sample SAMN15532306, study PRJNA645909) | rock metagenome | isolation source: weathered quartz diorite | place: Puerto Rico | collected 2017-06-21
GGCCGTGCCAAGTCAAAAGTTAAGAGTTCAAAGCGGCCGCCACATACGCGCAACGCAAGGACGGTCGTCACGTCAGTTATAACTCCGGCGCGGGGTGCGGCTGCCGGGGCCGCCCTCGCGGGGCTCAGGGGCTTTCGGCTTGTCGGCGTAGAAGCCGCGCTCTTCGCTGCGACCAATACGGCGGTGAGCCCAGAGACCTTCCAGAATCATTTCCGCCGCGGCGGCGGCCTGCGCATGATCTTTTTTGTCCGCGCCGAGGAGGCCAACATGATCGAGCAGGTCTTTGATGTTGGCTAGCTGCTGGTAGCGGTCGGAGATGGAAGCCAGGTCGGCGAGTTTCAGTTCGCCGCCGAGTTCAAACCACTGAACCACAGGTTGGAAGTTCACGTCGGCGAAACGCTTAGAGAAGATGCGGCCAACTGCAGTACGAATCAGTTCGCGGGCGATGGTGTCGGCGCCCTTGAGTTCGCCTTCATATTCGAGTTCGAGTTTGCCGGTAATGGAGGGAAGCGCGGAATAGACATCGGCAACGCGAGCGACAGTGTTTTTCTCGCGGGTGCGGGCGGCGCGCTGCTCGGCGCTGCTGACGACGCTCTCGAGAACGGAGATGGGCAGACGCTGGCTGACGCCAGAGCGCTTGTCCACCCGCTTATCGTCGCGGGCCTGAAAAGCGATTTCTTCAACTAGTTCGCGGACATAATCGGGTACATCGACACAATAGCCGGAGTTGCGGCCGGTCCAGGCTTCCTGCTTGGTAATAGAAATCCCTTCTGCGATGGTAGCGGGATAGTGCGTGCGAACTTCCGCTCCGATGCGGTCTTTGAGAGGCGTGATGATTTTGCCGCGCGCCGTGTAGTCCTCAGGGTTGGCGCTGAAGACCAGAAGCACGTCGAGCGGAAGGCGCAGCGGGTAGCCCTTAATCTGAATGTCGCCTTCCTGCATGATGTTGAACAGCCCAACCTGAATTTTTCCGGCGAGGTCGGGAAGTTCGTTGATGGCGAAGATGCCGCGATTGGCGCGGGGGAGCAGGCCGTAGTGAATTGTGAGTTCGTCGGAGAGGTCGCGGCCACCGCGTGCAGCGCGAATGGGATCGACATCACCGATGATGTCGGCCATGGTGACATCGGGCGTAGCGAGCTTCTCGACGTAGCGAAGATCACGAGGCATCCAGGCGATCGGCGTGTTGTCATTTTCAGCGGCGATGCGATCGCGACAAGAGCGGCAGATGGGCTTCAGCGGGTCGTCATTGATTTCGCAGCCGGCGACCACTGGAATTTCCGCGTCCAGAAAGTTGGCCAGGCCGCGGAGGATGCGGCTTTTGGCCTGACCGCGCAGGCCGAGCAAGATGAAATTGTGACGCGAAAGAAGCGCGTTGACGACTTGCGGAACCACGGTGTCTTCATAACCGTGCACGGCGGGGAACAGCGGCTCGTTGCGCTCGATGGCGCGGAGCAAGTTGGCGCGGATTTCGTCCTTCACCGGACGAGACGCGGCGCGGGCGTCAAAATCCGGGATACGACGGAGTTCGCCGAGCGTGGCCGGTTTGGAGCGCCCCGATGCGTTAGGCGATGTTACGGTCATTAGGCCCCCGATGGTTGCAAAGGCCGCGGCGAACGCGGTCTTGATATTTTGATGCGGGCGCGACGAAAGCGTTTGCTGCTCCAGCGAAATCTAGTTCAGACCATGGCCATTGCCCATGGCCCGGGCGCGCAACTGCCCGGCCTTTTGCAGGTGCGCGGACCATTCGCGCAGATAGGCGACCAGGCGCTCCTGACGCTCGGCTTCAGAGCGCAGTTCGAGCACGCGCTGCTTCCACAACAGGTCCATAGGAAGTTTGGCGGCGATTTTGTAGGACATTTCCGGGTCGCCCGCCGGGTCCAGGTCGCGCGGGTAGTCATCGAAGACTAGCGTGTGGCACGTTTCATAGAGTTCGACGAGCTGTCGCGTGAGGTCCAGGCTGAGTGGCGAGGGGCGATCTTCGAGAAAGTCGATGGAGCCTCGGAGGAGCGCCTCGTCGCTGAACAGTTCGATGACCCGGAAAGGATCGCGGCCGATGGTGAGAATATCGCAGCGCCCGTCGTCGTAGCGCTTGGTGACTTCGAGAATCTCGGCGGTGCAGCCGGTGCCCGCCATCCCGTTTGGAAGAGCAAGCAACATGCCGAAGGGGGACTTGGTTTCCAGACATTCCTGGACCATCTGGCGGTAGCGTGGCTCGAAGATGTGCAAAGGCAGATCGGCGCCGGGCAGAAGGACGACGGTCAAAGGGAAGAGCGGTAGGCGGGCCGGTGACATCGCTGGGCATCCAGCCCTGAGCATAACAGACCGCGCAGCAGGGACAAAGATTCAGCGCGCTACCAGGGAAGAGCGGGGCGACGCAAGCCCCTCCTTACAAGCAATTGCAACTAGAGTTCGGCCAGGAGGGATTCCATTTCAGAAAGCGCGTGCTGGTTTCCGGATTTGGACGCAGCGGCGACGCCGGTCTGCAGAACGGTGCGGGCTTCTTCGGTGCGCGATTGTTTGGCCAGGAATTGGCCAAATATCAGGTATGCGGGAACGTAGTCGGCGTTGCGTTGCAGAAGTGCGCGAAAGTGGGTCTCTGCCGCGGCGGAGTCGCCCGAGTTCATACATTCCATGGCCAGGCCGTAACGGGTGAAGGCGTCGTCCGGTTTTTGCGCCACGAACTGTTCGAGCATTTCGCGGCGCGATTTTTTTGGTTCGGGCATGGTGTGCAGGTAGTATAGCGGCTTGGCTCCGGGACCGGGGAACAGGGATCGGGCATCAGACGGAACGACGGAACAGGATCCGGGCGAGGCGGAATGGCAAAGCCAAAAGGCGACACAAGAAACGAACCGCTTTTGAAGGGGAAGGCGATCAGCGCGTCGCGATCGGAAATGGCGGAAGTGGTGCTTCCCGCGGTGACCAATCTCCTTGGAAAGCTCTTGGGTGGGCACGTGATGCATCTGGTGGACGTGGTGGCGGCGATGGCGGCGAGCCGGCACTCGAACAGCTACGTGGTGACAGCTTCGGTGGACTATATCGACTTCCGCAATCCCATCAATTTAGGGGAAATCGTAGTTTTGAAAGCTCAAGTTAATCGGGTGTTTCGTACCTCGATGGAGGTTGGCGTGAAAGTGTTTTCCGAAAACGCACTGACCGGGGAACGGAAGCACACCACGACTGCGTACGTTACGTTTGTCGCGCTGGACGCTGAAACCCGCCAGCCGAAGGTGGTGCCGCCCGTGATCCTGAAGACCGCCGAGGAGAAGCGACGGTGGCGGGACGCCGGGGATCGGCGAAAGACGCGGTTGGCGATGAGGTACAAGAAGCAGAAGGGCCGCGACTAACTCAGCCTTCAGGATGCTGGCGCGGAAGGAGAACTCGGAGCGGGAAGCCCCAGGGGTCCGGTAAGAATTCCAACAATATAGCCCAGACAAGTCAGAAAGAGGTTCACCCAAAGTCCGATATCAGTCTGCGGAGTGGAGCTAGAGCCATTCCATTCCCTCCTGATTGCACTTTGAACCAGCTCCCGGTGTTGCTCAAGCTAAAGATCACGTATTTCTGTATATAGGAAACGATACTCATAGGGATATGTCTAATCCTCGGTGACGCTGCCGACCCAGAGAGGAGTCGTGGTGGGCTGAGGGCTGCCGCCTTCGGGTTCTTCGGTGATGGCTAGAGCTTTGGTGTCGGCCTGCGAGTCGGGTGGACTGGCAACGAGTAGATCGAACTTGCCGTCCGCATCGGGACGGAGGGTAAGGGAAGGCATCGGCTGTGCACCGGGCGCTTTTGGAATCAGCCACAATTGCAACGTGCGATTGCCGACCGGCATGGGTAGAGACTGGCCAAAAACCACGATACCAAGTGCGGCGTGCCAGGTTGCTTGTAACGGCGGCATGTCTTTCTTGCCAGAAGGCATGGCAATCTTCCTGGAGCGCGGGTCGGTGAGGATCAGGGCCTCGCGGTGGGCCAAAGCCAGTTGCTGCTCCAGCTTGTGCAGCTCGTCCGTAGTCCGAGCGAGCTCCCGGGCGGTGTCGTCGACGATCGGACCCTCCCGGTGGACCTCATAGGCGTTATAAAATGCGAAGACCGTGACCGCAGCGACGGCACCCCACATCCAGAAGGGGATGGTGGATTTCAGTACTTGAGGTTCGGCCGCCTTGGAAGCTGCCGCTTCAGCGCGCACGGTCTTGAGCAGGCGGCCGCGCAGGATGTCGGAGGGAGCCGCTTCCGGCGCAAGATAGGCGAGCTGGCTCACAAGCCACTGTGCTTCGCTGAGCGCTTTGGCGCACTCCGCACAGCCCGTGGCGAGATGAGCCGCAACCGCGGCGCGCTCTTCGGGATCGAGCGAGCCGAGGGCGAAGGCTTCGATCAGTTCCCGGAAGGGGTGTTGATTTTGATCGTTGTTGCTCACAGCGTTGCCTGCAATCCTTCCTTTAGCCGCAAAAGTCCGTTGCGAATCCAACTTTTTACCGTGCCCAGGGGTTGTTTAAGCGTATCGGCAATTTCGGAGTGGCTGAGGCCTTCGAAATAGGCCAGTTCGATGGCTTTCTGCTGCTGCGGACTGAGTTCGGCTATCAATGCGCGCACGCGGGAAGCGCGGCGTTTTTCGTCAATTGACGCTTCGAAATCCGGGATGGTTGGGACCGGTGGAAGCTTTTCGGCTTGCTCTTCGCGGCGGCGCTGGCGTTCGCTTTTGAGGCGAAGTTGATCGGGCGCGCAATTACGGGCCATGGTCAACAACCACGGGACGAAAGGACCGCGCGAACCGTCGTACTGCGATGCCTTGCGCCAGAGTTGCAGAAAAATGTCCTGGACGACTTCCTCCGCTGTGGTGGCTTGCCGCAGGATGCGCAGGACCAGCGCGTACACCAGACGGGAATGGCGATCGTAGAGTTCTTCGAAGGCGCCGACGTCCCGTTGCAGAAGCCGCCGCACCAGCGCCGCGTCGGGCGACACTTGGCTGGGGTTCGAGGGTGTGAAGACCGCAACGAACACGTTCGGGCTGTTCGTCTCCTGAACAGGTGTACGGCATCCGCCTGTCAGCGGATGAATACTCTCCAGTGGCTGAGGCTGAGATCCTTCGAGCCGCCAAGCGGGTCGCAGCACGACAACTTAAAAGGCCCGAGCCCTTCTCCTATGGTATGGCGCCAGGCTAACGTTCTAACCGATTCGAACTTGCTCCGCAACGGTGAAGCTGTGTTCGATGCACGCGCCGATGGCTGGGCCATTCCAGTAGTTGCCGACGATCCAGAGGCCAGGCATACGTGCCACGGCTTCGCGAATCGCCTGGAGCCTTTGGCTGTGGCCGAGATTGTATTGTGGAATCGCGGAAGAGTAGCTGGTCACTCGCTCCAGAACGGGTGAACCGGAGATTTGCAGGATTTTCTCCAGATCGGTGCGGACGGCATAGGCGCTCTCTTCTTTCGAAAGCAGCTTTGGCAGAGTGGCGCCGCCTATGAAGCTGGTGAAGAGGACATGGTCGGCGGGAGCGCGATCCAGGAACAACGACGAGTTCCAGACGCAGCCCAGGGTCCGGATATTTTCACTTCGTGGAATCAGAAAGCCGAAACCGTTGAGACTGGCGCCAATCTGGTCGCTGCGGTAGCCGTGCGAAACGACGGCGACTTGGGCATATTCGATGCCGCAGGCTGGCCGGGACGGATCAGGCGCGAGCTCGGCGAGCAATTTGTCGGTTACGGGTACCGGAGTTGCGAGTACCAGTTTTTCTGCGCGAATCGTGTCGCTAGTGCTGCCCGAATCAAGCGTCAAAACAAAGTTGCTGGCTTCGCGTTGAACGGAAGAGGCAACGCCCAAGCGTAGTGCAGAGCCGAGTGAGGCGGCCAGTCTATTGATCAGTGTTTGATTTCCCTCCCGAAACGAATAGAGGCCCGGTCGGCGGCCGGTGCTCTTTGCTGCGGGCTTATGCTTTGCGAGGCGGATGCCGCCGCGGATGATGCTGCCGCTGAGTTTCTCCGCTTCATACAGTTTCGGAAACGCGGCACGCAAGCTGAGCTCTTCGGGATCGCCGGCGTAGATGCCGGCGACCAATGGCCCAACCAAGCGATCGAGAAGCTCAGCGGTGAATCTTCTGCGAACGAAGGCGGCGACTGACTCATCTTCCGGCGGAGGCGGCGAGGTGCGGAAAACTTCCTTAAGAATGGATCGCTTCGTCTTCCAGCTGAGCAACTTGGAGGACAGAAAGGCTCCGGGCGACATCGGCACAGGCAGAAATTCGCCGTTTAGCCAGATGAATCGAGGCGCGCGGCGGGGCGCTTCGACCAGTTCCCCGGAAATGCCGAGATCATCGCAGAGCGCGAAGATTTGCCAGGTTCCGCTGAAGCTTTGCGGGCCGAGTTCGCAGAGAAAACCGGCATCGCGGACGGACTGAATCACGCCGCCGGCGCGTTGGTCCGCCTCGAGGACCAGGACATTCTCGCCTGCTTTTTTCAGCGCATAAGCGCAGCTGAGACCGGAAATTCCGGCACCGAGGATGACTGTGAGAGGGGCAGGCGACACGGCTTAGAGCGTCTTCGAAAACAGCGGCTTCGCCACGAGTTGCTGCTGTTCGAGGTAAGGATCGAAGAGCATCGCAAGGTTGCGGATGAAAATGCGGCCGAGCCAGGTGGCGCGAATTTCCTCGTCGTCCATGGTCAGCAGTCCGTCTTTGGCCGGGGACTCGAGGCGCTGCAGCTCAGAGGTGAAGTGTTCGTCGAAACGTATATTGAACTGGCTTTCGATTTCGGGTTTCGGAATGACGGTGTGACAAAGCAGGCGGCTGATGACCTCGCGGCGAAGGCGATCTTCGTCCGACAGGTGATAGCCGCGCATGGTGGCGAGGCCGCGCTCGTGGACCGCCTTTTCCCAGGCTGGAAGCTCTCGGTAGTTTTGCGCGTAGGCATCATGAAAGGCGCTGATGGCAGTCACCCCCATGCCATAGAGATCCGCACCGGCTTTGGTGGTATAGCCCTGAAAGTTGCGGTGCAATGAACGCTGGGCTTGGGACACAGCCAACTCATCGCCCGGCTTGGCGAAGTGATCCATGCCGATGTAAAGGTAGCCGGCTCCTACGAATTTGAGCAAACCGGTGCGGAAGATTTCGAATTTCTGCATGCCCTCCGGCAAGTGCGCGGCGAAGGAGCCTTGCTGTTTCTTGAGCCACGGCACGTGGGCGTAGCTGAACAGGGCGATACGATCAGGAGCGAGCTCGATAATTTGATCGACGGTGTGCGCAAAGGTTTCGCGGGTTTGATATGGCAAGCCGTAGATCAGGTCCACGTGGATGCTGTCAAAACCCAGAGCACGCGCGGACTGGATCAGATCGCGCGTGATGTCGTACGACTGCAGCCGGTGAACCGCCTTCTGTACGGGCTGGTGGAAGTCTTGGATGCCCATGCTCAGGCGGTTGAAGCCGAGGCTGCGTAGGGTTTCCAGGTGTTCGCACGAAGTGACGCGGGGATCTACTTCGATGCCGATTTCGGCGTCGGGCGCAAAGTGGAAGCGCTCAGCAGTGTAGCCGAACAGATCGGCGAGTTGTGCCGGAGTGGAGTAGGTGGGCGTGCCGCCGCCCCAGTGGAATTGGACGACTTTGCGGTCCCGTGAGACGGTTTGGCTAACGCGCTCAATTTCTTTTTTCAGGACGTGGAAGTAGGGAATCGAGACGCTTTTGTCTTTCTGGATGATGACATTGCAGGCACAGAACAGGCAAAGGCTCTCGCAGAACGGCAAGTGCATGTAAAGCGAAACCGGAGTGCGGGCGGCATCGGCGGCGGCGTGAACTTTTTCCAAATCGGCCGGCCCGAACGAATCGTTCCAGACCGGCGCCGTAGGATAGCTGGTATAGCGCGGGCCGGGACGGTTGTAGCGAGCGAGAAACTCCTCGTTGACACGAAGTTCGTTGCCCATCTGCTCGCGTGTGGGTTGCGTAATCATGAACCGTGAATCTTCGGCTTCGTCCTTATTCGTTACTGTACCGCCGCTTCTTCAGTAAACAAAAACTGTTGCCCGGTGCTGATGAACGCCTGGGCGTTCTCGACCGGCGTTGCCGGCAAGATGCCATGGCCCAGGTTCAGGACATGCCCGACACCGGCGAGTTCACGAAGAATCTCCTCGGTTGAGGTACGGATGTAATCCCGCGGTGCCAACAAAACTGCTGGGTCGAGATTTCCCTGCAGCGCGACGCGTGGCCCGGTGAGTTTGCGCACTTCGGCCAGATTCACGCGCCAGTCGAAGCTCAGTACGTCGGCGCCGGATTCGATAATTGCCGGGAGCAAATGATGCGAAGATTTGGTGTAGTAAATGACCGGAGCTTTGCCGCGTATGGAGGAGATGATTTCCTGCACCGCGGGCAAAACAAAGGTGCGATAGTCCGATAGCGTTAGCTCGCCGCTCCAAGTGTCGAAGAGCTGGATCGCCGCCGCGCCTGCCGCGATCTGGGCGTCGAGATATCCAATTGTTGATTGCGCTATGCGGCGGAGCAGATCGCGAAAGCTTCGCGGCTCGGAATGAAGGAACTGTTTTGTGGTGGCAAAGCCTTCTTTGGTTTTGCCTTCCACCATGTAGCAGGCCAGCGTCCAGGGGGAGGCCGCGAAGCCGAGTACGGGCACATCCGGGCCCACACTCCTAACGATGCGGCGAATCGCTTCCATCAGAAACCCGGTTTCGGACTCCGGATCGAAGTTGCGAAGCTTGCTTACAGCTTCCGCCGAGCGCACGGGCTCGGGAAGGTTGGGTCCGGCGTCGGCCAGTTCCAGGGGAAGGCCCATAGCTTCAGCCGGAATCAGAATGTCAGAAAAGACGATAATGGCGTCCACACCCAAACGACGGAAGGGCTGGAGCGAAACCTCGACTGCGAGTTCTGGAGTTTTGCAGACTTCCAGAAACGCATGTTTGGCGCGAAGTTCGCGGTATTCCGGCAGATACCTTCCAGCCTGGCGCATCATCCATACCGGGACGCGCGACAACGCTTCACACCGGCACGCACGCAAAAAGAGGTCTTTGCGGTTCACAGCTGTCGTCGTGAAAGGCATAGGGTTAGACGACTCTGAGGATAGCAAATTGCAAAAACGGCTGCCCGTGACGTCGGTCACAGTGGCGCCCGGCGGCGGCTGGGCTATACTTTCAGCAGGCCACTGGATTGCCGTGCCTAGCGACGCGGGCGGTGGCGCAGGACAATGAATCATCTCTTTGTGCTGCTTACACTTGCGGCTTACGGCGGAAGCTTCGCCGCCTACGCGGCGCATCTAATTTCTGGCCGCGAATGGTCTGGACGAGCAGGTTCGATTCTGTTGGCCGGGGGGCTGCTGGCGCACTATTTTGCTCTGCTCGAGCGCGCACGTGGCTTGCATATGGTTCCGTACCATGACTTGGCTGGCTCGCTTTCCCTGTTTGGCTGGCTTCTTGCCACGACCTATTTCGGGTTGGAGTTGTTTCATAGGCAGCGATCGGTTGGCGCCTTTGTACTGCCTTTAATTCTGGCTTTCTTCACCTTCGCGCTGCTTGCTCCTGCAGACCGTACGGCTCCGCCGCCGGCGCGAGGAGTCATTTTCGCGTTTCATGTGACCCTGAGCATCTTGGCTTACGCCGCCTTTGGGCTTTCCTGCGTACTGAGCATGATCTTTCTGGGAGAGCAGCGGCTCCTGCGCAAGCACAAAGTGGGTGACGTCGTCTGGAGGCTCCCAGCGCTGGACATTCTGGACCGGATGAGCCAGAGCAGCGTCCTGGTCGGGCTGGTGGCGATTGCGATTGGAACCGTGCTTGGCTTTGTCTGGGTCGACCGGCTGACCGGAAACGTTTTCCACTACGACTCGAAGTATCTGGTGACGCTCGTAGTCCTGGTGGCTTACGCGTTCTATCTGCGCTTGGCGCGTAATCCGAGCTGGCGGGGATCGCGGGCTTCGCAGCTTTGCGTGTTGAACTTCGCGCTGGTGGTTTTCAGTTTTACGGTGGTGAATTTGTTCTTCTCGCGCGCGCATCGGTACTTTTAGGAGACGGCGATCGGCGTCATGGAAATCGTGCTGGTCGGATTGAATCATCGCTCGGCGCCGCTAGAGGTGCGAGAAAAGGTATCTTTCACCACGGACCAGGCGCGCCAGGCTGCCGAGGAGTTGCGCGGGCGGGGAATTTTGCACGAGACCCTTGTGCTTTCCACGTGCAATCGAAGTGAGGTGTACGGAGTACCGCCAGAATCCGCACGCGAATCAGCCGCGGCACTGTCGAGTTACCTGAGCAGTTTCCACTCCGTGCGGCCGGAGCTGCTGACACCTTCGCTCTACCACCACTATGATCGGCAGGCGGTGCGCCATCTTTTTCGGGTGGCATCGGGGCTCGATTCCATGATGCTTGGAGAGGCGGAGATTCTGGGGCAGGTGCGCGAGGCTTATCGCGCGGCGTATGAAGACGGCGCGACTGGCCCGGTGCTGAACCGCCTGTTCCAGGGTGCGCTGGAAGTCGGGAAGCGAGTCCGCTCGGAAACAGAACTTGGCGCACGGCCGATGTCGGTAGCCTCGGCCGGTGTGAAGCTTGCAGAAAGAATTTTTGGGAAGCTGAGTGACCGTTCAGCGCTGGTGCTGGGCGCCGGAGTGATCAGCGAACAGGTGGTTTCACAGCTTAGGGATCGGAATATTGCGCGGTTGCTGGTCATGAATCGCTCGATGGAGCGTGCGGAGCGCTTGGCGCGCGAGTATTCCGGCAAGGTTATGGCGTGGGAGGACCGGGAAGCTGCGCTCGCCCTTCCGGACGTCGTTGTGTCGAGCGTTTCCTCGGAAGAGCCGGTGCTGATGCGCGCGGCGCTGCAAAAGGCAATGGCGCTGCGCAAGAATCGCCCGCTCTTCGTGATGGATCTGGGGGTTCCGCGAAACGTGGATCCGGCCACCGCTGATTTGTACAACTTTTATTTGTACAACATCGACGATCTGACCCAGATTGTTCAGCAGAACCGCAGCGCGCGGGAAAGCGAAGTGCCGCGCGCGGAGGCCATAGTCGACGAGCACGTCGGCAAATTCCTCACTTGGCAGGCCGGGGTGGAGCTGATCGGGGTCGTCGAAACCTTGCGCCACAAACTGAAAGAGGAGCGGGCAGCGTTTGTGCGGGAGAGGGCGGAACGTATTCCCGGTCTCACAGCGGAGCAGCGGTCACACATGGAAGTGCTGATGGACGATCTACTGGAAAAGATGCTGGTCAATCCCGCGAAACGGCTGCAAGGTGAGAAAGATTTGCGCCGCAAGATTCAGCAGGTGGAAGCCATTCGCGACCTCTTCTTGCCGGACCGGAATCGCCAGTGAGGCCTATTCGCATCGGCACTCGCGGCAGCATGCTGGCGAAGTGGCAGGCGGAATTCATTCGCAAGAGGATTTTTCAGACTACGGGCGTGGACGCCGAGATCGTAATCATCAAGACCACCGGCGACAAGTTGCACACGGCTTCCTTCGCGCAGATTGGCGGCAAAGGTGTTTTTATCAAGGAACTGGAAGAAGCGCTGCTGAACGAAGAAGTGGACCTGGCCGTGAACAGCGTCAAGGACATCCCGACCGACGTTTCTTCGCGGTTGTGCTTTCCGGTGATTTGCCGCCGCGAGGATACGCGTGATTGTCTGGTCTCCGCCAAGGGAGAAACGCTGGCGACGTTGCGACGGGGCGCGCGGCTCGGCACCAGCAGCCTGCGACGCCAGGCGCAAATTCGGCATTTGCGACCTGACCTCGACGTCCGCGAACTGCGCGGCAACATCGATACCAGGTTGCGCAAAGTGGAGAGCGGCGAATATGACGCCGTGTTGCTCGCCAAGGCCGGGCTAGACCGCTTGGGCTGGAGCAGTCGCATCAGCGAAGTGCTGTCGCCGGATGCTTGCATGCCGGCGGTGGGACAAGGTGCGCTGGGGGTGCAAGCACGGCTAAAGGATACAGATCTTGCCGATGCGCTGGCGCCGCTGGACGATTTCGAGACGCGGCAAGCGATTGTTGCGGAGCGTTCACTGCTTGGCTCACTGGAGGGAGGCTGTCAGGTGCCGCTCGGTGCGTGGGCCAGAGTGGAGCGCGCAGAGTTGATCCTCGATGCGGTGGTTTGCTCGCCTGATGGAACCAAGCACATTAGGCAGCGCGCGGGTTCCGTTCCCGACCAGGCGCGTGAACTGGGAGCGCAGGTGGCGCAGCTTCTGATCGATGCGGGTGCCCGCGAAATCCTGGAAGAGGTGTATAGGCAGCGTGGCTGAGCAGCGTTTATCCCCCCTGTCCGGCAAGCGCGTAGTGGTTACGCGTCCCCGGAACAGCAGTCCCGACCTTGCCGAGGCCCTGCTCGCTGCGGGAGCAGAAGTGATTCTGCTTCCCTTGATCCGCATTGTGACGCCTAACGATCTCTCCGCGCTCGACGCCGCCTTGCGAGCGTTTTCGGAATACGATTGGCTGGTTTTTACGAGTCAGAACGCCGTCGCGGCGGTGGCCGAGCGGCTGGCAACGATTCCGGAAGCCTCCAAGTGTTTGCCTGGGTCTCTGCAAGTGGCTGCGGTTGGTGTTGCAACGGAACGGGCAGCCAAAGAGGCGGGAATGGGGGTTGCCTACACAGGTCGCGGAACCACGGCCGCGGATCTTATTTCAGAATTAGCCGCCGAACTGAAAGGTAAACGGGTTCTGTTGCCGCGCAGTGACCAGGCAGCGCCGGAGTTGCTCGATCAGGTGCGCGCCGCTGGCGCCGAAGTACACGAAGTCGTTGCCTATCGCACTGTAGCGTTGGACTATCGCCAGGAACGAATTGGTGACGAGGTCCAAGGCGCCGACGTAGTTCTTTTTTTCAGCCCTTCCGCTGTGCGCGCATTTCGCGCGCTGCTCGATTCCGGTGTACTCTCATCTCGGGTGTTGACGGCGACCTTTGGTGCGGTCGGTCCGGTCACGCAGTCGGCATTGCTAAAATCGGGACTGCGTTGCGATCTTTTTGCGGCGCGGCCGGAGAGTGCCGAAATTGTTGCCACCTTGGCGACTCATCTCGAGAGGAACAAGAAATTGACAGTTCCCGGAAAAGCCTCCTCATGAGCTTTCCAGCCCAGCGGCCTCGCCGGTTGAGGAAAACCGAGTTGCTTCGTGGCCTGGTGCGGGAAACGCGGCTTTCCGCCGCCGGTTTTGTCTATCCGCTGTTCGCGTGCCCGGGTTCTTCGGTGCGGCAGGAGGTCGGCTCCATGCCAGGAGTATTCCAACAATCTGTGGACCAGATTGTGGAGGACTGCAGGGAGGTCGAAGATCTCGGAGTTCCGGCGGTGATTTTGTTCGGTTTGCCGGAGAGCAAGGATCCGCGGGGCGCAAGTTCCATTGCGCCGGACGGCGTCGTTCAACGGGCGATCGAGGCGATTCGCAAAGCCAGAGTGAATCTGCTCCTCATTACCGACGTGTGCTTGTGCGAGTACACCGACCACGGACACTGTGGAGTGATCGAAGACCGTGAAGTAGCAAACGATCCGACGCTGGAGATTTTAGCTGAGCAAGCTCTGTCGCATGCCCGTGCCGGTGCGGACGTGGTTGCTCCGTCGG
>JACXTT010009219.1_pt1 | contig 13506 bp, 9 predicted proteins | sample 9270951 | NCBI WGS metagenome assembly JACXTT01 (sample SAMN15532306, study PRJNA645909) | rock metagenome | isolation source: weathered quartz diorite | place: Puerto Rico | collected 2017-06-21
GCTGGCACGTTTTTGTCAGGAAAGGCTTGGCCGAGGTCGTAGATGACCTTCGTGTAGCCCGGTTCACACGCTCCCGTCTGGTTGAAGAGCGGTGAGCTCTCGAGGCTCGCCTCGGTGCAGCCGCCGGTTCCTCCCTTCTGCGGATCGGGGGGGTTGGTCTGGGAGTCGAGCCCGCAGCGCGGTGGGTTCTGCTTTCCGCACCGGGATGCGCGTGCCGGTCGGCCGGCGATCAGGACGCAGACCCCGGCGCTAGCGAGGAGGAAGATGATCTGCTTGCTGGGCATGGGTCTCCTTTGGACAGCCGATGGGCAGCCGACGTCTCGTCGGTCCGTCCGACGGTGGAGAGCAAGGCGCATGCCCGCGCCCCGGTATTGGGCGTGGGGCTCGATCTGGCGAGTTTGCAAAGCCGATGACTCTGCCCGCGCGAGTCAGACCAACGTCCCCTGGCGCCCGCCCGTTAGGGACCCACGGGAACTACAGCCCGGGCTCCTCGCCCGGGATGTCGATCGGCCAACCCTGGAGTCGCGCGAAGAATGCGGCGATTCCGGCGGTGCCCCAGTGCCACGAAGGCTCCCGCGCGAGTCGCCATCCCCGGTCGCGCCGGTGCTCGTACCAGTAGAGGCCGACGCGATCGGTCCGCGCGACCGCCGCCAGCCACGTCTCCGCCCCGAGCGCGCCCCTGCGATACTTGTCGTCGCCGGCCGCCCGCCACAGGTCGTCGAGGAACCACCCGATGCCGGCCGCGCCGTTGTCGAGTCCGGTGTGGACGAGAGGGCTGCCCGCGTCCTCCGCCCACGCCTTGCCGCCGCACTCGTCGACGCCCACCGCCAAGAGCCAGTCGCCCGCCTCCCTTGCCGTGCGGAGATCGATCTGCGCGCCGGTGAGCGTGTGCGCCTGCAGCTCGACCCAGCCGATCCCCGCGGAGCCTTCCTCGATGCCGGTCGCGAGGAGGTCGTTGGCATCGACGCCGGTCGGGTCGATCTCGATCGGCCATGCCGTGCCCGCCGACTGGCGAATCCCCTGTGACCGCACCCATCCGAGCAGGCGCTCGGCGTCCGCCAGCCAGCGCGAATCGCCGGTGCGCTGGTAGAGGCGCAGGAAGAGAAACGCATCGCCGGCCGACCCGTTGAGAAAGCCGGTGTCGAATCCGGTCGTGCCCGGACGCTCGGGTATGGCGCCATCCGACGAGATGAGACTCTCGAGATAGGCCGCCGCGCCGAGCGCGTACGCCTCGTAGCGGGCATCACCCGTCCGCTCGGCGAACGCATCGAGCGCATAGGCGATTCCCGCGATCCCCTGGCCCATCCCGGTGAAGACCTCGGTGTTCGACGGGTCGTCGGTGTAGCGCCACTGGCAGCGCGTCGGGCAGGGCATCCCGCCGGCCTCCTCGCCCCGCGCGATCTCCCAGCGCATGCCGGCGAGCGCGGCGTCCGTGAACCGACCATCGCCGGTCGCGACGCCGAGCCGCCAGAGGAGATCCGAGATCCCGGGCGCGCCGTCGTCGAAGGAGGTGAAGTGGGTGCCGGACGCGCCCCCGGCGTCGAGGAAATCGGGCCAGCGGAGACCGTCGCCCACGGGCTCGGCAGCGACGAGGAGCCACTCACCGGCGCGGGCCGCGGCGTTCAGGTAGTCGGCGGTTCCGGTCGTCTTCCACAAGGCGAGGAGACCCATCGCGACGCTCGCTGCCCCGACGTCACGGTCGGTCTGCAGGTGCGGTCGCTGGATGACGCTCCGCCACGCCCAGCCACCGCCCGGAAAGTCGAGATGACGGGCGAGCAGCGACTGTCCGGCCGCCGCGAGGACGTCTGCTGCGGGCGGCGGAATGCGGCATGCCGGTCGCGCGCGGACCGGCTGCGCGCAGAGCAGACCGCCGCCGAGGACCAGGGACGCACGGAACGCGAGGGATGGTGAACGCCGGATCGCCATGCGGCGCGGCGTGTTGGTCGCACGGAGCGCCACTTTCCGCAAGGTCGTGAAGGCGGTGTCCGACCCCCCAGGCCCCGTCTCGAGGTTCACCCTCTCGCGAGCCAAAGTAGAGTCGTCATGGCGCAGTAGAGGGTCCTCAGCATCGAGGACAACGCCGACAACCCCGTCGTGTTCCACGAGCTGTTGACCCTCTGGGGATACGACGTCGAGGCCGCCGAAGATGGCAACAGCGGCGTGGCGGCCGTGCTCGCTCGCCGTATTTGCGTGACTCACGGAGTCACTACCGGGGCGGGCGGGTCCGACAAGAGGCGCGACGCCAACTCGGCCCTTTGTGGGGACTATGCCCTCGGATTTCCCGTCAACCGAGGCGGACTTGCAGGCCATCGGGAGATGCGGGATGGCGCAAGCCCTCTCCGGTCGTACGGGGCCGCACGGTGTCGCCCGGTGACGGCACCATTGACATGTTTACATGAAAGATCCTAAACAGCACCATGTTGACCCGCATCTGCCATAGCAGAGAGCATATCCGCACCCCGAAGCGAGACGATTTCATGCGGGACCCACTTGACAGTAGAGGTGAGGCTGAGGTCTATGCTCGGGCGGTTGCCCAGTGTATCGCCGTGGTCGGGAGTTGGCCCTCTTGCCAACGAGGGACTTGATCAGAAATCTCGCTCACCTGCCACGGAAGGAGCCCCCATCCGACCGTCGCGATGAACGAGGCAAGCCGCCAGAGGACGAATCGATGACGAAGAGAGCACGTTGGTTGGTTATTTGCGCTGCACCAGTCGCTCTAGCAGCGGTATTGGCGAGCCCGGGCCCGGCCGTCGCACATCAGTCTCCGGCGGGGTGCTCCCAGAACCGCCTCGGGGTCGACATCGGTCCCGTCACCACCCCGGTGCTCAACGGGCAGCCGACGTGCTGGCACCCCTTCGTGTTCAACAACCCCTTCCGGTTGTCGGACGCCTGCCTCATCGACACGACGACCGTGACGCTCACGTGCCCGGCGGCCGATGGGACCTCCACAGGAACGGTGCTCACGCTCGGCACGAACCTGAGCCTCCCCGTCGACGGCAGCGGCGACATGGACTTCGGCAGCGTCTGCTGCCCGGCGGTCACCTTCAACTCCGGGGTGGATTTCGTGTTCGCGCGCATCGACGCCGGCAAGCAGGGCGACACGACCCAGGGGAAGTTCCACCAGGCCGTCACGGACCTGTCGTTCCAGATCTTCAAGGAAGTGACGATCTCCGTGCTGAGCTGCTCGGTCGAGGTCGACAAGGAGGTCTCCTGCGTGGGGGCCCCCTTCATCGACGTCGGCTTCACGACCAACGATGGGGACGGCACGAGCCAGAGCTGCGACGCGTGGAACGCGTTTCCGGGCATGAACGCCGAGTCGGTCACCGTGCGCTACGTGGCACGCAACACGGGCACGGCCGACCTGACGAGTTGCAGCATCACCGAGAGCAATACGGCCATCACGGCTTCACCGGTGTCGGTCCCCGACATCCCGACCGGGATGGATACCGCGCCGATCGACCGCACGAACGACTGCAGCGACACCTTGGCCATGGGCGAGCCGAACCGGGCGGACCTCACGTGCTCGTGCTCCGCAGGCGGTGTCACGCAGATGGTCACGGCCTTCGACCGGGCGAACTTCCGGTGTCTCACGCCCGGGCTGAACGTCGACAAGGTCTGCACCACGGTGCAGGGCGGTCAGCCGAGCCCGTTCACGATCACGGTGTCGAACACCGGGACGGCGGACCTGAGCGGGTGCGTCGTAGACGACAAGTTCTCGGCCCCGGGGGACGACATGTGCGCCGGGTCCCTGACGGAGGCGACGGGCTTCCCGACGGCGCCGTTCGATGTCGTGGCGGGCGCGCCGGCGCATCAGATCATGGGGAGCCTCGGGCCACTCGGCGCGGGTGACACGTGCAACCGGGCGTCGGTGCAGTGCAACATCGTGGGCTCGATGAAGATCATCTCGGACTCGAAGGACGCGATCTGCAGCGTCACGACCACCACCACGACCACCACGACCTCGACGACGACCACCACCCTTCCGACGCTGCCGGGCGGCTGCCGCGTCACCGGAGGTGGCACGCTCGACATCACCAACCCCCGGGTCGTCAAGGCTACGCACGGCGGGCAGGTCGGAGCGTCGGTCGGAATCGCCACCGCGTTCACGGCGGACAGCGCGTGCATCAAGGGGGAATGGACGCACGAGCGCCACGCACCCCAGAGTTCGGGGAACTTCCACGGGCGGTCGTTCGACAGCCTGAACTGCGCGTGCCTCGCCTGCGCCGGAGATCCGGACAGCGGTCACGTGCTGGACGGCCTGTGCAACCCCGGCGACAGGATCTGCGGTCCGGAGCCTCGCCGGGCGCCCGACAACGCGATCTGCTTCTCCGGTGTCGGCGACTTCGCGCCGGACGGCGGCGGCCGGTCGCTGAGGTCGGTCGTGTTCCGTGTCGACGTGCAGGATCACAGCGAGCCGGGAGGAGGCACTGGTCCTCTCCCCCCCGATCGCTACCGGATACGAATTTGGTTCCTGAGCGGCGACGATCCGTCGTCGCCGGCCGCGATCGACCTACGAAAGGGCGTGGCCTGCGCACACGCGGGCGTCGAGGACGTGACGGCGAGGTCCCCCGATATCGACGACGGCGGCGACCTCGCAACGGGCAACCACCAGATACACCCGCAGATCCGCCCGGCCTGCAAGTAGGAGCGCAGCGAGTCGATGGTCGCGATTGAACGGGGCAAGCCGCCTGAGGAGGAATCAGAGCACGTTGGTGGTTGGCCATTTACGCTGCACCGCTCGCTCTCGCAGCGGTATTGGTGAACCCGGGCCCCGCGGCCGCACATCAGTCGCCGGCCGGGTGCCCGTATTTGAGGCTCCGGAGGGGAAGCCGGGGTTGGGAGGCGGCGGGGGCGTAGGGCTAGGGGAACCTGGCGAACAGGTCGCTCAGGTCGGACGCGCTGCCAGCATCACCCAGCAAAGGGGTGACGCTGAAGATCTCCTCGATCGTGCGCAGCGTCGAACCATGCGTGTACGGAGTCGAGTTCGAGTACCCGCCCCCCTTCGCGAGGGGCGAGAGCACGATCATGCCGATCGGGCCGTCGCCGGTCTCCGCCTCATCCCAGGTGACGAAGAGCACGCCGTTGTTCGCGTACGCCGGGGAGCCGAGGATCTTCGGCACCTCGGCCGAGAGCCAGGTGTCGCCCTGCTTCACGGGATCCTGGAGCGGGTCGCAGGAGTCGTGCATGTCGTCACACACGTTCGGCGTGATGAAGTTGTAGCGCGCGACCGTGTCGTCCACGAGGTCGCTCTGGAGCTCCGAGTACGGACGGACGTGCTGGATGCAGCGCGGCGCATAGGAGTCGTTCGCCCGGGTGACGTCGTCGAAGAACACGAACGGGTCGTGCCGGACCGCGTAGGGCCCGAGGTCGGTCAGCGGGCAGACGATGCCGCTCGCATCCTCCTGGTAGGCCCGCCACGAAATGCCGGCCGCCTCGAGCAGCGTGACGAGGTGGCTGGTCGTGCCCTGATGATTGCGGGCGGGGTCGTTGTCGTCGAGGATCCCGAAGTTCGTCCCGCTCTCGAGCCACAGATAGTTGGGCAGGCTCGGGTGCACGTCGGGCGGGTTGAAATACTGCTCGGCATGCGAGGCCATCGGCAGCAGCGTGCCGTTGATGTAGGGCGCCGACGCGTTGCCCTTGATGCTTGCCCAGTCGTGGTTCTCGAGCAGGAGGAGGAACACCGTGTGGAGGGGGCACGCTCCGGTGCAGGGCGTCGACGGCGGCGGCGATGGGATCGGGGGTCCCGCCACGCACCCTCCGCTCGTGTCGCAGGCGTCGGCGCAGCTCGGGTAGCTGCCGACGCATGCCGTGCCCCCTCCCGGCGTGCTGCACGACGCCTCGCTCTTCCGGATGCGACACTTCGCCTTCCCCGATGCGCTGGTCGTGCAGCACGAGACGGCGGCCGGGATCCCGCAGGTCGACCTCGCCGCCGCCTTCTGCACCGTTCCCTTGCACTGGGGGGGCAGCTGCATGCTGTGGACCCGGCTGCCGACGATCCCGGCCGAGCAGCGCGCGTAGTCCTTGTGGCTCGTGAAGCCGCTGCAGTCGCAATGCTGCGCCACGTCGGTGCGCGCGGCCGTGACTGCCGCTGCGTCTGAGCCGCCCGGATCGCAGGTCGTCGCACGGGCGGTAGCGGCGCCGATCAGGCCGAGCAGCAGAGCGATCCGGCAAACCGTCCGTGACATGGAAGTCGATTCTCTCCTCTGGCCGTCTTCTGGGCAAGTCGAAAAGCCCACCGTAGGGTCGCGTCGCGCCACACGCGCCCGGGACGCGTCGAGATGCGCTCTTGCACGCGCCGCGCGCGGCAGGGCAGCATTCGAGACATGCCGTCTGCCATCGAGGTCATCAAGCGCCGCCTGAAGGAGGACCGCATCCCGGACGTCCCAGACGAGCTCGGGGAGAAGAAGAAGCGCCCGCGCGAGGTCGCCTTCATGGACGTGAATCTCTGCTGGCCGTGCGGCAAGTGTCCCGAGTTCTGCCCGGTCCAGTGCATCGAGTACCTGGCGCCGGGCACCCTGCGCGGCCGGGGACAGCAGCCTGTTCAGGACCGGTTCCAGGAGTGCATCGGGTGCTACATCTGCGTCGAGGTGTGCGCACTCCTCACCGACTACGACGCCGTCCGGATGTACGACGTCGACCTCGTCGAGCGGCTTCTCCGCGTGAAGATCGGCGACAGGAAGCCAGCAGAGCACGTTCCGGCAAAGCCGTACGAGGAGCTCTTCTCCGAGGGGCCGCCGCCGAGCGTCCGGAGCCTCGGCAAGGGCTCCCGCATCCGCGACAAGATGAACGCCGAGGAGCGCGCCGTCATCGCCCGCGAACGTGGCTGAGTCGCGTTCCGGCGCCTCTCCGGATCACTGGCAGCGCTGGGCGACGCACATGTTGCTGGCGCAGTCCGAAGCGACGAGACAGTCGCGGCCGGGTCCGCATCCCGGACATGTGCCGCCGCCGCAGTCGACGTCGGTCTCGTTGCCGTTCTTCACCATGTCGGCGCAGCTCGGTGCCTGACACGTCCCGCGTATTTGGGGCTCCGGAGGGGAAGCGGGGTGTTGGTAGCTCACAGCGTCGACGTGGTCGTCGTCGTCGTGGTCGTCGTCGTGGTGAACGGCGGGATGATCTCGCACCCGCAGTGGACGGCCTTGTCGCTCCCGCACGCGTTCATGATGAACGTCCCGTTGAGGATGGAGCCCCGTCCCGGCTTCATGAGGGCGTTCGGGGCCGTGACGAAGGCGTCGAGCTCGGCCCCTCGTCCGATGCGGACGGAGCGGCCGGCGACGTTGATGATCGCGCCCGGTATGCCCGGCAGCGATTGCAGGACGCTCGCGTCGGCGATCCGCAGGGTCTCGGCGATGTTGATCGTCGTCTGGTCCGTACCCGCGATGAAGATGTTGCCCGGACGCGCGGTACGGAGCGAGCAGAAGTTGAAGGTGCCACCCGGATCGAGCGTGAGCGTGCCTCCCGTGAGCAAGCGGACTCGGTTGTACGTCCCGGGCGGGAGCGTGACGCTCTGGAACGGGGCGACGATCACGTCCGGGCCGCTACAGGCGAACGGCGCGACGGTCGGGAACGGGTTCAGCACGGGCAGCGTCGGCACGCCCGTTCCGTCACGGATCACAGCGCCAAGGCCGGTGTGGAGCGTGTTGAAGAAGGCGCTCCAGATGCTCGTGTCCGCGAGGAGCCTCACTTGATCGGCGATCATGACGCTCCCGTCGGTCATCATGCTGCCCGTTCCGAGCTGGAAGGCGCCGCCGGGGTCGTTGGCCACCAGGTCGCAGGAGATGTCGGCCCGCTTGCCGAACCGACCGAACGTGCGGCAGTCCACCATGCAGTAGGGATACGGGGTGAACTGCGTACCGAGGTAATCCTCGACCTCGCCGAAGGTGGCGATGTCGAGATGGTTCGTCGCGGGGAGCGGGTCGCCCACGCGGTACCCGAACGGAATCGCGCCCGACACGTCCTCGCCGTAGTCGACGCGGAGCCGCCAGGCTTTCGGGATCCCGGCGCGCGGCGCGGGGATGACGAACGGTGCGAGCACCAGCACGCAGTTCGTCGGCGGGGGGACGGTGTTGGCGACCGAGCCGGGAGCGAACAGGATCGTCGGGTCGATCGGGAAGTCGAGGTTGTGCTCGCCGGGGAGGTCGAAGTCGTCGTCGCCGTTCCAGTCGAAGAAGCCGTTCAAGAAGAGACGTTTCGTGGCGGCGCCGTAGCGGCCGCCCGCGCCGTCGTTCATTCCGAACACGTCCGAGCAGATCCGCGCGCGGACGCCGGTGACGATACCGCCGGCACCGAACGTGAAGCCGATGAAGCCGTCGTCGAAGACGTCGGAATCGGCCGGGGTGACGTTCTCGGTGGGATCCTCGTCGCGGGACGGGGGAGTGTCGGCGTTGTGCTCGTTGCTCACGTTCTCCCCGAGCCACTCGTTCCCCGTGTCCAGGTGGACGGGTCCCCGGACGTTCACCGCCGGGATGGCGGGCGTCCCGACGCGCATCAACGGCTCCCGCTGGAGGGTGTTGTAGCCGAAGGGATCGTGCGTGCCGGGCGCCTGCGCGAAGTCGCCGAGGTCGGCCGTGCACATCCAGCGCGCGCGCCCACGACTCGATGACGAGGCGGTGAGGGGCACGCCGGCGTCGGCAACGTCCGTCTTCCGGTCGACGAATCGCATCATCATGTTGCGCGTCACGGTCGGCGGGAGATCGTGGAAGTCCGGGATGCTGAGACAGAGCGCGGCCATCCCGGCGACGTCGGGGGAGGAGAAGGACGTCCCGTTCCCCCACCGGGTCGACGTCCGCATCTCGTTGGCGGCGAAGTTGACGAGGTTGTTGCCGACGTCGGCATCCCCGCTGCACGTCCCCGCCGCCCCGCACTGGCCTCCCGTCACGCCGACGTCGGTGCAGGCGATCCCGGGCGTCGGGCCGCCGACACAGCTCCCCTGCGCGCACGTCCCGCCTGCCCCACACTGGCCTCCGGCCACTCCGCAGTCGGTGCAGACCTTGCCGGGGGTCGGCCCACCACCGCAGCGGCCGGCGACCGTCCCATCCGGGCAAACCGACGAGTTGCCGAACCGGATGTCCCCACAGCTCACCGAGCCGTTGTTGTCCATGTCGCGGTAGATGCACTCGTTCGGCGGATCGAACGTGCCGTTCGGAGGATTGACCTCGTCGTGACGAACGGGAGTGGTCGTGGCCGGCGGCGTCGGTATGGGACTCAGCCGGGAATCAACGTCCGGGTCATTCGCCACGACGGCGCTGTTCGTCGAGAGCGGATGGTCGGGAGCATTGACGAAGCCCAACCGGGTGTCGCCCACCACCACGGTGCCCGCGGCGCCGGGGTGGCGATAGATGTTCATGTCGGTGTCGTACGTCGCGGACAGGCTGTGCACGGATTGCCCGGGGGCGACGAGGTGCACCGAGGTGGCGCCGTAGTTCGAGAACAGCGCCATGGCGTCCTTGTGCGTGGAAGCGCCCACGCAGAGGACGGGCGCCTGGAGACCGTTCAGCGGCGGTGCGAGCGTCGCGAGGTCCTTCTCGGTCTGGCACGGCATGAAGCCGACGTCGATGCACCGTCCGCCGGCACCGCAGAAGCCGCCGGCCATGCCGATGTTGGTGCAGAACTGCCGCGCCTTCGGCCCGCCCTCGCAGCGGCCGAACCGCTGGAGGCACCGGCCGCCGGCGCCGCACACCCCGCCCGCAAACCCGAGCTGGTTACAGGCCATCCCGGGGTTCGGGCCGCCGACGCAGCTACCCTGGCACATACCGCCCGCCCCGCATTCGTTGTCCTGGCACGTCCCGCCCACGCCGCACTGTCCCCCGACGACGCCGAGGTCCTCGCAGGGAGCGTTGGGCGTCGGGCCGCCCATGCAGTTTCCGCCGCAGATCATCCCCGGGGTCGGCCCTCCCACACACACGCCCTGTCGGCGGCACGTGCTGCCCTTGCAGTCTTTGGTCAGACCCACGTCGGCACAGAACTTCTGCGGCGTGCCGCACCACCCGATCTCACCGCCGTCGACGTTCACCCGACTGTTGCCGGCGGCCGCGACGACCAGGATCCCCGTGCTGTTGGCGATCGCGTTCGCGAGCGCATTCAGGTGATCGGCCTGGGGCAGGTTGGGTCCGAAGCTCATGTTCAGGACGCGGATCGGAGGAAGATTCAGATTGAAGAAGTTCACGGCGATGTTGTAGGCGGCCGAGGCAATGGTCGCGGCGGCCGTGTCCGCGGACGCAAAGCCGTTGCCGTTCTCCGCCTTGAGCGCGATGATCTGAGCGCGCCAGCACACGCCGCTGATGTCGAGCCCGTTGTTGCCCTCGGCGGCGATCAGCCCGGCCACGAAGGTCCCATGACCGTCGTTGTCGCTGACGTCGAAGTTCACAGGACTCGCGGTGAAGTTGGCACCGTGGATGCCCCCCGGACCGGTCCAGGCGTTGTTGACGAGTTCGGGATGGGTGAAGTCGACGCCGGTGTCCATGACGCCGACGAGCACGCTGCGGCAATCGGTGAAACCGTACACCGAACGGTGAAGCTGCCATCCCTGGGGCGCATCCATGTCGGCGTCGATGATGCCGTCGCACGTCCCCCTCCCGGCGCCCGTGCAGCAGGGGATCGGCGCTCCCGCCCCCGTGCACGCCGGGGCGCAGTTGCCCGTGCGGAGCCCCGTGCAGCACGCGGTCGGCGCTCCCGCCCCCGTGCACGCCCCGTTCTGGCCGGTCTGACCGACGTTCAGCAGATCCCACTTCCGGACGAACAGCGGATCGTTCGGGGTGGGCTCGTGCGTCGCCATCTGCGACAGGGTGTTGGGCTCCGCGAACTCCACGTCTCCCGTCGCCTCGAAATCGCTGATCGCCTGCGCGACGGTTTTCCCGGGGTCCGTGATCTGGACGTAGTGAATGTCGGCCATGTCCCAGATGTCCGGCGGGATCTCGGCTTGCGTGAGCGTGGTGCCGTTCAGCGGGCTGTCCGTGAGCTGCTGGCGGAGGTTCGAGATCTCCGACGTCCCGACCGCGCTGATGATCGGCACGGGATCGACCGCGGGGTAGAACTTCACCACCACTTGGCACGGCACGAAGGACACGCCCTCCGGCGTGGGATTGGGCTCCGTCTCGCATGCCGTAGAGGCTAACGCCGCCCGGGATGGAGCAACGATCACGAGCAAGCCGGTCGCGACGGCGACGACGCGCGCGATCCCTCGGACCCTGTCGATGAGCCTCATCTGGGATCCCCCTCGGCTACCGTGGACGCGCCACGGGCAAAGCAGCCTTGTCACGGGCGTCTACGACCGAGCGGAGCGCGTCGTCAAGCAAAAACGATAATTTCTAGTGCCCTACGTTCCCGCGCGTCAGGGCGGTCGTGCAACTTTGCATTGATGCTTCGGACGCCGCCGCCGCGTTGATCCCCCGTCGCGCGCCGTGCGATTGAGGCGCATGCCGTCTCCCTTGACGCGGCTCGGCGCGAGCCTGCCGCTACCGCCGGACCTGGCCATGCGTCGCCGCGTCGCCGAGCACGCGGAGATCCTCGGCTACGAGAGCCTGTGGATCGCCGACGCGGGCGCGGGGCCGGACGCGTTCGTCGTCGCCGCCGTCGCGGCCGGCGTGACACGCCGCGTCCGGATCGGCACCGCCGTCATCCCGATCTACACGCGGGCGCCGCCGGTACACGCCGCCGGGCTATTTGAGGCTCCGGAGGGGAAGCGGGGCGTTGGGAGGAGACGCGCGGCAGGGCCGGGCGTGTCAACTCGGGCCTTTGTGGGGACTATGCCCATGCCCCGCTTCGCTAAACACCTCGCCGAGCGCAAGGCCGACACCAATCGACGTGAGCTGCACGACCGCATCGAGGCGCGTCGCTTCCTCCCGTAGCCAGGCTCCACCCTCCTCGCGGTAGACACGCTCGACCCGGACGCCGCCGTCCTGATCGACGAGCACCACCTCTCGGAGCGTCGGGATTCCCTGGTACGCCACCAGCTTCTCACCGCGGTCGTATTCCCGCGTCGCCTCGGACAGCACCCCGATGAGCACAGTCGGATTCGTGAGGGTGTCGGGTCGCCCGCGGATCAAGGTCGGCGGCCCGCAGATCACGCTCACGTCGGGATACGTCTACAACCCGCCCGGCGTCGCGAGGCGGAGGTCGCTCCCGAACGCTGAGCAATTCTCGCCCCGCAGCGCCATTCGAAGGATGGTCAGTACATTGGCCGCGATGTGATTGTGGGCGATCGACGCATCCGCCATCGCGAAAATCTCGCCATTCGCGTATCCGTGGCGGATCGCGGATGTGGCCTCGACCGCGAAGTAGTCGTCCAGGCTGTACCGGCGCTGTGGTCGGCCGGCCATCAGCTCACAGCTCCGGGCTCGCCGGGAGGAACGTCTCGCCCATGAGGTACGCGTCCACCCCACGCGCCGCCTCGCGTCCCTCCCAGATCGCCCACACGACGAGCGACTGCCCCCGCCGCGCGTCGCCGCACGCGAACGCGCCCGGCACCGACGTCTGGTAGTCCGGCCCGGCCTGGACGTTGCCACGCTCCGTCAGCTTGCACCCGAGCTGCGAGATCACCGTGTCCGCCTCCGGGCCGAGGAAGCCGAGCGCGAGCAACACGAGCTCGCACGGCAGCTCGAACTCGCTGCCGGGGATCTCTTTCATCACCGGCCGGCCGTTGTCCTGCGCCCAGTCGAGGCGCACGCCGCGGAGCGCGCGCACGCGGCCGTGCTCGTCGGGAAGGAACGCCTTCGTGTTGATCGAGAAGTCGCGGATGACGCCCTCCTCGTGCGAGGACGACGTGCGGAGGATCATCGGCCAGTTCGGCCACACGAGCGGGGGGCGGTCCTTCGGCGGCTCGGGGAGCAGCTCGAACTGGTGCACGGACACGGCGCCCTGGCGGTTCGACGTCCCGAGGCAGTCCGACCCCGTATCGCCTCCGCCGAGGATGACGACGCGCCTTCCGCCGGCGAGAATCTGGCCGTCGACGCGGTCGCCCGCATTCACCTTGTTCTGCTGCGGGAGGAACTCCATCGCGAAGTGGATGCCGGCCAGCTCCCGGCCGGGCACGGGCAGGTCGCGCGGCTTGGTGGCACCGCACGAGAGCACGATCGCGTCGAACTCGCGCTGCAGGTCCGAGCCGGTCACGTCGACGCCGACGTTCACCGACGTCCGGAAGGTGACGCCCTCCGCCGCCATCTGCTCCATACGGCGGTCGATCGGCCACTTCTCCATCTTGAAGTCGGGGATGCCGTAGCGGAGGAGCCCGCCGATCCGGTCCGCGCGCTCGAAGAGCGTCACGTCGTGCCCGGCGCGCGCGAGCTGCTGCGCGCACGCCATGCCCGCGGGTCCCGAGCCGACCACTGCGGCGCGCTTGCCGCTCTTCCGCGGCGCGACGAGCGGCGTCACCCACCCCTCGTCCCAGGCCCGATCGATGATGTTCTTCTCGATGTTCTTGATCGTGACCGGGTCGTTGTTGATGTTGAGGACGCACGCCTCCTCGCACGGCGCGGGGCAGATGCGGCCGGTGAACTCGGGGAAGTTGTTGGT
>JACXTT010009220.1_pt1 | contig 13505 bp, 11 predicted proteins | sample 9270951 | NCBI WGS metagenome assembly JACXTT01 (sample SAMN15532306, study PRJNA645909) | rock metagenome | isolation source: weathered quartz diorite | place: Puerto Rico | collected 2017-06-21
TTGTTTGACCTCCCGGCTGTGCGCTGTTTAAGGTCTATACCTGCTTTTGCAAATACGTCACCTTTGGCAACGTCCCTAAATCCTCCAGCAACTTCGTGCCTCGCGACGAGCGCGACAACCGCGATACTTCGCTCTCCGGATCGTTCAGATCTCCAAACACGAGGGCCGAGGTCGGGCACGATTGCACGCATGCCGGCTTGATCTCGCCATCTTTCACTTCGCGCTTTTCCGCCTTCGCTTGATCTTTCGCCTCCCGGATTCGTTGCACACAAAACGTGCACTTCTCCACAACGCCCACTTCGCGCACCGACACATCGGGGTTCAGCGGCAGTTCGAGCGGCCGGTCCCAACCTGGATTTCCGAAGTTGAAGAACCGCACGTTGTACGGGCACGCATTCGCGCAATATCGTGTGCCGATGCATCGGTTATAGACCTGCGCGTTAAGCCCTTCTTCGTTGTGATGACTCGCGTATGTTGGACAAACCGGCTCGCAAGGCGCCGCATCGCATTGCTGGCACATGACAGGTCTGAACTTCACCTGCACGTCGGGGAATTCGCCCTCGTAATAACGTTCCACCCGAATCCACGCGATGCTGCGCCCCTTCGCCGCCTGTTCCGGTCCCGCAATAGGGATATTGTTTTCAGTGCGACACGCCGTCACACAGGCTTCACAACCCGTGCAACGGTCCAGATCCACTGACATTCCCCATCGATGCGTCATCGATGCACCTTCTCTCCCGGATATTCCCGTAACGATCCTGCAAACAGCACCAGCCGGCCGTCTGCATCCGCAACCTTAGCGATCTTCACGCGCGTGGCTGCCCAGGCGAGCGTCCCAGTCTCCGGTTCCTTGACTGGCGCCAAAATGCTGATCGGATTTTCGCCACGCCCGGTCGCATACCGCGTGTAATTCTCGTGTCCTTGTCCGACCGGCATGGCAACGACGTCCGGCGCAATTCCCGGCGAGGGAAACGCCGGCGCCCTGATCGATCCTTGGCTGGACGTAATTTCCACCAGATCGCCTTGTCTAATGCCGAGTCCGTCCGCTGTTTGCACATTGATTTCAACCCAACTGCTCCACATCGCGCTCGACATCGGATCCGGTAGTTCTTGCAAGAGTGGCAAATGCGCGAGCGACCCGTCGAGAAACGCGATCGATGGATACGGCAAGAAGTGAAATCCGAATTGATTCGCGTCGCCATCAAATTGCGGCTCAGCGTATTTAACTGTAGGGGCAGTCTGTGATCGCCCAGGGCGCTCATAGAGCGCCCTTACAGTTGCGGAATCTTTCACCATGTCTTCAAATTTTTGCCAAGGGAGGGCCAACGGCTTGCTCAATTTCCGCGATACCTCCAACAACACGTCCGGTGTGGATCGCGTGTCGTGCAGCGGCCGCATCACCGGAGGCGCGCTCGTAGACACCGCCACCGTCGCTCCGGACTCGGGCGCCGAGTGCACCCACGACTCCAGGAACGAATGATCCGGCAGAATCAAATCCGCGAGCACGCTTGTCTCATCGATGAAATTTCCAAAACTGACGATGTACGGAATCTGCGCTATTGCCTCGCGGACCTTCAAAGTCTTCGGCGACGTAAACACAGGGTTGACGTTGTCGATGAAAACAACCTGCGTCTCCGGTCTGATGAACAAATTGGGGACAGTCCCCATTTCCAGCGGCGTGAAATGAATTTTCCCGTCCACCAGCGCGGTCAGCGCATTCACCGCTAATGCCGTAAACAACGCATTGGTTTGTGCTAGCGCGGCGCCCGCCGCAAACGCCATCGCCGGTTTGTGCTCCGCAAATTCTTTCGCGAGCCTCTCGATCCGGGCCGCCGTCACGCCTGTTTTCTTTGCTACCTCATCAGGTGCATACTCCGTCAACCCCGCAGCCCATCCATCGATGAGCATTCCGGCCGGCCCCGCATCGGCCGGTTTGTGCGTGCCCGACTTCATGATCACGTTGGCTAGCCCCAACGCCAGCACGCCTTCGGTCCCGGGTTTAACCGGCACCCACTCATCCGCATTGGCTCCGGTCTGCGACATCCGATACTCCACCTGCACGAACTTCCCACGCACACCGGGCCGCCCTTGCCGCATCTGTCCATATCCGACGTTCTGGGCAACCGGAGAATTCCACGTCCCGAGGAAATCCGCACCAAATGAAATGACATATCTTGATTCCGCCAAGTCCAGCGTCGGCAATTGTTCTTTGCCAAAACTGAGGAGGTTCGCTCGCCGCACGACATCGTCGCTGAAGAATTCGCCAACCATCGGGGGTGGCGCGCCGAATCGATTTGCAAATTCCGCCATCAGCTCCTGGCGCCTTCCGTGGCGCCGTGACGTCAAAATCCCGAGCGACTTCTGATCATTCGCGGCAGCCAGCGCATCGAGCCTCCCGATGAGTTCCTGCAACGCCTGCTCCCACGAAATTTCTTCAAACTTCCCTTCTCCTCGCGCGCCCGAGCGTCGGAGTGGGTGGCCCACTCGATCCGGGTGATACGTGATCTCAGCCGCGGCCTGCCCGCGCGTGCATAGCTTGCCATGATTGATCGGATGCTGCGGATCGCCTTCCAGCTTTTTCGCAAGCCCCATTTTCGTCACGCCGAGTTTTCCATCGCGCATTACTTCGGCATCGCCTTCCATGACACGGACTGTTAATCCACACCCGGCGGGACACAGCGGACAAATGCTCGGTTTCCAAACAGCAACGCCCGGCACAAGACGATCTTCGGGAACAAAACGAATGAGGTGATACTCCGGATTTCCGCAGCTCGCTAGCGTTGCGCTGGTACCGGTGAGGGCAGAGAGTTTTATGAAGCTACGACGATCCATATGTTTAACGCCGGGCCCCACCGGCCCGGCCTCTGGCGGTACACCGCCTTCGGCGGCCTTCTTGAATAGCATTCGTGCCAGTCCCCCACGTCCATACTAGTAGTGACACGTCAGACAATCGTTCGATGCGCCCTTCTGTTTGTGACAGTTAATACAAAAGCCCATCGTGTGATCGACGACCCGTTGGGCCACCGTCATCTCTGTCAGATCGCCGTGGCAAGTCGCGCAATCAACTTCCGCGCGAATATGCGCCGCGTGGTTGAACCGCACGTGCGACTCCTCGACAAATCCATAAACGCGCTGCCATGCCAATTCTTCACGGCGTTTCGCATGATCACGCAACGATTGAATTCTCGAATCCTTCTCATCGCCAATAAATTCATGACACGTCATGCAGAAGTTGATGCTGGGCAGGCCGGCGCGCGCTCCACGCGTGACTCCGCTATGGCATTCGGTGCAGAGGATTCCAATTTCGTTAAATTGATGAATCTTGTGAGGGAAATCGATCGGCTGTTGCGGTTTGGGTTTGATGTTTAAGAAATGTTCGGCGGCGTCTCCAAAGCTGGCATGTGCAGTGGTGAATGTCGCGGTGCTCCATCGCTTTGCAGCGTATGGGTCCACAATCCGCGTGGCATACCCCGGTACATTGGGTTGTTGCCCACAACCCACCACGGTCGTGATCGCCACGAGCAGCGCCAATGTGCGCACGCTGCCGTAGGTCTCAGTAGGTTTGTTCTCCACTGTTCCCAAAAAAGATCCGCTCGGTCTTAATGCTTAGTTCGCCTTTTGTTTTTTTGTTGTTTTAGGCGAAATGGACGGAACTTAAGACTGACGCCAGGTTCGCCCCCGGCTCACACTGGCGTCGGAACGTTATCACACGCCATCACAGCCTTGCAACGCCGCGCACGGCGTCTAAGTTTCTGCTAAACTAATCAGGTTTTCGGGGCGTGGCTCAGCCTGGCTAGAGCGCTTGGTTCGGGACCAAGAGGTCGGAGGTTCGAATCCTCTCGCCCCGATTAACACAGCCTGTTTCGACATGTTCGGAATGGGCTATTTTTTTCAAGCCAGCACTCCCGTCGCATCCACCATAGCGGCCGGCGTCCTATCTCGTGCGTCGAAATCTGTAATCGCCTGAGATGCGTTGCTCGAGGAGATGCGTCACGGCGCCTTGGGCATCCCGGACGAACCTGATCCCCAGACCGTAAAACCCGGAGAAAGCAGTTTCCGACTGCGCCACAAGTGGGACCTTTTCCCGACCTTTGAGTTCGGCGAACAGCACTCCATCGGAAACTGTGATTTGGACAATTGCAGGATGCGGCCTGTTCCCCCAGAAATCCTGTTCTTCGTACGTACCGGCATACTTCGCCAGGATCTCGGGTGCGATCTTTATTTCAGACTTTCTTTCGTCGGAAACCTTGCCGACCCAGTGATCGAGGCTGTGGTGGCTCTCGTTGCAGACGGCTTCGAGCAGATCGGTATCCGCATTCAAGTCCGCGACGAGTGCTATGGTCCAAGGGCGCGCATACACCTGAGGATCGTTGAGCGTGATTTGAATTTCCAGGTGGCCGAAATCACGGCGCCGGTAGCGTTCAGTGATGCGCAGGGCTTCGGAGTGGGGATGGCCATCGCGATCCAGCCACGTCTGGTCATTGAATCCGAAGCTATCAATCACCAGCGTGTCTCCGTCCCAGCTCCCAACGGAATGTCCCATCCAACTCGTAATCGGATCGGTCTCCAATGGACGCCCGTCCATGAAAATCTGACGATAGGTGAGATCTTCATCCAGCATCAGAATCAGACTTGGAGTCTGAACAATTTTTACTTTACGGGCGCTGTTGCTGTAGCTCGGACCCCATGGCAGGCACTGGACTGACATGTGACCTTTCTGCATGTCTTCCGCACGCTGCCGGACTAAAGCCTCGGCCGAAGGCTGGATTTCTCCAGGTTTCAAGTCCGCTGCGATGTTGCGCTCGTATTTGAGTGAAATTCTTTGCCATAGCCCCGAGAGGTCGGGCTTGCCATCCGCAGTGCGTGGCGCGGGCGCGGTGAGATTTGGCTTGCCGTCCGCAGTGCGCGGGATGCCGGGCGTGGGATACTTTAGCCACTGCGCGTGGAGCGGCGCAGTAACAGCAGACAAGATGATCGCGAAGAAGACGGTTTTCATACGTGACCTCCTCGAACACCAATCTGGATGCTTCGATGATTTTCTTGGTAAGCCGGATACTAGCATAAACAGGAAAAGTCTGTTGAAGCTCTCGTCGCGTTGGATACGCTGGAGGCGCGCTTTCCTAGAACCAACGCTGTGGCCGATGCAAAGGTCCTGAGAGGACAGATTTGCCGCTGCTGTAACAAACTCGACGAGGCGCAGCGGTCTTACGAGAGTAAATGGATAAATATCTTAGGCACGGTCATATTCAAGAGGTCTAAAACCTGCTCGCCACAATGGAAGCCGAATCCGAACGCAGATAGCCAGCGCATCAATCGTCAATCTCTTTCACTTGCGGACTTGCGCTGGAGCAGGTCTGTCGAACTTCACTGCGTCGATCGCAACATTCGGCAGCACTTCCGTCAATTCGATGGTGACCTGACCGTCGGTCCACGTCGCAATCCAGCGGAATGGCATCTTGACACCGGCAATAACGCGATAGTCCGAATAATCGATCTGGGTCGGAACGCGGCCGATCGGCGTATCGACGACGCGCACCATCCGCACCAGCAAGCCGGTGTCGTCAAAGTATAAGTTCAGAGGGGGCTGCCTGGGATTGGTTCCCTGGAGCACTCGGACGTCTTTATCGTCGATAGAAGTTGCGCCGACTCGCCACTGATTGAAAGCCGGTTTGATTTGCATCGGGAAAGACATCATGGCCTCGATCTTTTGCCCTTCCAGATTTCCACCGGTCATCGGCATCAAAGGTAGCGGTTTCTCTACGGCTGCGACCCAACCCTCGCGGCCGTTATACGCTGAGATTCGATCTGCAAACGCGGCATGAATGATGACGGTGCGCTGGTTGGGAGCTTTGGCAAAAACCTCCACCGGCACCTTCGTGTGATGGGTATCAAACCCCGTATATGTTCCCTTGGCGGTCCAACTAGTGAGATTAGCCAACCGCTGAGTTCCTCCGAGCGCCTGGAAATATTTGTCAAAAACTTCATCGGTGGAGGGTCCGCCGCTTCCGGGCCGGATCTGAATATCATTTGGATCTTCCGCAGGCGCACTGTACTGGACAGTCAGGTTTGGCAGCGTGCTGGGGCGCAGATCTCCGCGATGGCAGGTCCAGCAGGTGACACCGCGTGCCCCTCCGAAGTTGTCCTTATTGATGGCGGCAACCATTTGGATCATTCGGCGAGACGTACGCTTCATCGCAGTGTCAACGGCGAACTTTTCCCAAGCAGTATCGCTGTCCGAAGTATGGCAATCCAGGCAGTTGAGGCCGAGCGCAGAGGAGATCATTCCCATCGTGTCCATGAACTCGTCTACGGGAATTCCCTTAAGTACCTGCACGTTTTTGAAAAGGTCTTCAGCCATCTGGGGTTTTGGTTCCGGTCCACGCTGGCCGCTCGATATGCTGATGCCCAGGAAGCACACCATTACTATAGCCATCACAGCAATAATTGTTCGCCTCGATCCTGTTTTCATGTTGTCTCCTTTCAGCGTGGTTCGTCAGCGGGGCAGTATACGTCGTCAATCACTCAACCCGCAATTCCGGTTCAGAACACTACGTTGCCTCATCATTATTTTGGAAACGCCAAGCTGTTGGAGACCAAGCTTGACATAAGACGGGCAGGCTTCAATAATCAGACTAGTTTTCAAGTCAAAAGAAACTCCCTGAGGAAAAAACAATGAGACGTAAATTGCTGGCCGTTAGCGTTCTCTCTGCCGCTCTTCTACTGAGCGCAGTGCCCCTCGTCGCCCATCACTCGTTTGCCGCGGAATACGACAACAACAAACCCATTAAGTTCACCGGCAAAGTTACCAAAGTGGAGTGGTTGAACCCCCACATCTACGTCTATGTCGACGTGAAAGACGACAGCGGAACGAGCATCAATTACGCCGTTGAAGGCGGTGCTCCAAACGGGCTCATCCGGCAGGGCTGGAGAAAGGACACACTGAAGGTTGGTGACACGCTGTCCATCGAAGGCTTCCTGGCGAAGGACGGATCGAATACTGTCAATGCTAGAACCTGGTTGCTACCAGATGGCAAGAAAGTCTTCGCGGGGAACGCTGAGGACGGAGGACCTGCCTCAAGGAATCAGTAGAAGAGAGAAACGTAACTATTCAGCACTTTGTTTGAAAGCCGCGGATCATTGGCACCGATGAAGCGGAGGCTTGCGGCAACAAAAGCTGCGTCGATCTGCAGCACAAGCCCGCAGCGCCTCCGCGCCATCGGCAATGATCCGCGGCTTTCAAAACGGAGTGCTGAATGACTCGCGAAAGGATCGAGTTAGAAGGCCCTATTTTTGCTTCTGACCTGCCGGCGGTAGCTCGTATGGAGCGCCGGTGCCCGTCGAGCCGACAAACAACTTTTTTCCGTCGGCCAAGGTGATATCCCGGCCGTTTGCCCTGTGTGAGCCGTCCTTGGACTGGTATCCGTCGACAATGACCTTCGTTCCAGTCTGCAGAGAGTTCTTTGTAAAGCCGCGCCGGAACAAAACATTCGGAGTACCCGCCTCGAAAGCCCAGTTTTCGATTTTGCCATCGGGCATTTTCACGTCAATGTAGAACCACACGTGGGGATTGGTCCATTGCATCTTCGTGATCGTGCCTTCGAACTTGACAGGTTTCTTCGCGTCGAATTCGGCTGCAAACGCGTGGTGTGCCGAGAGCGGCAGGGCACGCCCCATCGTGAATAAACCGACTATTGCCGTTACAACGGCCAGCTTCGTTCGCATTGGATGAACCTCCTTCACTTTCTGTACCATTCAAAAAAGCGATCGCCTGGTGGAACCTTGCGCGTGATATCAATGATCATCGTCTCCCCTTCCCATCGCTTCACGAGTTGATTCTTGCGAACGTGTCCGTAAAGGAACTCCTCAGCAAATTCGATACAGGGATACTCGATGAGCTGAATATTGGGTTCGAGACGGCGATAGAGCGGCATCGCGATTTTCCACGGCCGCGTGAAAACTTCCGGATCCTCGATGGTCACCTCGTAGCGAATGGCGTCCGGGGTGATCGGCGTGAAGCGTTCAACGAGGTGCAGTGAAGCGCTGTGAAAATTCCCGGCCCTGTCGAACCAGTTTTTGCCGTTGAAGCCGGTCACGTCGACAACGAGCGTATCGCCCTCCCAGCGGCCGACGGAGTGACCCATGTATGTATCGTCGGGCGGTCCTTCCACCTTATCGAGGTGGATCGTGCGGGCCGCGGTGGCAAACGTGAATGCCATCTGAATTTTGTTCGTGCTCTGGGTGATCTGAAATGGGTACGGCATGTAGATGGCGCGCGGAATACCCGGCAGGTAACACTTCAGCTCCGGATCGCGATCAATCCAATTTGCCGCGTTCTCCTTTTTCATCGCGGCGGCTTCCGGTTTGTACGGAATTTCGCCGTCGCCCTGAACCACGCCCATCGATCCCGGCACACCGGCCGCAGCACCAAGCGCGAGGACGGGTGCTGCTGGCACACGGGCGAATTCATAGTTCGGGTAAACACCGGGTTGAGTCACTGCTCCGGCGCGTGCTTCGTGCGCCTGCAGGTCCCAATGCGCTTCATTGTTAGCTTGCCAGACACCGCTGAAGTTAGGTTTACCGTCCGCGGTGCGCGCCGGCCGTGATGTCTGCGCGGCAGTCGAGCGCGTCAACGCGATCGCAATTACGGCCCCTACAACGGCTGAAAGGATGACGATGGTGATAATCGAACGATTGATCCGGTTGCCCATGACAAATCACCTCGAATGTTAGAAAGCTAAAATTTCAAAATTCCCCTCGCCTTCAAAAAATTGCTCCGCCATTGCCGGTCAAGGCGTCCGCGCCGCCTTCATTTCCAAAATCTGTCGCTGTGTCCTTGGTGGCGGGGTCGGGACCTTCTCCCCTCCGGAAGGCGCGCTCTTCGGTGCGCGCACCCAGGAGCATAGTGGGCAGGCCGAAGTTTCCTTCATGACAGCGAGGTTCGTAATAGATTCGGTTTGCTTGCTCATCCTGACGAATCAATTCCTGTTTTACAGTCCAGGGTCGTGTCCATGTCGTCTGATCGTCGACGGTAACGGAGTACTCGATCGTGTTTGCGTCGAGCCGTATCCAGCGTTCCACCAGATGCAATTTTTCGCGAGCGCCGCGATAGCTGAACTTTGGTGAAAAGTTGGTGACGTCGACAACCAGCGTGTTGCCTTCCCAATGTCCGCGAGAATCGCCGAAGCGTTGCGTTATAGAGGATGGCAGATGCGGGCTTCCGTTTACAGGGATCATGCGCTGCCAGCCCTGTCCCTGGCCCGTGTCATAGATGATGGATACTGATCCTGGAGACTGCACGATTCGACGAAACCCACCAAAATCCGGCAATAAAGCACCCATACAGCGTTCTGTCATGCTGCGGTCTTCCGGACTGTCATTCCGATTGATGCGGCCTGTGTTGTAGAAAGGAGGCGTTTCTGCGCGTTTCGGTGATGGCGGCCCGTACTGTCCTCCGTTGCAGGCGGCTTCCTTTTTTTTGCACGTTTCAGTCGCTGCGAGCATCGCCAGCCTGTACTCATTTTCAATCTGGTTCCTCTTTGCGGCCTCGAGCGTCAACGCGGGAATCCTTCCGTCGGGAGGATCAACAACGAGAGATGTTCGCTTTCCGGTAGGTCTCACGGACTGAAATACAGCGTTGTACGCGCCCGCAACGTCACGTTCAGTCCCGCGCTCGAGACGCTGGTCGCGACGAAGAAGTCCTGCCCTCTGCTTATCGAGCGCGGCTCTCTCTTCGTCTGTGAACACTTCCTTGTTCGCAAACTGCGCAGGCCGTTCCAGCGGTGTTTGATACGGGTCGGTCCAAATACCTTGCAGGTCGGGTTCTCCCCACGGAGTTCTCGCTCCCCGCGTCCGGGCCTCGTCGAGCACGCGTGCCGTCCGCAGAAGCCCGACTGTCGTTAGAACCAGTGCGGCAACGGCAATCACACCGAGCAGTGGATTTCTCATCCGAGACCTCCTGGCACTGACTTGTATGTCAAGGAAGATGGCGTCATCATAATGCACGCCGAATTAATGTCAAGCTGACACCATGAGTGTGATGGAACTAAGGACCGAGCCGCTACAGCGCTCCGTTTACTTTCCGCCTTTGCGCGGGTTCAGCATCGCGTTCGTATTCATTTTCGGTCTCGGCGCGTTCGGATTCCTCGACCGCGTTCAAGCGAACCCACGCCTGTTCTGGTCGTTCATGGGGGCCGTGGCCGTGTTGCTCGCATGGAGTGCGGTGCTGTTCACGGCTGCATGGATGCGCGGTCGAAAGCTTGCGGTAGAGTTCGTTCCGCGGCCGCAACATTACTTGCAGGCCTGCCTGCAGACGGCGATCTTTGCATACTGGGGCTGGTATTGGCAGCAGGTATACGACTCGTACTACCTCGTGATCGCGCAATTGATGTTCGCGTACGCTTTCGACCTGCTACTGTCCTGGTCGAGGCGGGACACGTACACGCTCGGCTTCCTTCCATTCCCGATCGTCTTCAGCACGAACCTCTTCCTCCTATTCAAGCCGGACTGGTTTTATTTTCAGTTCATGATGCTGGCTCTCGGCTTCGCGGCAAAAGAGTTGATCAAGTGGAACAAGTACGGACGGAGCACGCACGTCTTCAATCCATCGTCGTTTTCTCTAATGGTCTTCTCGCTGGCGCTCCTCCTGACAGGAACGACGGATCTGACATGGGGCACGGAAATCGCGATCACACAGTTCTACCCGCCTCACATGTACCTTTTAATATTTCTGATTGGGTTGCCGGCGCAGTATCTCTTCGGCGTCACGACGATGACGATGTCGGCGGTAGTGACTACGTATTTGTTCGGCCTCGCATACTACAGGGCAACCGGCGTCTACTTCTTCTTCGATTCGTATATTCCGATCTCGGTCTTTTTTGGAATGCACCTCTTGTTCACCGATCCTTCTACTGCGCCGCGTACGGAACTGGGTCGCATGATCTTCGGTGCACTCTACGGCCTCGGTAATGTTGCCGTCTATCAGGCGCTGCACAGCTCAGGGGCGCCGGAGTTCTACGACAAGCTGTTGCCGGTTCCGATATTGAACGTGACGATCCAGTTGATCGATCGAGCCGCGAGATCGGATTTGCTTCGACGATTCGACCCGTCACGACTCGGCCGCTCGCTCGTGGGACGGCGGCGTCATCTGGCATACATCATCGTTTGGACGATCGTGTTTGCTGTGATGAGCGCCGTGCAGGGCGTTGGCGACAAGCATCCCGGACAGTTTGTGCCTTTCTGGCAACGGGCTTGTCAGGAAGATCGGCCACATGCGTGCGCATACCTGGCATTGATGCACGCGAACTTTTGCCGGCAAGGATCAGGTTGGGCGTGCAACGAGCTCAAGCGCCTAACCATCGGCAGTGTTACTACTGCGACGCCGTCACCGACTCTCGAGGATTATCCGATCATCTTACGCGGCAGCAAGGCGCCAATAACCAATCGAACGCCGCAAGCGTTGTACGCGCTTGCTTGCAGCCAGGGCTGGCCGGATGCGTGTGGGCGTGTCGTATCTTTTGACACTTCGACCGTTGGGGCGTATAAGAAAATCCATTGACCCACCAACAGGAGGTAGTGAGATGAGGAGACGCGTTCTTCCCGCGATTGGATTGGCCGCCGTCGTACTGGTAGCCGTGATCTTGCTCCTCAGATCCGCGGCTGATCAGCCGGGGCGCTCGGCGATGACGACTGCCTGGGGCGAACCTAACCTGCAGGGAATCTGGACCGACGAGTATCAGACACCGTTGCAGCGACCGGCGAAGTATGCGACCAAAGAATTTTTTACAGACGAAGAAAGAGCTGCTCTCGATACGCAACGAGCCGCTATCGAACTTCGGCCTCGCCAGGAGAGGGGAACCGAACGTGACGTCGCCGGCGCATATAACCAGGTGTACATGTCCATCAAGCGCACGGGCCGCCGCACATCTTTGATTGTGGACCCTCCGGACGGGAAAGTTCCTCCTCTCACACCAGAGACGCAGAAACAGGCTGCCGCAGAACGTGAGTATCGGCTTGCTCTCCTGCAAGCCACGGATACCTGCAAAAACCAGGAGCCGGGCTGTCGAGGCGGAAAGTACGGGCCGCCGTCGGCAAAGCGAGCGGAAGTTCCTCCGCGTTACAGCACCGCCAACATCAATCGAGTCGATAATCCTGAGGACCGCAGCATGTCGGAGCGTTGCATGGCCGCGGTGCTGCCTGATTTTGGTGGGTTCCGTCGCATCGTGCAATCCCCGGGATCCGTCTCGATTTTCTATGACGTCGGACAAGGACAGGGATGGCAGCGCATTATCCCAGTCGACGGCAGCCCGCATCTTCCGGCCAACGTCCGGCAGCGTTTTGGCGATTCGCGCGGCCGATGGGAAGGCGAAACGCTAGTGGTCGATGTCACCAATTTTAGTCCCAAGTCCGACTTCATGGGATCCCGCGAGAACCGCCATCTCGTCGAACGCTGGACGCGCACCGGTGCCGATACGCTGGAGTACACCGTCACCATAGAAGATCCGAGTACGTGGACGAAACCATGGACCGTCAAGCAGGAATATTCACGGCAGAACGAACAGGCGAACCGGATCTACTACGAGCCGCGATGCCATGATGGAAACTTCGGTCTGCCAACGTTGCTTGCCGGAGGACGCGTCGCGGACAAAGACTTCGCTGCCGGACGAGGCGCTAATCCCGCAACATTCGATAATGTGAAAGGGATGGAAGTCGGCGAGGAGAATACCGATCCGTTGACGGGACCGCCTGCGAATTAATTCTTAGCTCTTGAATTTCGGAACCAACGTTAGCGCGTTCCGGTCGATGGCCGTGCCCGGCCTTGTTTAAGTGTGAATGAATTCACATCTTATAGAGCGCCCCCACAGCCCGTGTCAGAACTCGAGCCGCAACGCGAACTGAATTTGGCGCCCGTTTCCGGATGCAGCCGTCCCGGTAATGACACCTGCCGTGGGGCTGGTGTCCGTGCCCGCAAAAACATTCAGGTTGGGTGTATCAAAGTTCGCGTGATTGAGAACGTTAAAGACCTCCGTCCGGAACTGCAAATTCAATCGCTCTTTCAAAGGAATCCGTTTGAAGAATGAAGTATCGACGTTCAGCATGCTCGGTCCGCGGAACTGGCCGCGCCCTGCGTTGCCGAAGGTTCCAGCCAGCGGCACCAGGAAGGCATTGGGATCGAAATAGCGGCCGGTTTTCTTGAACTCCTTTACTCCCAGAATCGGGTTTCCCTTGAAATTTGGATTCAAGTTGGGCACGTCGGGGTTGCGTTGGTTCCCGTCCCCGGACCGATTCGACCCAACCAATGGCGTTATCGGGAAGCCGCTCGAGGCGGTGAAGATGCCGTTCCATTGCCAACCGCCAATCAGCTTGTCTACCCAGCCGCTGGCTCCGCTGCCAAACGCTTTGCCGTTTCCGAACGGCAACTGATAGCTGAAGTTCGTGTTGAACTGGTGGAGGAGGCTGAAGGAGGCGGGTCCCTTGTCGAGCTTCCGGTTGAAGCGATTCAAGGTTGT
>JACXTT010009221.1_pt1 | contig 13505 bp, 8 predicted proteins | sample 9270951 | NCBI WGS metagenome assembly JACXTT01 (sample SAMN15532306, study PRJNA645909) | rock metagenome | isolation source: weathered quartz diorite | place: Puerto Rico | collected 2017-06-21
GGATCTATCGTGTCGTATGCCCGTGTTTTTGCCTGGGCGGGTCATCAGAGATGTTCTAAATGATCCAGACGTATCCCGGAGCGGTTTTTTCAAGTTCCCTGGGATCGATCCCCGATGCCCTCAGCCGGCTTTCCTTCTCCCCGAGCTCAGCCCTCGCCTCCGCATAGTCATGCTCGGCGTCCTGCAGATCTTTTTCCGCCACCGCCTTGTGGTATCGCAGGTCTTTCACACGCTCGTATTGCCGGGATGAACGCGTGAGCGCCGAGGAGCTTTTTGTGAACTCGGCGTACAGCTGGGTGAGATCCTGCGTCTCGAAGAGGTAGATGTTTCCCTGAAACTCCGAGCGGGCAATGGCCACGACGACGTGCGCGGGGGCCGTTATCCCGAGCTCGAGTTCCTGCGACCGCACGGTGTCGGTCCCGATCTGGCCCAGCTGCGCTGAGCGCGGGGAGAAGTCGATGTCGAAGCCGCCCCGGGTGACCTGAACCGGGGCCTCAGCCGCCCTCGATTCCGCGGCAAGGGAATCGGTCCTGTTGCATGACTGGCTCATGAATGAGGCGGATAGGGCAAGCAATCCGCCGATGGCGCCGAACGCTTTCATGACCTCAATCCTCCCTGCCTATCGCTGCCCGGAGGGCATAGGCGCTCTTATGGAGGGACGCCAGAGCATCGTAATAGGATTTCATCGTGTCGTTGAATGTCCGCTGTGCATCCAGGAGATCGAGTATCGATGTGCCCCCCTTTCTGTATGAGTACTCGACGATATCGCGCACGCTCGCTGATTTTCCGATGACGTCTTTCCCGAGAGTGCTGACGATTGATTTTCGCGCCAGGAAGTCGTCGTATGCAGTCCGTACTTCGGCCTCGATCTGATGCTCGAGCGCGGACAGCTGGACCTTCGCCTGCTCGAATCTCGACTCCGCCTTCCGGATCTCCCCCTGATTGCGACTGAATAAAGGGAGCGGGACCGAGAGGGAAATTCCGGCAAACTCCTCCCCCTGTTGGGTTGAATAGTATCCCCCGGCGGAGATATCCACGGCCGACAAAGCGTCCTGCAGCTTTTTGTTGGCTTCCGCCGCCGCGACCTGCGACCGCATGGCGAGAAGGTCCGGCCTGTGCTCCAGTGCCGCCCGCGTCGCTTCGCCAAGCGATGGCGATGTTGTGTCAGGAAGCGACGTCAGATCGCCCGATATGTCGAAGTTTGTGGAGAGTTGCTTCGACCCCATCGATTCCTGAAGCACGATTTTCGCCCGCTCGAATTCCGCCCGGGCGGATTCGAACTGGACGTGCTCGTTGAGAGCGCTCACCTCTGTCCTCATGAGCTCGGACTCGGATATGTCCTTTGCCTGGAGGCGGATCTTGTTGAGGGCCACGATGCTGTCGAGCGACTCGATGTTTCTACTCGCAAGCTCCAGCGAGTATTTGGCGTCAAGCGCGCCGTAGAATGTGGTCCGGACCGCAAGGAGGAGCATACGGATGGCGTCGTCGAATGTTCTTGCCGATGCAGTCGACGCGCTTTCCGCAAGCTCCGTCCGCGCAGCTCTTTTCCCGCCCAGCTCGATCGGCACGCCGACCGAGGCGCTGTAGTTTTTCCCCGAAAAATCCCCCGGATGAGGGAAGACGTCGCCGGAGAGCGAGAGCGAAGGGTTCGGACGGAGCCGGGCAGTGATGATGTCGGCCTCCGACATGCTTATCTGATAGCGCCCGGCGAGGAGCGACAAATTGTTCTTGAGGGCCTCTTCCTCGACCTGAAGCAGCGTTTTTGGCTGACCGCTTGAAACGGCGGCAAGAGCCATCAGGATGATCGCCTTCGGAGTCATGAATGAATATACGCCCGCCGGATTAGAACGGGATGAGAAAGGAGGGAACGGGGATTAGAATTTGATTAGAAATGGTTGACCGGGAGTGTGATGCTGACCTCCGTGCCGGCCCCGACGGTCGATTCCGCACTTACCGCGCCTCCGTGAAGCTTTATGATCTTCTCCGTCAGGGCGAGCCCGATCCCGTGCCCGCTGAATTTCCGGGCGTTTTCACCGCGGTAGAATGGCTGAAATATCTTGGCGAGATCCTCCCTCGCGATGCCGATCCCGGTGTCGCTGATTGTGACGACAAGGCTTTTTGGAAAACATCGCATCCGGCATACGACGCGCCGATTGTCGGAGAATTTCAGCGCATTCTCAACGATGTTGGAAAACGCCGAGATCAACAGGTGGCGGTTGCCGTGCACGGTGAGGTTCTCCGGCTCGCCCGGCATGTCGTCGATGGTGACGGCGATCTGCGCCGACGGCACCTTGGCAAGGACTTTTTCCTTCACTTCCCAGAGGATTTCGTCGAGACGGATGTCCATGAGCTCGCTCTCCTCGGCGACGTCCGTCCTGGCAAGGCTCAGGAGCATGTTCGTGAGTTCCTTGAGCTGCTCCGCCTCCCTGAGGACGTTCGCAAGGGTGGAGGCGTAATCCTGCTTGTCCCGCTCTTTCGAGAGCAAGACTTCGACTTCGCCGATCATGGCCGTGAGGGGAGTGCGCAGTTCGTGTGAGGCGTTGCTGATGAAGGTTTTCCGGGATTCGAAGGCGAGCTCCAGCCTCCGGAGGGTGTCGTTGAACGCTACGGCAAGTTCGGCTATTTCGTCCTTTCCCTCGCCGCCGTCAACGCGCCGGTCAAGCTTCGAGGCAGTGATGGCCCTGACCTGCCTGACGATCGCCCGGATCGGATTTAGTGCGCGCCGGGAGAAGAATTTCCCGGCCAGATAGACGATGGTGAGATTTCCGAGGAAACAGAGGACGAGGATCAGCTTGAGGTTGTCAAGCCTCCCCAGACCTGCCTCGTCAATCGCCGAGGCGAGGATAACGAAGTTGCCCTGGTTGTCTTCATAGTAGATGCCCACGGCCTGCCTCTTTCCGTCGGCAACGCGGACGACGCGCTCCTTCCGGATCCGGTCGAGCACTCCCGGCGCGAAGGAGATCTGGGCGTTCCTCTGGATGAAGACGTTCGAATCGCGCTCGTCAAAGACCTGTATGATCTCCTGGGGGAGAGTCTGAAGGTACTTTTTCTGAAACTCCGCATACCGTTCTTTGGTCACTTCGTCCTGCTCGAGGAAGATGTTCGCCGCGCTGAATGCCCGCTCTTCAAGTCTGTCGTAAAAGTCGTTCTGGGAATGTATTTCGCTCAGGGAGTAGATTATGACTAGGACTACTCCGAGGATGAGGCTGACCATGGCGGCAAACTGGAGGGTGATCCTCGTCCCGATTCTCATTCCTTCTCCCTCAAAACATACCCGACCCCGATGATGGTGTGGATGAGTTTTTCGGGGAAATCCCGGTCGATTTTTTTCCGGAGGTAGTTGACATAGACGTCGACCACGTTCGTCCCTGTGTCAAAGCCTGTGTCCCACACGCGCTCTGCAAGGTCCCTCCGCGTGAGGACTTTTCCCGCATTCCGTACAAAAACCTCGAGGAGGGTGAATTCCCGGGCGGTGAGCTTTATCGGAGTCCCCGCTCGCCTGACGATCCTCGTCTCGGTGTTGATCTCGAGATCACCCACCCTGTACACGACGCCGTTCGCCTGGCCGGCCTGGCGACGGGTCATGGCCGCAACCCTGGCCAAAAGCTCTTTGAAGTTGAATGGCTTGACCACGTAGTCGTCCGCCCCGGCGTTGAGGCCCTTGACCCTGTCGTCCGGCTCGCCGAGCGCCGTGAGCATGAGGATCGGAACCGCCGGGTTCTCCTTTCTGATCTGCCTCAAGACTTCGATGCCGTTTCTCTCCGGAAGGATGATGTCAAGTATGATGACATCATGGAAATTCTCCAGGGCCAGTTTTGTCCCGTATACTCCGTCGTAAGCCGCCTCGACGTCGTATCCCTGCTCTTCTAATCCCTTTTTGATGAAGGCCGATACCCGCGGATCATCTTCGATGAGCAATACTTTCATGCCCGTATGGTGTGCTGATTCTGACAGGTGAACTGATAAAAAGTACGTCTTTGAGCGAAGATTTTCAAACAGCCCGCCTCGCACCGGAGGGAGGAATGTTTAGCGCCGAAGGGTTTGTTTTGGGATTCTCTGCCGATTTGCGTAACATGGTGCACCCTTTCTCCGTATTTATAGTGCAATCTCCATGGAGACTTTTATGTCCCGATTTCGCACGGTTGTGATCGCTCTCGCGTCGCTGGTTTCGCTGGCATCCCATGGCTCCGGGAAAGCGCCCGTCTTTGTCTCGGCCGCATGGCTTTCCGACCATCTCAACGATCCAAACCTGGTTATTCTGAACGTCTCACAGAATAAACGGGACTTCCGCCGGGGTCATATCCCGGGCGCGAGGTTTCTCTGGGTGACTTCGATGGCTGCCTCGAATCAGGAACTGAGTTTTGAGCTGCCGCCCCTCGAACAGCTCGATACCGTTGTCGCGGGTCTCGGCATCTCCAATGATTCACGGATAATCCTCTGCGGAGTGAACGGCAACGTGAGCGCCACGGGCCGCATCTATATTACGCTTGAATACCTCGGCCTCGGCGATCAGACGTCGATTCTCGACGGCGGCTTCGATATCTGGAAAGCGGAGAACCGCGCCGTGTCGAAGGAAGATCCCCGCTACGAACGGGGCCATTTCACCCGCCATCTTGTGAAAAACGCGATCGTCGACGCGGATTTTGTGAAGGATAACCTGAAAAAACCCGGCGTCACTATCGTCGATGCCCGCGCACCTCAGTTTTTCCGGGGGATCGGCGGCGGCTTTCCCCGCCCCGGTCATATCCCGGGCGCACGTAATCTTTACTTCACTACTCTCGTCGATACGACGAATAAGTTTCTTTCCCCCGATTCTCTGCAGTCGAAATTCGCCCGCGCCGGAGTCCACCCCGGAGACGAGATTATTACCTACTGCCACGTCGGCCAGACCGCTAGCACAGTCTATGTCGCCGCAAAGTCTCTCGGCTACTCGGTGCATCTCTACGACGGCTCCTTCGAAGACTGGAGCGGCCGCGATGATCTGCCGGTGGAACTGCCCGCAGATTCCCTGAAGTGACTCTCGCCTTGCTTTCCCCCGCGGACGAGTAGCCCTTTTTCATTCCAGAGGGGGACAATGTCGTGGGACCCGTACGTCAATTAAACGCCGGGAGAGCAGGGAGGATTCCCGCTTTTCACAGAAACTCCATTTCGTGGGAAATACTGCGATCCCTGTCCGGGCGGTCATTGTGTTGACACACCGCATTTCTTTTCGTACATTATTAAGGCATTTCTCCATTCCCCACTCCCGTCCACGGTTGATCGATTCCCCGTTCTACAGGGGGAGCCTGATATGACGAACCAAGCGATGAATCGATTCTCCTTACTTTCTATTCTGGCTGTCACGCTGTTGCTTATCTGCAGCAGTCCGGCCCATCAGCAATCACCCGTTTCCGCTGCTGGCATGCACAATGTTCGACTGCTTCAGCAGGGGGAACAGGCTCTCCTCGTGATGAAGGGGGACAGCGTTTTCTCAATCATGTCGGTTGATCCCGACGCTGAGCATGATGTGATACTGCAGTTCAGGAATCCTCCTCTGAGCGTCTTGTTCCCCGCAGGTGAGCCCCGATCGATCGGGAAGATTGCGTCTTCCCGCGACGCACTTCATGCGGAACATGCCCGGTTCAGGTCCGACGCCGCGTCGATAGCGTCTCTTTCGCCGGGAGCTCTGAAGTTTACACAAGAGTATGAGTCCGCATTGAACGGATTCGCCCTTCGCGCGAGCCGGCGCGTACTCGAAGAGCTCCGCAGACTCCCCTACGTGTCAAGGATAGACGACGACAGGACGGTCCAGGCGATCGATGATTCGAGCAACGCGGTTATCGGTGCCCCCGCTTTCTGGGGGGCCTATAGCAGCCACGGGGAGAATATCGATATCGCTATTATCGACACAGGGATCGATTATTTTCATGAAGCGCTCGGCGGCGCCCCCTTTCCGAATTCAAAGGTGGTGGGAGGATACGACATCGTGAATAACGACGCGGATCCGATGGATGATCACGGCCACGGGACTCATGTCGCCGGAATCGCCGCCGGAGACGGCCCCCCGCCTACGAATTTGCGGGGGGTTGCCTATAAGGCGAGTCTTTGGGCATTCAAGGTGCTGAATGCCCGCGGGTCCGGAACGTTTTCCGGAGTTATCGCCGGGATCGAACGGGCGCTCGACCCCGACGGGAACCCGCTTACCCCCACTCCGATCAAGGTGATAAGTATGAGCCTCGGCGGCTCCGGCGATCCCGATGATCCCGTTTCAACCGCAATCGATCACGCCACCGCCGCAGGGATCGTCTGCGCCGTGGCGGCCGGGAACAGCGGCCCCCGGTACCAGTCTATCGCCTCTCCCGGGTGCGCACGCAGGGCGCTCACCGTCGGCGCAACGTATTCGCCTACCGATGTCGCGTACTTCAGCTCTCGCGGCCCCACGAATCTGATCTTTGCCCTGAAACCCGATGTCGTCGCGCCCGGCGTCGCCATCAGTTCCGCCAAGCGGGGGGGCGGATATGTTTCCTACAGCGGTACGTCTATGGCCACCCCCCATGTGGCCGGTGCCGCAGCGCTTCTGAGACAGATTTTCCCCTCCCTTGCGCCCGATGAGGTCAAGGCCGCAATTCTTGAATCAGCCGCCGATCTTTCGCTTGATTCCTGGACCCAGGGGAGCGGTAGACTGGATGTGCTCCGCGCAGCCCGGGATAGTCTCATTATCACCCCCCCCAGTCTCAGCTTCGGCCTCGACGATGTGTCTCAACCGGTCTGGTATGATTATGAGACTCTGACGATTCATAATTTTCACCAGACGACCGAAACGGTTCTCCTTTCTCACACTCCCGACGTTCCGGCCGGGATGACTCTTTCGTTCAGCTCCGACGCCGTCACGGTTTCTCCCGGCGATTCCGCCAAGGTGGAAGTGACTTTGCGCGTCGATAATTCCGTTCTTCCCTTCCCGTCATCGTCTCCCCCCTCCTATGGGACGAAGATTCTTGCCGTGTCGTCAACTCAATCGGTCTCGATTCCCGCTGTGCTCATCAAGAGCCCCGTCCTGAAGCTGAGGTTCGATGATCCCCCCCTCTTTGTTTTCATCCATAACCGTAATGACAGCTCCTTCTTCAGCATCCAGGCGCCGGGTAATGATAGCATGGCATTTCTCGTCCCCGCAGATACGTTTGATGTGGAATCGTTCTATTACTTTGATTCAATGCTCGTGGTGAAGGAGGGTATAGAAGTGAACGGCATCCGCTCGGTGTCCGTGCACAAGTCCGAAGCCGGTCACGAGGTGTCATTCAGAACTTTTGACCCTCAGGGTAATGCCGTGAACCCCTCAGGGATTTCGAGCGAATCGATCAGCCGCAATGGCTCGCGCTTCCGCCTCTGGCTTCTCTCGGGTTCGCCCTCGCTCCGTACACATCAGTTTTTTTCCACCCTCAGCCCCGATTACCGGATCGAGAAGGGTTTTCTCCTCGCAAACGGGAATACTTTTTACCAGTCCTTATTCCTTCTGAAGGAGGGGATCACAGGGCCCGCTGTTCTGATGAATGATCCGACGCTTTTCAAACGGGTGAACTATCGCTTTTTTCCCGACCCGCCCGCCCGGGCTCTCAGTATTACCCCCCTGCTCTATTCCTCGGCGTTCGGTTTCGGCTCCACTCTCGCCTCGCTTTCTTCGCCGATGACGATGACGGGTCTTTATTCCCCCGCCCCCGAGGACGCAGATTTCAGAACCGTGAGGTACTGGGTTGCAACCGACACCGGGTCCTTTCCGGGAAATCTTCGCTACATGACCAGCTCCGTCTCGGTCTTAGAGCCGGATACAATGAAGTTTTCCTGGTATCCGTTTCCCGCAGCGGGGAACGTTCCGAAGTTTTCGTCCGTTGCAAAATCGTTCACCGAGCCGGTCGGAGCGATGATCCCCATCTGGACCGGGGGTGTCTCCTTTACCGGATATTCTGTGCAAATTCAACCGTGGATGGAGAGCTATTTTGTGAGCCCGCTCGGTGATGTTACCTCCGCAAGACTGCCTCTGACGCTCTCCGCCGGCAACTCCACATTCGCCGATACGCTCCGGAACGGGCCGTTATGGTCGGATTCAAAAAGCTATAATGTGTCCCAATCCCCCTGTAAACTCACGGTATCGTTTGAGAATTATCAGGTCGGTTCTCTCCGCGCCAAAGTATCGGTAATCGTCTCCGGATCGAATGGCAGTTCGCCGCGGATTGTGAATCTGCAACTTCTCCGCGACGGGAATCTCCCCGACTCTCTCCCTCCCAATGAGATTCTCGTTACCCCCGGCAGAGATTCGGTTCCGACGACGGTCTCGGTTTTTTACCGTTCTTTGCAGGATACGGGATGGACGAATCTCCCGGCAGCCTGGGCAGATACTGTGCTTCACGCGCGGCTTCCCGACGGGCTCCCCCCCGGATTTTATTCGCTGAGGATTCTTATGGCGAAGCCGACCGCGTCGCTAGACTACAGGGCGGAACCGGCGTTTACGAGCGGCACTGCCTTCGTCTCGGAGAGGACGCTGAACTTCGATTCAGTCGGCGTGGGTTGCCACGGGAGTCTTACGGTCGATGTCCGGAACCTCAGCGTCTCGCGTGATCTTGTCGTGCAATCCGTCCGCTCCGATCATCCCGAGTTTGCGATTTCACCCTCCCGCGGGATCTCTATCCCTCCCTATGGTGATCTTGCTTACACTGCTACCTTTACACCCCTCTCAGCGGGGGAGAAGAACGGCCATGTGGTCTTTGCCCTGGATAATGCAGATACATTAAAGGTCTCCGGAACCGGCGTCGGGCCGGGTTCGGCTGTTTTGGTTACTGCCCGACTCGCCCCAAACTGGCAGTTGATCTCCCTCCCCGTCGATCCGGCCTGCCCCTATGTTCTCCGGAATGTTTTCTCCTTCAGGAATCGCTACGCGAAGGAGGATACTCTGGTAATCGGTAGGGGTTATTGGAAGAAACTTTCCGATTCAACGCTGAGTTTTTCAGGATTTCCCCTTAACAATCTCTCGCTCGATGTCGCCGAGCTCTGGAATCTTGTGGGGTCTGTTTCCTATCCCGTTGCCCGGAGCTCGATCGTCACATCTCCTCCCGGGATCGTGATCTCACCCTTCTATGAGTTTGATGGCGCCTATCATCCCGCAGATTCTATCCGCCCCGGCCACGCTTACTGGGTGAAGACGAATCATCCCGGAAAGATCCTCATGGACGCCGAATCTCACATGGACCGCGCCGGGGATCGGGATTTTACAAAAAATCTTGGCGAACTGGTTGTCCGTGACGCCAAGGGGCGTTCGGCAACACTTTATTTCGGCGCTCCGGCGACAGATGCCGGCTTTTTTGAACTGCCGCCGCGTCCTCCCGACGGGGCGTTCGATGCCCGCTTTCCGAATGATCAGTCCCTGGCCGTTCCCGGGCACGGATCCGAGGAGTTTTTCGTGAGAATATCGTCGGCGCAATACCCACTCTCCATCGCCTGGACCGTTCATCAGAAACTTTCTGCTTCTTTGCTCGTAGGGTCGAAAAATATCCCGCTTGACTCGAGCGGAGCCATTGAGGGTGTGACCTCACAGTCGAACGTCGCACTGAGGTTTTCCGGAGCAGCGCTGCCACATCTCTATGCCCTGCATCAGAATTTTCCCAACCCGTTTAATCCCAAAACGTCGATCCGTCTGGAAATTCCACGCCCGAGCAGGGTGTCACTGAAGGTCTTTGACGTTCTCGGCCAGGAGGTGGCTACTCTTATCGACGGGGTCGAGGATGCGGGCTATCGGGCCGTCGACTGGTACCCTGCCGATGCCGCAAGCGGGGTGTATTTCCTCAGAATGGATGCCGCGGCCCTGGATCTTCCCGCACAACGCTTCACCGAGGTGAGGAAGATGCTTCTCGTTCGATGAGTCTGTAAAAACTATTACCACTATTACAATTTCTTATGTGACAGTTTATGACCGAGAAAGAAATGCTTGTCGCTGCCTGGGAACGTGAACACGCGACGACGATGAAGGTTTTGAAGTCGCTTCCCGCCGGTTATGATCATTTTAAACCGACCGCAGAAAAAACCAAAGCTGCGAATGAGCTGGCCGGAGTGTTTATCGCGGAACTGAATGTCGCCGAGGGGGTGGTGAAGGGGGAAATCGATTTATCGAGGACGAGGGATTTCAAAGCGCCCCCCAATTTCCCCGACGTTCTCTGGGCCCTCGAGAAGACGTACCAGTACGTGCTGCCTATGGTGAAAGACATGCCCGAGTCGGACTGGAATTCTACGATGGCCTTCGCTACCGGCCCAAAGCAGATGGGCCAGGTCCGGCGCGGCGATGTGCTGTGGCTCATGCTGATGGATATGGTTCACCACAGGGGACAGTTTTCACTGTATCTGCGTCTGATCGGGGCGAAGGTGCCGTCTATCTACGGCCCTTCCGCCGATGAGCCCTGGACGTGATGACTATCTGAGGTCGATCTTTTCCGCGATCGGATGCGCTGCGGTGAACGTTACCCCGAGCAACGAGGCGATCGTCTGGGCGTATTGTTTCTCGAAAATCTGTATTTCCGTTCTCATTTCTCCTTCCGGCGTGATGCCCGGGCACATGAGCACAAGCCACGTTTCATGTGAGTCCCCGATTTTGCGGCCATGGCTGGTCCAGGCTTGCCCCCCTCTCCCATGATCAACAGTGACGAGGAGTGCCGTCCTGTCGCGGTACTGTGCATCATTTTGAAGTTTTTGCCAGATCTCACCCATCCATGCATCGACCTGATGGGCCGCCGAGAGGTAGTTCCTGTACATCCCGGAGTGCGCCCACTCATCCGTTTCGCCGTAAGCGATGTAGAGAATTCTGGGCTTTCGGGTTTCAATGTAATCCACCGCCTCGTAATGGGTGAACATGTCGAGACATTCCTCAGAACCCCATGGCTTGTAGGAGTTTTCTAACATTTCGTTGAGCAGGGTTTCTTTCGGGGTGGGCGACGATCCCCCGCATGGTTCAAATGCCGAAACGACCGGGATCCCGCTTCTTTTCTCATTGAGGATCCTTTCGAAGGCGTCCCATGAACAGAATGCGCCTACCCTCCCTCTGTATTTTCCAAGAGTGTTGAGGAATTCAAGGATGTTCGTGTGGGGGTTGTCCGGGAATTCGTTTGTGTTGATCGCGGTGTCGACGAATCCACAGAAAATCTCGCTGTACCCGGGGTAGGAAAACCAGTAGGGATTCGCGTCATCGACCTTGTTGCCATAAAATCTGTTGCCGTACAGACGTCCCCCGGCACGTACCGTGCCCCAGAGGAAGGGGAAGAGTTTTTTCCGCCTTTCTTCCGGGTCTTTATCGCCATAGAGCTGGAATATCCCCGCGCTGTCCCCCTGATTGAATCGGGGATCTTGTGCAATGGAGGTGTCCATCCCACTGAAGATTTCCTGCCAGCGGAGACCGTCTATGGTGATGATGACGGCGTTTTCTGCCCGCGGCTGGGCCGAACAGATTGCTGAGACGGCCAGGATTGTGAATAGGACGGTGCGTTTCATCAGCGACGATATTAGATAAATTATTGCGATTAAGCAAGCTTTTCTCGCTTTGCCCGAAAATATTCAATCGGTGCCCCGGTCCCCGCGCGGATGATTTATCCGGATTTTTCAGAATTAAATTTTACTTATCTATTGTAAGTGTCCCTTCTTTTCTGCTACATTATATGTAGCATCCCCTCTTGCAGAAAGGCTCTTATGAAAATCCACCGTCTTCTGTTTGCTTTTCTGATTCTCGCAACAGCGTCATTCGGCCTCGCCCAGCCGCCGCCGCCTCACAATCTCGAGGGGAGATTTCACGACGGAAAAGTATCCCTCCTCTGGCACCGCCCTAATTCGGATGTGACCCCCTCTTTGTACAAAATCTACCGGGGCCAGGATGAGGGTTACCATCCCGGTGTCCTGGCATCGACTCCCGATACAGCCTATGACGATACGTCCGTGGAATCGGGCAAAACGTATTACTATGCGGTGACCGCTGTCTACCACGATACGGTTCAGAGTTATCCCTCGAATTTTATCCGGGTCTCGACATTTGATCACTCGGGGGGCGCACGCGTGGCCGGTTTTGTGCACGATACCACCGGTGCAGGGATCCCGTATGTCGCCATTGTGTTGTTCGATTCGTCCCGGGGATGGTTTTCACGCTTCGGTTTTACCGATGGGAGCGGACACTATCTAATTTCATCTGTGCACCCGGCGACTTATTTTGTGCGCGCGGATCCCCATAATCCCGCCTTTGCCCCTCAGTGGTACGACGGGGCCTCCGAATTCCATGACGCCACGCCCGTCCCCGTCCATGACAGCGATTCGGTGACGGTGAATTTTACGCTCCATGCCCGGGATACCGTGAGGCATTTCTTTACGCTCGCCGGGACGGTGTCAGATACGGCCGCTAATCCGATCGGAGGCGCACGCGTCTTTGCATTTCTCCTGCGCTTCGACGGATACGGCGGCTACGACGATAACCACCACGACTGCGATGCTCTCAGGTCCGCTCAGACCGATTCGGCCGGTCATTATCATATGCTCCTTCCCGGTGGGACGTATGTCGTCGGGGCGTGGGCCGAGCATTTTCTCCCGCAATTCTGGAACCACCGCGATACTCCGCTCGAAGCGGATCATCTTGACCTGAAGAGCGATTCCTCAGGTATCGATTTTAATCTGAAAGCGCGTTCTCTCGCCACCGGCTCAATCAGCGGAGTGATCCGGAGCGCCAAGGATAGCACGGGGCTCATCAGCCACGTGGTCGCTTTCCACCGCGATCACGACCATCACTTCGACGGGCACGCCGCTTTCACTCGGAGCGATAGTAACGGCGTCTATACTCTCGATCACCTCCCCGACGGGTCTTACCTTGTCCTGGCCTACGCCGGCCATGATTATATTCCGACGTTTTATTCCGTGACCGGCGGAACAGCCTTCCGCGACAGCGCGTCAACCGTCGCTGTGACCGGCTCGGCGATCACGGGGATCGATATCTATGTGCTCTCCGAATCGGAAGAGGGTTTGAATAGCATCAGCGGCATCATAAGCCAGTCTTCCCCCGGCTCGGGCTCTACCCCCGTCGACGGGGCCATCATTACCGTGACCGATGCCTCGAACTCCCCCGTCACCTCTGCGCTGAGCGGGAGCGACGGGAGTTTTACCGCTACAGGCCTTGCCACGGGCACCTATACCCTGCTCGTCCAGAAACCGGGGCTGTCGGATGCGAGTATCCCGGTTCCGGTGGATTATTCAAACAGTTCCCCGACGACGACGATCGTGAATGCCCAGTTGACAGACGCCTCGCCGGGTTCCCAGTATACGACGCTGAGCGTCCAACCACGCTGGAATCTTGTTTCTCTCCCCTCCACCGTGGCGGATGCCCACCGGTCCGCGGTCTATCCCACGTCCAGCGCCGGCGCATTTAAGTATACCCGGCCCGGCTATTTGCTGACATCAGTTCTCGATTACGGGGTCGGATATTGGATAAAATTCCCGTCCCTGCAGACCCTCAATATTCC
>JACXTT010009222.1_pt1 | contig 13504 bp, 12 predicted proteins | sample 9270951 | NCBI WGS metagenome assembly JACXTT01 (sample SAMN15532306, study PRJNA645909) | rock metagenome | isolation source: weathered quartz diorite | place: Puerto Rico | collected 2017-06-21
GCGAGCCAGTGCGAGGACGGCCGCAATTAAGCGGCCAGTGCGTAACGTTCGTCGTTAGCAGTTATTGCATTCCCATTGATTAACGAGGTGACGGGTCCTCGGTATGCCCTCCACTGCTTCGCAACCCACGTCGAAACCAGGTCGGCCCCAGTGTGAAGAAGACGGATTGTACCCGGTTGGACGCCCGCTGTGTTGGCGAGTTCCGGGGGGCGCGTCAAGCGGTCCTGGCAAGTGCGAAGAGCGGGATCAGTTCGCTCGGGTGGCGTACCAGGTAGTCGGCGCCCCAGGCCTCTGGCGCGCCGTCCTCGCCGCAGTAGCCGTAGGCCGCTGTTACCGTGGTCATGCCGGCGGCCTTGCCGGCCTGGATGTCGCGCAAGTCATCGCCGACGTACACGCAGCGCCGCGGATCGACGCCGCTGACTTGCGCCGCGTGCAGCAGCGGGGCGGGGTGCGGCTTGGCGTGCGGCGTGGTGTCGCCGCTGACCACGGCGGCGGCGCGCGGCGCCAGGCCGATCGCGGCTACCAGTGGCACTGTGAAGCGGGCAATCTTGTTGGTGACGATGCCCCAGCGGATGCCGGCGTCTTCCAGCGACGCCAGTACCGCCGGCATGCCGTCAAAGAGTTGCGTGTGGACGGCAATATCGGCCTCGTAGTAGTCGAGGAAGGTGTCGCGCAGGGCCGGGAATTCCGGGTCCTCCGGCCGCTTGCCGAAGGCCGCGCCGATCAGGCCGCGCGCGCCATGCGACGCCACGGGACGGAGTTTTTCGTAGGCGACCGGCGCCAGGCCGTGTTCCACCACCAGCCGGTTGGCGGCGGCGGCAAGATCCGGGGCGGTGTCGGCCAGGGTGCCGTCGAGATCGAAGAAGACTGCATCGAAGGTGCGCATGTTCAGTCCGCCCGGCGAAACGCCATCATGTAGTTCACGTCGGTGTCGCGGCCAAGCGAATATGTCTGCGACAGCGGATGGTACGTCATGCCGCGCAGTTCGATCAGTTCGAGGCCGGCATTGCGGGCGAAGCGTGCCAGCTCCGACGGGGTGATGAATTTCTCGTAGTCGTGCGTGCCGCGCGGCAACATGTTGAGAACATATTCAGCGCCCACCACGGCCATCAGGTATGCCTTCAGGTTGCGGTTGATGGTCGAGAAAAACACATGCCCGCCGGGGCGCACGAGTGTGGCGCAGGCTCGCACGATCGACGATGGATCAGGCACATGTTCCAGCATCTCCATGCATGTGACCACATCCACGCTGGCTGGCACGCGCTCCGCCAGGGCTTCGGCAGCGATTTCCTCGTAAGTCACGGCAATGCCGGACTCCAGGCTGTGCAGGTCCGCGACCCGGAGTGCCTTCGTGGAGAGGTCGATGCCGCGCACGACAGCGCCGGTCCTGGCCATGCTTTCCGCCAGGATGCCGCCACCGCAGCCGACGTCCACCACGCGCTTGCCCGAAAGGCCGGCAATGCCGTCGATCCAGCCCAGTCGCAGCGGATTGAGATCGTGCAGCGGCTTGAACTCGCTGTTCGGATCCCACCAGCGATGGGCCATCTCGCTGAACTTGTCGATTTCCTTCTGGTCGGCGTTCCTGCCGGGTGCGGCCACGCCGGGTGGGGTATGGAGGGGTGCTGAATGCGACATCATGGCTTGGGTGCGCCGCCGTCTGGCAATGGGCCGGACGGCGGGTGAAAGAGGAGTCTGCGGCAACTGTACCAAAAAAAAAGCCCAGCTTGCGCTGGGCTTTCTTCATCGGAAGAGTTCCGATTAACGTGCGCTGCGGGTGCCGACCACTTCGACTTCCACGCGACGGTTCGGCTGCTGGCAGGCGATCTGAGCCTTGCGGTTGCCCTTGCACGACTTCGGGTCAACCTTCAGCTGACGCTTGCCCTTGCCTTCCGTGTAGACACGGTTGGCTTCCACGCCCTTGCTCACCAGATAGGCCTTGACGGCTTCAGCGCGGCGGATCGACAGGCGATCGTTGTACTTGTCCGAGCCGAACGAGTCGGTGTGACCAACGGCGATGATCACTTCCAGGGTGATGCCTTGCAGCTTGGAGACCAGGTCATCCAGCTTGGCCTTGCCTTCGGGCTTCAGGACAGCCTTGTCGAAGTCGAACAGGGTGTCAGCCGCGAAAGTGACCTTCTCGCTCGACACGACCGGCGGAACGGCCGGGGTCGGCGTCACTGCCGGAGCTGCCGGAGCCAGCGCGCCATCGCACTGAGCATTGGCAGTTGCCGGGGTCCAGGAACTGTCGCGCCAGCAGAGCTCGTTCGTGCCATTCTTCCACACGTACTCGCTCGTGCCGTTGCCCCAGTTGTCGTTCACAGCCTTCTTTTCATAAGGCACGGACTGAGCTTGAGCGGATGCAGCCATTACTGCGGTAGCTGCAACGAGCGCGAGCTTGGCAAATTTTTTCATATTTCTCCTCTCAGGATGAGATCACCGCAGGTTTACTGCGAGCAAATGGACGAAAACAAGTCATACATTCTTCGGAGTATAACATTCTCGACGTGGTGGATGCTCCACTTCGAACAACGTCTGGCTCTTCGCTGGGGAATTGTGCCACAAGGCTCGTTTCCTAAGAAGTAAATATATCCAATTCAACTCATGGGTTTTGGCCTTGTGGTGTTTGTGCAACATGGGTCTTGTGGCGCCCGCAAACCCTTGCCCCGTATGGGCTGCAGCGATTTCGAGCCGGTTCCGGAACGCCGTCCGGGGCCTGTCCGGGAGGGGCGCGGGCGGCGGGTCGGCGCATGTTAGAATGGCATGTTGCCCGCCCGCCAGGCGCCTGACGGTGCTCGCGGGTTGCCGGGCGTCTTTTGCCTAAAACCGCCGCATAAACCACGCCGCAATGGATCAATTCGCCAAAGAAACCCTTCCGGTCTCCCTAGAAGAGGAAATGCGCCGCTCGTACCTGGATTACGCCATGAGCGTGATCGTCGGGCGGGCGCTTCCCGATGTGCGGGACGGCCTGAAGCCGGTACATCGGCGTGTGCTCTATGCGATGCATGAGCTCAACAACGACTGGAACCGGGCCTACAAGAAGTCGGCACGTATCGTCGGTGATGTGATTGGTAAGTATCACCCGCACGGTGACTCCGCCGTCTACGACACCATCGTCCGCATGGCCCAGAATTTTTCCCTGCGCTATATGCTGGTCGACGGCCAGGGGAATTTCGGCTCTGTGGACGGGGATAACGCGGCAGCTATGCGTTATACCGAAATCCGCCTGTCGAAGATTGCCCATGAAATGCTGCACGATATCGACAAGGAAACGGTCGATTTCGAGCCCAACTACGACGGCTCTGAGAAAGAGCCCAGTATTCTCCCGGCGCGGATTCCGAATCTTCTGATCAATGGCTCGTCGGGTATTGCGGTTGGCATGGCCACCAATATCCCGCCGCATAACCTGAACGAGGTTGTTGACGCCTGCCTGCATCTGCTGCGCAATCCGCAGGCCACGGTCGACGAACTGATCGAATTGGTTCCGGCGCCGGATTTTCCGACGGCCGGCATCATTTATGGCATCCAGGGCGTTCGCGAGGGCTATCGCACCGGCCGCGGCCGGGTCGTCATGCGTGCCAAGACGCACTTCGAGGATATCGATCGCGGCCAGCGCCAGGCGATCATCGTCGACGAACTCCCATACCAGGTCAACAAGCGCACGCTGCTGGAGCGCATCGCCGAACTGGTCACGGAAAAGAAGATCGAGGGCATTTCGGATATCCGCGACGAGTCGGACAAGTCCGGCATGCGGGTCGTCATCGAGCTCAAGCGCAACGAGGTCCCCGAGGTTGTGCTGAACAACCTATATAAGAACACCCAACTGCAGGACACCTTCGGGATGAACATGGTGGCGCTGGTCGACGGCCAGCCCCGCCTGCTCAACCTGCGTCAGATGCTGGAGTGCTTCCTGTCGCACCGGCGCGAGGTTGTCACCCGCCGCACGGTGTTCGAGCTGCGCAAGGCCCGCGAGCGCGGCCACGTGCTCGAGGGCTTGGCCGTGGCGCTGGCCAATATCGACGAGTTCATCGCCATCATCAAGGCCGCGCCGACCCCGCCGATCGCCAAGCAGGAACTGATGACCAAGGCCTGGGACTCCGGCCTGGTGCGCGACATGCTCTCGCGTGCGGAAAGCGACACTCCGGGCGGCCGGGCCTCGTACCGCCCCGATGGCCTGCCGGCAGTGTTCGGCATGCAGGCCGACGGCCTGTACCGCCTGTCCGACTCGCAGGCGCAGGAAATCCTGCAGATGCGCCTGCAGCGACTGACCGGCCTGGAACAGGACAAGATCGTCCAGGAATATCGCGAAGTGATGGCGGTGATCGCCGACCTGCTCGACATCCTGGCTCGCCCCGAACGCATTGCCACCATCATCACCGAGGAACTTGGTGCCATCCGCGCCGAATTCGGCGACGAGCGCCGCTCGCAGATCGAGCTGAACGCGACGGAACTTGATACCGAGGACCTGATCACCCCGCAGGACATGGTGGTGACGCTGTCGCACAGTGGCTATATGAAGAGCCAGCCGATTTCCGAATACCGCGCCCAGAAGCGTGGCGGGCGCGGCAAGCTGGCAACGGCGACCAAGGAAGACGACTGGATCGACACGCTGTTCGTGGCCAACACCCACGACTACATCCTGTGCTTCTCCAACCGCGGCCGGCTGTACTGGCTGAAGGTCTATGAAGTGCCGCAGGGCTCGCGCAACTCGCGTGGCCGGCCGATCGTCAACATGTTCCCGCTGTCCGATGGCGAGAAGATCAATGTGATCCTGCCGGTGCGCCAGTTCGATGCCGAGCACTTCATTTTCATGGCGACCGCCCGCGGCACCGTGAAGAAGACGGCGCTGACCGAGTTCTCCAACCCCCGTAAGGCCGGCATCATCGCCGTGGATCTCGACGAGGGCGACTACCTGATCGGCGCCGAGGTGACCGACGGCCAGCACGACGTGATGCTGTTCTCCGACGCCGGCAAGGCCGTGCGCTTCGACGAGAACGACGTGCGTCCGATGGGGCGCCAGGCGCGCGGCGTGCGCGGCATGAACCTCGATGACGGCCAGGCCGTGATCGCCATGCTGGTGGCGCCGGCCGAAACCGCCGAGGCGGGCACGGAAGGCGAGCCGGCGGAGGGTGCCGCCACGGCGGGTAGCGTTCTGACGGCAACCGAGAACGGTTACGGCAAGCGCACGCCGATCGCTGAATACACTCGACACGGCCGCGGCACCAAGGGCATGATTGCGATCCAGACGAGCGAGCGCAACGGCAAAGTGGTGGCGGCGGCACTGGTGGCGCCGGAAGACGAGATCATGCTGATTACCACCGGCGGCGTGCTCATTCGTACCCGCGTGGCGGAAATCCGAGAAATGGGCCGCGCCACGCAGGGCGTCACACTGATCAACGTGGACGAAGGCACCAAGCTGTCGGGCCTGCAGCGCATCATGGAAAGCGATGCCGACAATGGTGCCGGTTCGGATGATTCCGATGAATCGGATAATGCCGAAGGCACGGCGGGCGCCGCCGACGCGGATGCCAATTCGTAATTTGTTGCAACAATCGCAAGGCGGCCGGAACTCCGCCTTTCGCATACCGGACTAAACCGGACATATTCACCAGGGAGTCATAATGCTCAAAACCTATCGACGTATCGCTGTTCTGGCTGCTTTCGTTCCGACCTTCATGGTGGCGCAGCACGCGCACGCCCAGGACGCTGACAAGACCGCTGCCATCAAGGAACTGCTTTCCGTCATGCAGGCTGACCAGGCCGTCAAGGGCCAGGCCGACAACTGGCAGGCCGGTGCCAAGCAGGAGGCACCGCTGGTGCTGGAGCAAGTGCTCGTCGATAACAAGACCCTGAGCGACAAGCAAAAGCAGGCGGCTGTCGAGAAGCTGAAGAAGAACGGCGCCGTGCAGCGCATGGTGGACGGCGCGGGCCAGGCCTTCACGACCGACGCCTTCAAGAAGGACGCCATCCAGGCGCACTACGACGCCTTCGGCAAGTACTACAGCACCCAGGAAGTCAAGGATCTGACGACGTTCCTGAAGTCGCCGACCGGTCAGAAGTTCATGGCCAACCAGGGCAAGGCCACCCAGGAAATCTGGGGTTCGATGATGCAGAAGTATGGCCCGCAAGTCGGCAAGTCGATGCGCGATTCCGCCGAGAAGGAAATCGCCGCCGCGTCGAAGTAATCGCGCGACCGGCGCAAAATTCGCCGCAAAGCCCCGGAATCCTCGCCGGGGCGCCGGCCGGGCCCCTTCTGGTGCCCAACCTGGCGCGGATTTTGAGGGATAATGGCTGCTTGGGTAGAACCGGCAGCCATTTTTCTTTCAAGTTCATGAACGATCCCCAGAATCCCGTTCTTGCTAGCCCGATGCAGCGTGCACTGGCCGAGCGTGTCTACAACTTCTCGCCCGGCCCCGCCGCGCTGCCCGTCGAGGTGCTGCAGCAGGCGGCCGAGGAAATGCTGTCGTGGCGCGGGACCGGGGTGTCGGTCATGGAGATGAGCCACCGAAGCCGGGAGTTCGAGGGCATTCACGCCGAGGCGATGAACGATCTGCGCGACTTGCTGCAGGTGCCGAAGAACTTCCGCATCCTGTTCGTGCAGGGCGGAGCGATCGGCGAGAACGGCATCGTGCCGCTTAACCTGATGCGGCGGGTGGATGCCGAGCGTCCCAAGGCCGACTTTGTCGTGACCGGTACCTGGTCCGTGAAGACCGAGCAGGAAGCCCGCCGATATGGTGAGGTCAACATCGCCGCCTCGAGCGTCGACGAGAAATTCGCACGCATTCCCGATCCAGCCAGCTGGCGCTTGTCCGACGACGCCGCCTATGTGCACCTGTGCACCAATGAGACCATTGTCGGTACCGAGTATCACGACATCCCCGATATCGGCCAGGCGCATGGTCGCGTGGTCGTGGCCGATGCCTCCAGCCACATCCTGTCCCGCCCGATCGACTGGTCGCGCGTGCAGGTGGTCTATGCTGGCGCGCAGAAAAATATCGGCCCGGCCGGCGTGACGATCGTCATCGTCCGCGAGGACCTGCTCGGCCACGCGCATCCGCTGTGCCCGTCCGCCTTCAACTGGCGCATGGTGGCCGAGCACGACTCGATGTACAACACGCCGCCGACCTACGCGATCTACATCGCCGGCCTGGTGTTCAAGTGGCTCAAGCAGCAGGGTGGCGTGCCTGCCGTCGAGCAGCGCAATATCGCCAAGGCGCATGCGATCTACGAATTCCTCGACCAGAGCGACTTCTATCGCAACGAGATCGATCCGAGCTGCCGTTCGCGCATGAACGTGCCGTTTTTCCTCGGCGACGAGTCACGCAACGAGGCGTTCCTCGCGCAAGCGCGCGCGAACGGCCTGGTGCAGCTCAAGGGCCACAAGTCCGTGGGCGGCATGCGCGCGAGCATCTACAACGCGATGCCGCTCGAAGGCGTGTGCGCGCTGATCGAGTTCATGCGCGAGTTCGAGCGCACCTCTGCCTGACCGGCCGTCGTCGCCCGCGAGGCGACCGCCCCCATCGTCCTTTGGGCCGCCCGCCGCGCGGGTGGCCAGTCCCAGGTTCCTATCATGACTAGCCAAGAGAAAGACACCACGCGCGAGACGCCGCAGGAGGAGAGCGGCGCCCAGCCGAGCGCGCAGGAACAGGCGCTGTCGGCCGAGTTGGCGCCGCTGCGTGGGCAGATCGATGCCGTGGACCGCGAATTGCTGGCGATGCTGAACCGCCGGGCGCAACTTGCGCTCGACGTCGGCGAGGTCAAGAAGAAGTACGGCGCCCCCATCTTCCGACCGGAGCGCGAGCTGCAGGTCATTCGCAAGGTTCAGGGCGCCAACCCTGGGCCGCTGCTGGGCGAAAGCGTTGCCGCCATCTGGCGCGAAGTCATGTCCGCGTGCCGCGGCCTGGAAAAGCCGCTGGAGATCGCGTTCCTGGGGCCGGCCGGCACGTTCTCCGAGCAGGCGCTGTACGCGCACTTCGGTCATGAGGTGAGCGGCGTGCCGTGCCCGAGTATCGACGAGGTGTTCCGCGCGGTGGAAGCCGGCACGGTCGAGTACGGTGTGGTGCCGGTGGAAAACTCCACCGAAGGCGCCGTGTCCCGCACGCTGGACCTCTTCTTGCAAACTTCGCTGAAGATCAGCGGCGAAATCGCACTCAAGGTCCACCACAACCTGATGGCGTCCACGCCGGACATGAAAGGCGTGACTGCCGTGCGCGCCCACGCGCAGGCGCTGGCGCAGTGCCAGAACTGGCTGTCGGCCAATTATCCGCACCTGGAGCGCCAGGCGGTGTCGAGCAACGCGGAGGCCGCCCGGATGGCCAGCGAGGATCCGAGCGCCGCGGCGATCGCCGGCGAATCGGCGGCCAACCGCTATCACCTGCACATCGTGCGCAACCACATCCAGGACGACCCGCACAACCGCACGCGGTTCGCCGTCATCGGCCGCTACGAGACGGAACCCTCGGGCAGCGACCAAACCTCGCTGATCCTGTCGGTGCCGAACAAGGCCGGCGCTGTGTATCAGTTGCTGGCGCCGCTCGCGCAGAACGGCGTATCGATGTGCCGCTTCGAGTCGCGACCGGCGCGCAGCGGGGCGTGGGAGTACTACTTCTACGTCGACGTGGAAGGGCACCAGCACGAGCCGTCGGTGGCGCGCGCAATCGACGAACTGCGTCGCAACGCCGCATACCTGAAGGTGCTGGGCTCGTACCCGTCCAGCAAGTAATTCAAAAAGAACAATCGGCCCTAAAAGGCCGGGACAACGAGGAGTCAGCATGGCAGAGCAGGGCAACGCATCCGGCGCCGTCAAATTCGGCCCGGACTACGTGCGCAGGATTTCCCCTTATGTAGCGGGCAAGCCGATTGCAGAAGTGGCGCGCGAGTTCGGCCTTGACGAGGCAAAGATCGTCAAGCTGGCGTCCAACGAGAATCCGCTCGGCATGCCGGCGTCGGCCAGGGCCGCTATCGCCGCCGAATTGGGCGAGCTGGGTCGCTATCCGGACAGCAACGGCTTTGCGTTGAAAGCGGCACTGTCGCAAAAATACGATGTGCCGCCGGAATGGCTGACGCTTGGCAACGGCAGCAACGACATCCTGGAACTGGCCGCGCACGCGCTGGTCCGGCCCGGCGAGTCGATCGTCTACGCCGCGTACGCATTCGCTGTCTATGCGCTGGCGACGCAGGAGATCGGCGCGCGCGCCATCGAGGTGAAAGCGCGCGACTACGGCCATGACCTTGACGCGATGGCCGCCGCGATCACCGATGACACGCGGCTCGTCTTCATCGCCAATCCCAACAATCCGACCGGCACGTTCCTGCCGGCGGCGCAAATCGAGGCGTTTCTCGCCAAGGTGCCGCATCACGTGGTGGTCGTGCTGGACGAGGCGTACAACGAGTACCTGGACGCCGATCAGCAGTACGAATCGGTCGCCTGGGTGCGCAAGTATCCGAACCTGCTGGTTTCGCGCACCTTCTCCAAGGCCTACGGGCTGGCCGGCCTGCGCGTCGGCTACGCGGTGGCTCAGCCGGAATTGTCCGACCTGATCAACCGTATCCGCCAGCCGTTCAACGTCAACAGCCTGGCGCAGGCAGCGGCGATCGCCGCCCTGGCCGACACAACGTTCCTCAAGCAGAGCGCCGAGCTCAATCGCGCCGGCAAGGCGCAACTGGTTGCGGCGTTCGAGCGGCTCGGGCTGGAATATGTGCCGTCGTCCGGCAATTTCGTGATGGTGCGCGTGGGTGACGATGACGGCGCCGGCGCACGCGTCAATCTGGCGCTGCTCAGGCAAGGGGTGATCGTGCGTCCGGTCGGCAACTACAATCTGCCGCAATGGCTGCGCATCACGATCGGGTTGCCGGAAGAGAACGCGGCGTTGATTGCCGCGCTTGAGAAGGCGCTGTCATGAGCGGGGCCGGCGAGCCGCTACAATGCCGGCTTCGTCGGACTCTTCCGAGTTTGCCGGATTTTTCTGAATTTCCTTACCAACGCGGTCTGATATCTTGAGCGCCCTGCATTTTCCCCGTGTCGTCATTGTTGGAGTGGGCCTGATCGGCGGCTCGCTGGCGCTCGCGCTCAAGCGCGCAGGCGTGGCGGGCACCGTGGTCGGCGTAGGCCGGTCGGCGGCGTCGCTGGAGAAGGCCCGCGCACTCGGTGTGATCGATGAGGCGGCTACGCTTGCAGAAGCGGCGCGCGGTGCCAGCGTGATCGTGCTGTGCGCGCCGGTTGCGCAGACGTTCGCGCTGCTGCACGCGCTGGAGCCGCACCTGGAGCCGGGCACCATCGTCACGGATGCCGGCAGCACCAAGTCGGACGTCATCATGGCGGCCAAGACCGCGCTGGGTGACAAGGTGGCGCAGTTCGTTCCCGCGCACCCGATCGCGGGCCGGGAGCTGAACGGCGTGGAGGCCTCGCTGGCCGATCTCTATGTCGGCAAGAAGACCGTGCTGTGCCCCCTGCAGGAAAACGCCCGTGCCGACGTAGCCGCCGTGCGCGCCATGTGGGAGAGCGCCGGTGCCAACTGCCATGTGATGTCGGCGGTGCAGCACGACGCGGTGTTCGCCGCTGTCAGCCACCTGCCGCACGTGCTGTCGTATGCGCTGGTCGCGCAGGTTGCCAATGCCGAGGACGCCGCGCTCAAGCTGGATTTTGCCGGTGGCGGCTTCCGCGATTTCACGCGCATCGCAGCGTCGTCGCCGGAGATGTGGCGCGACATCTGCGTGGCGAACCGCGACGCGCTGCTGCGCGAGATCGCGACCTACGAATCGGTGCTGGCGCACCTGAAGGCGCAGATCCGCAACGGCGACGGCGCCGCGCTGGAGCGCGTGTTCCAGCGCGCCAGCCAGACGCGCCTGAAATGGGGCGCCGAGCGCGCCGCCGCGCCGAACATCGAACCCTGACAGCGAAAGATCCTTGCGGGCCGCACGCTTCGCGGCCCGCCCCTCGCCCCCTTCCGCAGAACATCATGGAACACCTCACGCTTGGCCCCCTGACTCGCGCTTCCGGTACGGTCCGCCTTCCCGGCTCGAAGAGCATCTCCAACCGCGTGCTGCTGCTGGCGGCGCTGGCGCAGGGCGAGACGCGGGTGCGCGACCTGCTCGATTCCGACGATACGCGGGTCATGCTGCAGGCACTGAAGGATCTCGGCGTAGCCTGGCGCCAGGATGGCGGCGACTACATCGTCACCGGCGTCGGCGGCAATTTCCCGAACAAGTCGGCCAAGCTGTTCATGGGCAACGCCGGGACGGCGACCCGCCCGCTGACCGCGGCGCTGGCACTGCAGGGCGGCAGCTACGAGCTCTCGGGCGTGCCGCGCATGCACGAGCGGCCGATCGGCGACCTGGTCGACGGCCTGCGCCAGGTCGGCGCGGCGATTGGCTACCTGGGCAACGAGGGCTTCCCGCCGCTGTCCATCGGTCCCGCGACGATCCGCGTCGATGCGCCGATCCGCGTGCGCGGCGATGTGTCGAGCCAGTTCCTGACCGCGCTGCTGATGACGTTGCCGATGGCGCAGTCCGCCACGGGCCGCATCGAGATCGAAGTGGTGGGCGAACTGATTTCCAAGCCGTACATCGAGATCACGCTGAACCTGCTGGCGCGCTTCGGCATTACGGTAGAGCGCCACGGCTGGGAGCGCTTCGTGCTGCCGGCCGGCGCGGGCTACCGCTCGCCGGGCGAGATCTTCGTCGAGGGCGATGCGTCGTCGGCGTCGTACTTCCTGGCCGCCGGCGCGATCGGCGGCGGGCCGGTGCGCGTGGAAGGCGTGGGCATGGCCAGCATTCAGGGCGACGTCCGGTTTGCCGAGGCGCTGAACCAGATGGGCGCCAACGTGATGGCCGGCGACAACTGGATCGAGGTGCGCGGCAGCGGTCACGATCACGGACGCCTGCATGGCATCGAACTCGACTGCAACCATATTCCCGATGCCGCGATGACGCTGGCGGTTGCGGCCCTCTTCGCCGAAGGCACGACCACGCTGACCAATATCGCGAGCTGGCGCGTCAAGGAGACCGACCGCATCGCGGCGATGGCCACTGAGCTGCGCAAGCTGGGCGCCATCATTGACGAGGGCGCCGACTACCTGCGCGTGACGCCGCCGGCATCATGGCAGACCCCCGCCGGTGGCATCGATACCTATGACGATCACCGCATGGCGATGTGCTTCTCGCTGGCGGCGTTTGGCCCGCTGCCGGTTCGCATCAACGAACCGGGCTGCGTGGCGAAGACTTTCCCGGACTACTTCGCGGCATTTGCCGGCGTTACACGCTGACGAGCGGTCCGGCGACGCCTGCGGTGTGGCGCCGCGCCTGGCGGCGCTCACGCCGTTCCCAGTAGCGGTCGAAGAAGTAATGCGCGACGGTATTGACGGCAGGCTCGATGAACGTGATGGCGCCGCTGATCGCCAGGCTGCCGGTCAGCGTGTAGGTCACGCTGAACGCAATGCCAAGGTGCATGATGCCGAACGTCAGGGTCTTTGCCATGATAGATTGCCTCGCGTTGAATACCGGGTGGGACGGTGGCCTGCGCCAGCGGCAGCCGTCCGCCATGAACAAATGATATTGATTTTCAATTGAATACGAAAATCAATAGTTTTTCTCTCTATGATTAGCAATGACTATCGTTGACGCCATTACCATCGACGGGCCAACCGCGTCTGGCAAGGGCACGGTGGCGCATATGGTGGCCGACGCCGTCGGCTTCCACCTGCTGGACAGCGGCGCGCTGTACCGGCTGGTGGCGCTTGCCAGCGACCGCGCGGATGTTGATCTGCAGGATGTGGATGCCCTGGCGAAAGTGGCAGCCGGCCTTGACGTAAAGTTCGGCCCGGACCGGGTCTGGCTTGCCGGCGAGGAAGTCAGCCTGGCCATACGTGCCGAGGCGATCGGCAACCGCGCCTCGGCCATCGCCGTGCACCAGCCGGTCCGCGATGCGCTGACGGCACTCCAGCGCGGCTTTCGCAAGCTGCCGGGCCTGGTCGCGGACGGCCGCGACATGGGAACCGTGATCTTCCCGGACGCCCGGCTTAAGGTATTCCTGACGGCCAGTGTTGAGGCGCGGGCTCGCAGGCGCTATAAACAATTGATTGATAAGGGAATTTCTGCTAATATTGAAGACCTTTTGCGTGACCTTGAGTCGCGCGACGCGCGGGATCGCACCCGTGCGGCCGCGCCCCTGCGTCCCGCCGAAGATGCGCGGCTGCTCGATACCTCCGACATGACGGTGGATCAGGCAGTGGCGCAGGTGCTGGAGTGGTTCGCCGCCGTGCGCGGCTGAAAACCACCGGGCGCCATGGAGCCCGCGCGGGCTGTTCCGCGAGGGCGTTGTGTAACCTGACCCCGCTGCACTGGCAGACTGAGCGTGATCCTCGCGCCGGCCAGCGTATTGCGGATTGCTAACTTACGTTTATGTCCGACCTGCAAACTAACGAATCCTTTGCCGCACTGTTCGAGGAATCGATCGCCCGCTCCAATATGAAGGCTGGCGAAGTGATCTCCGCTGAAGTCGTGCGCATCG
>JACXTT010009223.1_pt1 | contig 13504 bp, 9 predicted proteins | sample 9270951 | NCBI WGS metagenome assembly JACXTT01 (sample SAMN15532306, study PRJNA645909) | rock metagenome | isolation source: weathered quartz diorite | place: Puerto Rico | collected 2017-06-21
CCGGCGCTTCGCCGTCCACCGCTGTACGTCCTCGGGCATGTCCCCCATCGCGATCCACCCCTCCGTGGCCACCTGGCCACGGTCGTTTGGGTGGCGTCAACCTGGAGGGGAGCGGTGTAATGGGATGGTGCCGCAGAGTTCTCTCCCTCCACGGCGCCCGCGACGAAGAGGCACGAAGAAACGTCTCGAGGTATGTCGTTCGGCACAGGCCGAGGCCCCGCGTGACACAGCCTCCGTTCGCTTTTGTTGTGATGGGGTAGTGTCCCTTCCCCGAGGCGTGTTTGACACTTTGACAGCTGAGGCTGTGCGGCTTGCGCAGCTCGTGCCCGTGGGGCAGCACGCGATCGACGCGTCGCTCTCGGTCGCCCTCAGCCAGTCTCACCCGCCTCGCGGCTCTCGTCGCGCTTTGAGCGCTCACCCGGTCTCACCCCGGCCGCTCACCTGTTCCTTCATTTCCCGAAGGCGTTCGTGCACCCAGACGGGGAGCGCATAGCGCCGCCGCGCCTTGCGCACGAGCAACCCGCACTGCGCCAAGCGTTCCAACCGGCCGCGTATCACTCGCACCTCCCGCTTCACGCGCGTCGCGCACTCGGCCGCGCTGAAGTCGGCCGCCCACGCCGCGGCCTTTTCGGCGAACTCGAAGTAGTACGCATTCGGCACGGGGTCAGGCACGCCCAGGAAGGCGGCCTGCACGCGCCCGTCCTCGGGCAGCGTTTGGCGCCGGGCGGGCAACGGCTTCCCTCGTCGCAGCCGCGCCGGCTTGCCGCTCCCGGGCGCGTCGTCGGCGAGCCAGCCGCCCTTCATCGCCTTGCGGACCCGCCACCAAGCGAGCTGCCGCGAGATCCCCAGGCGCTCGGCCAGCCCGCTCACACTGACGTCATTCTCGTCGTATCGAATCGCCTCGACGGTCTCGCGGATCACCGCTGAGATGCTGCCGGCGGCCACCGTGTCGAAACAGGGCAAGAGGAGTTCGCGGGCGAACGTGTAGTCTTCGATGGTCGCAATGATCTCGCCCCTCGGACCGCGTGGGGACCGGCGTTGGCCGCGCAATACGGCAATCGTCTGCACACAGCTCAAGATCTTGAGGAAGTCCCGCCGCATGCGGAGGTCCAGGGCTTTCGGCATCACTTCGGCCAACGCAGCGCCGAACGGTACCAGGACTCGGCGTTCCCCGGCGAGAGTCAGCCAGCGTTGGAACGCCACGAACGCCGCCATATCCGTGGGTCGGCGCCGAGTTCTGCCGGCCGCTTCCCTGCCCTTCGCGAGGATCACTTGGCGCGTCGTCGTCCCGTCATCATCCGCCACCGGCAGCATCAGGACTCGCGTATTGAGCTGATGCGCGAGCGCGCGGGTGCTCGTGGTCAGGAGTCCCGTGGGGCCCTTCTTCGTGATCGTCTGGGTCTCGAACGTGCCCGAGGTCGGGCTGAGCATCGTGACCTCGTACCGCATTTCATTGTCCTGCGCTAAGGCCCGGACTGCCGAGGCCGCCGGTCCGTCGTCGGGGATCGAGTCGGCTTCCTTGAAGATCACGACGCGGTGGTGGAGCGCTTCGGGCGTGTAGAGGAGCGCGCGCGGCGAGCCGGCACTAAACAGGTACACCGCTTCCGGCGGCACGAAGGCGCGCGCCGCATCGAGGATCGCGTTCTTTCCGGCGGACGACTCACCGACCAACGCGAGATTGATCGGCCGCTCGAGCAGGCGCGAGGTGAGGGCGACGTAGACCAACAATGCGGGGATCACGTTGCCCGCGTAGCCGTTGGCCTGGATTGCCGCCGCCACCCGCGCGAGGATGTCGGGGTCGCGCCGCAGCGCGCCCGCCCGGCGCGCGGCCGCAGTGACCGTCGCCCGCCGGACCTTCTCCGCCGCCGGGTCGATGGGCACATGCACCGGCCGATCTCGATAGACTCGGCCGAGTCGGATCAGGGCGGCCGGGGTCACGCAGGCCTCAACGACATCGAGCCGGTTGATCCCCGCTTGCCGACACGAGAGGAGGACGTTCTTCACAAACCGCGCGCGCTCGCCCGGATCGTCGAGGTTGAGCTGCCGGCGGTAGCAGCGCCAGCCGCGCCAGTGGACGCCGACCAGCGCCCGCTGCCCGTCGGGATGGCGGTCGACCGCTTCTACGTCGATGACGAGGCGGCCGCGCACGAACCGGATTCCGGTTGCCGTCCGGAACACGAAGGACGCTCGGTGGGGGCCGGCCGCCCCAGCACGCCGAGCGATCGATGCGTTGCGCGCGGGCGGGGCGGTCCTGCCAGCGGCCCCACGTATCGGCTCGTGCCCCTCGCCGTGCGGGCCGGTGACCCCTTCGGCAGACGCTCTGGGCGGCACTCGTGCACGCAGGCGCCGCACGGCGATGCGGACGTCTCGGGACACGTTCCCTCGCGCGCGCCGCCGTGGGTCCACCAGGCGGGCTCTGTGCGAACCGCTCCGCACCAACACCTCCCCCGCTCGTCCAGTATCGGCACGACCGCGCCCGGGCTTGATCGCCGTGTTTTGATCGTGTCGACTAGATCACGCGCCGGTGACCCGCACCGGCCGGGGACGGGGTGATGACGGTGCCGTGAGGACACCCGGCTTGCCCGGGACGGTGGTCGGGAAAGGTGGGCGCGTCCTGTTCGCGGTTCGCGGGGTCGTCCGGACCGCGCGGGTTCGGTGCGGTGCCCGACGGCCCGCGCCCGTCACGCGGTCACATTGGTGGGGAGATCGGCCCCCTCAAGAACCGGAGCGGGGCGCCGACGCCAGGCTGCACATGGAAAGACGGACCGTACGCTCCCCCGGGTCGACCGCACCGTCGACGGTCACAGTCCCGCCATCAGAATAGAGTGACTTTGCCCCGAGCAGCTGTGCGAATCGCCAGCCGAGTCTGGCCCCGACGCCGGCCGGCCGCCCGGCCGCGGCGAACCCCGGCGGCGGACGGGGCTCTCTCCTTCCCGTCCAGAGCGCACTTCCATCACGCTCAACTGTCACGCGGCTGCGGCCGAACGCGTCGCGGGATCGTTCGGAGGAATTTTGGGGAGCGCGCTGGCGACGTCGGCGTCACCCGAAGCTCGCTCCGCGCTCTCGCCCTACCCGACCCGTCGATCGCGGATGCAGCCGACGGCTACGGGTCGCTTCGCGATCCCCGAGGCGGTCGAGTTCCCGCTCCAAGTGCCGGATCGTCGCGAGGACCGTCGCCCACTCGCGCCGCAGCCGCCCGATGCGTCGACGCCGGCGGCGCTCCTCCGTGGCGTGGAAGTCCGCGGGGGCACGTGATGCGGGCGGCGACGGTGCGTTCGCCGGTCGGCAGCGGCGAACGACGGCGGCGCCCGGCGCCCTTTCCTTCCCGGCAGGGATGCGCCTCACGACGAGGCGACCGCGGTGTGTAGCGCGCGGAGCTCCTGCTGGAGGTACGCTTCCGGCGCCGTCTGGGCCGTGAACCAGAGGCTCTCGTCTGCACCTTGCCGGTCGACGAGCTCCCGGACCGCGCGCCAACGCTGGCGCTCTGCGGCGCGCGCGGCGTCAACGAGGGCGGTCAGTACGCCAACCACCTCAGCGAGCTCGGCCGGCTGCCGGATCGCGGACTGGGCAGCCAGCACGCGGCGGACGGCCTGCGCGACTCGCTCGGCATCGCGCGATTCGTCACTCATGAGAGGACCTCTTCTGGGATGCGATGCGGGCGAATCGGTTGGGTGAGCACATCCGGTCGCTTCTCCGGCGGCATTGCGTCCGATCCTTTCCGGCGGCGGCGGCGCCCGGCCGGCGTGAGCGGCGGCACAGCAGATTGCCCCTGGGCGGGTGTCGGTCGCGCCGCCACCCGGCGGGGCTCCGAGAGCCCCCACCGGTCGAGGGCTACGGCAACGATGCCCCGCGTCTCCGCGCGGAGGTCACCGAGCCGCCGCTCATGATGCGCGTAGGCCGCCGAGATCGACGCGACGATCGCCCGCCACTGCCCGAGGCAAAACGAGGCCGCCGGGGCGGTGCGGTCGGAGGCTCCTCGCCGTCCGCGCTCCCGTTGCCGTTCGCGGACCCTCACGGGTCAACCCGGCGCATGGCGCGCAGGGACGTCGCGTTCACGTCCGGCCCACGATGCGCGGTCGCAGCGGGGACATCGCGGCACGGCCCCCGGCGGTCGGCGCCCGTTGCGCCCCGGCCGCCCGCTTCCGGTTGGGCGGGGTGACCGGCCGCTTGGCGCCGGGGCGACTCCGGCCCGCGAGACTCGCCTTCAGCGCCTCCATGACGTCGATGATCGGGGCGCCCGCCGGGGTGGGGGCGAGGATCGTGACCGCTTGGCCCTCGATCTTCTGCTGCACCACCGCCTCGAGCCGGCGCCGGTACGCGTCCTGGTACGCCTCGGGGTGAAAGTCGTCGGCGGACAGCTGATCGATCAGCCGGCGAGCGAGTCGCAACTCCGTCTCACGCAGTGACCGCTCGCGGCTGGTCGTGATCGCCTCGAAGGGCCGCACCTCATCGGCGTGGTAGAGGGTGTGGAGGATAAGGCCGTGCGCGACCGGCCGAATAAGGGCCAGGTGTTCCTTCCCGTGGCGCACCTCTTGCGCAACGGCGACCCGGCCCGCCTCACGCATGGCCGTCGCGAGCAGCTGATACGCCTGCTCGCCCCCGGCGTCCGGCCCGAGGTAGTGCCCGGTGGCGAAATAGAGCGGATCGACGCGGGCGAGCGGTACGAACTCGTGGATCTCGATGGCGGGGCTCGGCGCCGCGGCTAGTGCCTGGAGCTCCGCGTCCGTGAACGTCACGTAGCGGTCTTTGGCGAACTCATAGCCTTTGACGAGCTCCCGGCGCTCGATTACCCGCGCGCACTGCGGGCAGGAGAGCTGTTGCCGGATGCGGGCCCCGGTGAGCTGCTGGCGGATGCGCGCCCCGCAACCCTGGTGGAGGAGGTTGAAGGACGGCTGCGCGGAGTGGGTCGCCACGTAGACCCGCACCGGAATCGCGACGAGGCCAAAGGCGATCGTCCCGGACCTGATGGATGCCATCGAGTTCCCTCCCGAATCGGCAAACCGTGCGCGACCGAACGCTATCAACCCAAGATGCTGCGCCACGCCGGAGGGTTCATCCTCTGCTGGTAGAGAGGGTGCGGCGCACATGAGTCTCGTACTCCCGTCTCGCCCGCTCGGCCTTCAGATGCGCAGACAGTTGAACGCGCCATGCCGCGAGCGCCTCGCAGTCCCCACGCTCGCGTGCGAAGCCAAGCAGCGCCTTGCACGGTTCGCAGCGGGCAAGGTGGCCGCGGACTACGTCCCGATGGATTCCAGGGTCGATCAGCACAGGCCCAGTTTAACGAACGACAGAAGTAGTGTCAATAGTATACTACTTCTGTCGCGCATGCCGCACGCGGCGACCTTGACACCCGCTCTAGCCGTTGCTTACGTGCCCTCGCGGGAACGCGGTGGCGGAGCGGAAGAAGAACTGGACAGCCGAAGCTGTCGCACGGGCGGGGGGCATCCTCCAGGCGGCGGCGGTTGCCAAGGTCTCCCTGCGGACCATGTATCGCTGGCACCGCGCGGGCTTCGTCACGCTCCTCGACGCAGCCTTGCGCCTCTCAAAGGCTACTGGGATACCGATTCAGCGCTTTGCCCGCGATCCGTCCCTCCGAGAGACCAACTGACGGCCTGCGACGTCCCGGAGTTTAACGCTCACCGACGCCCCTTGACCGTCACGGCGCCATGCAGGGGCGCGCTCACACGCGACCTACTATTCGTGCTGCGCATCCAGCTTCTTCGCTGCCTCACGCAAATCCGCCCCGCTCACGATGTGGTACCGGTCAAGCATCTGCCGCGACTTCCATCCAACCATCTGCATCGCGACGCGCTCCGAAACGCCGGAACGGACGAGGTTGCGCACGGCGGTGCGCCGGAAATCATGAAGCACTCGACCGGGCACCCCAGCGGAACGGCACGCCTTCGCCCAGGCCTTGCGGAGGCCGCGGATCGGGTCGCCCTTCCTCCGCGTGAAGACGTGCGGGATGATCCGGCCCAGCACTCGCTCACGTTCGCGGGTGATAGCGCGTCGGCGCTCGAGCAGTCCGCGCAACTCCATAGTGAACGGGAACACACGCCCCTCACCCGTCTTCGTGGTACCGGGGTCGAGGCGCACCTCGCCGGCACTGAAGTCCACTTGCGCCCACCGAAGTGCGGCCACCTCCGAGCGCCAGCGCCAACCCGTGATGTAAAGGAACGTCGCGAAGTCGGCGAGGTCGGCCGGCAGGTGGCGTCGGACAGAGGTGAACTGGTCGGACTCAAAGAACCCGCGCCGCACATTGTCCTCGCGCAACATCGGGATGTGTGGCCGAGCAACCAGACTGCCAGCAGCTACAGCTAAGGCATAGCTACGCTTGAGCACGGCCAGCTCTCGGTTGATGGTCGCGTTCGACGCCCGCTGGCCTTGGCGCCGGATGACGTACTGGCGCACGTCTCTCGTAGTGATCGCGGCCATACGACGGCGGCCGAAGAAGGGCGCGAGATGCCGACGGATGTACCGCTGCACGTGCTCGAGGGAGCGGCGACCGTTTGCCTGGTAGTCGTTAATGACGTCTTGCGCGGCGTCGCCGAAGGTGAGGCGGACGAGCTGCGGCGTGATGACAGTCCCGCCGGCGATGGCACCCTCGCGCTGCTTGAGGATCGTCTCGGCCTCCTTGTATGTGTCGGTCCCGGAAGACTCGCGAATCGCGCGCGCCCGGCCGGTCTCAGGGTCTACCGTGTAATACTTGAGCCAGTACGTCTTGCCGCGCCGGTAGATCATCCCCATGGGAAGCGCCTCCTGAGATGGGTGTACGTGTGCAAGTGGTGCGCCGGCCGCGAGCGCGCAGTTGTCCCCGCTCGCGCTGAACCTTGTCGACGACGATTCTGCCTCGCCGCCTCGTACGCTCGTGAGGCTCGCCGCGGCATCGGCCCAAGCGTCGCGCCGGGCACAACGCGGGCACACGCGACCAGAAAACAACGAAGCGTCAGGGCGTTGGCGGGGCACGTGCGCTTTTCAGTCACGTGCTCTACCAACTGAGCTACCTGGCCCGGCGGAGCACGATCCCTTAGCGGCTCGCCCCCGGAGCGTCAACCATCCGCGGGCTTCGCGGCGCTGCGGATCTCACTCCTTGACCTCGCGCGGGGCGGGGCGAATACTGCCCCAGGGGGTTCGACGTGGATCGGCAGCCAGCCTGCGGATTCTGCGATGGCACGGGGCTCTGGGCCGACCAGGACGGCGGGGACCCCGATCCCTGCCCGCTCTGCGAGGGCGCCGGGGTCCTGTCCACGGACGTCGGGGCCGACCCCGCGGCCGAAGCCGCGCCGCTCCCGCGCGTGCTCGCCGTGCTCCCGCGCCTGAGTCAGGCCGAGCGGCAGCGCCTCTACGAGGAGCTGCACGCCCTCTACGACTGTCGCATCTACCGTCGCTGAGCGGCGTTCAACGCGGCGCGACGTGGAACGCCGTCAGGCGGAGCGTCGAGTGGCCGCCCTTGGCGGAATCGTACGCGAACGGCACCGGTCCGCCGCCGTGGAAGCCGGGTACGAACTGCACCACGTCGACCTCCTGGCGCACCATGCCGACCCCGCGCGCGTAGGTCGAGGTCACCACGGTGGTGGTCGGCTGGCCGAGGCGGCAGGCGATCACGGCGCAGTCCGGTAGCTCCCCGCGCGGGCCCGCGCACACGCCGCGCGAGAGCACCGCGCAGTCGCCCTGCGCGTCGTGCCACTGCGTGCCCGACGCGACCGGCTCCTTCAGCAGCGTCACCTCGAGCTCCTCGTCGCGCCCTCGCGCCGGGTAGCGCTTGCTCAGTGACCCGGCGGTCGCGCGGAGGAACTCGTGCCCTTCCCAGCGGTGGCCGTCGTGGCCGAGCATGTCGAGGCGCTTGGTGAACGAGCGCAGGTGGAACTCGTCCGCGCGGTCGCTCGACGTCGCGGCGACGACCGTCCACGTCTCGCGAGACAGGGTGTGGCCCTGGTCGTCGAGCTCCGCGTAGGACCACCAGTTACCGGTTTGGAGCGGGAAGTAACCCGACGGGCACGCGTCGTCGCCGCGCGCCGCGGTCGCGGTGGCGACCAGCGCCAGGACGACGGGGAGGCAGCCGTGCGGCGTCCATCTCATTTGAAGGTGCGCTTGCCGCCCGTGCCACGTACCACGATCGGGCGGCTCGCATCCATCGTGCCGGCCGTCACCGAGATCGTCCCGCTGCTCCCGAGGCCGGTGAGCGCGAGCCCGGGCACCGTGGCCGCGAGGCGGACGCCCTTGCGACCGCGTTTCACCACGACGCGCCCGCCGAGCATCGGCGTGCCGCTCAGCTTCTCCAGATCCGCGTCGGCCGCGTCGGGCGCGAAGACCTGGATCGCCTTCGTGCCGCTCGTGCAGTCCGTGGCCGCCGTGCAGGGGATACCCTTGTCGCTCTTGCAGTGCCCGGAGCGCGCGCTGCAGGTATCGTCACGCGTCGCGGTCAGCGTCTTGCCCTTGGCGGTGAAGGCGCCCACGGGCACGAAGAGCAGCGCCAGCTCCGCGCCGCCGCTCCCGAGCCGCACGAAGAAGTCCTGGGTCCCGTCGATCGCGGGCGTCGAGGCCGCGGGAACGATGGTCGCCTTCAGCGAGAGCGTCGCGAGGCCTGACCCCGCCTCGGAGCGGGGGCTCCGCACCGTGCCCTGCACCTTGGTGATCGAAAGGCCCGGCTTCGGCAGGCTCGCCGAGGTGGGGATCGGATCCAGCTGGCACGTCATCTTGAAGCCGCTCTGGTTGTCCGAGTTCCCGCCGGGCGCGCCGACCAGGACGTCCGTCCCTGCCACCGTGAGCTCACCGCTCGTGAAGTCGAGCGCGACACCGACGGTCGGATACGCGGTCCCGCCCAGCGTCTGCTGGCGGACGCCGGTGGTGACCGTCGGCGCGTTCGAGAGGGACGGCAGCGGCTTCGAATAGTCGGTGAGCAGGGTCTCCGCAAAGTCGGGGAGCGTCACGTTGCCCGCGGCGTCGATCGTCCCGGTGACCGTCCCCGGGTCCATGACCAGGAAGCCGTGCACGCCGCCGATGGTCTCGAACGAGGCGCCGGTCGCGCAGGCCTCGCCCACCGGGCAGTCGACGTCGAGCACGCAGGCCTGGGTCTGCGTCTGGTTGCAGTAGTGCCCGCCGAAGGTGCTCGCCCACACGTCGCGGCTCATCGCGAAGCTGCCGCTCGCCGCGTCGACCTCGACCGGCATGGCGAGACCGTTCGCCACCGGAACGGCGAAGTCGAGACCGAGGTTCGGATTGATCTCGATGAAGCGGAGGACGGTGCAGGTTCCGGGGACGGCCAGCGCGATCCGCAGCGGCCCGGCGAGGAGCAACGCGGCGGCGAGCGCGCCCAGCGCCCTGCACCTCACCGCTGTCTCCCCGGCAGCTTGAAGGCGCCCCGCTTCTGGACCAGGTTCCGGCTGCGCACGAAGCTCGCGCCGCTCACCTCGAAGGCGACGGTCAGGTCGCGGCTCTTCGGGTCGCCCGCGTCGGGGGCGAGCGCCGAGAGATCGAGCCGCTTGCCCGTCGCGGTGAAGCGATAGCCGCCACCCGCCGGGCTGAGCGTGACGGTGATCATGCCGCCCTCCGTTGAGCGACCGACGAGGCGCCGGCGCCCCTTCATGACCAGCGTGCGCGCGACGATGGCCATCTGCTCGCCCTGCGGCGTCGCGATCGAGAAGGTGACGCCGTCCCGCCGTGGATCGATGGCGCTCGGGGCCCCGCGCAGCGTGCCCTTCAGGCTGAAACGGCCGACGGCACGGTTGTGCGCCCGTCGCTTCGCCTTCCCGAACTGAAGCCGGACCCGCGACAGATCGAGCGCCCCCGCGTTGATCACGCGCTCGTTGGTGCCGACGATGCTCGCCAGCGTGAGCGCCTTCTGGAACGCGACCAGGTCGTTCAGCTGCTGCGGCGTGAGGATCGTGGTCACGCCGTGCTGCCCGTTCAGGTTACGTCCCCGGCCTGCCGACAGGCAGTCGTCGATGGTCGTGTCGCACGGCCGGACGACAGCGAGCAGCGTGTGCGCGCTCCCGTCGTGCAGGTAGGGGGCGGTGTTCCACACGTCGTTCAGCACCGGGGTGACGTAGTCGCCGAGCGGGCCGCGGTTCCCGGGGATGGGGACGCGCGGGTTCTGGAAGATCTGATCCCGCTGCGCGATCGCCAGCGGGCTCTCGGCGTCGAAGAGGTTCTTCGTTCCGACGTCGTGGCGGACGAAGGGATTGTTGTGGTCGGCCGCCCCCGGCTGCCCGGGGTTGAAGCTGGCGTTCGGCTTCTTGTCGGTGAAGAACTGCTGCCCGGCTCCCGGGCCGCCGAGATGGCATGAGGTGCAGTTGGTCTGCGGATCGTTGAAGATCTTCCGCCCGCGCTCCGCCGCCGCGTCCATCGGGTTCGGGTTGCGGACGAAGCTGGTGAGCGAGTAGACGAAGTCGGCCATGTGTGTCAGGCGCACGCCGACGTTCTTGCCGTTCGCCCGGATGTTGCGGTTGGGCGACGCCAGGTCGTCGTTCACGTCGGCCGGATCGGTCGAGGTGAGGGGGCTCCGCTGGATCAGGCACCCCTGGCAGGTGGGGAGGTCCTCGCCCCCGTCGCAATCGCCGCACCCCATCAGGCTCCGGTAGGTGTGCTCGAAATCCTCCACCTCGTCGCGATCGCCGTTCCAGTGCACGGTGAGCATGGGGTTGAAGTACCGGGCGCGCTCCGCCGGCGGGACGTTGGGTGGGATCATCTGCGGGTTCATCTGACAGAATCCCGGCGTGCCGCTGTTGTCGTCGCAGGCGGCGTCGAAGAAGCACACCCGGCTCGCATCGTTGCTGCACGTGCCGGGCGAGAAGCCGGCCCGGCCACGGAGCTCCATCGTGTTCCGCAGCGAGGCGCCGAACTGCGAGAAGTCCCACGTGCGCCCGTCCTGGCCGCCGAAGTCCGCGTGGCAGGTGGAGCAGGTGACGTAGGACGCGTCGTGCGAGGTGCTCACCACGCTCCCCGGGACCTTCCCGTTCGCGATCGGGTCGTCGAAGCGCGGCGCCGGGGCGTCCAGGCCGACACCGTTGCTTATGCTCGCGTCGCGCGCCGCGGTGTTGAAGAGGATCTTCCCGTCGAGGAGGGCCGCGGGGACGGGGTCGACGGTCGGATCGGCGACGAGGTCGTTGCAGCTCTCGCCGCCCGGGCAGTCCGCGCTCGTGCCGCAGCGGTGGGTCGTCGTCAGGCTGCACTTCCCCTCGATGCTGGCGACCGGCAGCTCGAGGACGAGCGGCACGCAGTCCACGCCCCGGACGCACGGCCCGTTCGGCCCGCAGTCGGCGTCCTGGGTGCACGTCGCGCCGCCCGGGTGGTTGCAGAAGCCGGTCGTGGCGGAGCAGTCGTTGTCGGTGGCGCACCGTCCCGTAATGTCGCTCGTGACGCAGCGGAAGTTGTCGGGCCGCCCCGAGCCCGGATCGAGTGGCGCCGCCGCCGCGACGCGCACCACGTTGCGCGCCAGGTAGTTGGCGACGAAGGCGCTCTGCCCGTCCGCCGCCAGGCGAACCCCGATCGGCGCCGTGCCCACGCCGTCCGGCACCGCGCGCATGCGCGAGCGGCCCGTGCTCAGGTAGGTCGCGGCGTCGAAGTCGAGGCCGGTCGGGATCGCCGTGTTGCTCGCGTCGACCGGGTCGTAGCCGTCGATCACCACGAGCTGCGCCTGGGGCGGGATGCGGAACGGCCCCTCGGGCGCGATCGGACGGAGCGCGTCCGGCACGCAGGGCTTGGACGGGTCGGCGCCGCCGATCCCGAACGCGGAGGGCGGCGCGAAGAGCGTGGTGACGTCGCCGCCCTGCCCCTTCCGCGTGTTGAAGACGTGATAGCTGTTGAACATCAGGTCGACGACGTACGCCGTGGTGCCGTCGGCGGAGAACTCGATGTCGGTGGCGTTGTTCGCCTCGTCGATGTCGAGCTTGCCGACCACGTGGCCGTCGGTCGCGTCGAGCTTGTAGATGCCGAAGCGGGTGATGTCGTGGAACGACGCCTTGTAGACGTCGCGGTTGATCCCGCCCGCGGGGAACGGCCGGAAGGTGACCCAGGGGAAGAGCTCCGTGCCGGGCAGGTCCGCGAAGAACCCGCTCCGCTTGAAGAGCCCCTTGCTCAGGTTGTTCTCCTGCGTGCCGCCGATCCACAGCTGGTTCGCCACCTCGGCCGGCGCGCCCTCGGGGATGAGCGCGATCGCCGACACCAGGTTGAGCGGCCCCTGCCCCGAGTTCTGCGTCTCGCAGGTGACCGTGTCGGGCGGCACCGCGAACACGTGCGCGACCGACTTGTTGCCGAGATCCACGACGCTCACGTGCGCGTCGGTGGCCGGCTCCTCGCTGAGATAGTGGCTCACATACGCGGTGCCCCCGTCGGTGCTGACGGCGATGGCGCGCGCGTTCGGCCAGGGCAGACGGATGCGAACCGCGCCGCCGAGGGACGCGTCGAGGACGACCAGCTCGCTCGTCCCCTGGCAGGTGACCAGCACGCGATCGCCCGCGGGCGTGACCGCTACCCCGTAGGGGGCGCAGCCGAAGCCCAGGTCGAGGGGGCCGATCGCATTCCCGAGGTCGGCCTGGTCGAGGCGCCAGAGCGTGTCGTCGTTCTGTCCGGCCGTGAACACGTGCGCGGCGTCGACCGCGAGCGTCCGCGGATACTGGCCGACGGCGCGCTCGTGGGTCAGCCGCCCGGGTCCGGAGTCGAAATCGAGACGGGCCACGGTGCTCGAGTCGGGGTTCACGACGAAGACGTGACCGTCGGGCGCGACGGCCAGGGGACTCGAGCGGGTCGGCAGCGCGCCGGCAGGGGCGGCCGCGAGCAGCGCCCCCGCAACGGCAAGACGCCCCATGCGAAATCGGATGCCCCCCGCGACCCGCAGCGGCGCACTCATCTGCGCGTACCGGTAGTCGCCCATCATGCGGCCTGTCAAGGAGAACGTGCGTGCTGAGGCTGCTGCTCCTCGCCTCGGGCGCCGCGGCCCTCACCTACGAGGTGCTCTGGGCGCGCGACTGGGCCCTCGTCTACGGGTCCACGGCCACCGGCACGGCGGTCGTGCTGGCGGTGTACTTCGCGGGCCTCGCCCTCGGGGCCGCGCTCGCGGCGCGCTGGGGCCGCGAGCGACGATCCCTCATGCTCTATGCCGGCCTCCAGGTGGCGGTCGCCCTGTCGGTGCTCGCGTACCTGGGCGGGCGTCCGCTCGTTCCCCGCGCCGGTGTGTGGCTGGCGCAGACGACGCCGCCGGCATTCGTCCCGGCGGCGCGCGTCCTCCTCGCCTTCGTGGTCCTCGCCGTGCCGACGACGCTCCTCGGCGCGACGCTCCCGGCAGCCACTGCAACCCTGTCGCCGGACGAGGCGGCCGATGCGGGACGTCTCTATGCCTGGAACACGCTCGGCGGCGCCGCGGGCGCGCTCACCTGCGGGGTGGTCGCGATCCGTGCCCTCGGCGTGCGGGGTACGTTCGTCGCGGCGGCAGCCCTCGACCTGGCCGTCGCGGCCGCCGCGCTGACGCTCGCGCGGCAGCCTCACGTCGGACCACCGGCGCGCCCGC
>JACXTT010009224.1_pt1 | contig 13504 bp, 13 predicted proteins | sample 9270951 | NCBI WGS metagenome assembly JACXTT01 (sample SAMN15532306, study PRJNA645909) | rock metagenome | isolation source: weathered quartz diorite | place: Puerto Rico | collected 2017-06-21
CGACGTCGTACTGGCGGCGCGCACGGTCGCAGCGCTCGAGTCGGTCGCGGCCGAGGTGCGCGGGCACGGACGGCGGGCCGTGATCGTCCCGACCGACGTCGCGCGCCCGGAGGACTGCCGGCGCCTCGCCGACCGGACGCAGGCGGAGCTCGGACGGATCGACGTGCTCGTCAACAACGCGTTCCGCTCGGCGCCCTACGACCAGGTCGAGCAGGCGGACATGGACGACTGGCGGAAGATCTTCGACGTCAACGTCTTCGGCTCGGTCCAGCTCTCGCAGGCGGTTGTCCCACAGATGCGAGCGCGCGGCGGCGGGTCGATCGTGATGATCAACTCGATGTCGACCCGCATCATCGAGCCCCGCTTCGGCGGCTATGCGGCGTCGAAGGGCGCGCTCATGCTCGCGATGCAGACGATGGCGAAGGAGCTCGGCGCGCACGGGATCCGCGTCAACTCGGTGGTGCCGGGCTACATCTGGGGTCCGGCACTGCAGCGGTACTTCTCGCAGCTCGCCACCCAGCAGGGGTCGACGCCGGAGGCGGTCTACGCCGAGGTCGCGTCCAGGACCGCGCTCGGGCGGATTCCCGACTCGGACGAGATCGCGGACGCGGTCGTGTTCTTCGCGTCGGACCTGTCGCGCGCCGTCACCGGGCAGTCCCTCGACGTGAACGCCGGACACTACTTCCACTAGGAGCGCGACCCAAGAAGTCTTGGGTCGCGCTCCTAGGTCGGCTCGCCGTATGCCGGGAGTCCGGTGATCCCGAGCCCGGCGCTCAGGCCACCGTCGACCACGATCGCCGCCGCCGTCACCGCCGACGACTCGTCGCTCGCGAGGAAGAGCGCCACGTTCGCGATCTCCTCCGGCTGGAGGAGCCGCCCGATCGCGTGCTGGGCCGCGATGTCGTCGCGAGAGCGGCGGCTGAACTGCGCGAGGAGGCCGAACAGCGGCGTGTCGACGCACCCGGGACAGATGCAGTTCGCCCGGATCTTCCGCCGCCCGTACTCGAGGGCGACCGTGCGCGTGAGATTGATGATCGCGGCCTTCGCGGTGCAGTAGGGCGCGGATAGCATCTCGCCGTAGAAGCCTTCCACCGACGACGTGCTGATGATCGAGCCGCCGCCTCGCCGCAGCAGCGCGGGAATGGCGGCACGCATTCCGTAGAAGACGCCGTCGAGCATCACCTTCAGGCTGGATTCCCACACCGCCGGGTCGAGCTCGCCGACGTACCCGCCGCCGGTCATGGCGGCGTTGTTGTGGATGACATCGAGGCCGCCCCAGCGCTCCTCGGCGAGCGCCACCGCGGCCTCGAGGTCCGCGAGCGAGCTGACGTCCGTCCGCCGGAACGTGGCCCCGGCGCCGAGCGACCTGGCGACGACCTCGCCGGCCTCGGCGTTGATGTCCGCGACCACCACCCGCGCTCCCTCCGCCACGAAGCGGCGAGCGGTCGCGGCGCCGATCCCGGAAGCCGCCCCGGTGACGATCGCGACCTTACCGTCGAGACGTCCCATGCGCCGTCCTTGTCACGCACGGGGCACGGTTGTAAACAAACGCTCGTTTGCCGGAGGTGCGATGGCCCCGCTCGAGTTCGGCCTCTTCTACGAGATACCGGTCGCCGCGCCCTGGCACGAGCGGAGCGAGCGCGACGCCTACCATCGGGTGATCGCGCAGGCCGTTCTCGGCGAGGAGGTCGGCTTCTCGCACTTCTGGACGGTCGAGCACCATTTCCTGTCCGAGTTCTCGCACTGCTCGGCCCCCGAGGTGCTCTACGGTGCGGTCGCGGCGCGCACGAAGACGATCCGGATCGGGCACGGCGTCCGGCTGCTCCCTTTCCCGTACAACCATCCGGTTCGCGCCGCCGAGATGGCGGCGATGCTCGACTGCGTGTGCGACGGCCGACTCGAGTTCGGGACGGGCCGCTCCGCGACCCGCGACGAGCTCGAGGGATTCGGCATCGACCCGAACGACACGCGTGGCATGTGGGAGGAGGCCCTCGACCTGATCGTCGGGGCGTGGACGAACGACGTCTTCTCGTGGGAGGGGAAACATTTTCGCGTCCCGCCGCGCCGCGTGCTGCCGAAGCCGCTTCAGAAGCCCCACCCGCCGCTGTGGATGGCGTCGACCAGCCCGGCGAGTCACGAGATCGCGGGGCGGAAGGGCCTCGGGCTCCTCTCCTTCACGATCGGTGTGCCGCCCGAGGAGCTCGCCTCGCGCATCCAGCTCTACCGTGCCGGTCTCCGCGAGGCGAAGCCGGCCGGCAAGTTCGTCAACGACCGCGCCGCCACCTTCACGATGGTTCACTGCGCGGACACGAACGAGGAGGCGCGCCGGAACGCGGCCGAGTCCGTCATGTGGTACTTCCGGCGGAGCATCGAGCTGATCGGCTCGGTTGCGGCGTGGCAGGAAGGCCGTGAGCTCGGGAGCTACGACTATACGCGCATGCTGCGCGATCTGAACCTCCGCGATGTGAGCTTCGAGCTGCTCGACGACATGGACGCGGTCATCGTCGGCGACCCGCAGCGCTGCATCGAGAAGGTCCGTCGCTACCGCGAGGCGGGCTGCGACCAGCTCCTCTGCCTGATGCAGCCCTACGCGATCCCGCCCGACGCGGTCACGCGCTCGATCGACCTGTTCGGACGTCACGTGATTCCGGCGTTCCGCTAGACGACGCATGGACGGCCTCCGGCTCGCGAACGAGGACGACGCCTCGGCGGTGCAGGCGATCTACGCGCCGTACGTGCGCGACACCGCGATCTCGTTCGAGACCGAGCCGCCGCCCGTCGAGGAGATGCGCCGGCGGATGCGGAACGCGCTCGAGCAGGCGCCCTGGCTCGTCTGCGAGCGTGCGGGCGAGGTGATCGGGTATGCGTACGCCGGCCGCTTCCACGCCCGCGCGGCGTATCAATGGGCCGTCGAGGTGACGGTCTACGTGCATCCGGCGAGCCACCGCAGCGGCGTCGGACGGGTGTTGTACACCGCGCTGCTCGACGCTCTCCGGCTCCAGGGGTTTCGCGCCGCGGTCGGCATCATCGCGCTGCCGAACCCGGCGAGCGTCGGGCTACACGAGCGCCTCGGGTTCCGGCGCGTCGCGCTGCTTCCGGCGATCGGCTTCAAGCACGATCGCTGGCACGACGTCGGGTGGTGGAGGCTCGAGCTGCGGGAGCTCGCGAATCCGCCGGAGCCCCCGCGGCCGCTCGCGGCGGTGGTCGGGACGGAGGAGTGGAAGAAATGCCTCGGAGGAGGATGAGGCATGGGAGGCATCTTCGCGCAGGTCGATGCCCGGGCGACGGCGTTCGCCCTCGCGGTCGCGATGGCCGCGGGCTGGTGGACGGGACGCCGCCTCCGGGCGGATGCGGGCGAGGCGCGCAGCACCAAGTTCCAGGACGCCAGCCTCGCGCTGCTCGGCCTGCTGCTCGGCTTCACGTTCTCGATGTCGCTCGGCAAGCACCAGCAACGGCATCTGATGGTCGTCGCCGACGGCAACGCGATCGGGGATTTCTATGTCACCGCCGGCCTGCTCGACGAGCCGGTGCGCTCGAAGCTGCAGGCGGTCTCCGCGAGTACACGCAGCTTCGGCTAGACGCGGTGGAGGACCTGGACGACGAACACGTGCTCGCCCGCTTCGAGGAGGTGCAGGCTCGCATGGCCGCGCTGGTGGGCGAGGCCGTGCGCGAGCGGACGTCCATCGCCGTGCCGTTGATCAATACGCTGAACGGCGTGACCAGCGACCACCTCGCCTGGGTCGCTGCACTCCGCGACCGCCTGCCGACGAGCATCGTGCTGCTCCTGTTCCTGGCCGCTTTCGTCGCGGTGACGCTGGTCGGGCTGGAGCAGGGCGCGGTACAGCCGCCGCGTGTGGCAAGTGTGGCCGGCTTCATCCTGATCGTCAGCCTGACGGTCTACGCGACGCTCGACCTGAACCAGCCGACGCGCGGCGCGATCCGGGTGAGCGAGGAGCCGATCGAGCGCGTGCTGCGATCGATGGTCAAGTGACCTGATCCTGCAGGAACGATCGCAGGACGGCGAGCGCCGCGCCGCGCGCGGGCGCCGGAGCGGCGTTGAAGAGGCGCTGAAGCTCCTCGGCCTCGCGCTCGCGCGCGATCGCGGGGAGGGCCCGCCCGCCGCCGCGCGGCACGCACTCCTCGAGGTCGTCGAGCATCCGCGCCAGCGGCGCGGAGAGCACCGCGTGGCCCCTCGCGCGACAATGTGCCGCGAGGCCGACGGCGAGCTTCAGGACCACGACGGCGGGCGTGAAGCGGCCCCGCCCGGTCTCGAAGCGGCTCACCGCGCCCTGGCTGACCCCGGCCAGGGTCGCCAGCTGGTCCTGAGAGAGGCCGAGAAATTCGCGCAGGGCGCGCATCTGCCTCCCGATGTCGCGGAACCAGGTCGTCCACTCGATGTCCCCTCGGCGCCGGGGTACGACGCATGGAGGGGGGACCGAGAACGGCCCGTCGGCCGTCCCCGGTCCCTCGAGGCAGGAACGGTCCGCGCTGTGCCGGGACGGATGCTCCACCAGCGGTCGCTGATCCGTGGTCTTGTTCGGACCGATGGTCGTCACCTTCATGGTCGAGAGCTCCGGCACCGTCCGCGTTCCGCAGGGCACGGTGCAGGGACCGTGCCGCCTGCGGGTTCGCGAACGGGCGGGGTGCGATGGGGCGAAGCGGGGGTCGTTCCGACACGCGGCGCGAAATGCGCCGGTCTCGCTAGTCGCCCGCCACGCCGTACTGCTGGAGCTTGCGGTAGAGGGTCTTCCGCCCGATGCCGAGCACGCGCGCCGCGAGCGTCTTGTTTCCGCCGACGGTCTCGACCACGCGCAGGATGTAGCGGCGCTCCGCTTCCTCGAGCGGCACCAGCTCGGACGGATCCTCCGCCGCGATCAGCACGTGCGAAGGCCGGTACGCGCGGATCTTGTCGGGGAGGTCGTCGACCGTGACCTGTTCGTACTGGGCGAGGGCGACGGCGCGCTCCATCGCGTTCTGGAGCTCGCGGACGTTCCCCGGCCAGGCATAGGCGAGGAGCCGCGCGGCTGCCTCGGGTGACAGGCCGCCGACGCGCTTCCCCGCCCTGGTCGCGTGGTGCACCAGGAAGTGCTGTGCCAGCAGCAGCACGTCGCTTCCCCGCGCACGGAGCGGCGGCATCGCGACGTGGATGACGTTCACGCGGAAGTACAGATCCCCCCGGAAACGGTTCTCCTCCACCGCCGTCTCGAGGTCGCGGTTGGTGGTCGCGACGAGGCGGACGTCGAACGGGATCTCGTCGTTGCCGCCGACCGGGCGCACCGCTCGCTCCTGGAGGGCGCGGAGCAGCTTCGGCTGCAGCGCGAGCGGCAGGTCGCCGATCTCGTCGAGAAGCAGCGTCCCGCCGCTCGCCTGCACGAAGAGCCCGGTGCGCGCCGCGCGGGCGTCGGTGAAGGCGCCACGCACGTGGCCGAAGAGCTCGCTTTCGAGGAGCTGCTCCGGCATGGCGGCGCAGTTGATGGCGACGAACGGGCCGTTCTTCCGCCGGCCCAGGCGGTGGAGCACCTTGGCGACGACCTCCTTGCCGGTTCCGCTCTCGCCGGTGACGAGCACGCTCGCATCGGAGTCGAGGACGCGCTCGAGGAGCTGTCGCACGCGGCGCATTGGCGGGCTGTCGCCGACGAGCTCCTCGAAGCGCTGCGTCTCGCCCACGAGCTGCCGCAGCCGCTTCACCTCTTCGCCGAGCGCCCGATGCTGCACCGCCCGCGCGAGCGCGACGGCGAGCGCGTCCATCTTGACCGGCTTGGTGATGAAATCCCAGGCACCGGCGCGGATGGCGGCGATCGCCGTCTCGAGGCTGCCGAACGCCGTGATCACGATCACCGGGACGTCGGGCCGACAGGTGACGATGCGCTCGCACAGGGCGAGTCCGTCCATGCCCCGCATGTTGAGGTCGGTGAGCACGACATCGAGCTCGGCTCCGTCGAGCGCCGCGAGCGCCGCCTCCCCAGAGGTCTCCCAGCGGACCTCGAACCCGCGCGGGCGGAGCCCGGCCTCTAGCGCCTCGCACATCTCCCGCTCGTCGTCGACGACCAGGACACGGCCGCTCACGACGCGGCCTCCGCCGGCTCCGCGAGCCGGGGCAGGAAGATCGAGAACCGGCTGCCCTTGCCCACCGCGCTCTCGGCGTCGATCCAGCCGCCGTGCTCCGCCACGATGCCGTGGGCGACGGCGAGACCGAGCCCGGTCCCTTCGCCGACCCCCTTGGTGGTGAAGAACGGCTCGAAGACGCGCGCCAGGTCCTCCCGCGCGATGCCGCGTCCCTCGTCCTCGACGGTGATGCACGCGTATTCGCCCTCGACCGGGGCGCCCGTCCCCGCCGGAGGGCGCACCCGGCGGACGCCGATCGCCACCCGCAGGCGCCCGCCGTCCGGCATCGCCTGGATGCCGTTCAGGAAGACGTTGGCGAGCACCTGCTGCATCTGGCTCTGATCGAGCCGGGCGAGCAGCGGGCCGCCGAGCTCGCATTCGACGCGCACCCGGGCCCGCTCCGCCGCCGGGGCCACGAGATCGAGCGTCTTCAGCACCACCTGGTCCAGGCTCGCGAGCCCCATCTTCGGACCGCGACGCCGCGAAAAATCCAGGAGCTGTTCGATGATACCGGTCATGCGGTCCGCCTGTTCGAGGATGATGCGACCGTTGGCCGCAGCCTCGGCTGGCGCCACGGGGCCGGCGGCGAGCAGCTCCGCGCGTGCCGAGACGACGTTCAGCGGCGTGCCGAGCTCGTGCGCGACGCCCGCGGCGAGCTGGCCGACGGTCGCGAGGCGCTCGGTATGACGCAGCTGCTCGAGCGCCGCGAGGCGCGCGGCGGTCTCCTCTTCGACGCGGCGGTTCGCCGCGGCGATCCGATCGCACATCGCGTTCACCTCGGCGGCGAGCTCGCCGATCTCGTCACGCTGGCGGAGGACGAGCGGCCGCGAGAAGTCGCCCGCCCCCGCGCGCCGCGCCTTGTCGCGAAGGAGCGCCAGGGGACGGCCGACGAGGCGAACCTGCAGCACGGTCGTCAGAAGCGCGCAGACCGCGACGATCGCGATCGTCGCGCCGACGATCGCGAGGTGGCTCATGCGGACGAAGGTCCGTTCCTCCTCGAGCGGCTCGACGAGCTCGATCGCGGTCGGGCGGTCCGCGGTCCTGATCGCCGCCCAGGCGTGCTGCCAGTCCTGGCCCGCCGCGTCGCGCATCGTGCGCCGCACGACCGCGCCCGCCCCGAGCGCGCGAAGCTCGTCGGCCGAGAGTGGCGGTCGGTCGGGCGTGTTCGGGTCGAGCGACACGACGCGGAGGGCGTCCGCGGACTCACCCGCCCGCCGGGTGGAGAGCCCGATCAGCTCCCGCGCGCGCGCCTCGCCCTCGTGCGCCCACACCGACTCGATCGTGCCGAGCCAGGCGAGACCGTTGCGCTTCGCCCGGTGCGCGTCGCCCTCCGACAGCACGACCTCGTCGGCAATCTGGATCCACGCATAGACCGTCATGACGGCGACGACGCCGAGCACCAGCGCGATGGTGAGCTTGGCCGCCAGCTTCACGGGGAGCACCCTAACGCACGAAGCCCCGCCAAGAGTAGAGCCGCCCGCTCGCGGGTGGGAGATCGAATCGACCCGCGGGTCGAAACGACCCGCTCTCCCCGGACGCCTGCCCCCGATCCGCTCGCGGTTTCCGCCCGGCACGACCGGTGCATCCGCGCTCTCCTGCGACCCGACATGCGACGCCGGGGGGAAGGAGAGACGATGCGCACCGACACCGAGACGGCCGAGGACGTCGGCGACGCCGCCGCGCGCGCCGTGCCCACGCTACGCGAGCTTGAGGCTCATCACATCACGCGCGTCATGGAGATCGCGGGCGGCAGCCAGCGTCGCGCCGCGCGCCTCCTCGGCATCACGCGCTGGTCGCTCGCGCGCCGGATCAAGAAGCACGGGGTGGCGAGGCCGTAGGGGCGGAGCGATGGCCTGGCACGCAGGGCAGACGGCGCTCGCGGTCGGGCCAGCGGCGGCGAACGACCCGCCACGGCCCTCGTCGGGACGCGCCGGACGGCCGCCGGCCTTCCTGCCGAACGACTTCGAGGCGATCCTGCCGGCGCAGTGGTTCGCGGGCACGGCCCGCTCGCTCCAGCCCGCGAAGCGGTTGATGCTCGCGGTCCTGAGCGACGCTATCGACCTCGTCCTCCAGCGTCCGGCCGCCGCCAACACGCGCCGCGCGATGCTGCAGAGGAAAGCCGCCGAGTGGATCCGCTCGCCGGAGGACGGCTGGCTGTTCTCGTTCGTGAGCGTCTGTGAAAACCTCGGACTCGAGCCGGGCCGTCTCAGCGCGGGCCTCGCCCGTCTCGTCGAGCGATGCGGCCGGGACTCGAGAGCGTCGAGGCGCTAGCTCATCCTCACGGCAGCGTGAGCGTCTGGGTCGTCGTCGGTCCCTCGAGATCGCCCAGCGCGAACGGCATCGGCCGGTACGTGAACGCCTCGTAGAGCGGCGCCTGGTCGCGCATGTGCGGCGGCGCCGACGCCGGAACCGGGAACGGAATGAACCCGCTCTCTCCCGGCGGCATGATGATCTGGCTCATGAGGGTCGGGCCGAGCTCGATGAGCTCGTTGAAGCTGCCACGATCCTCGCGCTCGATGGTGGTCGGGCCGAAGAAGATCTCCCCCGCCGACGCCGAGGCGTCGAACTTGACGGTGATCTTCGGCGTGAGCCACTGGCTCTGATCGGTGGTCCCGTAGCGCGAGGTCAGGGTGGCGATCGCGGTGCGCAACGACGCGATCAGCGTGGCGTCGCGCCCCGGGTTGGTCGCCGTCGAGACGTCCATGAAGTAGTCGCGACTGGTCGGGAAGGTCGCGGACGGCCAGGCGAGCGCCCGCAGGAAGAGCGCGTCGGGGCTGAACAGCTCGCCCGAGTCGTCCTGGTTGTTCCCGGTGCTGGTCTGGAAATAGATCATGTGCCGGAGGTGCGTCCCGAGCTCGTCGCCGAAGGTGTCGGTCTGCACCTGCTGGCGCCATTCGCGGTAGATCGTCACGCCTGGATGGGGAATGTTCCCGCTGCCGTCGGCGAGCAGGGGCCCGCCGGCGGTGAGCCAGTCGCCGATGAAGGCGCCGGCGGTCGAGAGTGCCGGCAAGTCCGGCGTGCTCGGAGGAAGGGCCGCGATCGCGTTCTGCAGGTACGGGAAGACGCGCGGCGCGAACTGGTCGACGGTGGCCGCCACCTTCATGTAGTCGGCGACGTCGGCCGTGGTGATCGGGTGATGCGCCGCCTTGGCGGCGTCGAGCTGGTCCTTCAGGATCTGGACGCGGTCCGCGCCGCCCCAGAGCTCCCGCTGCTCGTCCGCCGACCAGCCCTTGATCGGCTTGTTGTTCCACTGGGCGATGTAGCCGAGCGCCGGATTGATCGTCGTCGGCATCCGGTGGCCCCTGATGATGCCGCGCGCCTCGGCCTCGCCGGTGCCGGGGAGCGGTAGCCGCGGGTCGATCGTCCCCGGGCGCAGGACGCGCAGGCCGCGGTGGAAGTACGCGATGTTGCCGCTCGAATCGGCGAACATGCAGTTGAGCGAGGCGAGCACCTTGTCGATCGTGTGGCGGAACCGCCGCATGTTCGTGGTCGTCCCGAGGCTCACGAGACCGCTGGCCGCGGACACCTCCTGGCCGAAGATGTAGCTCTTGCGGGAGAAGGCCACGTTGTCCGACGGGTAGGTGGCGAACACCGGCCCGTGCACGGTGCGGCAGAACTCGAGGGTCTGCGGCGAGCCCCCGGACACGTTGAACGTCTCGTTCCGGCACTGCATGTCGACGAAGCGCCCGTCGAACATGTACTGCTTCGAATTCGAAGGATTCAGCTCCTCGATGTAGACGTCGGTGTCGTCCGTGATCCCGGAGGTGATCGTCCACGCCATGTTCTTCGTCCGTCCGATCACGATCCCGGTCCCGGCCGGCACGGTGACGCCCTCGGCGTCGAAGCCGCCGCCGTGGAGCCCGACCTCGTAGAAGAAGCTCGGCAGGCTGAGCCCCACCTGCGGACCGCCGAGGAGGATCGGATGCCCGCTCGCCGTCAGCGGTCCGGAGACCACCATCGCATTGCTCGCGCTCGCGGGGTGCTCGGCGGGGAACCCGATCGCGCGCGCGGAGGCGGTCATCACCGCCTGATCCGAGAGGAGCGCCATGGCGGCGCCGCGAATCGACGTCGCGTGGGCCGTGATGAGCGCCATCTGCGCGGCCGAGAACGGGGTGATGGCCCCGGGGCTGAACGTCTGCTCCGCGGGATCGATGGTGGTCGGCGCCGTCGGATCCTCGAGCCAGAAGAGGTCGTTGAAAATGCCCTCCGCCTCGCTCATGGGGAAGTTGTCGAGGAGATCGAGGAGCACCGTCGCGTTCCCGAGCTCGTCGCCGCCGTTCTGGCCGAAGCGGCGGATCTGGAGCATCGCGATCGCGGCCGTGTCGGTGACGTCCCACGGGGCCGGCGTGATGCCGAGCAACACGAGCTCCGCCGGCTTCTTCGACGGATCGGTGCTCATCTCCGTCAGGAAGCGGTTGATCCCGTCGGCGAACGCCTGGAACGCGATGCGCGACCTGGCCGGCAGCTGCTGCACCTGGGCGGCGAACTCGGCATCCGTGAAGCCGTCCCGCCGGGTCTGCTCGTCCATGGCGAGGAAGGAGGAGCCGAGTACCTCGGCGAGCTTGCCCTTGCCGGCGCGCCGGAAGAACTCGAGCTCGACCAGGCGGTCCTGGGCCGTTGCGTACCCCTGTGCGAAGCCGACCGCCTTGAGCTGCGGGATCTTGCCGCCCAGGGACGCGGGCGCGAAGACGTGCGGGACACCCCACTTGTCCCGGACGATGTCGATCGTGGCCGCGGCCGCGGGAAGGGCGGCGAGGACGAGGCAGATCGCGAGCGAGCGGACGAGGCGCGTTGCCATGGCGGTCCCTCCGAGGCCTGAGTACTGCAGGTCAGCGCGCGACGGCAAGCTTTTTCTTAACGTCCTCGGACCCACTCGCGGGCCGCCCCTTCGGCTCCCGGACCCCTTGCCCGCGGCCCTCCGCGGCGGCTAGGTTCACCCGCATGTCCAAACGTGACGTGTGCGTGATCGGCGTCGGCATGACGAAGTTCGAGCGCTGCGAGCGCGACTTCACCGAGCTCGTCCAAGAGGCGGTGACCGGCGCGCTCGGCATGGCGGGCGTCCAGCCGGACGTCCTCGAGCAGGCGTTCGCCGGCTATGTGAACGGGATGAGCACGCAGGGCCAGCGCGCGCTCTACGGTATGGGGATCGGCGGACTCCCCGTCTACAACGTCCACAACTACTGCTCGACTGGGTCGACGGCGCTGCACCTGGGCTACCAGGCGATCGCCTCGGGCATGAACGAGTGCGTGCTCGCCTTCGGCTTCGAGAAGATGCAGAAGGGCCCGCTCGAGAAGCAGCTCACCGGCCTCGAGAACATCGCCAAGGAGACGGACAAGGGAGCGCCGCCGGTCGCCGCCCGCATGTTCGGCGACGGCGGCCGCCAGCACATGGAGCTCTACGGGACGACGAAGGAGCAGTTCGCCAAGGTGAGCGTCAAGAACCACCGACACTCGGTGAACAACCCGCGCTCGCAGTACCGGGAAGCCTGTTCCCTCGAGGAGGTCCTCGCCGCGCGCATGGTCTACGACCCGCTCACGATCCTCCAGTGCTGCCCGACCTCGGACGGCGCCGGCGCCGCGATCCTGTGCTCCGAGGAGTTCGCGAAGAAGCGCGGTATCTCGAGGCCGGTCAAGATCGTTGCCCAGGCGATGCAGACCGACAAGCTCGAGGACTTCGCGCTGGGCGCGCTCGGATGGATCGGCATCGGCATGTCGCGGCGGGCGGCGGATAAGGTCTACGAGCAGGCGGGGCTCGGGCCGAAGGACGTCCAGGTGATCGAGCTCCACGACTGCTTCAGCACGAACGAGCTCGTCACCTACGAGTCGCTCGGGCTCTGCAAGGAGGGAGAGGGCGGGCGCCTCATCGACGAGGACGAGGTCACGTACGGCGGGAAGTGGGTGGTGAATCCGTCGGGGGGTCTCCTCTCCAAGGGCCATCCCCTCGGCGCGACCGGGCTCGCGCAGTGCGCCGAGCTCGTCTGGCAGCTCAACGGCATGGCGGAGAAGCGTCAGGTCGAGGGCGCGCGCGTCGCGCTCCAGCACAACGTCGGTCTCGGCGGTGCCTGCGTCGTGACGATGTACCGGAAGGACTGACCGCCGTGTCGTACGATCCCTTCGCGCGCGGACCGTTCCCGGTCGGTGTCCGTACGCTCGACGCCCAGCGCGGGCCGCGCTCCCTGCCGATCGAGCTCTGGTATCCCGCGACCGACGAGTACGCGGGCCGCGACGTCGCCCCCGAGACGCGGGACACCTACGAGCTGATTCCGGGCCTTCCCTCGACGTGGCAGGACGCCGTGCGTGACGCGGGTCCGCGGGGCGGGCGCTTCCCGCTCGTCGCCTTCTCGCACGGGTACGGCGGCCACCGCCGGCAGTCGACGTTCCTCTGCACGCACCTCGCGAGCCACGGCTACGTCGTCGCGGCGGTCGACCACACCGGGAACACCTCGATCGACATCCTCCAGTTGGTGATGACCTTGCAGATGGGTGGCAGCGCGCCTCCGCCCGAGCCGATCCTGCTCGAGTTCATCGAGCTGCGGCCGCTGGACGTGAGATTCATGATCGACCGCGTGCTGGCCGAACTCGACGGTCGGGTCGATCTGGAGCGCATCGGCATGGCGGGCCACAGCTTCGGCGGCTGGACGACGCTCGCGACGACGGCCCGCGACACCCGGATCCGCGCCGCGTTGCCGCTCGCGCCCGCCGGCGGCGCGAGCGACCTGCCGGTCGGGCCGCTGGTTGACTCCGCGGTGGCCTTCCACTGGACGCGCGAGGTGCCGACGCTCTTCATCGTCGCCGACCGTGACACGCTGCTCCCGCTCCGGGGCATGCGCGAGCTCTACGGACGGACGCCGTCACCGAAGCGGATGATCGTGCTCGAGAACGCCGACCACATGCACTTCTGTGACCGGGTCGAGGAGATTCACGAGCTCTTCCGGCTGATGCCGCAGGACCCGCTCTTCGCGGCGATCCAGCAGGCCGTCCCGCCGATCACCGAGCTCTGCCCCGGCGAGCACGCGAACCTCGCCGTCCGCGCGCTCGGCCTCGCGCACATGGACGCGCATCTCCGCGGCGACGAGGGCGCGGCGCGATTCCTCGCCGGCGACCTCCCCGGGGCGCTCGCCGCGCGTGGCGTGGCGGTGGCCGTCGTTTAACGAGTCTCCCGCGGGAGGCGTAGCCACCGCCGCGTCGTTCCCGGCCCCACTGGGTTCACCTCATCCAGGCTGGTAAGAGCCCCTCCATGCTCAGGCTCTACGACGACGTGTTCAGTCCCTACGCGCGGAAGGTGCGCATCGCTCTCTACGAGAAGGGTGTGCCCTTCGAGCGGGTCCGTGCGCTGCACGGTGACTGCAATCGAACGGACTTTCTCCACGTGAACCCACGTGCGGAGGTACCAGCGCTC
>JACXTT010009225.1_pt1 | contig 13502 bp, 15 predicted proteins | sample 9270951 | NCBI WGS metagenome assembly JACXTT01 (sample SAMN15532306, study PRJNA645909) | rock metagenome | isolation source: weathered quartz diorite | place: Puerto Rico | collected 2017-06-21
CGTCAGACAAAAACAGGTTTACGGAAGATGGGACAGGATGCTACTTCTTCACCTCCGATTCGCTAAACTTCCCGTGGCCGAGGAAACGGCGTCGGGCTCTGCGGGGACGCAACCCGACAGCCGCCTGCGCTGAAAACGCAGGCCCGGATCTCGCAGCCGCGGCGAGCTTCACTTCTTGAATCCCTGCCCAAAGAAAGGAAGGTGCTGCCCATCGCGGCGCCAAGGGAGGAGGTTCAAGTTTCCGTCGAACCCGAGGTGGCCGAACTTCCACGGCCTCTGCCAAAAAAGCCGCCCCGGAAGCAGATGAACATGAAGCCGGAAACGCTGAACATGGTTGACGAAATCTTGTTGCATATCCAGACGTTCAGCGGCCAGAAAGACGCCAAGGCGTCGGAGATGTTCCACGCACTTGTGTCTGCACTGTTCGAGGCGCGGGAGTGCCTCGATTTTTCGGCCGTTCGGCCGAGGGGCAAATGGGGCAGTCCGACGGCCAAGGCATTTCCGGTTTCACTCAAGAATGCGTTTCGCTCGGCGATCGCAGAATGGGCACGGCAGAATTCCTTTCGGCGGTAAATACGAGCCGACGAATGGCTGCGGGCCGGCTTTAGCCGGCCCGCATATTCGGGTTTTCAGTGCAAGCCTACCGATCTTTCTTCCCGAGCAGGCTTGCGGGCACCATCCTCCGTTGCTTCATTGAAGCTTTCGGAGCTTTGGGCTTTGCCTTTTGGCCGCCCTTCTTTTTTCCGTGATCGGCCCCGTTCGTCATGACTTCTCCTCGCAAAGAGACGCGTATCCTTTACGTCACCGTGACGTAAAGGCTGTAGATTTATGGTATGCACCGACTAGATTCACGTCTACTCGATTTCGCAAAAAGAAACACTCAAGTAGGAGCGGTGCGGCTTGTCAGACGTGATGCAACGGTTCGGCAAACGGCTTCGAGAGGTGCGCGAGAGCGTGGGTATCTCTCAGGAGAAGCTCGCCGCGTTAGCGGAACTGCACCGAACGTACGTAAGCAGCGTCGAACGCGGGAAGAGAAACATTTCCCTTTTGAATATCGAGCGTCTTGCAATTGCGCTCAAGGTCTCCATGGGCGAACTCATGCCCGAGAAACGCGGAAAGATTTGACGAGCTACTTCTTGTCCTGGAGCAGCCTTCCCGCCCGCTCATAATATTTCCTGAGCGCATCCCGCGAAGCGAGAAGAAAAAGGAGTGCAAGACCAAGGTAGACGCCTCCCGGCCAGCCGACATGAGCACGCGTGGCGTAGACCCAAACGAGAGCCACTACCATGTTCGCGTAAAACTTGTAGTACCGGTAGTGAACGAGAACAAGATACTCAAACGCATCGACGTTCTTCTCCAGCCGCCCAAAATCCCAATGCGGCGGCCGCAGTCCTGTGTGATGATGAAGCGTGTCGATGAGTAGCCAGCGGACAGTGCTCACGGTGAGGCCCGCGGCAAGCGCCATGATCGTCCCGGAGAGGAGGATCGTCAAAGACTGATTCGGGTCAGTTCCGCTTGTACCCCACGTTCCCCGGCCGTTCAGCATCAAGGGAAAGCCATCCAGGGCCGTGAAACCAGGAAGCACGTATGCGATAAAAAGGCCGAAGTCGTTGAGCGAGGTCTCTTCTGAAGCCACGAGCAAGAAGGTAGCAAGTTCCTTCTGGCCGGGCAAAGAGAAAAGGCTGCTCGCGGCTGCTCTATCTCGTCGTGGTTGAACCAAGAAAACCGCGTTCCCGTCTGACCGGCACGCAGTTACTCCATTGGAAAGACAAGACGAATGGCTTCTCGCTGCTGGTTCGGGAAGAGGTGCTGGTAGCGAAGGCGCATCTCCTCGGTCTGGTGGCCCAGCCAGCGGTCGACAAGTCGCTGGTCTACGCCGCGTAGGGCGCAGTTACTTGCAAAGCTATGCCGAAAGACGTGCCACCCCTTGAGCACATCCCATTTGCTTTTTTCGAGGGCATCCCGAAAGTAATGTGCGGACATCGCTGCGGACACAGCATCGGAGCGTTCGCTGCAGATCGTGAATTGTCCACCCGGGTGCGCTGCAAACCATCCCGCCATGACTTCTTTGAGAAAGGGCGACATCGGTACCGTGCGGAAGGTGAACTCCTTCGTCCGGTCCTTCTTTTTTTCGCGGATGACCACGGTCTCAGAGGCGAAATCAAAATCATCGATGAGCGAGCGCAACATCTCGCTTCGCCTTGCTCCGGTGTGTGCCGCGAAAGCAAACATCACACAAAGGAACCGCGGCGAGTTCGCTTTCACGTGCTCAAGCACCTGTTCAATTTCTTCCAGGGAGAGAAAGAGCGCATCCCACAGCGCCTCTTCTTCCGTCTTAGAGAGCCCGCCACGAACAATTTGCCGTTCGATCTGCTCCCATGCCTGAAACGGCGGCTTGCTTCGAACCTTCCCGTAAACGATTCCTCGGGTCGGGGAGGGGACCGAGACCAGCCCTTGCGGGAGAGCCCACTTGTTCCAGATTGTCGCAAACGTGCCGATTTCCTTTCGGATGGTCACGTGACTCACGCAGGCGCCGTTTCGGCCTTTTTCTTGCGATCGCTTGTCGACATACCCCTGAAGCGCCTGAGTTGTGACCCCGCCAACGGCGAGCTCGCCGTGAAGTAGGCGAAGGAAATGCTGGATATGAATACCCTCCGTGTAACGGGTAGTCGTGTCCTTGGCACCTTTCGGGAAATTCGCTTGGTAGTGTTCAAGGACGTCCCTCAGGAGAATGGGCTTTTCGAGAGCCGGCTTTTCCGTGAGCCGGCCTTCCGAAAGTAGGAACACGGAAAGGTCTGCCCCTGACGGGACCTCCAGACGCCCACGTTCAAGGTCATGGAGGTTTTCTTCAAGTCGAGCGAGGCGCGAGCGGGCTTCACGGGCATCCTTCGTTTTCAACGACAGGAAAAACCGCTTGCCGCCAAAGCAAAAGATAATGCGGTAGTAACCGGACGACCGTTTCTGTAGCGATGCCATGATGCCGTCTCCCTGAGAATCGTAAAGGGGAGACGCACCCAGGACCAGCGACGCAAGCTCAACGCAAAGCCATGACGTGTGCCATTTCTTCGCCAGAATGCGAAAAAGGACTTCCGACCATCGTCGCAAGTCCTTTCCAGTTTGTCGATTAAGGAAACTGGGGTACTAGGATTCGAACTTAAAAAGCGGGATTTCGGCCGCATTCGGCTGACACTTCATTGGTATTGCAACTCATTATCATCTATAAGGTTACGAAGAATGAGCGCCGATTCACATTGCTCTCGGATTATCGTCGCACGGGCAACAATTGCAGCAAAATTGCAGCGCGCTCCGCGGGAGCAACGAAGCCTGCCAAAACACCACACGCTCGAACACGACGAAGATCAATACTTGTCCGACGTTTTTCGCTCCGCCCGCATCGCCTTGAGTTCGCCGTCTAGGAACGCTTCGGCTTCATCAGGCGCCATGCCGCTCTCCGCAATGGCCTTGTTGATGGGCTCACTACGTCGCGCATTGACACACGCGGCAAAACCATCTTCATTTCCACAGCCTCGCGCACGACGGTCTCGACATCCTCGCCCGTGGCCGTAGCTTCGGCCTTGAGCTGATCGAGTGTTGCCGGCGGCAGATTGATCGTAATCTTCATGGGTGAGCATCCCCGAATCACAGGCTCAGTATATCGGCAAGTAGACCGTCACTTCATCCGATTCGACTCGTTTTCATATTTCCATACCGCTTTCCTGCCCATCGGGCGGTCAATTTCCCGCAGCCCGGCCGTCGAGATTTAATGACGTTTTATTGACGTTTTATTAACGCTCAGGTATCGTGGCATTGATGTTCAAACCCAACTACAAATTGAGTGCAGCGACAACGAAGTCGCTCATGGAGATCGAAGCGTGTCGGCAGGCGATCATCCGTCTGCCACTGACGGTGCCCATGCTCGAATCGCTGCGCAAGACCGCGCGGCTGCTCTCCACACACTTCTCGACGCAGATCGAGGGCAACCGGCTGAGCCCGTCACAGGTCGAAGAAGTGCTCAAGGGCGGCGGTGGATTCCCCGGCCGCGAACGCGACGAGGTCGAGGTCCGCAACTACTACCTCGCGTTGGAGTACGTCACGACGTTGGGGCGCACGAAGCAGCGGATCACCGAGCAGACGGTCCGGACCATCCATGGCCTCGTGCTGCACGGACGCAAGAAGGCGACCAAGTATCGTGATGGCCAGAACGTCATCCGCGACGGTCGGAGTGGTGCCATCGTCTACCTTCCGCCGGAGGCGAAGGACGTACCCAGGCTGATGAAGGAGCTGATCGCGTGGATCGAGGCAGAGATGCGCCGCGATGAGCTGCCTATCCCGGTGATCGCGGCCATCGCGCATTACCAGTTTGCGACCGTCCATCCGTACTACGATGGAAATGGGCGCACCGCCCGGTTGCTCACGACGCTGATCCTGCACCGCGGCGGATACGGGCTGCATGGCATTTACTCACTCGAAGAATATTACGCCAAGCACCTGTCCGGCTACTACGACGCCCTCGCCGTCGGCACGAGCCACAACTACTACATGGGGCGAGCCAAGGCCGAGGTGACGAAGTTCCTCGACTACTTCTGCCGCGGCATGGCTGATAGCTTCGCGAGGGTCCGGGCGCAGGCCGAAGGGGCGCAGCAGCGGGGCGAGACTGACCAGGCGATGATCCTACGGGACCTGACCGCCCAGCAGCGCAAGGCCCTGTCGCTTTTCGCCAAATCCAAGACGATCGCCGCCGGCGACGCGGCCGCGTTCTTCGGTATCAGCCCGCGTGCGGGGTCCGCCCTTTGCCTGAAATGGGTGGAGCAGGGATTCGCGATAATCGTCGATTCGTCAAAGAAATCCCGTCGCTACAGTCTAACGCCGAAGTACGAAGCCATCCTTGCTGCAAGGGCAAAATGACAGTTTTGCTTATTGCCCATCTAATACCCCATGTTCCCCTCTTGAGCATCCGCCGCCAACGCTTGCAGGACGGCCTCGCGCTGCCGGTCGCACAACGTCTTGAACGCAGTGAGATCGCGTAAGAGAACTTGCCTGCCGGTGCCAAGGCGACTAGTCGCTTTTCCCTCGTCGAGAAGTCTCACCACAAACGATTCCGAGACGTTCAGGAATTCGGCAGCCTCTTGCAACGAAAGCTCAGTATGATCGGAAGTTTCGTCCATGATCTTGAGACAAGGAATAGTCGGCGCTGGTTCGGCAACGCAACCAATGACGTTGTCATCGCCGCCGGCGGCGCGCTGGCCTCGTTGAAGCCCAGACGAACGCCTAAGATAGCCACTTTACTCTTGCCAGGTCTTGAATGGTGGATACGGTCGAATGGATACCATCGCCTTGGAACCTCTGCATCGGTTTCATTCATACTGCGCACGTTTTCCAACGGGGATCGTGGAGGCTGCTCTACAGCAGTACACAAAGAATGGTGAGAGCGTCTTCGATCCGTTCTGCGGCAGCGGTACAACGTTGGTCGCCGCGCTAGCGCACGGACGATCGGCTGTCGGCGCGGATATCGACGTCCTGGCCGGCATGCTGTCTGAGGTGAAGTGTCATCCAAAAACTTCAGACGATTACCAGGCTTGGCGATCCGGCTTCTTCGACCGAATAAAACGGGATTTCTCGCGGATCGCCGCGTCGTGGCCGGCAGCGTCGTCTCCACGCCCAGGCGATGCTTGGACGGTGGGCACGCTTCACCTGCTCCTTCCGTCGTTTCCTGAGCTCAGGTATTGGTTTCCACCCCAATTGATCGCCGCCCTTGCGACCATCGCCAATGCGGCTCGCGAACAGGCAGATGTACACTTTGAAAAAATCGCGCTTGTCAGCTTGTCGGCGTCCATCGTCTCGAAGTGGCCCACCACGCTCAGCTACGCGATGGATATCGACCACACGCGGCCGCATCGAAGAATGCAGCGTTTCACGCTCGATCGGATTCTGGCGATGTACAGCGCCCGGCTGGATCGGACCGTCGCCTGCCTTGGCGAACTACATCGCATATACACCGACGCCGGTATCACGAACGACATTCATCGAAGAGTGACACTCCGCTATCCGCACGACGTGCGTCAGGATATTTCTGGGCTTGAACCGGAGAGTCAATCACTCGTCGTCACGTCCCCCCCGTACTTCAACGCTGTTGATTACCCGCGAGCCCACCGGCTTGCGACCTGTTGGATGAATGGCTTTGCCCCGACGGAACTCGTGAGCCGACGCAACTACGTCGGGTTACGCCATGCCCCAGGGCTCGACTGCGACACCTGGTTCAAGGAACACCCCACCGTTCGACGTTTGATCTCTCGTGTCGTCTCGGACGACGATGGTCTCACACGCCGACTTTGCGCCTTTTACGACGACCTGCGGCTTGTCCTCAAGCAGGTGTGGACCGCCTTGAAGCCGGACGGCCACGCTGTCTTTGTCATCGCCAACAACGTGATCAAAGGCAAGCGGATCGCATCGCATCGGATTCTCGCGCGACTGGCGGAGGACATCGGGTTCATTGAAGTGAGCAACACGGCACGACAGATCGAATCCATGCGGCGTCGTTTTCCAGTGGGACCATTCGGATTTGACGGCCCGATGACCCATGAGTACCTCGTTACCCTTCGCAAGCCGGGCCGCCGGAGGCGAAGGATGGAGGCCGCCCATGGCTGACGCATTCGATCCCGCCGAACTCCTGGAATTCCACCGCCGACTGATCGCGGGTGATCGTCTCGCCGCGGATGCATTCGCTCGTCGGATCCTCGCCTACCTCGTTGCAGAGACGACGAGGAAATTTGCTCGGAAGTATGAGCCCCTTGTTGAAGAGGCCGTGATCGATGCCTTCCTGTACTTCTGCGCGCACCCGGATGGATTCGATCCCGGTTGTGGAACGTCGCTGGAAGGGTGCCTTCTGCACGCTGCGTGGTGCAAGGTGGACAATTCGGTTGTGAGCGAACGGCGTCTCAAGGCCAGAGAAAAACGGGTCAGACAGAAAAATCCGGAAATCAGCGTCGCATTCGATCCCTTGGCGCGGAAGATCAAGGAAGAAGAGGACCGCCGACAAGCAGCGGATGTCGAGGAAATCCTTGCGGCCTTGAGTGACCAAGATCGAGAATTCTACAAGTTATTTATGCAAGGTGCGAGAGCGACCGACGTGTTCGCCACATTCCTGCACATTGAACACCTACCGGTGGACCAGCAGCGCAGGAAGGTGAAACAACACAAAGATCGTATCCGGGGTTTCCTCAAGAGAAGGGGGTTGTTGCCATGACAAAGGACGATCAGCTCCTTCGTCGCGCGGCGGACCGAGCGCGCCTGCAGCCCGAGTACTTCGGCTGGATCCTCGCGCAGTTTGCCGAGATTGAAGGTTTGACCGAGGAGCAGGTGCAGAAACGACTGCGGGTATCATGCGATGACTGGCCGCGCCTCCACCTGTGTCTTCGACCGCGGGCCGACCAGTTCCTGCAGGATGTTACGACGATCGCCAAGGAATTCGCCGCCGACCGTGATGCGCTGGCAGCCATTGTTCGTACAGTGGAGGCGCTCCATGGGCTGCGCGTGCATCAACCAATCGGCAACGCGGGACACCTGCTCGCAGCACGGTCGCGCAAGAAGAAGCCGACCAAACCGAAACATGATCAGGGAGATGGTCATGAATCTTGAAGACATCGCCGATGACTTCTGGCACGAGACGGGATACAGCCGGACCTTTCCACGACCGATCGAACAGGCGCTGGCGCTGAAACTGCCGGTGACGCTGGTGAAGCTGCCAGATGTGACGGTGCGATCGGTGGGGGCGTGGCTCCGAGAGAACAAGCATTCCTGTTCATTTCCCACGTACGAGAACAATCTCATGGGATGCTTGTACGCTTTCCGGGGCTTCGGATACATCTTCATCTGCGGGGCCGACCCCGTCGAAGAGCAGCGGTTTACCGTGTCGCACGATGCAGCACACTTCATCGCCGATTATTGGATTCCCCGCCTCCAGGTCCTGCAGGCGCTCGGTTCGTCCATTAGCGAGGTCCTGGATGGGGAGCGGCCCCCGTCCATCGTGGAACGAGCTTCGGCGATTCTCGCCCGTGTCCGCCTGGGCGCTCACTGGCACCTGCTCCCCCGGCGAGGACGCGAGCCGGAAGACGATCCGTACGTGGCCCGCGCCGAAGACCGGGCGGATGCTTTGGGGCTAGAACTCGTGGCGCCGAAACGGCTGGTCATTCAGATGGTGAAAACCGAGAGCGCAAACGGCGTCACGGAAATCGACGCGCATTGCCACTCGCTCGCTGCATTCTTTGGCCTGCCGCCATACATCTTTGAATTCACCGTGAAAATGCTCGTGCAACAGAAGACACCGACGTTCCTCGAAGAGGCACTGAGAATGCTGCGGAGGTAACAATGTCGTCGTCCCGAACTGATACAGAAGCCCCGGCACCTTTGTCCGAATTCTCGGCGAATCCCCTCTTGAACAGAGGTGCCGAACCTGTCTTTGAAGGCGAAGTTGTGCCGGTCCGGGAGCAACCCGGTGAATTCGGGTCGCCTCCGCTGCTGGAAGAGAAAGACTTCACGCAAGGATACGGCGAAACGCTCGACCAGACGCTCAACATCGATTTGTGGAGCGACGGCAGCGATCTTTCTTCGATCTTTGACAGGGCGGAGCAGGAAATCGGTGAGGCGCTTGCTCAAGAGAAGGATGCTGCACCCCATATTCGTAATGTGCTGTTCCCTCTCATCACATCCCGCGAACATCGGCCTCGCGGGGCCGGCGTCTTCCAAGCGACGCGCAAGCAACTGGAACAGACACAGATTCTGACGTTGTTCAACGGAGGCGTCGAGGCATGCGATGGAACCTGCGCTGTGCATGACACGCTTCCGGTGACGATTACCCAGATCGGCGTGTGCCTCGTTTCCTACTTCGGCCAACAGGGCGCGTGGGCACACCGGCTGTTCCGCAAAGACCTGCGCATCCGCGGGCAGAGCCCGGTCGAGGAGGCGCTGGAATTGCTCCAACGGCGAAACGTCCGTGCGGGGCTTGATCAGTCTTCGCCGCAGGACCAACTGACGGAACTCGGTCGCCGTGGCATCATGTCGTATGCGGAGCGTGCGATTCTGCTCGAAAAATCCAACGCTCCATGGCGCATGGGCCACGGACAGCCCGCCCCATATGAACTCCTCACCGGTTCGGGGAGCATGGAGTTTCTGCGCCGCAGCCTTGACATGCTCAGCAAACTTATCCTGGAACGCCCCCGCTTCGTCTTCATTCCGAGTGCGCCCGGGGAGCGATTGCTGCTCACCATCGGGCAGGCGCTGAAGCCGTTCGAGTTCGCCATCGTCGAGTCGAGTGAACGCCGGTTGGACCAGATTCTCAGGAAAGGCCACTTGCGCGGGGAGCACCGCGCTCGCGCCGAGTCATTCACGCGCGATGCGGGCCCGAAGATCCTCATCGGTGTCTTCCGGACTTTCTCAGAATGCCCGCCCCAGGTGTTCTACGCACACGCCGACCACGCCCAACAAGCTGCGCTCATCGCTATGGCCGACAGCATGTTGCAACCGCACCGGGCTTTTCCCACGCTCATCGATCTTGCCGATACCGTGTGCTCCAGTCTGTTCGGTGTTGAAGGGTTCAATTCATCGATCCAGGCGGCGTACACCAAGCACGGTCACCCTCTTCGCTTCCTGGGTGAACGCGATACGCGCGGCTGAGAAATCGCTGCAAAATCTCCATCGCACTTCACCGCACAGCGCGGAATGAATGATAGAAGAACAGCACTCTCGCAGGAGAAATCACATGCCGGAATCACACCCTGACAAGGTCGTGCCCGACCAGTTCGTGAGCCAACCCGTCTCGCAAGAAGCTCTCGACGCGATGACCCGAGTGGCGGATGAGGTCGGTGGACCGTATCGTCCGCCGGCGGAGGCCGAAGGCGCCGTCGGTTTTACGCACTTTGACGCCCCATCGAGCGAGGACAACACGATCGTCGTCCTGCTCGCCAAGGAGAATATGGGAGACCTGCCCATCCAGACGATAGTCCGGATCAAGAGCCTTGAAGACAAACGCGATTATCTCGGTACCGTTGTGTCCGGTCCGTTCGCCGAACCCGACGGACTGAAGGCGGATTCGTCGATCATCGTTGCCACGACGGTGCAGGGCAAGATCTTTCTGCCGCGCTACCACGGCCGAGCTTTCATTCAGCTGCTCGGCGAGGAGGCTGTCGGCAAAATGGTGCCGCCCCGCTTTCGCCCGCGGCCGAACAGTCCTGTCTTCCCACTCAAACTGGATGAAACGGCGCGTGTCCTTCAGGCAGGGGGCAACGCCCGACTCGGTATCGTCGTCGGCCAGGAGAGCATTGAGGTCGGCATCCCCACGGCTCGGAAATCGGTTTTGCCGCGCCACCTCGGCATTCTCGGCACAACCGGCGGCGGAAAATCGACTACCGTCGCGACGCTTGTGCACCAGTTGCAGAAGGCCGGCGTGGCAACCGTCCTCATCGACATCGAGGGCGAGTACACGGAAATGGACACTCCTACCACGGACGACAACATGGTGGCAGCGCTGAAGCTGCGAGGCTTGGCCCCGGAAGGCGTCGGAGGTTTCGCGGTTACGCATCTATTTGGGAGGGCAACCAGCCGTGACATTGCCCTGAAAAAAATCCGCTCGTTCTCCCTTCGGTTCTCCGATCTGTCGCCCCGCGTGATCGAAGAAATTCTGGAACTGGAACAGCCTCAGCAAGACCGGTTCATCAAGGCGTATGATGCGACAAAGTTCCTGCTCCGCGATCTCAACATCTTTCCCCGCAAGGGCGACGAAGCAGAGCAACTCCAAGCGATGGAGATTGATGAACTGGAGGAAGGATATCCGCGCATGAAGCTCGAACACCTTCTGGACGTGGTAAGCGCCTTCAAGGAATGGGCAGGAATCACGAAAGAGAGCGGCAAGAAACTGAAGAAAAAGGGAGAGAACCTGGAGGACGACGAAGACGACAACCCGTATCCGATCAACGTCCGTTCGCAAGATTTCTTCGGGCACGAAGGAAGGATCCGACAGCGTATCGCCATTGCGCAGGCGCCCAAGATTCAGAGCAGTTGGATTGCCCTGTTCGGCAAACTGTCTCGCCTCCAAAAACTGCAGGTTTTCGACAACCCCAATGCGAAGCCGCTCGAATTTCCCGGCATGATGACGCCTGGCCGAGTGACGGTGATCGACCTGTCCGATACGGATTCGCCCCAGATCAATAACCTGCTCATCGCAGACCTGCTGCGCAACATTCAGCGCCAGCAGGAGGAGAACTTCCGCAAGGCAGCCGAAGAAGGGAAGAAGCCGACACCCGTCGCGGTCATCATCGAAGAGGCGCACGAATTTCTCTCCGAGCAGCGCATCAAGCAGATGCCTGTCCTCTTTCAACAAGTCGCCCGCATTGCCAAGCGGGGGCGGAAACGCTGGCTCGGCCTGGTCTTCGTGACGCAACTCCCCCAGCATCTGCCAAACGAAGTGCTGGGCCTCATCAACAACTATGTCATCCACAAGATCGCCGACAGCGGCGTCGTCGATCGCCTGAAGAAGTCGATCGGCGGCATCGACAAGGCGCAGTGGAATATGGTGAGCGCCCTGGCGCCGGGCCAGGCCTTGGTGTCGCTCACAAGCATGACCAGGCCGCTTCTCGTATCCATCGACCCCGCCCCTTGCAAACTGCTCATGGCGGGCGAATAGCGTAGTACGTCAATCCGCCGACTGATAACGTGCCGCCGACTCAGCCCCATGCAGGCTGCTCATGGCGGGCCAATGGCGTACGTACATCGACCAATTCCATCCACGACAACATTCAGAATTCAGGGAGCAAGTCATGGCCGAAATGATTCATTGCCCAAACTGCAACGTCGAGATCGAGGTCTCTACCGCGCTAGCCTCTGAGTTGCGGGAGCACATGCGCAAGGAATACGACGCTGAACTGCGTCGGCGCGAGAGCGACTTCACACTGAAGGACCAAGAGCTCCGTGAACGCGAGCGGGAGATCGAAGCGTCACGCCAGTCCCTGGACGACGAACTCAATCGGCGCCTCTCCGCCGAACGCCAACGGGTTCTACAGGAAGCGCGAACACAAGCTCAAGCGGCGGTGGGCATCGAGTTCCAAGATCTACAGGAGCAACTAGCGGACAGCCGCAGGAAGCTTGAAGACACCGAGAAGGTTGAGTTGCAACTCCGCAAGGAACGCCGGCAATTGGAAGGCGAAAAGCAGGCACTGGAACTGACTGTCAGCCGGACACTCGATGAGGAGCGAGCGAAAATTCGTGATCAGGCCACGCGGGACGCAGACGAGCAACATCGATTGAAAGAAGCCGACAAGGACAAGATGATCGGAGACCTACGTCTGCAGATCGACGACCTCAAGCGCAAATCTGAGCAGGGTTCACAGCAAGCCCAAGGCGAAGTCATGGAAGTTATGCTGCGAGATATTCTCCAGCAGGCCTTCCCACTGGACTCCATCGAGGATGTTCCTGTGGGGGTCCACGGCGGCGACTTGGTCCACGGCGTATTCGATCCGACAGGTGAAGAATGCGGCAGGATTCTCTGGGAATCGAAACGCACGAAATCCTGGCACGACTCATGGCTGCCGAAGCTTCGCGACGATCAGCGCGCCGCCAAAGCGCATTTGGCGATCTTGGTCACCGCGGAAATGCCGAAAGGATTCGGTTCCTTCGGCTGCGTGGATGGCGTCTGGATCACGAAGCGAGAATGCTTGGTAGGACTCGCGGTCGCACTGAGGGCCGGCCTGTTGGAAATCGCCCGGACACGACGATCGCTGCAAGGCCACCAGACCAAGATGGAGTTCTTGTATCAGTTCCTCGTCGGGCCGGAGTTCCAGCATCGCATAGAAGGAATCATCGAGGCGTTTGCCACGATGAAGGAGGATTTGGACTCGGAACGTCGTTCGGTCCATCGGCTGTGGTCTAAACGCGAGAAACAACTCGACCGGGCTATGATCAATACGTCCGGACTCTATGGTGACTTGGCCAGCATTCTCGGCACGAGCCTGCCTCAGATCGACTGTCTCGAATTGACACATATCCCCGTGGAAGCCGGAGAAACTATCGTTGAGAAGGCGCCCTGGGACTAAACACCCTTTCCCGGCCTCATCCTGAACATCGAAAGGAAACCCAAATGGCGGACCAATTAGACCTCATTCCCGTCCGTGCCCTGAACCAGGTCACCTACTGCAATCGTCTCTACTACCTGGAGTACGTGGAGGCCATCATGCCCACGAACGAACACGTAGAGGACGGCATATTTCAACACCGCCGCGTGGACGATCCTGACTTGCAGAATCGTCCGCGCAAGGATGGCGACTCTGTTCAAACGCGAAGCGTTCAGCTGAGTTCCGAACGACTCGGTCTCACCGGAAAACTTGATCTGGTTGAGGAAAAGGATGGCCGCGTCTATCCGGTCGAGTACAAACGAGGCGATGGCCCGAGCGGTGGTAGCGGGCGGCCGGAGTTCTGGGACAACGATGGCGTCCAGCTCTGCGCTCAAGCCATGCTGC
>JACXTT010009226.1_pt1 | contig 13501 bp, 12 predicted proteins | sample 9270951 | NCBI WGS metagenome assembly JACXTT01 (sample SAMN15532306, study PRJNA645909) | rock metagenome | isolation source: weathered quartz diorite | place: Puerto Rico | collected 2017-06-21
CCACTTCCAGCTTGAAGCTGGCATCAAATTGTCGGCGCCTTCTTGTCATCTAGCTTTTTTCCTCGTCGATTCGGGATTGTCCTCCTATCGACCTGTCCGAGGAAATTAGACCACTACATTCGCCATGTACTCGCGAAGACATTCCAGCGGTGTTCTCCGCTCATCTACACCTTGCCATGCCGCGTAGGGAAGTTCTGTGAGCTGACGCAAAGAGTTTACGGCACCGAAATGGAAGTAGTTCTCCAAACCTACAGCCTCTATACGTATGAGCTGAGCGGCATGAGTGAAGAGCGCCGTCGTCATCTCCGCGCGGAACTTATTGCGGGGACGTGCAGACCGGGCGCTCCGAGATTTCCTGGTTTACTGGAATCTGCCAATCGCTATGGCTTGAGGTGCCCCGAGTGTCAATCCATAGCGGTCGCCACCGCAGGACGAGATGCATCGCATCTACACGAATGCCTTCCATATGTCGGAGTCTGCCCCATTCACCGGGTTCCTTATCGTCTCGTTCATCCGTGCTCCACATATGAAGCGCTGTGTGTGACAGAGGGCCCCAATCGAGCACGGCAGAACAGCCTCACATTTGGCACTAGGTCGTGGGAGTTGGCGAGAAACGGAGTTGAGCTGGACATCAGAGAGCGGACGATTCAATTGCTAACCGAACGGGGATATCTCAATCGGGAAAGCAACAAACTGTCGGTGGACAAACTGTGTTTGGACTTCTCCAAGATGTACTCCGACGGCTTCGAAGATTGTCGATTGACTGAAATCGCGAAGGGAGCGGAGACAGCACAAAGAATCTGCCGTGCACTTCGTCGTAAGGACGGGGCTGCCGTCCATCCTGTTTTGCTCGTATTGATGCACTGGTTTCTTGAGGAATCGCAAGGCTATCAGGTGGCCATTACTGCCGCTAAGGTCAAACACAGGGTGGAGAAGGTTACCCAATCGATTCGGAATGCGAAGCGAAATGAGTGGAGAGTGTTTCGACTAGCCAATCCCGAGCTATCGAGAACTTCCCTTCACAGAAAGAAGTATCTACTGTGGACCTGGTTACATCGAAACGATAACGAGTGGCTGTGTAGGAACCTGCCCAAACCGCTGGTTTCGTGCGGTAAGAGGATGTCGGAGGCGTTGCCTCCCGCAATACTCGACGTGCTTGGAAAAGCATGCATGGCGTCAAGCGGTAGAGACGACGAACCACCGCCAAAGCGTTCTGCGTACCAGCTTCGTATGAGGCTTGGCTTAAGCGAGTCGATTTTCAATCAGCTGAGAGGTTCGCCATCGAAGGTCGATTGGATGGACGCGGAAGTCAGGTCAAGGGAAGAACTCGTCCATGAAAGAATTGCATGGGCAATTAGGAAATTGCGTCGGCAGGAGGAATTGGTCAGTAACAATTCAATTGCGAGGATCGCGAAGCTCCGACGAAAGACCGTGGCGGATTTCATCGCCGCTCATGCGGAATTGGCGAAGAATAAGTAAAAATTAAATTTTCACAAGATGATTTTAAGGCTGTCTAGCAGGGAAATAGCTCGCGGTGAGCTTGTGGCAGGTTACCTCACTACTCAACGGCATACGGCATATCCATCGTTGGAGGCTAGGTTGATGGAAGCAATCCATAGCCAGAAAAAAGGCGTCGCTTGGGGATTGCCAAGTCGTATTAGAGAAATCAACGAAATCTTGGGACTTACCGCGCATGGGCCGGAAGCGTTGATGGCTAACAACACCTTGGTTCCAGCGTTGGCTCGCTTTCTGACGGAGGAAGACGCTGAAAATTTGCGAAATCACACCTTAGAACGAAGTGTACGTGGAATAACCGGCGTCGCAGGTTTGACGGGGCACGTCTCCTCTGCTGCAGCAATGTGGCAGCCAGCGGTTTGCGCGGAATGCCTCGTCCATGATATTGCGGCAGACTATCGGCCATTCTGGCGTCGTGATTTCTTGTGGACACACGTTAAATACTGCGGAAAGCACTTATTGCCATTGCTTGTACATAGCAGGAACTGTCCAACGGTGACTGCTCGTTTGTCAAGCATTCATCTTCCAAGCGAACACTGCCAGTGGTGTGGACCTTTGCAACAGCGACTACAGCGGTCAGACGGACTTTTAGACGAAGTGGAAGTTGACTTTTCGTTGGCTTGGTCTCAGCTCCTTGACTCCGACGAACTGCCAACATGCAATCGAAAGGATATGGCGAAGCTCATGCAGTGGCAGTTGCAAATCCTAGGAATAACAAGCCACGGTCGTATTTCTTGGTCGCGATGGCGGGGCCTCATCCTGTCGAGCCCATATGGACATGCAACGGGAATTCGCCTTGCGAACGATAAATGTCTCCGCGATTTGGTGTTGCGGGGAGTTCTACCTCGTAATCTGCGGCAGACAATATTACTATTAATGACATTGTTCGGTGGATGGAGGAACGCGGTAGATCATTTTAAAAACAAGAATATTGATTCTATTGAAATAGAGCCGGTAATTCCACGGTCGAATAGAAAAAAGTACCGCGTACAGAAAGATTGGTATCTGGAAAACCGAAGAAAAGCCGAGAAGAACGCTGCAGAATACGCTGCGGAATATGCTGAGTTTCGGGATTTGCACCCAACGGAAAGCCATACTTCTTTGCTCGGAATGTTACCTCACGAATTTAGGTATCTGACAAGACAGCGGCTAGAGAAACTTGGTGTGAAGCCTGCTGCTTCGAGGCGCGGAGATGAATTCCATCTCGAACTCGATAGTTCGCTGGCGGCGCATATCGAGACAACCGCCAATGCGCTCCGTGAAACCTGTTTCCAGGGTCGACTCTCTCGCACTCGACTGTGTGTTGGGCATCGAAAAGGTAAAAAATTGGGGGCCCTGCTCGATAGGCTTCCGAAAACGCAAGCAATGCTTACGAAGTATGAGGAGAGCGAAGCCGAGTATCGTCGTCGGATTCTGAGAAGGAATACTGGAGGCGATGAAATATATTTCTTTGATGGGCGTGAAGCTGATTATATTGATGCGCTCGCGGATGCGGAAGTCATAGATAGACTACGAGCATTATATGTGAAAGGGGGTAAGTAGGGAATGGAAATAATCGAAGCAACGAAGGCGCCATTCATTACTCCATCTGGAATTCTGCTTCCATCTCATGATTCTTATGGTCAGTTACACGGTGCGGGATATAGACCGGTTCATAAGGCTAGAAAATCACGTAGAAGCACGCGCTCGACGTTTGTGGGACCTAAGACGAGGCGTCGATATGAAGCCCTGGCGCAGACAGAGTTCAAGCTTCTTACAATTTTTGCTTTCAATCCATACATTGTTGATATCCGCGAGCAGTACTCGGTGTACAAACAGGAGGCCTTCAATCGAGCTATGCGAGAAGGTCGACGCATGCCGATAAAGGACAGGATGACAATCGACATTATCGTGACGATGATTAATCCCGTTGATGGGCGACTTCACTATCATGGAATATCGATAAAGGCGCCGGGAAAAGTGCTAACCAAGGAGGAGACGGCCCGTCACCAAAGGGAGGAGGCGGCGCTTGCCGAGCGCGGCTGGACGTGGGAATGGCTGCGAAGCGATGCCTTTACGGACGTTCACTACTTCAACTGCTTTTGGATGTACCGGACAATTCGTGAGGAGGATGATGTCTTGGCACAATATGACGTAGCTAGCGAGTTTGCCGAATATCTGCTCACTCGTTCAACAAAAGGAATATTGTCTTCCGTAATGACGCGTGTGGGAAACCAGCTAGGAATTTCGGTGCATAGAGCACATGAACTCTTTTGCATAGCAGTCAGCTTCGGAATGCTGCGTGTCGACCACACGAAGCCGCTTAGGCCAAATGCCGAGCTGCATCTTCTCTCGTAATGTCAGGTCGGACCATGGATGCGAACAGCGAGCTGAGCGTTCTTCAGCAGTCCTCACAAGCACCGATGCTAACACCGGTCGCGCCAATTTTGCCGTTGCGCGCCACACCCTCTCAATTACTCTGGCTCGCTGAAGTGCATGCCGCTACTTGGCCATGCGGCTTGGAACGGTATAAGTTGTTCCACCTCGACACCCCGAGGAAGAAGGAAAGCCCGGGGCTACGGCGCGCCATTGCGTGGGACCCGTTTGCCCAACTTCTGCATGCCATCCCAGTGCAGGCGGGAAAAGCTCCAGAGAGCTCCAAGAAGCCAGAGGTGCTGATGGGCGTGGGGAGGGATGTGATAGTGACCCCCATGCCAGAGACGGTCACGCCTGAATTCATGACAGCGGAGAAGGCGGTGCTTCCCGCGGCATCAATCCAGGGAATGAGCTATCGCACGATGGTGGTTAATGCGGTCCTCATGCTCGACCCGCGAGGTGAGGGTCGTCCCGAAGATTTTATCTTTAATGATGCGATGCTGTTTGACAGGAATGCTTGCAACGCTTCCGTGCGCAGGGTGATTGAGCTTCTTGAGCGGACAGATTCTTACCGCCCCACAGTGCTGGAGTTACTGAACAAGTTCTTTCATTACGGTGGCGCAATACGTGCGATGGCAAGACTGACTATGTTTCAGGGCGGACCAGAAGTCAGTCGCGCGGAAGCGAGAACGAACAAGGCAAAGCCCGGAGCACTCTCATTGGAAGAGCAGGTAGAGAAAGAGAATGCGGCCCACAGCGGACGGCCTGCCAAGCGGCAACGGCCGATGGATAAGGTTGACCTCAAAAATATGGCAGAGGCCCTGCTAACCTGTTGGGCAATAGGTAAGCAAAACTACGAAACAACCTATCGTTACCTTATAGATACATACTACTTAAAACGTTCGATTTTGGATAAACCAACGTTTGAGATGTTCAAGTGGTATGCGCCGAGGATTATCGTAAGGGATGATCTGAAGCGCATTAGATTGGGTCATAAAACAAGCACGCAAGAGAATAATGCAATGACTGGTCAGGCCAGTCAGCTTACAGGGGGGGTAATCGAGATAGTTGATATTGATGGCTGGGAGCCGAAGGTTCCTATTGCCGTTCTAGTTAGAGGAAAAGTAGTTCCGACGAGAATAAAAATCATTATAGCACGATCTCGACTAACAGGTGCAATTCTAGGATATGAAATCACTTTGCGTGGCGAGAATGCGGAATCCTTTCGAAGGTGTATTGCTTCAATTTATCTTCCAAAGCAACCGCGGGCAACTGCCCTCGGTCTGGGAAAACTAAAAGGTCTGCTTCATGGAAATATAGATGGCATATTCGTGGACAACGGCGCGGGTGCTTCGGAGTCTGTGGTGGCAGTAGCTGTGGATGAAATGAAACTGGTGCGAGTCATCGCTCCACCCGGTCAGGGTGAGAAAAAGCCAGGTATCGAGGGATTTAATTCCGCCCTGACTCGCATGATGGCGGAGGATAAAATTGGGGCGACACGGGACCGCGACGCGCTCTCGAGAGAGCTGCGACGGCTCCGTCAGAAGGCCGACCCAATCCCACTTGACAAATTCGAGCGATATTTTCTAAAGATAATCAATCACAGCAACTTGTACTCGAACAAGGAGAAGTTGAGGTGGAAGGAGATCAAGGATAAAAAATACGGAATTTCACCTGCAGCGCTTCATAGATATCATGCCAAGTATACAAAATTTGGTAGTGCGGCGAAGACATTCACGGTGGAAGAGATTAATGACAGATTTGTGCCGTGGCGATCATTGCCGTGTCCGAATGGTGTTGTTACTCTCAACGGCGTCAGATTTTCATCTACAAGCTTGGAGACATTCTTCAATGAGCTTGCAAAGTATCCAGGAAACGTCAAGACGCCTGAGATTCTTGTTAAAAGACTGACGAACTTCGATGCCAATCGGCAACTGATGTGGAAGAAAGCGCCCGGGGTGCACGAGATACTGGAAATGGTGCCAGAGGACAAGCTGAGATTCGGCGCGACTGGGGCATGGAAGGCGTTGGACTTTGAGGTGCTCGACGTAGCCGTCACTCGCAAGGCGCAGAAGGACATGGAGCGACGCAAGAGGAACTTGGTGTCGACGGAGGAGCACAAGGAAACGGTTGCCGCGGAACAGCGGCGTGGCAATCCATACGCAGGCATGAGTGGCTTCAGCGTAGTTGAAGCCAAACAGGCGGGCATCCAACAGCGCAATATGGAGTTCGCCCAAGCTGAGGCGGAGGCATACCGACTACAGACGCCGGGCGTTGCTGTGAAGGCTGATACCGACGCAGTTGTGCCGATGCCAGCTCCAAACTCGGACGACGAGTTCTTCCAGGACTGCGACTTGCTCTGAGTGCGAGGCGGACTTTTAGAGGCTCGTTGGGGGATCCCTATCCGATACTAATCCGCCGTTGGGGAGGTTTAAAAGGCAATGCGGTTTTCCCGTAAATTAGTTCAATTTTGGGTGCGAAAAGTTTTCGGACTTGTTTGGCAAGTTATTGAAATATAAGCTATTTTGCAGTCCTATCCGAATATAATCCGCCGTCCCTATCCGATACTAATCTACAGACCCACACGCGGTGCACTTTGCCGCGGCGTTGCCGGGACTGACCTGGCAGCCGAGCGATCCCGACGCGGCGGCACGCGCGTCGATCGCCGCGTGGATCCATCACACCGGCCTGGCCAACGTGCGTGCGCCGCTGGCGCTCGATGTGTGCGCGCAGCCGTGGGGTATCGATGCTGCCGATGCCGTGGTCTGCATCAACATGATCCACATTTCGCCCTGGGCAGCCGCGCAGGCGCTCTTTGCCGGGGCCGGCAGGCTGCTCGGGCCTGGCGGCGTGCTGGTCCTGTATGGGCCCTACCGGCGTGGCGGCGCGCACACCGCGCCGAGCAATGCCGCGTTCGATGCGCAGCTCCGCGCGACCGATCCGGAATGGGGCGTGCGCGACATGGAGGATGTGATCGCGCTGGGCGAGGCGCAGGGCATGCGCTGCGATGCGCCGGTGGCGATGCCGGCCAATAATTTCAGCCTCGTGTTCCGGAAATAGAGGGCCGGGACTGGCGCGGCGCCCAGGCCAGGCTATTGCCAGAATCCGATCAGCACATTGGGGGCGATCATGACCAGCGCCGTCCCCTGCGCGAGCTGCTGGTCCATGCCGAACAGCAGCCGCGATCAGCCCGCCGCCGATGCCGAACAGGCCGCCTACCGCCCCCAGCAATCCACCCAACCCAAAGATCAACAGCGAAGACAGCAGGAAAGGTTCGGGCATTGCGGGCACGGGGAAAGACTCAGATCGCGGCGCGAAAACATTGATATCTGCGCCGCATCGATCACGCCGACAGCAACCCGTGGCGGCGGTGCCATTCTTGCAGCGACTCGGCCGGCCACGTTCCGCAACGCACATGGCCCTTGCCGCGCGGCACGTCTACCCATTCCGGGGCAAAGTCCAGCGCGGCTTCCACCACTTCGGGCGGCTTTGGCAGCGGTGTATCGATCGCCGACGCATGCGGATGGACCAGGTGGGGCCAGCGCGGGTCGAACAGCCACAGCGCGCTGCCGCACTTGAGGCAGAAATGCCGCTGCGCCGGCGAGCGCGTGGCGCGCTTGCCCGGTTCACGCATGACGGCGTGGTAGATGCCCAGATGCTTCTTGCCGCGCACGCGCAGCGTCGTGGCATCGCCGCCGAGGTTGATCGCGTAGCCGCCGCTGCCGGCGGTCTTGCGGCAGATCGAGCAGTGGCAATGCATGAACGGATAGGGCGAGTCCGACTCCAGTGAAAAGCGTACGGCGCCGCAATGGCACGAGCCTTCGAGATGCATGGTATGGCCTCCTGTTCGGGGACGCGGGATGCCATTGACTGTAGGAGACGTGCCGCACAGCGCAACAGGGCAAGGTGCGGCTTCGCTACGGCCTTGATCCATGATCTGACGGTTGTAACGCGCAACGTGGACGACTTCGCTGGGCTGGATGTACGACTACTGAACCCGTTCGACTAAGGAGAAGCCATGTTTCTCTATCAGACATCCGTGGGCCTTTTTGCCATCATGCGAACTGAGGGACCTATGCGGTGAGCTTCGCAGATGCGCACGCCGGCGCGCCGATGAGCACGAGCTGGTCATTCACCTCGGCGCCGGCGTCCTGACGGAAGTCCCGAGGCGGCGGCTACATCGCCTTGCGGAACGTCAGGTTGATGCGCTCGTGCCCGAGCAGCGGGTGGTCGCCGTCGGCCAGCGGCGCCACGCCGTGGAAAGCCAGGCGCGAGGGGCCGCCCCACACCACCACGTCGCCATGCGCCAGCCGGATGCGTGCCGGGCGGTCGGCGCGGCGCAGTCCGCCGAACAGGAACACCGCCGGCAGGCCCAGCGAGACCGACACAATCGGGGCCCGCAAGTCGCGCTCGTCGCGGTCCTGGTGCAATGACAGGCGGGTGCCGGGCACATAGCGGTTGATCAGGCAGGCGTCCGGCGCAAAGCCGGCGAAGCCCGCCTCGGCGGCGGCACGCGTGGCCAGGTCGAGACATGCCGCCGGCATGGCGGGCCACGGCTCGCTGCTGAGCGGATCGTATGGGTCGTAGCGGTAGCCCGTCCCGTCCGAGACCCAGCCGGCCTGGCCGCAGTTGGTCATGGCTACCGACATGCGCAATCCGCCCGGCGTGATCATGTGGCGCCACGGTGCGCGCGCGGCGACATGGCCGACGTCTTCGAGCAACCGCGGCGCCAGCGCGCGCGCAAAGCCGCGCAGCACGACGGCACCGTCGGCGAGCGGCTCGGTCGCGCCGGCGGTGCCTCGCTCGTCGTCGGGGGCGTCCAGGTTATCGAAGAGGTCGAACGTCATCGCACAGGGCATCTCACGGCGTCACGCGGGCATTATCGCCCCGCCGCGTGCGCGGCGTCGGTGGGCGGTGTGGCGCCGTGTCGCGCACATTCTCAGGACAGTTATCTGTATCCCATCTATCGGCCGGATCAGGGTTTATACTCAGATCCATCTTGCCGAATTCCTGCATGACGTCGCGCCCGTTCGGGCGCGCCAGTCCTGCCGCCGCATCATGAAACGATTTCTCGCCTTCAGTCTCGTCGCCTGGCTTGCTGCCGCCTTGCTGATCCTCGGACGCGACTCGGCTTCGATGATCGCGCTGAGCGGCGTGGTCGCGCTGGCGGGGCTGGACATCTTCCAGCCCTGATCCCCGCTCCGGCAGTACGCCGCAAAACACTAAGGCCGCCCTGGTGGCGGCCTTAGTCATGGTTGTGGCGCCCGAGGCGCCAGGCGGTCAGGCAAACGTATCGACCTCTCCCTGTGCCAGCACGCGGGCCGGACGGGCCGGTGCCGCGGCGGGCGCGGCCTGGGAATCCGTGCCGGCCAGGCTGGCACCGAAGCCCGATTGGCCGCGGCTGTTGCCCTGCTGTTGCTGCTGCTGGCCGTTGCCGGCCTGGCCGGCAAAGCTGTCCGCGCCCACCGAGGTCTGGCCGAGCTGGATACCGCTTTCCGACAGCGCGGTGCGCAGGTGCGGCAGCGCGGCCTCCACCGCGGCGCGCACGGCCTGGTGCGGGGAAACGAACTGCGCCTGGGCCTGGTCGTTGACGACGTTGAGCACCACCTTCAGCGGGCCCAGGTTGGGCGGGTTGAGCTGCAGCTCCGCGCTCTGGCTGCCTTGCCCCGTCAGCCGGATCAACTGCTGGCCCAGCGCCTGCGGCCACTGCGTATCGTTCAGCGGCGGCGCCACCACCGGACGTGCGGCGGCTGCAACGGCGGCCGGCGCGGAGGAAGGGGACTGGTTCGCCAGCGCCGCGGCAATTGCCGGAGCGGCGCCATTGTTTTGCGTGGCCACCGCGGCATCGCCGGTCTGGGCGGTGACCTGCGTCTGCGCCTGCGCGAACGGGGCTGCAGCGGGCTTGTTGTCCGGCGCGGGACTGTCGGCGCGCTGCAGCGCCACGTGGTGAGGCTGACCGGCGCCGGGCTGGCCCTGGCTGTCGGCGAACTGGCCGGCGTGACCCTGCCGCGTATCCGGCGTGGTGTTCAGCGGCGCATTCGGCGTGGCGGCGGTCTGGGCAGCATCGGCCGCGGCGGGCTTTGCCGCGGGGTCCGGCAGCGCTGCGCGCTGCGACATGATGTTGGCGAGCGTCTCGGCTGCAGTCGGCGCGGGCTTGGCAGCCGTGGCCACTTGCACCGTTGCCTGGGCGGCCTGCGTGTCGACCGTAGCGATATTCAGGTCTGCGGGCGCAGTGCTGGCAGTCGCTGCAGGCGCGGCAGCGGGCGTTTGCAGCGCCGCGAGTCCCGTTGCCGGGGTAGTGCCGGCGGTTGCGACCGGAGCGTTGCCCGCGGCAGTTGCCGGGGCGCTTTCGGGCGCGACAGGGGCAGGCGTGGCCGGCGGCAGCGCGGCCAGTGCGGCCAGTGCGGCCAGTGCCGCCGCAGCGGCGCCGGCATCGGCTGCGTTCGCGCTGACGTTTTCGTCGTCGACCTGGTCTTTGCGGCGGCCCGGTTGTGTGCCGGTCTTGCCGGCGACTGTCCGGGGAGCGTCCTTGGTGTCAGGCGCCTTCGCGGTCTTGCCGTCGCGGGCATCCTTCGCAGGCGCGTCTTTCGGGTTCGCGTCCTTTGCAGGCGGCGTGGCGGCGCGAGATTCCTGGCTGGGTGCCGGCCGGGCATTGTCCTTCGCGCGCGACAGCGCGCCGCTGAAGGCATTGTTGCCGGCGTCCGCCGTCGGGCGGCTGGCCGGGTCTGCCTTGGCGGTGGCGTTGCTGACGATCTGGCTGATATCGATCATGGGTGGATGCTTGTCCCTTGGGCTCAGTTGAGTCGGCTGGCGGCGTCGCGGGCCAGTCGTGCGGCGTATTCGTCGTTGGTGTGCTGCTCGCGGCGTGCGGCGACTTTTTCCTCGCGGGCGTCGGCGCGTGCGATCAGGCAGTCGAACGAGTTCACACGGCGCTTCTGGTTCTGCCAGCGGCTGCGGCCGGCCAGCAGGTCGGCTTCGGCCTTTTCCAGCGCGGCGGTCTGCTGGCGGATGGCGTGGTCGAGCGAATCGAGGAAGCGCGAGAAGTCGTGCCACCGTCCCGAAGTCATGCCTTGCGCCGCTACCGCCTGCATGCGGGCCCGGTACTCATGCCGGTACTGTGTCAGCTGGTTGAGCTGGTTCTCGGCCTGGGTCCGCAGTCCTTGCAGCCGACCCAGTTCGCGCGCGGCGGCATCGGTGTCGTTCTGGGCCAGCTCGGCCAGGGTATGCAGAGGATTCGGTTTAGCCATGTTCGCTCCAGTCGAAGAGGCCATGCAGCTGCCCGACCGCATCGTCGTAGCCGGCGCGCTCGTGGATGTCCTGCTGCAGGAAGGCTTCCATCCGGGGATGGAGCCGGATCGCCAGATCCAGCTCGGGATCGTTGCCGGGCACGTAGGCGCCCACGCTGATCAGGTCGCGGTTGCGCTGGTAGCGCGACATCAGCTGCTTGAAGCGGCGCACCGAGCCGAATTGCCCGGGCGGGATCAGCGCGGTCATCGCGCGGCTGATCGAGGCTTCCACGTCGATGGCCGGATAGTGGCCGGCCTCGGCCAGGCTGCGCGAGAGCACGATGTGGCCGTCCAGGATGGCACGCGCCGAGTCGGCGATCGGGTCCTGCTGGTCGTCGCCCTCGGTCAGCACGGTATAGAAGGCCGTGATGGAGCCGCCGCCTTCGGGCCCGTTGCCGGTGCGCTCCACCAGCGTGGGCAGCTTGGCGAAGACCGACGGCGGATAGCCCTTGGTGGCCGGCGGCTCGCCGATCGCCAGCGCGATCTCGCGCTGGGCCATGGCATAGCGCGTGAGCGAGTCCATGATCAGCAGCACATGCTTGCCCTGGTCGCGGAAGTACTCGGCCAGCCGCGTCGAGTACGCGGCGCCCTGCATGCGCAGCAGCGGCGAGCAGTCGGCCGGCGCCGCGACCACCACGGCGCGCGCGCGCCCTTCCGGGCCGAGGATATGTTCGATGAATTCCTTGACCTCGCGGCCGCGTTCGCCGATCAGGCCGACCACGATCACGTCCGCGCTGGTATAGCGGGCCATCATGCCGAGCAGCACGCTCTTGCCCACGCCGGAGCCCGCGAACAGGCCCATGCGCTGGCCGCGCCCGACGGTCAGCATGCCGTTGATGGCACGCACGCCGGTGTCGAGCACCGTTTCGATCGGCGCGCGCATCAGCGGGTTGATCTGTTCGGCGGACAGCGGGACTTCCTGGGCAGCGCGGATCGGGCCCAGGCCATCGAGCGGCCGGCCGGCGGCATCGACCACACGTCCGAGCATGCCTTCGCCCACGGGCAGGCGCTTGGAGCCGGGCTCGCGCGGCGAGCTGGCGCCTTCGGGCTGCGGTGACGGTTCGAGCGGGTAGACGCGCGCGCCGGGCAGCAGGCCGACCACGTCGGATTGCGGCATCAGGTACAGGCGGTCGGCGCCGAAGCCGACCACTTCGGCCTCGGCCGTGCGCGGGACGCCGGGATTGGCGCTGAACTGCCCAGCGGGCAGTTCGATCAGGCAGTCGCTGCCCACGGGCAGGCGCAGGCCCACGGCTTCCAGGACCAGGCCAGCCGCGCGCGTCAGGCGTCCGCAGCTACGCTTGCTGTCCAGGCCGGTGATGCCGGCCGACGCCTTGTTCAGTGCATGGCGCCAGTGCGCCGCGTGTGGCACCGGCGGCAGTTCGGGTTCCTCGGCCCGGGGTGCCGTGGCGGCGTCAGTCATGCGGCGGCTCCCAGGGATCATCGCGGCCCATGGCCTTCACCACGCGTGTCCAGCGGGTTTCCAGCCTGGCGTCACGCTCGCCGCTGGTTGCGCTGGCGATGCAGCCGCCGCGCGCGACGGCCGGGTCTGCGCGCACAGCCCAGCCGGCGGCTTCGAGTTCGCCCTGCAAATGCGCTTCGACCAGCGCCACGTCTTCGGGGTGGAGCAGCAGGCTTGGCGCACCGGACAGGGCCGGTTCGCTCGTGAGCAGTTCGCGCACGGCGGGCAGCAGGACTTCGGGATCCTCTTCCACCTTGGTGCGTACAAGCTGGCGCGCCACGTCGAGCGCCAGCGAGATCAGCGCATCGGACACTTCCTGGTCAACCCCGGTCAGCGCCTGGCGGAAGTTGGCGGCCAGGCCCTGCAGTCGCGTGGCCTCGTTGCGCGCGGCTTCGAGGCCACGTGCATAGCCTTCGCGGTGGCCGTCGCCATAGCCCTGGGTCTGGCCCTGGGTATAGCCCTGGGCGTAGCCTTCCTTGCGCGCGCCCTCGCGCATGGCGTCGAGCGCCGCGAAATCGATCGGGGGCGGCGCCGGTTCGGCGGGCGCTTCGTGCACGATCTCCTGCAGCGCCGTGCGCGGGTCCAGCGAACCCATCTGCCAGCGCTGCCAGCCGGCACCGCGCGTGCGCCGAGGCGGCTCGAACGGGGCAAAGCCACCGGCGTCGCCGCTGGCCGGGTTCTCGCGCAGCGCGATACGTGCGGCAAGGCCGCGCTCAGACATAGGCATCGTCTCCTCCGCCAATCTGGACTTCGCCGGCATCGGCCAGGCGTCTTACCACCTGCAGGATGGCCTTCTGCTCGGCCTCGACCTGCGACACGCGTACCGGGCCCAGCGCATCCAGGTCCTCGCGCAGCATTTCGCCGGCGCGGGTGGACATGTTGCGGA
>JACXTT010009227.1_pt1 | contig 13500 bp, 11 predicted proteins | sample 9270951 | NCBI WGS metagenome assembly JACXTT01 (sample SAMN15532306, study PRJNA645909) | rock metagenome | isolation source: weathered quartz diorite | place: Puerto Rico | collected 2017-06-21
GGAGATGAATTGTATTTCGATTACCAGTTAAAAGAAGGCGTTTGCCAGAGCCTGAACGCCTCGTTGCTGATGAAGAAAATTGGAATTGAATTATGAGTTGAGAATTAAGAATTATGAATTGGCGACAAGCCACGCGAAATTCATAATTCTTAATTCATAATTCTAAATTTATTTAAACAGCCGGAATACATCCAGCCCCAGCGCATAGGCCATCACGCCCAGCAGCAATACCATTCCCGCCATTTGCGCATACTCAATAAATTTATCGCTGGCTTTACGGCCTGAAATCATTTCATACAGCGTAAACAGGGCATGCCCGCCATCCAGCGCCGGTATGGGCAGGATATTCATCAGCGCCAGCACCAGCGAGAAAAAGGCAGTCATATTCCATAAACTTTCCCAATCCCAATGCGGTGAATACAGTTTGGCAATGCTCAGCACGCTGCCCACTGATTCGGAAGGCTTTACCTTACCGGAAAAAATAAGTTTAATCTGCAGCCAGTAGTTCTGCAGCGTTTCCTTGCTCTTGGTAATACCGGCAGGAAAAGCATTGAAGAACCCATAGGTAACCTTTTTAGTGGGCAGCACGGTAGAATCGGTCAACGGGTATACTCCCACTATACCATCCGGCAGCACGCCAAGGTTCAGGTGCACCGTATCCGTACCACGTACATAAACCAGCGATACCGGCTTTCCCTTGCTTGTTGCTACTATTTTCCTGAAATCGGAGAAATAAGGCGTGGGGGCGCCATTTACCGCAATTATAACATCGCCTTTGCGCACACCGTTTTTAGCCGCCGGTGAACCCACTTCCACGGAATCAATCTTACTGGGCACCCGTGGCGCCAGGAACCTGATGTCCTTGTATCTGATCAGCTTACCCGCAAAATCGGCGGGAATAGGTATGTTTACATTCTGACCATCACGCTCTACCTGGAACGATTTGGCGTCCTTAAGAATAACGTAAAAAGGGATTTGGGCGAATTTCTCAATATACTTCCCGTCGAGCGTAAGAATTTTATCGCCGTCTTTCAGGCCAATGGACTGTCCCAGTGAATCGGTTGAAATACCGTATATTAATTTGTTGGTAGGATTGAACTCATCGCCCCAATGCCATAAAATCATGGCATACAGGAAAAAGCCCAATACCAGGTTCACGGTTACCCCTCCCACCATGATGATCAAACGTTGCCAGGCCGGCTTGGCGCGAAACTCATAAGGCTGGGGCGGCAGCTTTAACTGCTCTTTGTCCATGCTCTCATCTATCATACCCGAAATCTTCACATAACCGCCAAAAGGTATCCATCCAAGCCCCCATTCCGTTTCACCTATTTTCTTTTTCACGAGTGAAAACCAGGGGTTAAAGAAAAGATAAAATTTCTCCACCCTGCATTTGAACCACCTGGCCGGCAAGAAATGTCCCATTTCATGCAAGACCACTATAATGGAAAACGACACAACAAACTGTGCCGCCTGGATACCCGTTTCTGCCCAATTAATAGCTAATAATGTCATATTGGTGTATTCCCGCCCCAGGGGGGCGCTTGTGTTTAAAATGGTAGCAAATATCTGCTAAAAACCCTAGCCATAACCAGAAAATTTTCAGCCCCCCTTCCCGGCGGGAAGGACGGGATTAGAGGTGTATCAGCGATGCTGCATAGCTCCTGGCTTCGCCGTCACTCTCAAAATATTCGTCCAGCGTAGGGTTTTGTATAAAGGGGATTTTGCTCATCGTATTTTCGATCAAATCGGTCATATCGAGAAAGCCAAGCCTGTTTTTCAGGAAGGCAAATACCGCAATTTCGTTGGCTGCATTCAGAACGCAGGGAAGGTTGCCCCCCCGGTAAAGCGCGTCCGTAGCCAGGGTAAGATTGCGGAATGTTTTGATATCCGGTTCCTCGAAGGTTAGTGTAGACGGCTTGCGGAAATCATACCGCGGGAATGTGTTCTTAATACGCTGCGGGAATGCCATAGCGTACTGTATGGGCAGCTTCATGTCGGGCAGGCCCATCTGCGCCTTGATACTGCCGTCTTCAAACATTACCATGCTATGGATAATGCTCTGCGGGTGCACCAGCACCTGTACCTGCTCCGGTTTTAAATTAAACAGCCATTTGGCTTCTATCATTTCCAGGCCCTTGTTCATGAGCGTGGCGGAGTCGATGGTAATCTTCGCTCCCATGGCCCAGTTAGGATGTTGCAGCGCATGGTCGCGTTTTACATTTACCAGGAAATTCGGTTTCCTGCCCAGGAAGGGGCCCCCGCTGGCCGTGAGGATAATCTTTTCGATGCGGTTGCGCGTTTCGCCTACCAGGCACTGGAAGATAGCGGAATGCTCGCTGTCTACCGGTATTACCGGCACCCGGTGCTCCACTGCTTTTTTCATCACAATATCGCCGGCCACTACCAGGGTTTCTTTATTGGCCAGGGCCACAATCCTGCCGTTTTCAATGGCCCGGAGGGTGGGCCGCAAACCGGCAAAGCCAACAATACCTGCCAGCATCATGTCATAGCAATCCATGGAAGCTACTTCTTCCAGCGCTTTTTCGCCGGCAAATACCTTGGTACCCGTTTTAGCCAGGGCATCTTTTACTTTAAGGTATTTACGCTCGTCGCCAATGACCACCATATTGGGGTTGAACTGGAGTGCCTGCTTTACCAGCAGTTCATCATTGCCATGCGCGGTGAGTATTTCGGCGGAAAAGAGGCCGGGGTTGGCGGCAATAACATCCAATGCCTGCGTACCGATGGAACCGGTAGACCCAAAAATAGCGATTCGTTTCTTATTTGCTGTTTCCGACATGCGTAGTCACAAGGTTCTTTATTGTCAATTGACCGTTCAATGGCGGCAATTTAGGACAATAATTGCTCCAATGCGCGGTTCACCTTGCTAAAATTAAAGCTTTGAACCGTATTTTGCATCATGGCCTTTACCTGGGGGTTGCACAGGTTGCCGATAGAGCCTTCATGGGTGTGTTGTATATGGGTGCTGTATTCAAATTTATCCTGTTCAATAGCCAGTCCTGTCTTTTTATAGGCGTCGCGGAAGGGCAAGCCTTCCAGCACCAGCCGGTTTACCTCCTCTACGCTGAAAAGGTATTTGTACTTTTCATCGGCAAGAATATCCTTCCGCACCTGCATATTGCTTAACATCAGTCCGGCCATTTCAATACAGCTTTTCAGCGTGGCAAATGCCGGGAATAAATGCTCTTTCAGCAACTGCAAATCGCGGTGATAACCGGAAGGCAGGTTGGTGGTCATGAGCATAATTTCATTGGGCAATGCCTTGATGCGGTTGCAATGCGAACGTATGAGCTCAAATACATCGGGGTTCTTTTTGTGTGGCATAATGCTGCTGCCCGTGGTGAGCTCCGGCGGAAAGCTGATAAAACCAAAGTTCTGGTTGAGGTACATGCAGGCATCCATACTCAGCTTTGCCAGCGTATCGGCCACATTGGCCAGGGCCATGGCCACAATGCGTTCTGCCTTGCCCCGCCCCATCTGGGCATAAACCACGTTATAATTTAAATCGTCAAAGCCCAGCAGCTGCGTGGTCATGGTACGGTTAATAGGAAAAGAAGACCCATAGCCCGCAGCGGAGCCCAGCGGGTTTTTATTCACCACTTCGTACGCGCCTTTAAGCGTAATGACATCGTCTACCAGGCTTTCTGCATACGCGCCCAGCCATAAGCCAAAGGAAGAAGGCATGGCCAGCTGCAGGTGGGTATAACCCGGCAATAAATCGTTTTTGTATTTTTCGCTTTGCGCCTGTAATAATTCAAAAAAAGGCTGGATGGCCTGCACCAGTTCTTCCAGCTCACTGCGCAGGAACAGTTTTACATCTACCAGCACCTGGTCGTTGCGGCTGCGGGCGCTGTGAATTTTCTTGCCAGTATCGCCCAGCTTTTCGGTGAGCAGCAATTCTACCTGCGAGTGTATATCTTCCACATCATCCTGCAGGCTGAATTTACCTTCTTTTATTTGCCGGTAAATGGCTTTCAGCGCCACCTGTAACTGTGTTAAATCGTCTTTGGTCAATAACCCCACCGATTCCAGCATTTGGGTATGCGCCAGCGAACCCAGCACATCGAATGCCGCGAGGTACATATCCATTTCACGGTCCTTTCCTACCGTAAATTGTTCTACTTCTTTAAGCGATGCGGTGTTCTTTTGCCAGAGTTTCATGGTAGTGAGTTGTGAATGGTCAATAGTGAATAGTCAATTGTAGGCCGCGAACAATTTATTGCCCCCCTATTGCGAAGCAAAAGATTCACTATTGACCATTCACTTATACTATACATCCGTTTAATAACTGAATATACGTTTCAATTCCCTGCCGTACTTCGTCCAGGTAAATAAATTCATCGGCGGTATGGCTGCGGGCACTGTCGCCGGGGCCGCATTTTAAAGAAGGTACGGGTATCAGCGCCTGGTCGGAGGTAGTGGGCGAGCCATAGGTGGTCTTGCCCAGCTGTAAACCGCAGCGTACAATGGGATGATCCAAAGCAATCTTCGAAGAACGCATACGCATGCTGCGTGGCTTTACCTCGCTGCTCACATAACGGGTGATGGTTTCCAGCACCTCCTCATGGGTATAGGCATCTGTGACACGTACATCCACCACATAAGTGCAACCGGCGGGCACCACGTTGTGCGCCTTGTTTTCCGTATTGATGACGGTTACGCTCATCTTTACCGGCCCCAGGCTGGGCGATACTTTCGGAAACACAAAGTTCTTAAACCATTCCAGGTCTTTCAGCGCCTTGTATATGGCGTTCTCCCCTTCTTCCCGCGCCGCGTGACCGGCTTTGCCGTGCACCGTGCAGTCCAGCACCAGCAACCCTTTCTCAGCAATGGCCAGGTTGGTTAGCGTAGGCTCGCCCACAATGGCAAAGTCCAGCACGGCCCCTTCCAGCGTTTGCAAAAACTCATGCTGCGGCAGCAATGCTTCAATGCCGTTGACCCCTGAAATCTCTTCCTCGGCGGTTGCGGCCAGCACCACGTTATACCGCAGGTCTTTTTTGTCGTGGTAATAAAGGAAGGCGGCAATAAGGCTTACCAGGGCGCCGCCGGCATCATTGCTGCCAAGGCCGTACAATTTGCCGTCTTCCACCAATGGCGCAAACGGGTCTTTGGTATATTGCGGGTTGGGCTTTACGGTATCGTGGTGAGAATTGAGCAGTGCCACCGGCTTTGCCGGGTCAAAATAGGTATTGCGGCACCATACATTGTTCAGGTAACGGTGTACCGGAACATTTCTTTCGCGTAAAAACGTTTCGATGAGGGTAGCGGTACCATCTTCTTCCCGGCTCAGGGAAGGAGTGGCTACCAGCTGCTTCAGCAGGCTTACTGCGTCATCGTATAATATTGTTGTATCCATATCATAGCGGCAAACAACACGGGTCTGTATGGTTATTTAATCAAGGTTCCAATCGTTTCATGGGTAGTGTTGCGCGGCAAATCGCGGGCATCGCCTATCAACACTTCTTTTACGCCGCTGCCAATGGCGGCAAAGGCATTATCAATCTTTGGCAATATGCCGTCGAATAGTTTTTTACCCGAAAGCAATTGCGCATAAATGGTTTTTGTAATCAGGGGGATTACGGATTGTTCGTCTTCCACGTTTTCCAGCACGCCTTTTTTCTCAAAACAATAGATAAGACGTACATCGTACAATGCAGAAAGGGCAACGGCCAGGGTGGAAGCCACCGTATCGGCATTGGTATTGAGCATTTGTCCTTTCCCGTCATGGGTCAGCGGCGCAATCACCGGAGTTAACCCTCCCTTCAGCAATAACTGTAAACTGTGCACTGATAACTGCGAACTATCTGTATCGCCCACAAAGCCGTAATCGATGTCTTTTACCGGGCGCTTGCGCGCCGGCAGTATATTGGCATCCGCTCCTGTAAGGCCAATGGCATTGCATCCCCTGGCCTGGAGCTGCGCCACCATCTTCTTATTCACCAGGCCGCCGTATACCATCGTTACCAGGTCAATGGCAGCCGCATCGGTAATGCGCCGGCCGTTTACGTATTTTGATTCAATGCCCAGCGTGTCGCCTATTTTGGTGGCAATCTTTCCGCCGCCGTGAATTAAAATCCGGGGACCGTTTATTGCGGCAAAATCATCGAGGAACAATGAAAGGTTTGCTTCATTATCGATTACGTTTCCGCCAATCTTTATGACAAATAGTTGCTCCATTTTTTATACCAGCTATAAACTCCTCAGCACTTCGCTCAACACTGCCTGTGCAGCCCATACGCGGTTGCCGGCCTGGCGGGTTACCAGGCTGTGATCGCTGTCGAGTATTTCATCACTCAGCTCTACGTTGCGGCGCACGGGCAGGCAATGCATTACTTTGGCATTGTTGGTAAGCCGTATCTTTTCTTCGGTCAGCATCCATCCCGGGTCGTTGCTGTATATTTTGCCGTAATCGGTATAGGTGCTCCAGTTTTTTACGTATACATAGTCCGCACCCTTCAATGCTTCGTCCTGGTTGGTGATGATGGGCGCTTTGCCGGCAAATTCGGCCGCCAGCTCATAATCTTCCGGGTGCGTTATTACAAAATCGGCTTCTCCCCAGGCATTCATCCATTGCGCAAAGCTGTTGGCCACGCATTGCGGCAGCGGCTTTACATGCGGCGCCCAGGTAAGCACCACCTTTGGCCTGCGCCCCCTTCCGCCCCCCGGATGGGTGGTAAGCCGCTGATGCTCTGTGATTGTTATGATATCGGTGAACGACTGCAGCGGGTGCAGGGTGGCGCTTTCCAGGCTTACAATGGGTACGCCGGCATATTGAATAAACGATTTAATAACCTGCTCGCTGTAATCATCTTCCCGGTTTTTCAGCGAAGGGAAGGTGCGGATGCACAATACATCGAAGTATTGGCCCAGTATCGGCGCCGCATCTTTTACGTGCTCCACGGTATTGCCGCTCATAATGGCCCCCTCTTCAAATTCCAGCGCCCAGCCTTCCTTGTCTACATTAAACACGATGGCTTCCATGCCCAGGTTCCTGGCCGCCACCTGTGTGCTCAGGCGGGTACGCAGGCTGGGGTTTAAAAACAATAAACCGATACGCTTGTCGGCGCCGAGTGTCCGGTCGGCATAAGGATGGGCCTTATAATTAAGGGCCAGTTCCGCCATGGCGTTGATGTCTTTCACATCCTGCACGGAAATAAATTGTTTCATACCCACCCTTGCGGCAGAAGCGCCGGGGTGCATGGTACTTTGTTTCGGGTCGTTCATGTTGTGCGTAGGGCTTTAAAGAATTATTATTTCACCGCTTCCTCTTTCGGCTGCGGGTTCTTCATCTCCGCTATTTCTTCCTGCAGCGCTTCTATAAATTCATCCACCTGCTTGCGGTTCACCGCCAGCGAGGGCAGCAACCGGATTACATTGGGTTTGGCTTCGCCGGTAAAAATATTGTGCTTGTGCAGCAGGTTCTTTCGCAAATCTTTTAACGCGGGAGGAACATCAAATCCTATCATCAGGCCGCGGCCGCGGATGTTGTCAATGCCATCTACCGTTTTGAGGCGGTTTTTGATGTACATGCCACGTTGTTTGGCCATCTCTATCAAATTTTCCTTTTCTATCACTTCCAGCACGGCCAGCGCTGCTGCACAGGCCAGGTGGTTGCCGCCGAAGGTAGTGCCCAGCATTCCGTGTTTGGGCTTAATATGCGGGGCAATTAAAATGCCTGCCACGGGAAAACCGTTGCCCATGCCCTTGGCCATCGTATAGATATCGGCGTTTACGCCGGCAAAATCATGGGAGAAAAACTTGCCGCTCCGGCCATAGCCACACTGCACGCTATCGGCAATGTATACTGCTTTATGCTCATCGCAAAGCGTACGTATCTTTTGCAGGAAAGCGTCTTCCGCTACATTGATGCCGCCCACGCCCTGTATACCTTCTATGATAACGGCAGCAATTTCGCTGCCCTGCGTGCTGAAACATTTTTCCAGCGCCTTTTCGTCGTTCAGGGGCAGGAAAATAACATTGTCCGTTTCGTTTACGGGAGCCACGATAGCGGGATTGTCAGTTACCGCCACGGCCAGCGAGGTCCTGCCGTGAAAGGATTTCTTAAATGCAACAATCTTTTTACGGCCGGTATGGAACGAGGCCAGCTTTAAGGCATTTTCATTTGCCTCAGCGCCGGTGCTCACCATAAACAGCTGGTAATCTTCTTTGCCGCTCACCTTGCCCAGTTTATCTGCCAGCTCTTTCTGGATGGGAATATGTACCGAGTTGGAATAAAACGCCACTTTGTTCAACTGGTCTTCAATGCGGCGCACCCAATGGGGATGGGTATGGCCAATGCTGATGACAGCATGTCCGCCATACATATCTAAATACTGTACTCCATTGTCGTCCCATACATAGGACCCCTGGGCTTTCACGATAGTAATATCGTTCAGCGGGTAAACGTCAAATAATTGCATGTTATGTGGTTTTGCTGTTGTTCTTAAAAATAGTTTGCTTTCAACCGGAGCCCGGTGCATTCGTCCAGCCCAAACATAATGTTCATGTTCTGTACTGCCTGCCCGCTGGCTCCTTTCAGTAAATTGTCGATGGCCGAATGCACCACCAGCTTATCGCCCGTCTTCTCCAGCTGGATAACGCATTTGTTGCTGTTTACCACCTGTTTTAAAAATATATCCTGCCGGCTCACTACGGTAAAAGGATGATCGGCATAAAACGTTTCATAAAGGTCGATTAATTCATCCAGTTCCACTACGCTATTCATCTGCGAGCTGATAAAGATACCTCTTGTAAAATCGCCCCGCCAGGGAACAAAATTCACCGAAGCCTCTTTGGCCGGCTGCAGCTGCCGCAGCGACTGGCCAATTTCCTTCAGGTGCTGGTGCGTAAGCGTTTTATAAGCCTGTATGTTATTGGCCCTCCAGCTGAAATGCGATGTAGCGCTCAATGCCTGCCCCGCCCCGGTAGAACCGGTAATACCGGTGGTATATACTTCGTTGAGCAACCCGCGCTGCGCCAGTGGCAATAAGCCCAGCTGGATGGCCGTGGCAAAGCAACCCGGGTTGGCAATATGACGGGCCGTGCGGATGGCTTTTTTATTCAGTTCGGGCAATCCATAGATAAAGGGTTGCTCGTTGTACGTTGGCCGTTGGCCGTTGCTTAAAAGGCGGTAATCCTGCGACAGGTCGATAATCCGCACCTGCTCCCGGATCTTATTGGCCGCCAAAAATTTAACCGCTTCGCCGTGGCCTACGCAAAGAAAAAGCAGGTCTATGGCATCGTGCCAGTTGGCCGCAAAGCGCAGGTCTGTTTCTCCCAGCAAATCGGGATGCACCTGGCTCACGGGATTGCCGCTATTGCTGTTGCTGTGTATAAAATCAATCGATACCCCGGGGTGGTTAATGAGTACCCGGATTAATTCTCCCCCCGTATACCCTGCCCCGCCTATAATTCCTACCTTAATAATAGCCATGATATCCCTAATTAGTCGCAATTAATCCTGTCGCCTTTTGAAGACGGCTGCGATGATAAAATAAATTCGAGGTCTTCTTCCGCATGGTTGAGGATGCGGTGCCGGTGGCCCGGCTTTACATGCACTCCCTCACTTACTTTTGCAGTAACCTGTTTGTTGTCTATTTCAAAGGTAGCTTCGCCTTTCAGAATAAAGAAAAACTGCAATGCTTTTTCGTGGTAATGCATGGTTTCAGCGGTATGCGCCGGCATCCGCTCCAGTTTTACCGACAGTGAGTCTTCCTCTACCAGGGTCCACCCGTCGCAGGCGTTGCCCCATTGATAATATTCCAGGCAATTGGCTTTACTCAGCGTGTCCATTGGCGCTCTCTTTTACCTGGTGATAGATCATGGTCTGGTTGCCGAATATCTTGCTAAAGCCGCGCACGTCTTCGCCGGTCCAGCCATTGTTCATTTCGCCGTATTTGCCAAATTTGCTGTTCATGAGGTCGTAGGCCGATTCAATGCCTATGAGCTGGAAGCGATAGGGCTGCAGCTGCAGGTACACTTCGCCGGTCACGTTTTCCTGGCTGCTGGTTAAAAAGGCTTCTATATCGCGCATTACGGGGTCCAGTATCTGCCCTTCGTGCAGCCAGTTGCCGTAAAACTGCGCCAGCTGATCTTTCCAGCCCAGCTGCCATTTGGTGAGCACATGCTTTTCCAGCGCATGGTGCGCTTTGAGTATGACCATGGGAGCTGCTGCTTCAAATCCTACACGGCCCTTGATGCCGATAATGGTATCGCCCACATGAATATCGCGGCCTACCCCGTAAGGGCCGGCAATGGTTTGCAGGTATTGAATGGCTTCGGAGGGATGCGCAAATGTTTTATCGTCCACCCCTTTCAGCTCACCTTTTACAAAACTGAGTTTTACTTCCCGGCTGCCCGACTGCGTTACCTGCGTAGGCCATGCTTCTTCGGGCAGCATGCCTTTGCTGTGCAGGGTTTCTTTTCCGCCCACGCTGGTGCCCCATAATCCCTTGTTGATGGAATACATGGCTTTATCGAAATTCATGGCCACCCCTTTCTGCTTCAGGTAATCGATTTCCGCTTCGCGGCTCAGTTTGAGGTCGCGTATGGGGGTAATGATTTCCACGCCGGGAATGAGAATGTTAAAGATCATATCAAACCGTACCTGGTCGTTGCCCGCGCCGGTACTGCCATGGGCTACGGCATCGGCATTCAGCTGCTTTACATGCTCTGCAATGTGCAATGCCTGGCTGAGTCTTTCTGCGCTTACGCTCAGGGGATAGGTATTGTTTTTAAGGCAGTTGCCAAAAACCAGGTATTTGATAATGGAATCGTAATAGCTTTTTACCGCGTTTACCGTGGTATGTGTTTTTACGCCCAGCTTGTAGGCATGCGCTTCAATCTTCGTTAATTCCTCTTCGTTGAAACCGCCGGTATTTACAATAACCGAGTGTACTTCGTAACCCTTGTCTTCGCCAAGGTATTTAACGCAAAACGTGGTGTCCAATCCGCCGCTGAATCCTAAAACGACTTTTTTCTGAGCCATGACTGATATAGTATTAGGGGGGTTGCCCCGCCGGTGATTAAATGTGGAAATAGTGGAACAATGATTTCAATATTGAGCCACCGCCATTACCGTGACCATTGCCATTGCCGTGGCCATTGCCATTTTCGGCCGCAACTTCTTTCTTTGAGAACAATTTCTCCAGCATACTCTGCTTTATTCTCATAAAACGCTCATAGAGCTTGGAATGCTGTTTGAAGTTATCGGCTGTTTCCTGTGGTTCGTAATGGTCTTTGGGGTCGTACAGCATGGCCGTGCACATACAGTTCTGGCGGTCTTTGCTCATCAGGATATCGTAGTTCACGCAGCTTTTGCAGCCGGCCCAGAAGGCCTCGTCCTGTGTAAGCTCGGAATAGGTAACCGGCTCATACCCCAGCTCGGAATTGATTTTCATGACCGCCAGGCCGGTGGTCAGGCCAAATATTTTGGCTTCGGGGTATTTTTCGCGGCTTAGGTCAAAAACCCGTTTCTTGATGCTTTTGGCAACGCCGCTTTTCCGGAAGGCCGGGGCAACAATCAACCCGCTGTTGGCCACGTACTCGCCATGGCTCCAGGTTTCAATATAACAGAAGCCTACCCAGGCGCCATCGTCGGTCACGGCTATAACGGCCTTGCCCTCTTCCATCTTCTGCACAATGTATTCCGGGCTGCGCTTGGCAATACCGGTCCCGCGTGCGGCGGCCGACGATTCCATTTCGTCGGTAATTGTCTTAGCATATACTGTATCTGCAGGGGTTGCCACCCTGACGATAATCTGTTGATTGTCCACGTTCAAAAAGTTGTAATATGAATCGGATAACCAATCCTTTGAATGAAAGCCCGGAGAAAGTTTCACTGATAGGGGCCCGGTTAGCGGCTCGTCCTATCAGCAACCACGTCGCGGTCGTGGCAGAAAGAAGAAACAACGCTCGATAGAAAACACGGGTGTGTTTACAAGTGCGGTATGGGTTGTTTTGTTTGCCAACTTCAGTTCAGAATTTAATGTTTGACTGTTGTGAAATGCAAAAGTATATTTTTTTGTCAATAAACAGGCCAAAAATTTATTAAGGTATTGTTACAATAGCAGGCTGTCATTCCGTCACTTACCGTTGGTAAGCCCCCTGCAGGCGTTTGACCTTGTTTTAGGCCTGCCCGCAGCGCAAAAAACACTTTGCCGTATCACCGTTTTGTATTCTACCTTTAATGGATATGAACGCTGAAATAACCAGCGGGAAGCATTCCCATACATTTTTACAGGGGGGCGGCGAAATGGGCGCGTTAATACGGGCTGCCAACTGGTCGCAAACCACCCTCGGAAGCCCGGACCAATGGCCTCAAAGCCTGCGTATCACCATCAACCTGCTGCTAACCTCCCGTTTTCCCATGTTTTTATGGTGGGGGCCGCAGCTGGTACAGTTTTATAACGACGCTTACCGGCCCAGCCTGGGCAATGAAGGCAAGCACCCCCGGGCCCTGGGGCAGCGGGGAGCGGATTGCTGGGAGGAAATATGGCCGGTTATCAAACCGCTGATAGACGAGGTGCTTTGCGGCAAAGGGGCCGTATGGCGTGAAAACCAGCTTATTCCCATTTACCGCAATGGCACGCTGGAGGATGTGTACTGGACTTTCAGCTATAGTCCCGTGCAGGACGATAACGGCAAAATAGCCGGGGTGCTGGTGATATGCCAGGAAACTACGGAGCATGTAAGGATCATGCACCACATGGAGCAGAAAATTGAAGAGCGCACCCGGGAACTGGAAGTATCGGGCACCATTCTTCAGCAAACCAATGCAGAGCTGGAACAATTGATATACGTGGCCAGCCACGACCTGCAGGAGCCGCTGCGCAAAGTGCTCACGTTTACCGAAATGCTGCGTAAAAGCCTGGGCAACATAAGCGATAAATCGCAAAATTATTTTGATCGTATTACGGCTTCTTCCGGCCGCATGCTCAACCTGGTGAAGGAAGTGCTCAATTTTTCGCAGTTGTCGAAAAAAGGGCTGGTGTTTGAACAAGTGGATTTGAATATAATTCTTGACCATGTAAAAGATGATTTTGAACTGTTGATCTCGGAAAAAGAAGCCAGCATCAGCAGTTCCCCCCTGCCCACGGTAGAAGGCATTCCGCTGCAGCTCAACCAGCTGTTTTCCAATCTTATCAGCAATTCGCTGAAATTTACCGCCGCGGGCACCCAACCCGTTATCAGCATCACCGCTTCCCTCCTGCCGGAGGCAGCGCTGGAAAAATACCCCTTCCTGGCCCCGCAGACACCGTATTACAGCATTGAGTTCAGGGACAATGGGATAGGCTTTGAGCAGGAGTATGGCGAGCAGATATTTGCGCTTTTTCAGCGGCTGCACGGCAAGCATGAGTATTCCGGCACGGGCATCGGGCTGGCCCTCTGCAAAAAGATTGTGCTCAACCACCAGGGGCATATTTACGCCAGCTCCGCACCGGGCAATGGCTCGGTGTTTGGGGTGATCCTGCCGGC
>JACXTT010009228.1_pt1 | contig 13498 bp, 10 predicted proteins | sample 9270951 | NCBI WGS metagenome assembly JACXTT01 (sample SAMN15532306, study PRJNA645909) | rock metagenome | isolation source: weathered quartz diorite | place: Puerto Rico | collected 2017-06-21
CCTGTGAAGGGCCACGAGTTCTATGCCGCGTTCAGCCAGGGCTTCAACCTGCCCGACATCGGCCTGCAGGTACGCAACGCGCGCGCGGGCTTCAACATCGGCTCGTCCGACCTTCAGCCGGTCAAGACCAATAACTATGAACTGGGCTGGCGCGGCGCGTTCGGCAATACGCTCGGCTCGCTGGCGTTCTTCTACACCACGTCGGACCTCGGCGACGTGCAGAGCTTCAACAATGGCCTGATCCTCACGCGCACAGCCGAAAAGATCTTCGGCGTGGAGGCCTCGGCGGACTACCTGTCGACCGACGAACGCTGGGGTGCCGGCGGCACCTTCACCTGGATGCAAGGCCGCGAAACGCCGCAAGGCCGCAGCAGTCAGCAGATGACCGGCTACCGCATCCCGCCGCTCAAGCTGACCGGCTACCTGCAGTTTCGGCCGGTGCCGCAATGGAACAACCGCCTGCAGGCCACGTTCTTCGCCGGGCACGACTACCGGCTGAGCGGCGCCGAAAGCTTCGGCCGGCGCGACGTGGGCAGCTACACCACGCTCGACCTGATCAGCAGCTACCAGGTCACGAAGAAGGACACCGTCACGGTCGGCATCCAGAACCTGCTGAACCGCTACTACTACCCGCTCTATAGCCAGCTTCTGCGCAACGGCAACAACACGAGCCATCTTCCAGCGGCCGGCATCACGCTGACCGCGATGTACCAGCACCGCTGGTAGCCCATGCGCGCAAGCCATTCCGTGCTTGCGCGCATAAACCGTAATGCTTCTCATTGCCATGCTTCACCGTGTCCTTTCAGCAAGGAGGTCAACCGCTCATGGTCTGCAACAGCATCATCGAGAGTATCGGCAACACGCCGCTGGTCCAGCTACGCCGTCTGTTCGGTCGTGCGAATGCCGAGGTCTTCGCCAAACTTGAACTGCTCAACCCGGCCGGCAGCGTCAAGGACCGGCCGGCGCGCTACATCGTCGAGAAGGGCTTGTCCGATGGCACGATCGGCCCGCAATCCCACATCATCGAAAGCTCGTCTGGCAATCTTGCCATCGCGCTGGCAATGATCTGTGGCCTCAAGGGGCTGCGCTTCACCGCCGTGGTCGATCCCAAGATCTCGCCCACTAACCTGAAAATCCTGCGCTGCTACGGCGCAGGCATCGAACAGGTCACCGAGAAGGACAGCCAGGGCGGGTACCTGGAAACGCGCATCGCGCACGTGCGCAAAATGCTGCGCGAACAGCGCGATGCCGTCTGGATCAACCAGTACGCCAACCCCCTCAACTGGGAGAGTCACTACTACGGTGAAGCCGCCGAGATCCTCGCGCAGCTTGCCAGGCCGGCCGACGTGCTGGTGCTGGGCGTCAGCACTTCCGGAACCGTGCACGGCATCGCGCGACGCCTGCGCCAGGCGTGGCCGGCCCTGCGCGTGGTCGGCGTCGATGCGGTCGGCTCGGTGCTGTTCGGCCACCCTGCGCAGGGGCGCGAGTTGCCCGGCATCGGGGCCAGCCGCGTGCCGGAACTGCTGCGTCCGGACGAAATCGACGAAGTGATCCATATCGACGATCACACCGCAGCCACGGCCTGCCGGCGCCTGCTGGCGCGCGAAGGCATCTTCGCAGGCGGGTCCTCCGGCGCAGTGGTCGCGGCCATCGAGCATTACCTGCGCGCGACGCCCGTCGGCGATCGTCCGTTGCGCATCCTCACGCTCTTCCCGGATCGCGGCGAACGCTACCTGGACACGGTCTATGACGACGCCTGGCTCGCGCGCATCGCCGCGCACCGGTCCGGCTCGCACCACGCTTCCCGTTCCCCTGATTACTCACTCGCTCAAGTCGGAGAACCCGCATGATCGCCACGCCCCTCGCCTCTCGATCCACCCATGCCGCGCCCGAGCTGCGCTACCTGAGTCGCAATGATCTGCTTGCCCTGGGGGCCGGCCATTCCGATGCCTTCGTGCAGGCCATTGCCGAGGGCCTGGCCGTTCACGCGCGCGGGGCCTGCGTGCAACCGCTCAAGCCGTACCTGCGCTGGCCCGGCGCGGATCACATCGCCGACCGCATCATCGCCATGCCGTGCTACGTCGGCGGCGACGATCCCATCGCCGGCATCAAATGGATCGGCAGCCGCCAGCACAATCCCGCGCAGTACGGCCTGGAACGCGCCAGTGCGCTGATCGTGCTCAACGACGCTACCACCAACTATCCGGTGGCGATCATGGAAGGCGGCCTGATCAGTGGCATGCGTACCGCCGCCATCACCGCAGTGGCCACGCGGCATCTGGCGCGCCGCGGCTTTGGCAATGTCGCGTGCATCGGCTGCGGCCCGATCGCGCGCATGCAGATGCAGACCCTGCTCGAACAGTTCCCGGACATCCGCACCGTGCACTTGTTCGATCTCTCGCGCGACGCCATGCGGGCGCTGCGCGCCGAGCTTGGCAGCCGCTTTCCATCGGTGGCCTGGGAATTGTGCGCGAGCGCTGAGCTGGCCGTGCGCGCTGGCGAGGTGGTGGTGACGTGCACGGTAACCGATACACCGTACCTTGAACATTCATGGCTCAAGCCCGGCGCCTTCGTCAGCAATGTATCGATCATGGATGTGCACAAGGACGTCTACGAGAAGGTCAGCAAAGTGGTGGTCGACGACTGGGAGCAGTCCAATCGCGAAAAGAAGATCATCAACCAGCTCGTACTGGAGGGCCGCTTCAGCCGCGAGAAGCTGCACGCGGAACTCGGTGAAATCGTGATCGGCACGAGGCCGGGCCGCGAACGCGATGACGAGATCATCCTGCTCAACCCGATGGGTATGGCGCTCGACGATTTGGTGTGCGCGCGGCACTTCTACCGGGTGGCGCTGGAACGCGACGCCGGCACGCGGCTTCCGCTGCTATGAGCGGCGGCTTTCACGAACGGCTGCTGGCCCAGGACCTGATCGACGCGCTGTGGCTGGAGGACCTGCATGGATTCCGCAGTTACGTGCGCATTGTGGACGACAACGCGGGTCGCGACGCCATGCTCGTCATCGTACTGGGCCAGGCAGGTGAACTGCTCGCGCGGGGACAACGCCTGCGCGGCATGCGGCCGTTGGCGTTGGATGGCACGTTGACACATCAGCGCCATGGTATAGAGACCCCGGTCGATGCCACTGGCGCGCTGGAGGCATTGCAAGCCGCCGACTGGTGGCCTCGACGCAGTACGCGCCTGACTGCCCTGTTCGGGCTCGCTCGGGCGCAGGCAGCGCGGACTTTCCGCCACGAGGCGCGCATCCTGGCGAGCGTGCGTTCGAATCCCGGGACGCTGATCCATTGGGAAGCGCTGACATGCCTGCGAGATCGACCATTCCATCCGCTGGCGCGCGCCAAGGCATGGGGCAACGAGCCGGGACTCGACGCGCCGGACTACCATGCCGAATCGGGCTTGCCGCTGCAGCTCGATTGGGTGGCACTGCGGCGCAATGCGTTGCGCAGCAGTCGGCCGCAACATTCGCCGGAGCAACCGATCGCCAGCGCCCTGTTGAACCCGGACGCTTTCTCGGAACTCCGTGCGCGTGCACAGGCAGCCGGTACCGATGACTCCTATCTGTGGTTCCCACTGCACCCGTGGCAGCGGCGACAACTGTCCGGCATCCACTGGATCGATCTTGGTGGACTCGGCGATGCGTGGCCCACCGCTTCGCTGCGTTCGATGGCCGTCGCGAATGCCCCGGCCAGGCAGCCGTTGCATCTGAAAGTCTCCCTGGACGTGCAAGCCCTGGGGGCACGTCGGACCCTGCCCGCCCGCTACCTGCACAACGGCGTACTGGCGCAGACATGCCTTGCACAGGTCCTGGCGCGCGATCACTGGCTGGCCCGGCACCTGCTTCTGTGCGACGAGCGCGATTGGTGGGCCTTGCGGCAGCACGACACCCTGATTGGCGAGTCCGGCGAACTGGCCTGTCTACTGCGCCGCTACCCCGGGCCAGACCAGTTGCCAGACGGTGGCTGGCTGTTGCCGATGGCCGCATGCGCCGTAGTCACCAGCGATGGCGACCTGGCCGCCCTGCGCGTGCTCGGTGCCGGCGACGCACAGGAGGCATGGAATGCGTTCCGGTGCATCGCGCGCCTGCTGCTGGAAGCAAGCCTGCGCTGCTTCGTTCACGGCGTCATGCCCGAACTGCACGGCCAGAACGTGCTGCTGGTGGTTGCCGTCGAAGGGAGCGAGCCGGGCCTGCACGGCCTGGTGCTGCGCGATCACGACACGTTGCGCGTCTGTCCGGCGTTGCTGGCCGAGGCTGGCGTGCCTTTGCCCGACTACGCGATCGATCGCTCCACGCCCAATACGCTAGTCCTGGACACACCGGAGTCATTGCTGGCCTATCTGCAGACACTTGGCATCGGCGTGAACCTGTACGCAATCGCTGCGGCGATTGGTTCGGCGTTTGCTTCCGACGAGAACATTGGCTGGTGCATTGTGCGCGAGGAGATCGAAGCCTTGCTGCGCGACGGACCGCTTGCGCGCGCCCCTGCGGCTGCCATTGCGGCCAATGCACTGCTGGAAGCCGGGACGTGGCCGTTCAAGCAGATACTTGCGCCATTGCTCGCCCGCGAATCCATCGGTACCGGCATGCCCAGCGCCATGGGAAGCCTGGCGAATCCACTGCGCCGAACGGAATCGTAGCCATGCAGACAAGCCGCCCCCAAGCGCTCCCGGTGCTGCTGGCCACGCAGGTCGTGGTGACCACCGGCCTGATGACGCTCGTGCCGATCCTGCCGCTCTATCTGCAGGGCATGACAGGCACTCATGGCGCCGACTGGAGCAGCGTGGCGCTGGCAGCGCCCGCGGTCGGTGCACTCGCCGTGGCGCCGTTCACGGGCATCTGGTGTATTCGCCGTGGACATCGCCAGATGCTGCTGCTCTCGATGGCGGTGTTCAGCATCAGCGTCCTGATTCTGGCTGCGTCGAGTCACATCGCTGGCTTTATCTTCGGGCGCGTGCTGCAAGGCGCCAGCGCCATCGGCGTTTTGCTGACGGCGTGCATCGGCCATCTGAGCCCGCCCGCGTCGCGCAATCGTGCATTCGGCCTGCAGGAGTCGGCGGTGGCAGCCGGTGCACTGCTGGGCCCCGTGCTCGGCGGCGTGCTGCAGGATATCTGGTCGCCGCGCCCGATGCTGCTGGCAGTGGCGATGCTCAATGCCGCATTGACGCTGGCACTGTCGATTCTACTGCGCGACTTGCCCGCGTACGTCGCACGGGTACCCGACACAGGCATGCGCAAATCTGTTGGAAAGGTCCTGAGGTTGCATCGGTGGCTGTTGGCCGCCTGTCTGTCGCAGGCCGGCGGGTTTGCGCTCGTCAACGTGTTCGTGCTGTACCTGCAGCAGCGCTACCCGCATGACGCGCTGCTGGCCAGCAAGGCGGGCACGCTGCATGCACTCGGCTGGCTGGCCGCGATGATCGCCAGCCCCTGGTGGGGCGCACGCAATGACCGCGACGCGCCTGGACGGCATTTCCTGTTCGCCGCTGCCGGCTGTGCCCTGGCCATCGCGCTCCTGCCGCTGGCGACCGCGCTCTGGCAGATCGCGCTGCTCCGGCTGATTCACGGCGCCTTGTTTGCGGCGCTGGCGCTGTCGGTGCTCGCCCATTGCCATCGCGCGCTGCCGGGGACGCTGCACGGCACGGCGACCGGCTTCGCCCGCGGCGCCATGACGGTGGGCCAACTCGTCGGGCCGCTCTCCGTCATGGTCAGCCTGCCGCTCGGCGGGCCCGCCGCCGCCCTCTGGGTGACCGCTGCCACGTTTGCCATCGCCGCCATGCTGGTCCTGCCGGACCGCATTCCCTCTTTCACTCCCGTCCATGATGCGAGGTGATTTCATGTCAGTACTTTCCGCAGACCAGGCGCCCGCCGTCTCACACGCGGCGTGCCCACCCGAGGCGATCCCATCGCCCGCCCCGGTGGAGCGGCGCCTGATCGAGCAGTTCTTCAATACGTACTGCCGCGAAACCGGCATCCACGATCCGTGTGGCCGCGCTCACCTGCCCGACGGCAAGCGCATACCGGCTGCACTCGTAACAATATTCGCCTCATGGGAGGCATCTGGCTGGCACGCCGCCGTGATCGCGCTGCCCACCCCGACAGGTGACTATCGTTGGCTCGTGGCGGCGCTGGACTACGTATCGCCCATCGGCTACCACCGCGTGGCCCGCGCCATGTTGTTCGATCCGCACGACGATCAACCGGTATCGCTGCTGCGCGCTGAAGAACTGGTCGAGGCCATCGTCGACGCGCTGGCCACAACCTTTCCCGAATCCGCCACGGCCGGATGGCCCGCGCGCTTCGCCGCGCTGATGCAAAACGGCGTGCAGAAAGCGCGCCTCTACCATGGCAATGCGCCACGACTGCCCGCACCGTCGACGTTCATCGCCGCCGAGCAGCGTCTGCGCTTCGGCCACGTCTTTCATGGCACTTCCAAGGCCGCCGAAGGATTCGCGCACGACGACCTGAAGCGGTATGCGCCCGAGCTCGGCGCGTCGTTTGCGCTGCACTACCTCGCGGTGTCCAATGAGTACTTTGAGGCGCATCACATCGACGGCGAGCCATTGCCTATCGATCCCGAGGTCATGGCTCTTGCCGCGCCACTGCTGCGCGACGGCGAGTATCGGCTGCTGCCGTGCCATCCCTGGCAAGCGCGGCATCTGCTGCAGAAACCCGTCATTCGCAAGCTGATCGGGAGCGGGGCAGTGCTGTCGCTCGGGCAGCAAGGCGAACTGGCGTGGCCCACGTCATCAGTGCGTACTGTGTGGCTGCCGCGCCAGCGCCTGTTCCTGAAGCTCTCGATCGATGTGCGCATCACCAACTTCGTGCGAAACAATCCGCCCGAGCACGTCAACCGCGCGCTCGACGCGAGCCGGGCCATCGCACGGGTGCCCGTATCTGCCCGCGCAACCGATTGCTTTACGGTGCTCGGCGAGCTCGGCAGCGCGGCGCTGGCCGTCGACGATCCCGTGTTGCGCGCCAGCACGGCGGTCATCTACCGGCAAGGCCTGCCGGCCCGGCGTGGCGATGCCGCCGAGGTCCTGGCCACCGTGCTGGAAGACCCTCCGCACGGGCCGAGCCTCCTGGCCACGCATCTGCGCCAGGCAATTGGCGCATCGCCAGCGCCGGAAGATGTCTGCCGCTGGTGGGCACGCAACCTGGAAGTGACGCTATTGCCGCTGGCGCGCCTGTTCGGCGGCTACGGCATCAGCCTCGAAGCCCATCTGCAAAACAGCATGGTCGCCTTTCATGAAGGTTGGCCCGTGCATGGCTACGTGCGCGACATGGAGGGCGTCAGCATCAGCCGCGCCAGGTATCCGTGGGCAGACGACTTCCCCGACAGCCCGGCATTTTATGAGGACGCCATGACGCTGCACCGCTTTGCCTACTACGTGATGGTCAACCACATCGGCCATTGCATCGCCTGCATCGCGCGCACGGGCCATTGCAGCGAGGCCGCCTTGTGGCGCGAGACGGGTCGCGCAATGCACGAGGACGGCCCGGTAACGCGCGAGGTACTTGCACGGCTCGCGGCCATGCCGACGCTGCCCGCCAAGGCCAATCTGCTGAGCTGCTTCGGCCAGCACGGGGAGACGCCTGCCTGGGTGTCCATCGCCAATCCGCTGCACCGCTACGCGTAACCGCCATGCAAACCAACGACTATCAAGCCCTGATCGACAGCGATCACTATCGCCGGGCCACGCAACGCGTGGTTCGCCAGCTGTTGGAAGCCCTGCTTTTCGAGGATGCACTGCGCGATGTGCGCTGGACCGCCGGCTCAGTGACCTTGCCATGCGCGGATACGGATGGCCAGCTAGTGCACTATCGCTGCGCCGTCCGGCGTATCGGCGCGTTTGGTCGCGTACGCCTTGGGGAGGTCATGCGTGTGCACGCCGGGAGCGAGAAACAGGCCGATGATGTCGTACGCCTGCTGCACGAACTCGCGGGACAGCTCGATGCCGACCCGCAACGGGTATCGCAGTTCGCCATGGAGCTGCTCTCGACGCTGCTCAAGGATGCGCACTCGCACCATGCGAACGGTGCCAATGGGCAGGCCTTGCGCGATGCCGACTACGATACGGTCGAGGCGCGGCTGACGGGCGCCCATCCCTATCACCCCTCATACAAGTCGCGACTCGGCTTCACGATTGCGGACAACGCGCGCTACGCGCCGGAATGCGCCACGGCAGTCTGGCCTGTGTTGCTGGCCGCGCGGCGCGGAAGTTGCCGCGCGTCGGTCGGTGTTACGGTGCCGGTGCGCGACGTCCGTGCGCTGCTGAGCGATGCGGCGCGTCAGCATTTCGATGCTGAGCTGGCCCGGCTCGGCGCGGATCCGGCCGACTTTCTGCCGTTGCCGGTCCATCCCTGGCAATGGGAGGAAGTCGTGGCACCGACATTTCACGCCGCCTTTGCGCAGGGCGACCTGATCGCCATCGGCACGCTGCCCGAGCGCTATCTGCCACAGCAGTCGATTCGCACGCTGGCCTGCGTTGATCGGCCCGGGTCGCCATCGCTCAAGCTGGCCATGAACATGGTGAACACATCGACCTCACGCGTGCTGGCGCCACATACCGTCTGCAACGCCGCACCGCTCAGCGACTGGCTGGCCGGGCTGGTCGCGCGCACGGAGTGGCCCGCGCCGATGGCTGCCCCCATCATGCTGCGCGAGGTGGCTGGTGTGACTTACGCACCGTCGACCCCAGTGCACGGTCAGTACGGCGCGCTGTCTTGCATCTGGCGGGAGAGTATCCACATGCATTTGGCTCCGGGACAGCGCGCCCTGCCGATGACGGCCCTCGCGCAGTGCGATCGTGACGGCCTGCCGCTGCTGGCGCCCTGGCTGGCTCGTCATGGCGTTCACGCATGGGTTGGCCGGTTGATCGAACGCGCATGGCTGCCGGTCCTGCACATGCTGTGGGCGCACGGCACAGCACTGGAATCTCATGCGCAGAACATGCTGCTGATCCATGTGGATGGCCTGCCCGAGCGCGTCGCGCTCAAGGACTTCCACGACGGCGTGCGCTACTCGCGCCAATGGCTGTCGACCGAACCGCCCGCGTTGACCGCGCCGCCACCCGAACACGCGCTGGTCAACCCGAATTCGTTCATCGAGACCGACCAGGCCGACGAATTGCGCGACTTTACCTGCGACGCCCTGTTCTTCGTCAATCTGGCCGAGTTCGGCACGATGCTCGCTGATCACGGCTACCTGGACGAGCCTGCATTCTGGGCCATCGTCGCAGGTGTGATCCGCGACTACCAGTCGGACCATCCGGAACTCGCGCCGCGGTTCAAGCGCTTCGACTGCTTTGCGCCCACCACGGGCATCGAGCTGCTGGCCAGCCGCCGCTTCCTGCCGGAAGTCCGGTTGCGGACGCGCCAGGCGCAGAATCCCCTCGCGGCAGTGGAGGCATCGTGCAATCGCTGAAACAGCGCCTCGATGCGCCCGGAGACGAACCCGTGGTCGGCCTGTTCTGCTCGACGCCGGCGCCGTTGATGGTCGAGCTGATCGCGGCGGCCGGTCATGACTTCGTCGTGATCGACCTTGAACACACGCTTATCGATGGGGCCTTGCTTGGCACGATGCTCCTCGCGGCACGTGCCAGCGGCATTGCGCCGCTGGTCCGCGTGGCCGCACTGCATCAGGTGGCGCCGGCACTGGATGCCGGCGCGCAAGGCATCGTGTTCCCGCGCATCGGCAGTGCGGTGCAGGCGCGCGAGGCGGCCGGCTGGTGTCATTACCGCAACGGCACCATGCAGGGGGCACGCGGACTCAATGCCACGTGGCATAGCGCTTACGGCCGCGATGATCTGCTGGCAGCGATGGAAGACGCCTCGCGGCACACGCTGGTCGTGGCGATGATCGAGGACAAAGCGGGATTGCTCGCCGTCGACGACATCGCTGCACAACCCGGCGTGGACGTGCTGCTGGAGGGCGCGGCCGATCTCTCGAGTTCGCTCGGCATGCCATGGCAGACGCGCCATCCGCATGTACGTGACGCCGTGGACACGATCGCCGCGGCCGCGCATCGCCATGACAAGCGCTTCTGCGCCTTGCCGCGTACGCCCGAGGATGCTGCCACGTGGCGCGCACGTGGCGCGCGCATGCTGCTGATTGGCGACGATCGGGGCATCACCCGTCGCGCGATGGCCGCGCATCGCCAGGCATGCATCGCCTGATCGCGGATGCCGGTCGGAACTGGAACACGCATGGATCTCACACACGTTGCCAACTACCTTGCCGGGCGCTCGAAGAGCGAGCCGGCATGCGCTTATCTGTACGACCTTGACTTCCTACGCCGCCACACGGCGCGATTGCGCGCGACCTTGCCCGAAGGCTGCGCGCTGTATTACGCGGTCAAGGCCAATAGCGATGCGCCCGTCATTCAGGCGTTGCTTGGGATAGCCGATGGCTTCGAAGTGGCCTCGCTCGGCGAGATCGAACGCGTGCGCGCCATCGACGGCGATGTGCCAGTCGTGTTCGGCGGCCCGGGCAAAACCGATGTCGAACTTGATGGCGCGTTGCGCTACGGCGTTGGCCTGATCCATGTGGAAAGTGCGCTGCAACTGCATCGGCTGGACGCCGTGGCAAAGCGGCATGGCCGCCGTACCGACGTGCTGCTGCGCGCCAATCCGGGCTACGGCCTGCCCGGTGCCACACTGCAAATGGGCGGCAGCGCCACGCAGTTCGGCATCGATGAAGCGGCTCTGCCTGACATACTGGCGCTTTCGCGGACCTTGCCCCATGTGCGGGTGGCCGGCCTGCACGTGCACGCTGGGTCCAACAGCCTCGATGCCGACACACACCTGGGGCTGATCGGGCGCCATATTGCACTGGCCCAGCGCATGCGGGACCAGCACGGCCTCACGCTGGAATGGCTGAATGTGGGCGGGGGCATCGGCATCGACTATCAGCATCCGGAGCGACACTTTGACTGGGAGCATTTCTGCGACGGGCTGGCGGCCCTGCTGCGGAACGCTGCGCTGAACGCGCGCATCATCTTCGAATGCGGCCGCTTTATCAGCGCCGGTTGCGGCTGCTATATCGCCGAGGTCATCGACCTGAAGCGGAACCACGGCAAGTGGTTCGCCATCCTGCGTGGCGGCACGCACCATTTCCGGCTGCCAGTGTCATGGAGGCACAACCATCCATTCCATGTATTGCCGAATGAGCATTGGAATTACCCGTTCCAGCGACCTTCGATCGAACATGAGGCGGTGACCCTTTGTGGCGAACTCTGTACACCGAAGGACGTGCTGGCGCGCGAGGTTCTCGTGGAACGGCTGCGGGTTGGCGATCGCCTCGTCTTCACGATGGCTGGCGCCTACGGATGGCATATCTCACACCACGACTTCCTGAGCCATCCGCATCCCGAACGCCTGTTCATTGGCGCATGACCTCGAGTGAAGGCGTCTACTTGCCGCCACGACACCCGAACACAACCACGGGCTCCAAAAACCGCAAGAACATGCAACGCGCCACGCCAACACATTGATACGCTGGAGGTTTCCAGAACAAGCTCCCTTCCCATGCAACCCCGAGACCGTCTCCTAGCCCTGGCCATCGTCTGCGTCTGGGGCGTCAACTTCGTCGTCATCAAGGTCGGCCTGGCCGGCGTCCCGCCGATGCTGCTGGGCGCGTTGCGCTTCTGCCTGGTGGTGTTCCCGGCCATCTTCTTCGTCCCGCGCCCGCGCGTGCCGGTGCGCATGTTGCTGGCCTATGGCACGACCATCAGCCTCGGGCAGTTCGCCTTCCTGTTCTATGCCATGGCAGTCGGCATGCCAGCCGGGCTGGCCTCGCTCGTGCTGCAGTCGCAAGTCTTCTTCACGGTGGGCATCGCAGCGCTGTGGCTCGGCGAGCCGGTGCGCTGGCATAACCTGGCCGGCATGCTGGTGGCCGCCTGCGGCCTGGTGCTGATCGGCATGGGCGCTGCAACGGGTACGGCGCCGGGCGACATGAGCGTCGCCGGCTTCCTGCTGACGCTGTGCGGCGCGGCCTGCTGGGCAAGCGGCAATATCGTCAGCAAGAAGATCGGCCCCGTCGATCTGCTGGGCCTGGTGGTCTGGGCGGCGCTGATCCCGATCGTGCCGTTTGCGCTGCTGTCGCTGTGGTTCGAAGGGCCTGCGCGCATCGTGACAAGCCTTACGCACGTCTCGGGCATGGCGGTGTTCGCGGTGCTGTACCTGGCTTTCGCCGCGACCGTGTTCGGCTACACCATGTGGGGCCGGCTGCTGACCCGCTACCCGGCCAGCCAGGTGGCGCCGCTTACGTTGCTGGTGCCGGTGGTCGGCCTGGTGGCCGCGCACGTGCTGCTGGGAGAGGACCTGTCGCCGGCCCAGTGGCTCGGCGCCGCCGTGGTCATGGCCGGCCTGCTGCTCAATGTCTTCGGTGGCCGTCTCTGGCTGGGCCGGCGCTTCGCGCGCCGCTGATCTTCAGCGACAGTTCTGGTGCCGCCGTGCCACTGGCGGCACAATCATGTTGTTCTGCATCAATGGGTAAACACTATATGCGCAATCACGCATATACGAATATATTGGACGGTATGGAAGAGCTGGATCGCGTGTTCGAGAAGGTGTCGGGGTATTTCAGCCTGCTGGCGGAGCCTACACGGCTGAAAATCCTGCACGCCCTGTGCGATGGCGAGAAGCCGGTGAACACGGTGGTGGAGACGGTGGGTTCGTCCCAGACCAATGTGTCGCGGCATCTCAACGCGATGTACCGCTCGGGCGTGCTGTCGCGCCGCAAGGAGGCGAACCTCGTGTTCTACGCCATTGCGGACGAAAGCGTGGTGGAGCTGTGCCGCACGGTCTGCGTGCAGGTGGCGAGCCGGCTGGAGGACAATGCCTTGCCCTCCGGCGCGGTGGGCCGCTTCATGGCCCAGCCAGAACCGCCACCCGCCCGGCGGCGCAAGGCCGCGCCCAAAGCCGCGGAGTAGCTGGCTCTTCCTGCAGACCGCATCACAACAGGCGCGCCGCCATGGCGAGCGCGCCGGAGGAGACGGCATTGCAGGAACGGAATCCGCGCGGGCGCATCGTGTCCGCGCCCGAGCACTTCGTCAGCACAACGCTGCAGCAGGACATCGCCCGGCACGGCCTGGACAGCCCGCGCCGTGACTTCCTGCGCAAGAGTTTCCTTGGCGCGGCCGCCGGCATCGCCGCGGCCGGATTGGGCCGCCGCGCGCTGGCCGCGGATGGCGATCCCGCCATCCTGGAGCCGCAGCCATGGGCCACGACGCTGGGCCAGCCGGTGGCGGCGCGGCCGTATGGACAGCCTTCGCTCCATGAGAAGAACCTCGTGCGACGCGAGTCACCTGGCCTGACGCGCGTATCGGCCGCTTCGGTCGCTTTCGCGCCGCTGCAGGGGCTGTTCGGCATCATCACGCCCAACGGGCTGCATTTCGAGCGCCACCACCAGGGCTGGCAGGACATCGACCCGGCCCGCCACCGCCTGATGATCAACGGGCTGGTCAAGGCGCCGCGCGTCTATAC
>JACXTT010009229.1_pt1 | contig 13497 bp, 10 predicted proteins | sample 9270951 | NCBI WGS metagenome assembly JACXTT01 (sample SAMN15532306, study PRJNA645909) | rock metagenome | isolation source: weathered quartz diorite | place: Puerto Rico | collected 2017-06-21
CAAAAGGCTCGACCGCGACCGGTTCGAGACGATCATGATCTTTAACGGGGAAGGCCCCTTTGTCGATGCCGCCCGATCAGCCGGGGCACGTATTGAAATCCTCCCGTTTGAAACGGTTATGCTCCGTCAACTCCTGACCCCGCGGGTCGCCCGGAGCGCATATAAGGGTTCTAGAGAATTGTCACGCTTTTTCGCAAAGAAACAGGCCGATGTCATTCTTTGCAGTGACGTGCTATCCCTTCTCCTGGTGGCTCCGGCCGTTTCGCGGCGGAAGATCCCGGTCGTCTACAATGTGATATTTCAGTACGAATGGCCCAGGCTCCTTACGTTTAACGCCTTGGCAGCCTGGAACGTCGCCCGGATTGTTGCCAATTCCGAAAAGGTGCGACGCCATGTGCTGGAAAAGACCCTGTTCCTTTCGCGCCGCGTCGAGACGATCTGGCCCGGTGTGGATTCGACACAATTCCGGCCCCGCCGTCCGGGAGAGCGGAACATGCTCCGGCACGAGCTCCGGATCCCTGAGGGCGTGAGCCTCGTCGGGATGGCCGGCAGATTTGACCCCGCAAAAGGGCATCTGATATTCCTGAGGGCGGCCGCAGAGATTCTGCGCAAACGTCGCGACGTCATGTTCGTCGTCGCAGGGGGACTGCTTAACTCCCTCGTGATTCCATCGCTGAAGGTTTATCACGACCGGGTCATGCAGTATTTCGCCAACCTCGGCCTCGAGGGTTATGTGAAATTTCTCGGCCACAGAGCGGATATGCCCGCTCTCATGCGCTCCCTGGATGTCTACGTCTGCCCGTCGGTGAGCGAGGGGTTTGGCCTCACCGTCGTGGAGGCTCTTGCAAGCGGAGTTCCGGTCGTGGCCAGCCGAGCCGTCGGAGCACTTGACCTCCTCGCCAATCAGCCTCTTGTCAGCATCGCGGAAACGGGGGATAGTTCGTCGTTCGCTTCATCAATCATCGCTGCTTTGAACCCGCAGAAAATCTTAGCCCCTCCCCCGACACGGGAAATGGGATGGGATGCCTATGCCCGCAGGTTCGAGCAGGTTTTCGAAACTGTTTCACAATCAACAAGGAACCGATGATGGAAACTTTGATTGAACAAAACACGGCCACAGTCCCGAGCATCCCGCGCGAAATGTCGCTCGTGCCAGAAATCGGTGATCCCCTGAGGGCTCTCGAGCATTATCACCGTTACCTCTATGCGTCACGGTTCGTCAAAGACCGCCGGGCGCTCGATGTTGCCTGCGGCGAGGGATATGGAACTGCATTCCTCTCCCTTAATGCCCAGAGTGTGCTGGGGATAGACGCGGATGACGCGCTTGTTACGCAGGCCCGGCAGAAATACTCCGAGTTCACCCGCGCCCGCTTCCAGTCCGGCCGCTGCGAGGAGCCGCTGACAAGCCCGAGGAGTGTCGATGTGGTCGTAAGTTTCAGCACTCTGGAATATATCGCCGTCGAACCACGGCGCCGTTTCATGGATAATATCAAAACGGCGCTCCGCCCCGGAGGGATACTTGTGATCGGGACGCCGGTCCGCGAAGGGGGGGGCAACGGATTTCCGAGCTTTTCCCCCGTCGAGTTTTCTGAATTTCTCAAAGAACATTTCCGTCACTCCCTGTACGTCGGTCAGAAACCGGTGACGGTCTCGGGTATCTGGTCCCTGTACCAGTGGGGAGATGATTTCTTCCGCTTCCATGCCCGGGACGGGCTTTTCACGCCCCCGTTGGAAGATGAGATGTTCGCGGATCCGGACTATATTATCGCCATCTGCTCCGATAACGTGCTCCCGAGAGCCATCGCCGACAGCAGCAAGTCGTTCTATTTCGATTCCTCACAAATGAAGCGGACGGAGGAATCGATCTCACGCACAGGCGAGCTCGAAGAGCAGGTGCGCACGCTCGAGGCGCTCCTCGGCGGTCTCCGCGGAGAAGTCTCCGAGCGCAATATTTCAATGGAAAAGCTCCGTGAGGAGTTTGAGGAAACTCTCCGCCAGAAGACCTCGCTCGACGCCGACTCGGCCGAGAAGGAGAATGCCATAATGCTGCTGAAGAATGACCTGAAGAGCGCGCACGCGTCGCTCGAGATGCTCCAGCAGGCTTACGATCTGCGTTCCGCTCGCGCGAATACTCTCAAGGATGAACAAACCTCGCTCTCGAACCGGTTCCAGGAGCTTCACCGCAATCTCGAAGAGCGCTCCCAGACAGCCCACAGGCTGGGACAGGAGAACGATAACCTCCGCATCGAAGTTGGCGATTTTAAGCGGAAGTCATCGGCCCAGGAATCTGAGATCGCCGCCGTGAAAGAGGAGATCGACCGGTCCCGGCAGTCCATCGGGAAGCTGCAAGAACAGCTGGATGAGCGGGCCGAGACCGCTCGGCTGCGCGCCGAGGAAATCACGGCGCTTCGCGCACAGGTCATCAGCCTCCAGACGCTCCTGGATGAGAGGGATGTGCACCGCTCCGCCTCCGCCGAAGAGCTTGCCGCATACAAAGAGGAAATCCGCCTGCTCCATGAAGAGATCAAGGGTCATCAGAAGATGGCTTCCCTCTCGGATCGCGAAGCTGAAGATCTTCGGGCAAAAATCTCCGAACTTGAACAGGTCTACAGCGCCCACGCAGCGACCGCGGTCGAAAGAGATCAGCTTCGCGCGACCGTGCGGGAGCTGGAGAAAAATCTCGACGAACAGCGGAATCAGATTCTGGCACAGAAACGCGAGCGGGGCGATCTGGGGGAGAAGCTCGCAGCTACCGAGCGAATGGCGGCGGAGAAATCAGATGCCGCCATGCTCATCAAGAATGAACTTGACGAGCTTCGGGCTCTTTCGGGAGACGCCGGAAAGGAAGCCGCCGACCATATCCACCGGATCGCGGAGCTCGAGAAGCAGATAAAGGAACAATCAGAATTTCTTGTGAACATACAGCGTGAGCTCGACGAACAGGCGATGGCCGCGCGGGGCTATAAGGGAGAGCTCGAGAAGCAGACGATCGCGTTTGATACGTATCAGAAATCCCAGTCCGATCTGCAGCAGCGCTACAGCAGGAGCCAGATCCGAGTGCAGGAGCTGCAGTCGACGATGACGATGGTCGAACAGAGGATCGAGCGCATAAACTCTTCGCCGGTCTACAGGTTTCTCTCATCCTTGGGCATCATCACCAAGGCGAAGGTGTAGATCCGGGGCGTGCCAGAACGCATTCCCGCGAACAGAAAGATGTGAGGCGTATCATCCCCTGGAGGGACGGATCTGTTCCCCTTGGAAGTTCTCCCCGTTATTGGTATAATTGGTGTATAATGGCGCCTTGAGTGCTGCTTCGGTCATTCTTCCGAACTTACCTGATGCCTAGGACCGCTTCAACCGCCCTTACATCCCATCCCCTGCTCCGCCATCCTTACTGGGCGACAATCAACATGGGCAGGGATTTGGCGGATCTGTGGGCACACCGTGAGCTGCTTTTCACTCTCACGAAACGCGAGGTTGTCTCCCGGTACAAGCAGACCTTTTTCGGTCTGGGATGGTCCCTCATGCAGCCGATCCTCCAGACCGTTGTCTATACGATCGCCTTTTCGCTCGTCTTGAAAACCCCAAGCGCGGAAGGGATCCCTTACCCGGTCTTTGTCTTTGCAAATCTTACTCTCTGGACCTACTTCGCTGCGACCACGATATCGGCAATGAACAGCCTGCGTGCGAATTCCGGACTGATCACAAAGGTCGCATTTCCCCGTGAAATTATTCCTCTTTCATCGATCCTCTCCGGACTGTTTGATTTCACGGTCTCATTTCTCGTCCTGCTAGTTCTCAACATGTTCTATGGCTTTTTCCCCAACGTGAAATACCTCTACATCCCTGCAATTCTGCTTGTCGAAATTCTTTTGATTCTCGACCTCGCCCTTATTCTCTGTGTTCTGAACGTGGTCAGGCGCGACTTGACTTATGCCGTCTCTTTTCTCATCACGCTGTATATGTTCCTCACCCCGATCTTTTTCTCCATCAGCGCGCTTCCGAAGCAACTCCAGGATTTCTATTTCATCAATCCCATGGGAGCGATCGTCGACGCCTTCAAGAATGTGGTCTTTTACAATTACGAGCCGCGATGGTATTCTCTCGTGATTGCAATGGGTATCCTCGTCTTTGTGTTCGTTCCGAGCTATAAATTCTTTAAACGGGCTGAAAAGCTCTTCGCCGATGTGCTCTGACGATGGTTGTCTTTGATCACGTTTATAAGGCGTACGATCTCCACGCTGGACGGAAGACAATCTTCGGAGCGCTGAAATTGGTCACGAGCCCCTCATCGGCGGCAGGCCTTTTTTACGCGCTGTCCGACGTGAGCTTCCAAATCGGCAAAGGGGAGGCCTTCGGCATCATCGGAAGGAACGGTGCCGGCAAGAGTACGGTTTTGAAGATTATCGCAGGCATAACGAAGCCAACTCGGGGGACCGTCGCGGTAACCGGCAGGATCTCATCTCTCATCGAACTTGGTGCGGGTTTTCACCCCGATCTCACAGGGCGCGAAAATATTTTTCTGAGCGGCGCGATACTCGGAATACCAAAAAAATACATCGAGCAGAGGTTCAAGGAAATTGTCGATTTCTCCGAATTATGGGACTTCATCGACGTTCCCGTAAAGAAGTATTCCTCGGGAATGTACGCGAGGCTTGGCTTTGCGGTCGCCATCAGTGTCGATCCCGAAATTCTTATCATCGATGAGATCCTTGCAGTCGGCGACGTTTTCTTTCAACAAAAGTGCTTCACTAAAATGAGAGAGATCATCAAAGGAGGGACTACATTCATCTATGTCACCCATGACACGGCCGGGATGCAGAATCTTTGTGACCGGGCCCTCCTCCTTGACGGGGGCAAGGTTGAGTTTCTGGGAAACGCCACCGAGGCCGTGAGCAGATATTATGGGAAAATGAGCATGAGGCCGGTTGGGCCGAGCATCCGCGAGCACGGCGCTTCGATAATGGATGCAGTAGCCCACGACAGGAGTTATGTCAGGCCGTCCCGTGATCTCGACAAGATTAGGCAAGAGATCTTTTCTCACAATATAATTCGGGATGCGAAGAGTTCTGAAGGACCGATCGGGATGGAGATTTTGGGCGCATCTTTCCAGAATGAAAAGCAGGCGTACGCGTATGATGTCGAACTGATGCACACGGCCACGATCAGAGTGATCGTGAAGGCCCGCCAGCTCATTCCCCTTGCGAATGCAGGGTTCACCCTCTTCGACAGGATGAATAATGTCATCTTCAGCGCCGGGATAGCCCAGCGAGGGCAGGGCATTCATGTTATGCAACCCGGCGAGGAACGAGTGGTGATTTTCTGTGTTCAAATGGCGGTGAAGCCGGGACAGTACACCTTTGCACTGGGTTGCTCCGAATCGACTTCCGACGACCTCAACCACGGATCCACCCACCACCGCCTGTTCGGCCTGGGCCCCCTCGAGGTATATGCTCAGCCGGAGGCCGTTTTTCCCTTTCATGGCATGGTCTCCCTGCCGATGACGATGTCCGTGCTTTCTTGATCAGCCCGACCTGGCCGTTGAGCCCGCTCCCGAAACCTTCCCGCGCAAATTCCAGGGGACTCCCCGACGAATCGTGATGTCTACTCCCAGGAAATTCCTTGACAACGGATTATGGACGCCGCAGACTTTCATGCTTCGCTCGATCGATATGTGGGTCGCCCAGTCACCAGAGGTTGTGAAAAATGCACTCAGCATCGATATTAACCCCGATCTCGACTCGATACTCTTGGCGAGGTGGCCGGCCCTCCGAATCGAGCGAGCCGTCATGCCTGAGGCTGATGCGATGGAGTTGAAGGATTTTGGCGATGGGCGGTACGACCTCGTGTACTCACATCAAGTGCTCGAGCACATCGCCAAGCCGTGGAGGGCCGCCAGCGAAATGGTGCGGGTGCTCAGGGCCGGCGGAATCGGGATTCATACATCATGTGCGTTCAATCCTCGCCATGGCCCGCCTCAGTTCAACGATTACTATCGTTTCCTTGTCGATGGGCTCGCGGAGCTCTTCGAAGGAGTCTCGGTTCTTGAAAAGGGGGAGTGGGGCAATCGTGAGGCGATCCTCCACAATGTGAGCGTGGACGATGGCCACGGAAGTCTGGGAGGTCGGAGATTCCCTGAGCACATTGGTCTTAAGAATGATCACCTCTATCCGTGGCATACCTGGATCATATTCAAGAAAAACTAGTTCTAATCCCCCGGTCGTGAGCAGGAACGGACAGGACTTAGGGTGAGCACCGGAAGAGTCCCCGGTCCGCCAGTCGCTTCCGGCGCTTATCTCCTGACGGTGCTCTTACTGGTGGTCCTTGCGCTAACCGCTTCCCTGGGCTCTTTTTTTGTTCACTCCCAACAGGCCCTTAATCGCGACAGCAGGCTACTCGACACGATTTCCGAATCCGTGGAGCTCAGCAGGGTGTGGCTGGTGCTCGCTGCTGTGCTTATGTTCGTGTTTTTCCATCTCCTGCGGAGAGTTGTGGAGATCACGACGGCCGTTTTCACGGTGTGCACGATCTTCGGATTCTTTCTTATCTTTTCTCGGGCTCTTCAATACCCCTTCTGCGTCGATGATGCTTATATTTATTTTCGTTATATAAGAAACTTTTTCCGTTCGGGTGCGATGCAGTTCAATCCGGGCTCGCCCGTGTTGGGCTTCACGTCGCATCTCTACGTGTGGATCCTGTCGGCGGTCTCCGCGCTGGCAAGGTCCGACGACCTGCCATTCATTACTCGCAATCTCAATATTTTTCTGAGTCTTTCGAATTACCTGGGTGTGTTCGCCCTTCTCCTTGTCATCGGGCTCAGACCCGCTTATTGTGCGATCGGGTCATGCCTCTACTCCCTGAGCTCCTACGATATCGGGGAATCAACGTATGGGATGGAATCGGAACTTCTCGTCTTACTGCTTATCATCTGGCTCATCAGCTTCAGGCTGGAGAAGAGAGCACTTTTCAGCTGGGCTGCAGTGTTTATTTTTCTCTGTCGCCCCGAGGGCCTGATATTTCTCATCGCGTCAATCACATTCACCTTCATTCGCGAAAGGCGAAATTGGATCCGACAATGGGCCGCGCCAATCGGATCGGCTCTCCTCTACTTCCTCTGGGTGTTTATCACATATGGTACAATTGTACCCAATTCTGTCTCTGCAAAATCTGCCATCTACCGGCTTGATCCCGCTCAGGCGTTCAGGAGCATCAGTGCGCATTTTGCGGATAGTGTCCTCGGCCGTTTCGGGCAACTGGATTACGTATTCACGGCGGCCCTTGTGATCGTGTCTTTCATTCTTTTGCGCAAGAGCCTGCCACTTCTTTTGTATCTCCTCTCAACGATCCTCATTGCCGTATTCTACGCAGTTGGCAATCCCCTCATGTTCAGCTGGTATTTTGCCTGGTTTTCCTTGCTCCCTGTCGTCGTCGTCCCGATGGCTGCGGCCGCAACATCAGAGGCCTTCGCCGATAGCAGGATTTTGAGGGCAATTCTCCCTCCCGCCGTATTACTCTTATGCCTGGCCCCGACGCATTTTTCATATCTTGAGGCTCCCCAAGCGGGCTTGCGGCTAAGAAATCCCTTTTTTATGTGGGATGAGACGAAGCAGCGGCTGCTTCTTTACCGGGAGGCCGCGTCCTACCTGAGCGAAAGAGGAGCAGGAACTTTGCCGGTTGGAGTGTGTGAAGATGGCATGTTTGGCTATGCGTTTCCAGGTCCGGTGTTGACGCTCGATGGTCTGGCTGCGAAGGAGGTCGTCAAGTATTATCCACTCAGTGACTCAGATTATTACTCCTTCTTTGCCGTCTCACCGCGCGCTATTGAGGCATTTCAACCACGTTACGTGCTGTTCCTTGAAAATTTCGGACGAAACTCTGTTTTGAAAGATGGCTTTTTCTTGGCAAATTATGAACAGGAGCAATTCTGGGATCTGAAGATTTGGGGAGGGAAAGGGCTCCTGCTCTATAAGAAGAGGAGCCTCAATGCGATTCGAAATCTGTAGTAAATTTTTGTAAATTGCGATCGTATGACGAAAAAAGACACCTTCTCTCAGTACGCTTACACACCCAAGGCCATACGTGCGAAACGGTAGGCTCGACTGTCCGGTCGCACTTTTCGTATTCAACCGACCTCGCGAGACACGCGAGGTTTTTGACGCTGTCCGGCGAGCGAAGCCTTCTAAACTCTTTATCGTTGCAGATGGACCGCGGAAAGACGTTTCCGCGGATCAGACCAGCTGTGATGAAGTGCGAAAAATCATCGAGAGCGGAATCGATTGGCCGTGCGAAGTCAGAACCGAGATTTCGGGACGGAATATGGGATGCAAGATCCGGTTGAGCTCCGGATTGGATTGGGTCTTCGATCAGACCGATCGGGCTATCATTCTGGAAGATGATTGCGTACCCGAAGCCAGCTTCTTCCCCTTCTGCGAAGAAATGCTGTCGCGTTTTTCCTCCGACGCGCGTATCATGCAGGTTTGCGGAACGAATGTGAGCCCCAATCACAGAGCCGCGGGGTACAGCTACTATTTTTCCAAGTTCGGGCCTGTGTGGGGATGGGCGTCGTGGAGACGCGCATGGGAGACGTACGACGTGCATATGAAAGAGTGGCCCCGTGTGGTCATGGAAAAATTATACCTAAATTTCTGGGAATATCCCGGCGAGGCTGAGTTTCGACTGGATATCTATGAAAAGGTATATAGGGGAGAGGTGGATACGTGGGATCTTCAATGGGGGTTCGCCAAATTCCTTAATTCAGGCCTGAGCATCGTTCCAGCCAGGAATCTCATACGGAATATCGGCTACGGCGCCGGAGCGACACACACGAAAAACGCCGACAGCCCGCTCGCGAATCTGACGACCGATGAACTTCAGTTCCCTCTGACCCACTATCCGTTTGTCATCAGAGACAGGAAGGTTGAACTCGATTTCCATAACATGATGACGCCGTCAAACTTCCTTGAGAGGACGACGGATGCCCATCGGTAATTCTCCGTGGAACGATTGCGCGGAATGGTGACCCCTCCCAAAATCTCTTTCATGACAACAATCGGAAGAAATGTCGGGGACGAATTTATCCGCGAAGGGATCCGGTCGTTCCTCGACGATATTGTCCCCGGTTATCTACCCTTTTATGTCGACAAGCATGATCTCCTATCGGTCAGCGAAACCCGGCTCGACGAATCCGTCAAACTGGCCGATAAGTTCCTCGACGCAGATGTGATCATTCAGGCGGGCGCGCCGCTATACTGGAAAAACGCGGGGAGCGCCTGCCACAACGCGGAATGGGTCGATGAATTGTGGCGCAAACGCATTTTCAAGGTCGGTAAAGATAAAGTCGTCCTCAATATCGGCGCCGGGTCAGGTCAGGCTTATCTCGATCAATCCGCCTCCGTGTCCCGAGATCCTTCGTGCGCCCAATTCATCCGCGATGTGAGCAAATCGTGTCGCTGGGAGTCTGTCCGAGATCCTCTCGCTTCCGCCATCCTCGACGACTTGAGTATCCGACACGAACAACTCCCGTGCCCGGCCTTCCACGCCGCCCGGCGAGTGGAGGATTCGCCCACCTCGCCCGGAAATGTCATCGCCGTCAACCTGATGCCGCTCTCGGGCCATTATCGATTCGCTCCCGAGGTGTCAGAGCCAACCTCTCTGGCATTCCATAGCAGGGCTGTGCAGGCCATTCGCAGGAATCACCCGATCATGTTCGTCGCGCACGACCGGGCAGAGGCCGACTACATGGAACACTTCCGCGGCCCAGGTGAATCGGTATTTCTTTCGCCCTGTTATCGTGACTATCTGGAACTTTACGCGTCCTGCCGCGGCGCTTTTGTCAATCGGGTCCACGGCGGAGTGGGCGCGGCGGGTTTCGGACGACCCGCGGTGATCGTGGGCAATGACTCCCGCCTCCGAATCGCCGAATATATTGGAATCCCGAACCGTTACATCGCCTCGACCGACGTCGAAGAGATCATCGACCTCTTTGAAAGGCTATTGGAAGGCTGGACTGCGGAATCGGAGCGATTGCTGAATCTTCGGGAGGCGAGTGCGGGAGTATACGTCCGGAGCCTCCGGAAATTTTTTGACGTGTGGCAGTCGTAGGTGCGCTGCTAAACTTCCATATGCACGACAAACATCACTGTAGAGATATGAACCCGTTCCTTTCGATACTCGACTGACTATGCGTGTTCTGGTGCTTAGACTCGACGCGATCGGAGATTTTGTCCTCTTCACGTCCGCTCTTCCCCACATTCGTGAGATTTTTCACGACGACCAGATCACGATGGTCGTGAATTCCGAAGTCGAACCTCTTGCCAAGAATTGTCCCTACGTAAACGACGTGTGGCACGTTGATCCCGGCCGCTATGCAACCGATCCTGCCTACGTCGATCAGCTCGTCCATCATTTTCGAGGACAGTTCGATATCGCGCTCAATGCGATGTACACGCGCACATGGCAGTCTGACAATATCATCGCCCGGACGCATGCGCCCGTGAAGATCGGGTTCGAATGCTTCGATAACGACGCGCGGAGCCGACAGCGCTCGCAGGACCAAATTCTATACACGGAATTGGTCCGTACCTCCGGAAAGTGGCTCTTCGAGATAGATCGATACAGGCAGCTCCTCGCCGAACTGGGAGCCGACATCGATCCCGCAGAGTTGAACCCAGTCTACTGGATAACGGATGAGGACCGCGAATGGGCTGAACGATACATTGCGGAAAACCTGGACCCGGGCACAAACATTGCCCTCCTCTGCCCGGGAGGCGGGTTCGATACTAAGCGGTGGTCCGGCCAGTCTTTCGCGCAGATCGCAGACTGGTTGAAGGAAAAGTACAGGATGACGGTCGTCGTCGCCGGATCCCTGCAGGAAAGGACGCTGGCGGACGAGATCTCCCGATCCTCCAAGAATGGCGTTTACGATCTTACGGGAAAGACATCGCTCCGTCAACTCGTTGCATTAGTGGAACGCACGAACCTCTACGTCGGAATCGACACGGCGGGATTCCATTTTGCCTGGTCGCTGGGCATTCCTACGGTGGGGATTTTCGGAGGCGGGCATTTCGGACGGTTCATCCCTTCCCGGCCGAACGTTCGCATAGTGAATTTCCCCATGGACTGTTATTATTGTTACTGGAATTGCATCTACGATGAGACGAAGTGCGTCACATCCATCACCCCTGAAATGGTGATGGAAGGTATCGAAGAGATTCTCCGGACGGAACCCGTGTCGAAGGTCGGAGAATGAAGGGACCTGCCCGAAAAGCCAGCCGCGTTCCGGAAGACAGCGCTGCCGATGAGGGGAACTGGCTCGTGAATGAAATTGAGTATTGGGAAGGGGCGTTTGACCGGCTACGGGGGGAATTTCTTGATGCCGTCAAAGAGGGAGGCGTCTGGAAAAAGTCCCACGATGATGCAGCCTCACGCGTGGGCGAGTGGGAAGGGTGGTACAAAAGCCTGGAAGAGGAACGCGAGCTCTACAAGAAGTGGAACGCAGAAAAGGCCTCCGAGATCAACCGCCTGAACGAGACTTGCCGCCGCTGGCAGGAGGCCCATGATCGTGCGACGGAGACGCTCCGCCGATGGGAATCGTGGTATGGGAGCCTGGAAAAGGATCGAGACCTCTATAAGGGCTGGAATGCCGAAAAAGCCCTCGAAATGGAGCGTCTCTCGAATGTCTGCCGTCGGTGGGAGGATGCCCACAAGCATCTTACGGAACTCGTCACCCAGTGGGAATCCTGGTACAAAAGCCTTGCGGAGGAGCGGGACAAATACCGGTTGTGGGACGAGCAGAAACGCGAAGAACTCCAGAGGAAGGATGACGAGATCCGGGAGCTCCGAGGGTGGATCGCAGCATTGTATCGCAACCCGATCCGGTATCTCCGCGAGATGATTGCATCGTTCATGAAATCATCAGGTTGACCCCCTCATACCATGCGAGAGCAAAACTCTGACTCTCTTCCCCTTCTTACAATAGTGACCCCCACATTCAATCAGGATCGCTACATCGAGGAGACCATAAGATCTGTCGTCGAGCAGGGCTACCCTCGACTCGAGCATATCGTCATGGACGGGAGCTCGACCGACGGCACGATAGACGTCCTACGGAGATACCCTCATCTCGACTGGACCTCGGAAAAGGATCGGGGCCAGACGCACGCGGTCAATAAGGCGGTACGGAAGGCACGAGGCGATGTCATCGGGTGGATTAATTCGGATGACATTTTCCTCAAAGGGGCTTTCCGTGCCGTGATCGAGAAATTTCAGGCCGACCCTGATTGCTTCGTCCTGTTCGGAGACTACCACGCTGTCGATGAACGGGGGGGAATCCTCTACTCGACGCAGGGCTTCTGCGGAACGTACGAAGAAATGATTCGCTGGTGGGACTATACCTACGCCATCCACCAGCCGACACTTTTTGTCCGCAGACAGGTCTTTGAGACGGCAGGCCTGCTCGATGAGACGTATCATTACGCGATGGATTACGAGTGGTGGCTTCGTGTGGCGCGACACTTCAGATTTCATCATCTGCCGGCTTTTCTCGCAACCTACCGGATGCACCAGGATGCGAAGACTTTTGCACCCCTGGAATACTATGTCTATCCTGAACAGCTTCGCGCATCAAAGCGGCATTGGGGGCATCCCTGGCAAAGGCGATATTGGAAGTTCCGGAAATCCTATCACATGTATCAGCTGAGGAAACCAAAGGAAACGCTCCATAATCCGGCCCTTCAAACCTGGCACGAGACAGCAAAACGATCGAACGGGTAGGGGGTCGGTGACTATCTATCTTGTCACATATAAATTCAGTCACCATTACTCCGTCTCAGGATATAATCGGTTGGCAGAATTCATTCCCTGCAGGAGGATCCGCCTGCCGGCCGCGTTCACCAGCCTCGCTGGGCGGGCCGCGACAAGGAAAAAGAGAGAAGAATTGAAGCGGATCACCGGCCTCCTGGGATATTTCCCGGAGTGCGTCTGGCTCGAACGCTGCGCCGGGCTGGTGGCCCGGAGCTCCAGGAGATCCCTTCTCCATTTCATCTATCCGGAGAATTCATATTTTTTTACCGCAGGATATCGCCGTCCGGGGGGCTCAAAAATCGTCGCGACATACCACCAGCCGGTCCCTCAGTCGCGGGAGTTTATCCTGAAAACGGATTCCATCCGCAAACTTGATGCCGTGATCCTCTTGAGCGATACTCAACGGGAATTCTTTGAGCCGCTTGTCGGGAGCGACAGGGTCTTTGTCGTTCCGCACGGGATCGATCTCGAGTTTTTCACCTCCATCTCACCGCCAGAACGCGCCGAACAGAAGATCATCTCGGTCGGAACATGGCTCCGCGATTTTCCCACGTTGGTCGGAGCAATGAGAATCCTTTCGGCGCGGGCACCCGGAATCCGTTGCGATGTCGTCGCCAATGACACGAACCGGCGGCTCTTCGACGGGTTGAACAATGTTCAGTTTCATTCGGGGGTGACGGACCAAAGGCTGCTTGA
>JACXTT010009230.1_pt1 | contig 13496 bp, 11 predicted proteins | sample 9270951 | NCBI WGS metagenome assembly JACXTT01 (sample SAMN15532306, study PRJNA645909) | rock metagenome | isolation source: weathered quartz diorite | place: Puerto Rico | collected 2017-06-21
GGCGGCGAGGTGCTGTTCGACGGCGTGGATTTGCTCAAGCTCTCCGAGCAGGATTTCATGAAGTACAAGCGCCGCATCCAGATCGTGTTCCAGAACCCCTATGCCTCGCTCAACCCGCGCTTCACCGTCGGGCAGATTCTGCTTGAGCCGATGGTCATCCACAGCATCGGCGCCAACGAGCAGGAACGCATCGCGATGGCTATGGCACTGTTAAAACGCGTCGGCCTGCCGGAAGTGTCGTTCTACAAATACCCGCATGAATTTTCCGGCGGACAACGCCAGCGCATCGCCATCGCCCGCTGCCTGACCATGAAGCCCGATGTGCTGATCTGCGACGAATCCGTCTCCGCGCTCGACGTCTCGGTGCAGGCCCAGGTGCTCAACCTGCTGCAGGACCTGCAAGACGAATACGGCATGAGCTACATCTTCATCTCGCACGATCTGGCGGTGGTGAAATACATCTCCGACCAGGTGATGGTGATGTCCGAAGGCGACGTAATCGAAGTCGCCAACTCCGACGAGATCTACCTCAACCCCAAGCAGGAATACACCCGCAAACTGCTGGGCTCGATCCCGAAGGGGTGGATGGAGGGGAAGGCGGCGTAGGGAAGGGCCGTCGTCCTCGCGTAGGCGGGGACCCAGTGGCTTTCGTCCTCACGCTCGTCGTCCCCTAAATAGGCCGTCGTCCCCGCGAAGGCGGGGACCCAGTCCTTCGTAGGTTTTAACAAGACGAGAAGAACCTCCTTTTGCAAAGTGAGGGTTAAGCGGGGATTTCGAGCGGCATGCCGCGAGCCCGCTTAACGGTGGCCCAATGCAGTGGGCCACGCGGCCTGCAAGGCAGGGTGGATTCTCGGTGGCCGCACAACGCCGCCGCCAGCCAGAAAGGCGCCCTCAACCCCTCACTGTCACAGCCGGACGGGGTGGCCCAGGGCCATTTAGTCCGGGGTCCAATTTCACTCAGTCGCTAGCCACCCAGCAGAAAAACTCGTAGAACGCCATTCCGCGCGCCTTTCGGAGCAAAAATGCTTGGAAAGCCGCACCAGTGCTAGAGTTTAGCTTCAACAAGTTTCGATTGCTGGGTGGCGTTGGCTCTGCTGAATATTGAAGCAAACGACTTTCCGACATAATGCAATAAGCCAACGAAGCCTCAATGCTTTGGGGTTTTCTGTTGAAATGATGGCCGAAGCTTCATGAACCAGCAACGGACTATGAGTCATGTCACTTATTAAAACGGAAGCTCTTGCAGCGGCACTCGCTGACTTTGCAAACGAGAGGGAATGGTCCCAATTTCATTCACCCAAAAATTTGGTTATGGCGTTGACTGGTGAAGTTGGCGAGTTGTCTGAAATTTTTCAGTGGATGACAGAGGCGCAGTCGCACGCCGCCGGACGCGATCCACAAACTGCGCAGCACGTAAGAGAAGAATTAGCAGATGTACTTCTGTATTTGGTAAGACTAGCGGATGTCCTAAATGTAGATTTAAACGCTGCCGCAATTGAAAAGCTGGCAATCAACGCGGCGAAGTATCCAGCCAGTAAAGTTCGAGGAAGCAGCGAAAAGTACAACGCCAAAAAGGAAAAACGCTGATGCTTGTCTACGAGGCGGATAAGCAGCAGTTTCTCAAAGACAACGACAATAGCGACATACATGACGTCGTTCTCGGGCGCTATAAAAGCGTCACCGGCCGCGCTGTTTCTCCATCAGAAATTCGCTCCTGGCAGGCGTCACTCGGCTACATGGCGAAAGTGCTTCGCGATGAAGAAATTCCTGATACGACTGGCGTCGCAGTCGAACTGCATATCCCCCAAACCTCCAAGCGCATAGACATTATTTTGACCGGTCATGGCGAAAATGGCGCGAAGAACGCGGTGATTATTGAGCTGAAGCAATGGGAGAAAATTGAGACCACACCAAAGGACGCGATCGTCAGAACGTTCATTGGCGGTGGTATGCGAGAGGACGTTCATCCATCGTACAAAGCGTGGTCGTATGTATCACTTCTGGAAGGATTTAACGAAGCGGTCCACAGCGGCAATATTTCGCTAAAGGGATGTGCCTACCTCCATAACTACACCCGCGACGGACTTATAGATGCCGCGCATTACGACGCATACATCGCAAAAGCACCCTTGTTTTTGAAAGGCGATCCCGAGCGCCAAAAGCTTCGCGAATTCATCAAGCGTTACGTTAAATATGGCGATAGCAGGAAGGTCTTGTACGAACTTGATGCGGGACGAATTCGGCCTTCGAAGGCCCTTGCCGATAGCCTGAAAGGCTTGGTCAAGGGAAATCCAGAATTCGTTCTTGTCGACGATCAAAAGCAGGTTTACGAGGCATGTATTGCATTCGGCCGATCTGCGTCATCTAGTAAGCCACGAGTAGTCTTGGTTGAAGGAGGGCCAGGAACCGGCAAGACAGTGCTAGCCATCCAAATTCTCGTTCAGCTGACTTACCTTGGCCTGAACTGCAAATATGTATCGAAGAATGCGGCGCCGCGCCGGGTCTACGAAAGCAAACTGGTTGGGACAATGCGGAAATCGCAGTTTTCGAACTTCTTTGGCGGTTCTGGTAGCTTCATTGAAGCCGAAGAAAACCAGTTTGATGTTCTGATAGTTGACGAAGCGCACCGACTTAACGCAAAGAGCGGGCTTTACGGAAATTTGGGTGAGAACCAGATCAAAGAGCTTATTGAAGCTGCAAAGTGCACGATTTTCTTCATCGATGAAAATCAGCGAATCGCAATGGCGGACGTCGGCACCAAAGAAACCATTCGTGATTTTGCAAAGGCGAAGCGCGCGACTGTCGATGAGATGGAATTGGCGTCGCAATTCAGATGCAGCGGTTCTGACGGCTATATTGCGTGGCTCGACAACACGCTTGGGATTCGCGAAACCGCGAATACAACACTTTCAGAATCGGAGTTCGATTTCAGAGTTTTCGATTCGCCTGAGGCGATGCATTCAGCAATTGAAGAGCGGAATGGCGGAAATAAGGCGCGAGTTGTAGCTGGTTACTGCTGGCCATGGAAGAGCAAAAACGATGCTACCGCGTTCGATATAGAAATTGGCGAGAAATATAAGCGCAGATGGAATCTTACTTCGGATGAAAGCCTTTGGATCGTTGCTGAAAAATCGGTAAACGAGGTGGGTTGCATTCACACCTGCCAAGGGTTGGAGGTTGAATACATTGGTGTCATTATTGGCCCCGATCTAATCGTGCGGCAAGGACGCGTGCAAACAATCCCGACTGCCAGAGATCGGCACGATAAAACGTTAAAGGGATTCAAAAAATTCGCGCGCGAGAGTGCTGAAGAGGCCCAAAAATTGGGCGACTTGATTGTCAAGAATACCTACCGCACCCTGATGACGCGCGGCATGAAGGGTTGTTTCATTTACTGCACAGATTCCGAGACGGCGGAATACTTTAGAGGGCGTATCAGCGTTTCAAAGGATGCGCCGGTATCAGTAGCAACGCCAACACCGTTCCCAGTCAAAGTTAAAAGCCGAGTTGCTAAGAAGGTATTGCCAAATTCAACGGCTTTGCCTTTTCCCGTTCTTGCAAGAAGCGAAGTCTTACCATTTGAGAATGCTGTGCCTCTCCTCGATCTGAAAATTGCTGCGGGCGGGTTTTCGCCATCCCAGTTGGAGGATGCAGATGTTGAATGGATTGAGCTTCCCGAGGGGTTCAAGCCTTCGAATGGTCTTTTTGTTGCGCAAGTAGTAGGCGAATCAATGAATAAGCGAATTCCGAATGGCTCATGGTGCTTATTCAAGTCAAATCCAACGGGCACCCGACAAGGGAAAGTTGTTGTTGCAAAATATCACGGGATTAGTGATGCAGAGACAGGCGGCTCGTTCACAGTCAAGGTCTATGGCAGTGAGAAGAAGGCCGATCCAGAAGGTAGCTGGAAACATTCAATCATTACGCTATCGCCCGACTCATCTGAAAAATCGTTTAAGAAAATAGTGTTCACAGATCAAGATGCTGAGGGCGTTGAAATAATCGCTGAATTATTGGGTGTTTTGCATTAGCTTGGTGTTGCCCTGACTAGCGCCACTTTGGTGGCAATTGCATGATCAAATTGGAGCAAAAATTGTCTCAAGGCTCTGCCCCATACCTGGTGCAAAATTCTGATGACAGCTTGTTGCGGCTCGCCGCATTCGAGCAAATAAAACGCTTGAATCAGATTCGCGACCACCTGACATCCGCGGATCTTGCGGCTGGCTTCATTTATCAGGACGAGCGAATTCCGTTAGTAAATCCACAGCGCGGAATTTTCAAGCCGCAAAGAATGTCCAGGCTACTATCAATCCGCACTGTGTTTCCCCGGCGAGGGGCAAAGGTTTGGTATGACGATCAGCGGGATATACATAAACAAATCTACGAGGGCGATTCATTAGTTGACTATGCATTCATGGGTGATAACCCGGAGTCGGCTGAAAATAGGTGGCTCCGAGAAGCTATGGAAGATAGGGTTCCAATCATCTATTTTCTTGGTGTTGCGCCTGGCTTCTACAAGGCAATTTTTCCCGTATTCATTGCTGAATGGGATGCGCCAAATCTTTGCGCAAAAGTCGCGTTTTCTCAGCCCGGACAATTTCAGGCCCGTATGCCCGAGACGGCGGTCGACCGTCGATATGCCCTACGAGAAGTTAAGCAACGACTTCACCAAGCCTCGTTTAGGGAAGCAGTAATTGCTGCATACAGTGGTCGGTGTGCCATATCAGGAATTCCTGAGCCCCTACTATTAGACGCGGCACACATTGTTGAGGATGGAAATGAAGAATTGGGTCAACCGGTAGTGCAAAACGGTATTCCTCTATCCAAGATTCACCATGCAGCATTCGACGCACATCTTTTGGGCATCTCGCCAGATTTTCGAATTCATGTCGCCGAGCGGCTCATGATTCAGAAAGACGGTCCGCTTCTTGAGAGCTTAAAGCATCTCCAAAATCAGATACTGGTGTTGCCAGCTAGGGTAAGAGATCGACCCGACAGAGATAGGCTTGCTCATAGATTTGAGCAGTTTAAAGGCGCAACTTAGCCCGGCCAAATTTTACTGCCCATAAAACTGAATCATGCAAAATAAATCACCCCTTCACAGTGCGCCGCTGCGATTACCGGGTCAGTCAGTTGAATCTGAACTAGATGAGTACATTACCGATAACGCATTGGCACCAATCATTTCAGCATCGATTGGGATTTTCTTTGCGGTAACAGAATGGCTTCGCTATTGGTTTAGCATGCGTCCCAACCCTTGGTTTGTGACGGCGGTTGCTTTGGGCGTATGCGTCTACGCAGGATGGAAGATTTTTAGAACGAGAAAATTCGTGGCACAGCTGAAACAAGGGCGAGATGGAGAGCGAGCCGTTGGTCAGTTTCTTGAGCGCTTTCGTACTGAAGGCTTTCAGATTTTTCATGATGTGATCACACGTGATGCCAATATTGATCACGTCTTGATAGGGACACGCGGAATCTACACGATTGAAACGAAAACGATCTCGAAGCCTGTTCGAGGTGAGTGCAAGATTGTTGCTACTCAGAGTGGCGTTAAAGCTAACGGAAATTTGCAGGATCGAAATCCAATCGTGCAGGCAAAGGCGCAAGCTGGATGGTTGAAGCAATACTTCGGAGAGGCTGGGTTCAAGCATGCGGTGCAGCCTGTTGTTGTGTTTCCCGGTTGGTTTGTTGAGCCTGCGGATTTTGATAAGCTTGGTGCGTGGGTCCTGGAACCGAAAGCGTTGCCAGCCTTCATTGATCGCAGGCAAGAAATGATCTCCGATTGCGATGTGCGAGCACTTTCGCTGGCGCTATCGAACTATATCCGGACGCAAGCAAATCTCTGACGCTGGCGCGTTTTTGGGGGAAAAATGCTTGGAAACGTTCGCCAGTACCGGAGTTTAAAATTCTAAATGCGATGAATCAGCTTGGTAGGAATCCTTTAATGGCAGTTAGCGAAGAGTTGAAGAAGGTCACTAATGATGTGTTTCTTGAGATCGGGAAAAACGTTGTTCTCTTCCAGCAGATTGAGCAACTGCTAAAGGCGATACTGGGGAACGCGAACTTTAGCGGGCTCGCAAAAGAGCTGGAGGCGGCGCGAGCGAGGCGTATTGAAACGCTGGAATCTAAATCGATGGGGTTGCTCGCTGGTAAGTTTTCAAAAGAGGTGCTTGCGAAACCTGCTGAAGCTGAAGAGGTGCCTGAATCGTGGATTTCATTTAGCTTCAGAATAGATAGTGATTCTGGGTTTGTTGCCGAACAGCAGGCCGCGTTAGCGGAGGTCGTTGACCTGCGAAACGAAATGATTCACCACTTTTTGCCAAAGTGGAATTGGCAATCAGTAGAGAGCATGAAATCGGCGCGGGAGCATCTGATCGTGCAACGCGATCAGGCCTTGGCGCAGCGATTGTTTCTTTCCCAATTACTGGATAGGATGCGTCGAGCTATCACGCTTCAAGCAGGTGTTATGGCGTCGTCCGAATTTGAGGCGGAGTTCGAGCGCCAATGGTTAATGCAAAGCCGCATCGTCAGCCTCTTGCGCGAGGCCGCAACGCGGTTCGCCGGACCGGATGGGTGGGTAGCAATTCCGAAAGCTGCTCATTTCATTCATGCCCAAGACCCAGATGCCAAGGCGGACCTCAAAGAGCGCTATGGATTTCCGACGCTAAAGCATCTTATCGAAGGCACGGGCATTTTTGACCTGAAAGAGCTGCCAACTAAAAACGGCGTCCGCGAGATGTATAGGCTTCGCGCTGAAAAAGACGATTGATTTCAAAGCCAGTAATGTCCCACCACCCCATCGACCCCACCGTCCGCGCCGAGATCATGGCGCGCCTCGCCGGCATCGAAACCGAGCACAACGTGCGCGTACTGTTCGCCTGTGAATCCGGCAGCCGCGGCTGGGGCTTTGCTTCGCCGGATAGCGATTACGATGTGCGCTTTTTGTATGTGCATCCCTTACCTTGGTACCTCTCGGTGGCGCGCAGGCGCGATGTGATCGAGCAGCCGGTCAACGAGGTGTTCGATGTCAACGGCTGGGATTTGCGCAAGGCGCTGACCTTGTTGCGCGGCGGCAATGCCACCTTGATGGAGTGGCTGGATTCGCCGGTGGTGTATCGCGCGGATCAATCGTTTCTTTCTGCCGTGCGCGATGCTGCGGCCCGCGTGCATCGGCCGGACCGCTCCTTTCATCATTACCTGCACATGGCCTGGAAGAACTATCGCGAGCATTTGCAGGGGCGCAGTGGGGCGGACAGCATCAAGCTCAAAAAGTATCTCTACGTGCTGCGCCCGGTGCTGGCGGCGCTGTGGATCGAGCAAGCCGATGCCCGCGGCTGGGGCCCGGCGCCGATGGTGTTCGAGCAATTGGTGGATGCGCTGGTTGAGGATGCCGAGCTGAAGCGCGCGATTGCGGAGCTGCTGGTGCTGAAGCGGCAGGTGCGCGAATCCGAGATGACGGCGCCGATCCCGGCCATTCAGGATTTCCTGGAGCGCGAGTTACCCAGACTGGAATCCGCCGCGCCGCCGAAGCGGGAAGCAGCAGATGCGGCAGTGCTGGATCGGCTGCTGTTTGAATTCGCGGCAGGGAAGAGTGGGGTTCGCAGGCTGTGATTTGAAAGGAAAAACCCTAGCATTGGCGCGGTGTTTGGGGCAAAAATGCTTGGGAAGGCGCGTGGTTGCTGGGGTTTGAAAATTTGCAATATCGACGTGCCTATCACATTTGAAAACGGAAATTAGCGAATTTACTTTGAAAATCAATGGCCCGCTATGACTGCACAGCAGACGATCCAGGTTCAGACTGCGCTTTCCTGCTTGGAAGGGCTCCCGCTGCTAATTTCCTGCGAAACCAGCGAAATCGTTCGGGGGAAGGCTGCAACAAGTTTGCGAATAATGTTCTGCAATGATCCCGAGTACTTGCCATGGCAACGCTGATTCCGGCGATAGGCGCGTGCAAATTTGCCACCTCTGGAGAGCGCCGTGTCGCCGAGCGCTTGCAGGACAAGCTGGAAGACGATTACCTAATTTGGTATGACGTTCCAGTCGGCCCTGCCAATGCGCACCCCGATTTTGTTGTGTTGCATCCTCGCCATGGCGTTCTGATCCTTGAAGTCAAGGACTGGAAACTTTCAACCATCCACAGTGCAGATAAAAATAGTTTCCAACTCTACGTCAACACAGGATTGAAGACGGCGCCAAACCCTTTGGAACAAGCGCGTCAGTACGCCCATGCTGTTGCCGATTGTTTGAAGAAAGACCCGCAGCTTGTGATCGCCAATGGCGGGCACGCGGGCAAATTGGTGTTGGCATGGAGTTACGGAGTGGTTCTGCCGAATATCAGCCGTCGTGAATTCGAGCAGGCGCAGCTAGCGGAAGTAATGGAGCCTTCTCGGGTGATTTGTCGAGATGAGATGACCGAAAGTGTTGATGCGGAAGTCTTCCAAAAGCATCTTTGGGATATGTTTTCAGTCAGATTCGCGCATCAATTATCGCTGCCGCAGATCGATAGAGTTCGCTGGCATATGTTTCCAGAGATTCGTATTGCCCCTGCAACGGTTGAGCTTTTCTCTATGGAGGGCGCATCGGCCGCGAAGGAGAAAAGTGAAATTGCCGCAATGCCGGAATTGATGCGCGTGATGGATTTGCAGCAGGAGCAATTGGCGCGGAGCCTCGGCGGCGGCCATCGGGTGGTACACGGTGTTGCTGGTTCAGGGAAAACGCTGCTTCTCGGCTATCGGGCGCTTCACCTCGCACCAGCGTGCGTGAAGCCCATATTAGTGCTTTGCTACAACCGCAAATTGTCTGAACGTCTCGCGCACTGGCTACAACAAAAGGAGTTGGCGCATAAGGTCATTGTGCAAACGTTTCACCAATGGTGCTTCGCCCAATTGAAAACCTTCCATGTGAATATGCCGAATCAGTCGAAAGGTGAAGCGTTCTTTGAGGAAATGGTGGCTAACGTAATTAGAGCCGTTGATCGAAAGCAGATTCCTGGCGGCCAATACGATGCGCTTCTGATTGATGAGGGCCATGATTTCAGGCCTGAATGGTTCAAGCTGATCGTGCAAATGGTCGATCCGGCAAGCAATTCTCTTTTGGTGTTGTACGACGATGCGCAATCCATCTATCAAAAGGCGGCAGCCCGTAAGTTCAGCTTCAAGAGCGTGGGCATCGAGGCGCAGGGACGGACAACTGTTTTCAAGATCAATTATCGGAATACGCGGGAAATCCTCCGAGTTGCTGCAACCTTCGCTGCTGATTTGCTCACCCAACTTGATGCAGACGAGGATCATGTACCGACAGTTGAGCCAATCTCGGTTGGACGCAAAGGGCCAGCGCCGTTGTTAATCCGATTGCCATCGATTCAAGACGAGCCCGGTTGGATCGCGGGTCATTTGCAGCGCGCGCATCGTGCGGGTACGCCGTGGAGCGATATGGCGGTTTTCTACCGCGAATATGATCCTACGGGAAAGTTGTTGATGCGGGATTTGAGAATGGCGGGAGTGCCTGTGGTGTGGCAAAAAGATGTCAAGTTTGGTGACGAGCAAGATTCAGTAAAAATCATGTCGATGCATTCATCGAAAGGCTTGGAATTTCCATTGGTGGTTTTGGCAGGCTTGGGTGTTATCGAAGCGACGAATATCGAGAAGACTCGCGAAGAGGCGAGGTTGCTTTACGTTGCAATGACACGATCAACGCGCGAACTTGTAATGACTTGCGATCGCGAGACGGAGATCACCAAGCGTCTGGCAAAAGCTGCGGGAACGATGCTCCCCGAGGACTTGAGCGCTCTTTATGATTACGCTGAAAGAGAAATCGAGGAAACCCGGGTGGCGCCGGAATTATGGTCTGAGGCGGCTGTCCAGGCGCTAGGTTCGACTGAACGCCAGCATGAGATTTATCTTGCTGCGCGGGTAAATGAACTGCGCTTGATTGCCGAAGCCCAATTGCGTAAAGAATTGCGCAGTTCCTGATTCCCTTGTGTTCAACGCGTGTTGGGCGGTAATAACGGCTAACGATGCGAGGGGCGGATTTGTCGTGACCTCCGGCCGGTTTACCGAGGATGCAAAGGCGTTTGCGGATGGCCGCAATCTGCAATTGCTGGATGGCGAAAAACTGTTCGCCATGATCAAGCAGGCGCAGCGGTCTATCGATAATTAGGCGCTTCGCGCTCGCTAGGCAAATTGGGCCCCGGACTAAATCCGGGGCGACAGTGATTAGTTTGAGCTTGTCGCAATTGTTGAGTTGACGCTGCCTGGTTAGCGGATAGGCGATGGTGAAGCGGACGGCGAGCAAGGGGGCGAATGCGGGTTCGCAGTTTTGGGGGTGTTCGAAGTATCCGGGGTGTCGGGGGACGCGGGCGGTTTAGGTTGGGATGGGGAGCGAGATTCTGGCCCTTCGGGGTTTTAAGAGCTACGTGGGACTGGGTCCCGGCCTGCGCCGGGACGACGGCGTTTAATTTTGCACCGAATGGTGTCTCCATCGACGGGGATGACGGGTTTTATGGCGTGGGAGGCCAAACCCTAGCATTGGCGCGCCGTTTGGGGCAAAAATGCCTGGAAAAGCGCGCCAGTGCTTGAGTTTTGCTTTTTTATTTTCTTTACATATGGCTGGCGATATGTAAAGGAAATGGCTATTATCTTTACATGTCATCAAAACGTGTAAAAAAATCGCCTGTTTCTTTACAGGACAATTTCCGCCTTCCGCCCCTGCCTGTTCCAGATTCCGTCGAACTGGAGACGCCTGCGGTGCTGCGTCTGGCTGCGCGCGCGCATCGAGCCTTGGCCGAGCTGAAAGGTGCCGTTGCGACGATACCGAACGAGGCGATTTTGATTGATACGCTGGCTTTGCAGGAAGCCAAAGATTCGTCGGCAATCGAGGACATCGTCACGACCGATGACGACCTTTTCCAGGGCGATGCATTGTCGGGTCAGTTCCCCAGTGCGGCTGCGAAGGAGGTTCATCGTTACGCCAGCGCCTTGAAGATTGGCCTGATGCGGGTACGCGAACAGCGATTTCTGCGCCTCTCTGATGTACTCGAAATTCAGTCCGTGCTGGAACATAACCGCGCAGGACTTCGCAAGCTTCCGGGAACGATCCTGAAAAACCAGCAAAACGGCGAGGTCGTCTATCAGCCGCCGCAGGACCCGGCAGAAATCATCCAGTTGATGAGTAATTTTCTGGAACATTTCCATCAGGATGAAGCCAGCGGCATCGATCCCCTGGTGCGGATGGCGGTGCTGCACTATCAATTCGAAAGTATTCATCCGTTCTATGACGGCAATGGCCGCACGGGACGAATATTGAATTTGTTGCACTTGGTGCTTCATGGGTTGCTTGACCTGCCGGTGCTTTACCTGTCGCGCTATATCGTTCGCAACAAGCCGGATTACTACCGAGGCTTGCAGGCGGTGCGCGACCATGATGCATGGGAAGCATGGATTCTCTACATGCTTCGCGCGGTGGAAGAAACGTCGCGCGAGACGCTGACCAAGGTGCGTGGCATTCGTGACTTGATGCAATCGACCAAGCAGAGATTGCGCAGCGATTTACCCAAGCTTTATAGCCAGGATTTGCTGAATAATTTGTTCCAACATCCATATACCAGGATCGAATTCATCGAGCGCGATCTCGGGGTGTCCCGGCCCACGGCAACGAAATATCTGGCCGCACTTGAGAAGGGCGGTTTCGTGCGGAAGATGAAGCTTGGGCGCAATAGCTTCTACGTCAATCAGGCGCTGTTCGATTTGCTGCGACAGTGAGGGATCAAGGGCGGGTTGCGTTCCTGAGAATGTGCTGGCCCGGTTAAGCATCGAATGAGGTCCTGGGTCCAATTTTCGTCGTTACTTCGTGGAGCAAAAATTGGATCCCGGACTAAATCCGGGATGACAGCGCAGGATTGGCGGTTGCCACAGTAGGTGCGATTACCGCCGCCCGATCCCCCGCAAAAAACATCACCCCTCACTTCGTAAACTTCCCCTCCCAATCCTCCACCTCCGCCAGCCCCAGCACCGCGTTGTATTCCTTGCCGCTGATCATGCGCGGGCGTGCGGCGACGGTGCTGCCGTCCCGCTTGAGTGATTGAAGGGCCTCGCGCATGGCGAAGCCGACGCTGTTGCGGATCAATGCGGGGTAGATGGCGATGCCGATGCCGTGCTGGTGCAGATTGTCGGCGTGCAGATCGGCGAGCGGGCCGCCGGCGTCGATGTTGACCATGCAGGGGATCGCGACCGCATCGGCAACGCGTTTCAGATCGTCGAGGATGCCGGCGTGCGCTTTGAGTTCGACGAACACCGCAGCGGCGCCGACTTTCTCGAAAGCCTGCGCGCGGCGGATGGCTTCCTCGATGCCGAATGCGCCGGCGCTATCCGTGCGGGCGATGATCATGAAGTCGGCATCGTTGCGCGCAGCCACTGCGGCTTCAATCTTGGCGACGGCTTCAGCAAATTCCAGCACCGTGCGCGCGCCGGGGAACTGCCCGCATTTTTTCGGCGAGAGTTGATCCTCGATATGGATGCCGCACACGCCGGCCGCTTCAAATTCCTGCACCGTGCGGCGCACACCGATAACGCCACCATAGCCGGTGTCGGCATCGCAGATCAGCGGCAGGTCCACGCAGGCGGCGACGTTGCGCGCATGGTTGGCCATCAGGGTGAGATCGATCAGGCCGACATCGGGGCGGCCCAGCAACGTTGCCGAGACGCCGTTGCCGGTCATGTACACCGCTTCGAATCCGGCCTCGGCGACAAAGCGTGCGCCATAGCCGTCGTAGATGCCGGGCGCGATGACGGCGGGCGCGCCGCGGCCGACCTTGGCCAAGCGTTGACGCAGGGTTTTGCGCAAATGGCTTACACGATTGATGGTCATGCCGGCAGCTCCCAGTCCGGATATTTTTTGAGGAAGGGAATCAGACCGCCTTCCTTGAGAATTTCGCGAATCGCGCGCGGCATGGTCGGCAAGGTGCGCTCGATTCTTTTGGCTTTGACCGTGAGCCGATGCGCGTTCAAATCAAGTTGCAGGCTATCGCCCTCTGCAATGCCAGCGATATCGCACTCCAGCACCGGCAGGCCGTTATTGATCGCGTTGCGAAAAAACTGTCGGCCGAAAGAGGGCGCCACAATCGCCGTCACGCCCATGATGCGCATCACCGCCACCGCCTGCTCGCGCGAGGAGTTGATACCAAAATGTTTGCCAGCGACGATGATGCCGCCTGGCTGAAAACGCGACGGGAAACCGGGGGAGACTTTATCAAATGCGTGCTGGGCGATGAAGGCTTCGTCTTTGCCGGGCAGGTATTTGCCGGAGCAATTGAGGTCGGTATTGACGTCGTCGCCGAGGAGGAAGGCGGGGCCTTGGATGAGGTCGTGGGTGTTAGTGGACATGATGGTGAATTCCAATGTTCAGAGGTGCGCTTGCCTACGAAGTGCTTCCCCCTTTGAAAAAGGGGGATTGAGGGGGATTTGCCGACGTTGCATGACGAGAAGACTACGAATTATTGA
>JACXTT010009231.1_pt1 | contig 13496 bp, 11 predicted proteins | sample 9270951 | NCBI WGS metagenome assembly JACXTT01 (sample SAMN15532306, study PRJNA645909) | rock metagenome | isolation source: weathered quartz diorite | place: Puerto Rico | collected 2017-06-21
TCTCATGGATAAGAAGGATGTCGCTTTGTACGGCACGATTGCCGCAAATCACAAAGACGCCTTTATGCAAATGCAACGTCGCACGTTCGAGGACTCGGTTCAGCCCGTGTTTGACGCCGGCCTGGCAAAGCCCGTGGAAGGACCGGCGGACGTCTGTGACGGAGTCCGCCTCGTGCCGACCCCAGGCCATACGCCTGGTCATTGTTCTGTGTTGATCGAGTCCCGAGGGGAAAAGGCTTTAATCACAGGTGACTTCATGCACCACCCCATTCAATTTTGCAATCCTGCGTTCTCTATTTCCGCCGATGAGGATAACAACGCCGCCATCGCGACCCGTCGCCGAGTCTTCGCGGAATATGCAGATACTCCTACGCTGATTATTGGCACCCACTTTGCCGGCCCCACCGCAGGGAAGTTGGTGCGCGATGGAGACGCCTATCGGTTGAATGTCTAGAAGAGCAAAACGGGCAAACCTTATTGGCGAGGAGGAAAAGATGTCGACATTCATGACCGAAGATGGGGCCGAGCTATACTACAAAATAGAGGGCAATGAACGGGGAAACCCTCCTCTGATCTTCATTCACGGCTGGTGTTCCAATCTGAACCACTGGGAACAACAGGTTAGATACTTCCAGGATTCCCATCGTATTCTTCGCATGGATAGAAGGGGCATGGGCAAGTCCACCACTCCCGGGACTGGCCATACTCCAGCGCAACACGCCGCGGACATCGCCGCCCTCGCTCGACATGAAGGCCTCGCCAACGCGGTGGCCATCGCTCACGCTGGTGGCGGCCCAGCCGGGGTGTCTTTCTGTTCCAGCTATCCAGAGTTAGCCAGAGCCTACATCATGGTTGATACCGCCGTCTCACGTGGAGTTGATCTCGACGATCCGACGAATGTGACGGCGCGGTTCTACGCCGAGATGATAGACAAATTGACGGCGCCGGATGGAGAACTATATTTTCGGGAGCTGTATAATAGTTTTTTCGGTGCCCAAGCCGATCGAGCACTCGTCGCCTCGGCTGTCGCAGAGGCTTGTCGGACTCCAGTAGAGACTCGCGTCAAAGAGATCAAACTGATGACAGCGGACACCGCCGCGCTAGCGGCGACCATGCGACAGCCAACTCTCGTGATGGCCGGCCCCTGGATGGCTGACAGTTTTCCTCAAGCGGTTGACCCTGCACATCTCAAATCCATTTTCAAGCAAGTCAAGCAACTGGAACTCGCCCGTGCGATAGGCGCAGGCCATTTCCTTCAGTTGGAAGTCCCCGACCAAACGAACGCCTTTATCAAAAACTTTGTGTCTAGATTGGCTTAAAGGAGGTACGCATGACTCAATCCGCAGCACCGGCGACCGACCGCCCAGCCAGTGTGGGTCGGCTGAACTACCTCGATTCTTCGGTTCCCAGTTCATTATACCGAAACGGCAAGATGCTCTTGCGGCGCAACGCTAATGGGAGCGACTCCGAATTGGATGGGGTCATCTTCGACGAGCGCCAGGTCACGGTCCATAACGCCCGACTGCTAGAGGGGAACCAACGTCGCACGGTCGAGAAAAACGGGTTTGAGCTGTTTTTTCGTCCCCTTGCGCACCCGGACCTCGACTTTCTCGACCACCAAGACGTCATTGAAAATTACTACCGCGAATGTGAACAGTTGGTGCAAGAGGTCACTGGCGCCGCAACGGTTGTGGCGTTTGACCACAACGTCCGGTCTACGGACGGGCAACGGAGCAAGCAACGCATTCGTGGCGGGCAGGAAGTACAAGGCCCGGCTCGCATGGCGCATGGAGATTACACCCTCACCAGCGCCCCGGAGCGGTTGCAACGCCTGGCGCAAGAGCCGTGTGGAAATGATACGCTGCGGTCGACCATCGCCCCAGGAGAGTCCTTGCTCGACCCGGCGGAGGTAGAGCAAGCGATCGGTGAGAACGGTCGCTTCGCCATCATTAACGTGTGGCGCAATATTGCGGATGAGCCGGTCGCGACCCATGCCCTGGCCCTGTGTGACGCACAAACGGTGACTCCGAAAGACCTCAGCGTGTTTGAGTTACACTATGCTGACCGGGTGGGCGAGAACTATTTTTCGAAACAGGCTCCGGGACACGAGTGGTACTACTACCCGGCTATTACGCGCGACGAGGCCCTCCTCATCAAGCAATGGGACTCGGCTGGCCCCCTTGCGCGGTCCCAGGGGCAGCGGCCTGACAGCAACGACCCGCACGCGCCGTGCACGTTCAGTTTTCATAGCTCCTTCGACGATGCATCTACCCCGCCCACTGCGCCAGCCCGCTGGAGCATCGAGGTCCGGTGCATCGTCATATACCATTAAGCGGACGGTGGGAATTTAGGAGTGCGCGGAGGTTGTGGGGTATCGTCAGGGATGAATAGTTATTAGCGAGCACGATTACCAAGTGCTTCTCGTTCTTCCCCCAATTGCTTGAGAATTGACGGAATACGCAACATGCTGGCGGCTGATGACACGCCAGGAAAGGACAATAATCATGGGAACAAAGCAAGAACAGGAATTGGACGGAGAAAAAGCAGCCGCTCAACACCGAGTTGCACTGCTCCGCGCGGAGCTCGAACGAAAACAAACGGAACTCGACGGCCTTGTGATTCGCAGTGAAACACTGCACCCGAGCGCCTACGCGGCGCTGCAAGGGCAGCTGGAAGAGGAGATTGATAAGCTGCAAGCGGAACTCAAGAGCTTAACCGCACAGGCAGGATAACCCTGGACAAGCAGATGGTGAGCCTGGGCGGTTAGTATCGACTACTACGGCGCTACGGAAGTGAATTCAAGATGGAGGGCCTCAAGGCCGCGCACGATGGGGTTAAGCGTATGCCGGAAATCGTTTTTGCCCTCGGCCAGACGCACATTGCGCAGTCGGGTCAGCAGCGTCTCGAAGGCGACCTTCCCTTCCAGACGCGCCAGGGAAGCGCCGAGACAGAAATGAATTCCTGCCCCAAACGCCACACTCATTTTGGCGTTCGGGCGACGCACGTCAAAGTGGTCCGGGTCGGGAAACTGCTCGGCATCACGATTGGCCGCCCCATACATGATCGCGAGCCGGGCGTCCTGCGGGACTCGTACTCCCCCAACCTCCGTGTCAACTTTTGCTGTTCGAAATAGACACTGGACAGGCGACTCCACTCGCAACGCCTCCTCTACGAAGTTAGGAATGAGGGAGGGGTCCGCAGACACCAACGCCAGCTGCTCGGGGCGCCGCAGCAGCAGCGCCATCCCACTGCTCAGCAAATTGATGGTGGTGTCGTTGCCACCCAGCAGAATAATGTCGATCATGCTAATGAGTTCCTCCGTGGTGAGCGAGCGTCCCCCAAACCCCTCCACGCGAGCCGTCACCATGTGGGAGATCAGGTCGGCGCCGGGCGTCGCACGCCGTTCTTCAATCTTCTGGTAGAGGTAGTGTTGGAACTCTACCACCTGGTGGGCAGCCTGCAAATCGCGCTCGTAGCTAATCAGGGAGCCGCCCATACGCTCAATGCGGGCGTCACACCACCGCTTGACCGGGCTAATGTCTTCCTCCGGTAGTCCCATTAACTCCGCAAAGACGTAGAGAGGGAAGGGCTTGGCAAACTCACTGACAAATTCTACTCGGCCTGCACTGATATAGGCGTCGATCAAACGGTTCGCGATCTCCTGCAGGCGGGGTTCGAGCTGCTTCACGCTTTGGGAGGCGAAGGGTCGGTTGACCACGCTGCGGTACCCGGTGTGCTCCGGTGGGTCGGCTTTGCTGAGGACATCGACCGCCGGCCAGCCTTGGGCTTCGATCGCGCGGATCTCCGGCGTGTCGCGCGCGAGCCCTTCAGTGAGGCCATGGACTGAGAAAAGTTCCGGATGCATCAACACGTATTCGACGTCGCGAAAGCGCGTGACGATAAACATCGAGGTGTTCGGCAACTGGTACACGCCTCTACGCCGCAGTTCTGCGTACACGGTGTAGGGGTCTTCTAACACGTCAGGTACGAAAGGATTCAACTCTGAGCGCTCCTCCATTGCTCTTCTCCCTTTGACAATAGGTCGGTAATCGCTAGCCTTCCTCACCCACCCGCGAGCGAAAGTCTCTCCGGCCGGGACTCCGACTTGCTCCTCTACAGTTTGGTATACCTCAAATCGTGACCGCGGCAATTCCACACCGTCACAGGTAGTCGTTGTTTTGGTACGTAGAATGCCTTAAAGGCTGCTCGCATCCTCCGTGAGCCGCTCGCCGTAGGGGCGCTGGATGGCTTGACCTTAACTGCAGAACCGCCCTAGGGTTGGAAGCGATATTTGTTAGTGCAAGAGGCTCTCATGGATACTGCTTGGTCCGCTCTGATAGTTGATGATGATCCAGGCGTCCGCCAATCTGTTCGTCTCTGCCTTGAAGTTGATAATGCACGTGTGTTAGGGGTCGGAACCGCTGCGGGAGCTGTGGAAGCTCTGGAACGCAGCCGTTTCGACGTGGTCTTCCTTGATCTCTGGTTACAGGCGGAATCAGGGCTCACCATCCTGCCTGAAATCTTGCGTCGGCGGCCAGGCATCGGTGTGATTGTCATTACGGCCTTCGCGTCGTTTGAGACAGCAGTCGAAGCCATGAAGATGGGCGCCGTCGATTATTTACCAAAGCCCTTTACTCCCGAGCAGGTACGAAGCGCGGCGCGTGGTGGCGGCACAGATTCTTCAACGTCAGATCTCGGAATTGCAGGAGCGCCTCGACGAAACCGAAGGCGAAAGCTTCTTCGAGACCCAAAGCCCCAGCTACGATGCCTTTCTCCAGACTGCGCTGCGTGTTGCCGCTGCGGATTCTGTCGTGCTGCTGCGCGGGGAGAGCGGCACTGGAAAGACCGTACTTGCCCGCTGGATGCGCCTCCACAGCAAACGCGCAGACCGCCCCTTTGTGACCGTCCACTGTCCCATGCTGGCGAGTGATCTTATGAGTAGTACGTTGTTTGGACATCGCAAAGGGGCGTTTACCGGGGCCGTCTCTGACGCTGTAGGCAAGGTCGAAGCGGCAGAAGGCGGGACGCTCTTCCTCGATGAGGTGGCCGACCTCACGCCAGATGCACAGGCGCGGCTCCTGCGCTTTCTCCATGACCGCACCTACGAACGGCTGGGTGAGGCCAAGGATCGCAAGGCTGATGTGCGCCTGATCACGGCTACGAATCGTCCGCTTGAAGAGGAAGTCAAAGCGGGGCGGTTTCGTGAAGACCTGTTCTTTCGCTTGAACGTCATCACCTTGACGCTTCCTCCATTGCGCGAGCGGCCAGAGGACATCCTCCCTTTGGCGCTCCATTACTTGCGATTTTTCGAACGGAGACAGGGGCGTCATCACCTCTCCTTTTCTTCCCATTGTGAAGAGGCGCTGGTACGGTATCTCTGGCCGGGCAATATGCGTGAACTGCGAAACGCGGTCGAGCGGGCGCTGATCCTTTCGCCCTCGACCATCGTGGAACCGCAAGACCTCGGACTCCCATTCGATGGAACATTCATCTCTCCAGAGCCCCACATGGATGGGGTAACGAGCCCCGTGCGTGGTCGGACACTGACGCCAACCCTTGGTGAAGAGTGTTCTCTCGAAGACATCGAGCGTGAGCACATTGCCCGTGTCGTGGCTCGGGCCCCGTCTTTCGAGGCGGCGGCGCGGATCTTAGGAATCGACCCAACGACGCTCCAGCGGAAGCGCAAGCGCTATAGACTTGCGTGACGCCTGCGACGGCTTAAACGCATACGCCATAAAGGGGAGGTCGCTTATGAAGCTCCGACGCTTACAGACTCGTTTCCTTCTGGCAGGCTGCTTGTTGGTAATGACCACCGTGGCCTGTGGTATCTGGAGCGCGGTGATGTTCACGCGCTTAAGCACAGTCGTCGGGAAAACCCTGCGAGAAAGCCAAGAGACCACTGATCTCACCGCGATGCTCGCGAGCATACTCGAACGCGAAGACGATGCGTTGCTTGTGTCTGTAAATGGTGAGAGCGAGCGCGCTCGGCAAGACCTCCTCTCGCAGCAGCAGCAATTCGACAGCGCCTACGCACGTTTGTTGAAACTCCTACAAGACCCAGAGGAATACGCGGTGGCGTCAATGCTCCAACAGCATGTCGAGGCCTATCGCGCGGTGGGCAGCACCTTATTGGCGATGGCCGGACACGCTGAGGCGGGGAAGTATTACCATGAACAGGTGAATCCTGTGCTACGCCAGACTGTGGGCGACTGCGCCAAGATCCGCGAACTCAATTTCCGATCCATGCAGCTTGCTGGTATTCGCGCCCGTGATGAAGCACAGCGGGCTACCGTGTTCGTCGGGGGTATCTCAGTGGGGGCGCCGCTGATTTCGACGATTGTCGCGGTCCTCTTGGCTCGCACGGTTCTCAGGCCAATCCACGAACTCTCGACCTCCGTAGAAGCACTTCGACTTGGGGATTTTGACCGCCGCGTCCCCGTAACCTCTCCAGACGAACTTGGGCAACTCGCTGGGGGATTCAATCGCATGGCTGAAGCCCTGGCCGAGTTCCGCCGCTCAAACCTTGGTGAGGTACTGCGCGCAAAGGAGACGCTAGAAGCTACCCTAGCGACGCTTCCTGACGCGGTGATCGTGATCGATCCAGTTGGCCAGATCGTCACGACAAATGCGTTGGCCCGCGCACTGCTCCAGGCGACCGGAGCCGAACACGCCCAGCGTGTCGGGGATCTGCCTTTTCCTGCCCCTAGGCTCCAGGCGCTACGCGCTGCTTTGCGCGGCGAGCGTACACTCGAAACCCGCGCGGAGCTGAGCCATACCTTTGCCGTGGCGCTCGACGGTCACCAACGCAAGTTCTTGCTCATGGCGATGCCTGTCCCGGAGTTTTCGGCAGGGCAGTGTGGCGCGGTCGCCGTGCTCTACGACGTGACAGACTTTGCGCATCTTGATGAGTTGCGCTCAGAATTGGTCGCCGTCGCTTCCCATGAGCTGAAAACGCCCCTGACGACATTACGGATGAACTTGCTTCTCCTCGGAGAAAGCGCCCAGAATCTGACACCACGGCAACAGGAAATTCTCGCCGCGGCCTCCCTTGGATGCCAGGAACTGGCAAACACGATTGACGAACTCCTCGATCTGACCCGTATCGAAGCAGGGCAGCTGCGGCTGATGCAAGACACCATCAATCTCTCTGCCGTCATCGAGCACGCCGTCGCCGCACTGCGCCCACGCTATGAGGATGCAGACATTGCCTTACAGGTTAGACAGGAGGGTAAGTGGGCGCTTGTGCGTGGTGACGCCGCACGCCTTGGCATTGTCTTGACCAATCTCCTGACCAATGCACTCACCTATACTCCCTCTGGTGGCGCGGTGTCGATTGCGTTGACATCACGGCAGAATACCGGAAAAGATGAGGGACGACTCCTGCAAATTGCCGTGACAGACACCGGTCCCGGGATTCCCGTAGAGTTTCGTGAGCGTGTATTCGAGAAGTTCTTTCGCGTCGAACATCACCGAGCGAACGGTACGAATGGCGCACGCGGTGCGGGAATTGGACTCTATCTCTGTCGCCAAATCGTCGAAGCGCACGGAGGCGCCATCTGGTGTGAGCCCGGTGACAATGATCGTGGCACGCGGATCGCCTTCGTATTAACTCCAGAAACGCCAAACGTCTAAGCAGGGAAAAAACTGAAACGGTTGGCAGTACGCTGCAATTGGGCTGTTGGTGGTGAGCCGATCCTCAGCAGCGGCCCCCTTCGCGTAACGAGCGCTGTAGGGTAAGCTTCTGGGCGAACATGGCGCGCATAACCGGTCAGCTGTACGGTGAAACTCACCGCGAGGTATACCACTCTGCTCCTTTATGCTCCTTATTGCCCCAACTGCTTCTCTCCTGGGTTCTTGTCACCGTCTTCGGGTTCAGCGTCAGTGGGTGTGTAGCCCCTATCGCCCTGGACCGGGCGGTTATCGCGTATGACAAATCGACCGCGGATATTATGGCCAAGCAGTTGCTGCTCAATATCGCGCGGGCGCGCCATAACCAACCCATCCAGTTCACCGGGATCGCAAACATTGCCGAGACGTACAATTTTACGTTCACTGCGGGCGCCACCCCCGCACTCACCGGCTCGAGTGGTTCCTTGCTGGCGCCGTTTTTTGGCAGCACGGTGGCGGAAAATCCCACCATCAGTATTGCCCCCATGCAGGGTGACGAATTTACCCAACGGTTGCTGACCCCGTTTCCCGAACAGAAGCTCACGATGTTGTTGCGCCAGGGCTATGATGTCGATGCCCTGCTGCGGCTGCTCGCGGGCGAGCTTCGTTTAACACTGGAAGGAGACCAAGAAGTGGTGTTCTACAATGATCCTTCGGATCGAGACGGCTATCCCGTCTTCCGGCGCGTGATGGCCCACTTATCCTCTATTCAGGATCGCCATGCGCTGCTTATCGAGCCATTGCAATTCCACTACAGTTGGACGATGCCTGCGAGCGCTGTGACTCCGGAAGGATTTCAATCGACCTATAAAGATTTTTCTCTGGCGTATGACGCCGAAAAACAGGTATATAGGGTGTCCAAACAAGTGACTGGCCGCATTATCATTACCAATTACACCCTAGCGCTTTTGCCTATGGAGGAGCGCCTCCATCTCCAAGAGGAGGCGGACGCAGGACCAAGTAATGAAATCCTAGTGGATATCCGGTCAGGGTATCCTGGCGGAGAGTATCCGTTGCACGGCAAGTTACGGCTCCGCAGTTTCTATAATGTGCTGACTTTCATTGGCCACACTATCGTGGAGGAGCCCGAATATGATGTAGCGCCGGATCTGCGCACGCCGCCGATCAGCGAAAATCCCGTGTATGCACTGGACATCCTTGAAACCGACCGCGTGCCGTCTGGCGTCGATCTGTCTGTCGCCCTTAATGGCCACTACTACGCGGTGCGGCCCGAAACCGGCTATCAGTGGAATCGCAAAGCGTTCAGCCTCCTGTATCAACTGTTTCAGATGACTGTATCGGCGGTGCCTCAGGCTGGACCCGCCATTACCATCTCAAAATAACGTATGGAGAGCCGCCTCAAAATCCTTAGGCGGCTGGTTTGATCCCATGACATCCCAGCAAAATGCGGCAGTGCATAAACAACAAACCCTGCAAATTGCCGGGACAGTCGCCGGGGAACGAGCATGGTCATAATCCTGCTCTGGAGCACGAGCGAGAAAATTCCTGAAATAATCCATCATGTGAACCAGCACGGTGAAGGCTTGAATAAACTAAAGAACCGGCACACAAATTGCGGAATATCGTGGAGCAAAGTATTCAGAGAAGGGACCCCATGCCCGCTATCCTGATCCTCTCTGTGTTGAGCTTGGCAAAACGTAAACAAATAATAGCCCGATGGTATTGGAGGTGTGATGAGAGTTTGTAGTGGAACGTCAAGTAAAGAATCCGGAGATCATGATGGTCAGCATGACCCAACGTCTGGATCTCCATGGATTGCTCGCGCCCCAGTTTGTCGGGCAGCTCATACGTTTAGTGCTGGGGTCTTGGTTGCTCGGGCTGACAGGTTGTGCAGTACGGGACTACTCCCCCCCGCTGTTGCCGACGTTTATGCAAGAGCAGACACCTGCGGGCGTCACGCCACCAATCGGACAAGAGGATTTGTCCGAGCCGTCCACATGTACCTCCCGTGGAGTCCCGCCACAAACCGTCCTAGCGCCCCCGGAGCCGAGCACTGCCAACTCCACGGGAGACATGGCGCCAGTTCTCGATGCGTCCCAACATAGGGAGCCGTCTCCCACATCACCATCGACGATCCAGCCTCGTGAGCTCACCCTCGACAAAGCAATCCAGACGGCCCTGGAAGCCGACCCCAAGATTCGTGCAGGTCTGGAGGTCATCACCCAAGCCAAAGCTGATCTGCTGACAAGTTCGCTACCCCCGAATCCAGGGTTGCTCCTTGATTCCATCTTTATCCCTCTGGGGAGCCCGTTCACGGTGAGGAAACCGGGCGGACCGACGCAAGTTGATGTTGGCGTGAACTATCCTATTGATGGATTTCTGTTCGGCAAGCGGGCGGCTGCCATTTCCAGCGCCCGGCTCGGCGTGGATGTGTCCGCTGCTGATTTTGCCGATTTCGTCCGCCAGCGGGTGGCTGGAACCATCGCTGCGTTCTATGACGTGCTGGAGGCGCGCGCGCTTTTCGATCTCGCTCGCGAAGACCTTGATAATCTCAAACGAGTAGAAACGATTACCGCCGAACGGGTGGCGCTCGGCGGTGTGGGGACCATCGAGTTGGACCGCATTCATCTTGCGGTTTTCGACAGCCAACGCGAGGTGCGAAACCGCGACACCGCCCTGGCTACGGTCACGGCGCAATTGCGCGCGTTCCTGGGTTTCACCAATGCGGCGCCACCAGTTGCTCTCCAGGGCGCTCTTGACGTTCCCACGCCACTTGCGCCGCTTTCCGTCGAGGACGCTCTCGCGCTGGCAGAACAGCATCGGCCGGACATCATCTCCCTGCATAGGCAACTCGCCAAGGCCGAAGCAGACCTGCTCACTGAACAGAAGAAGGCGTTTCCAGACGTGACGGTTGCGATGACCTGGACGCGTCAGTTCCAGCCTGGTGTGCCGGACGCCTCTTCCATCGCTCCAACCGTGAATCTCTCGCTCCCGTTCTTTGACCGCAATCAAGGGAATATTGCCAAGGCGCAGTCCGTGCAGCGACAAACGAGCTTCGCGCTCCGCGCCCAACTCGTTGCCCTGCGGTCGGAAATCGAGCAAGCGGTCAAGGCCTACCAAACCGCCTACGTGACCGTGACCACCGACGACCCTGCCCAACTCCAAGCCGCAACAAACGTGCGGGACAAAATCAAGATGGCGTACGAGCTTGGCGGCAGACCTCTCATCGAAGTTCTCGACGCCCAGCACGCGTACCGTGATACATACAGACTGTATATCACCGGCCGGTCTAGCTACTGGCATGCCCTATATCAACTGAACGCTGCCATTGGCGCACAAACACTAAAATAAGGGACTTCCTGACCATGACACCTGAGGAAAAGGCAACCGGAGAGGGCAGTGCAATGGGCGCTTGGCGAACCCAGCTGGGGCGTGCCGTGAAGATCACACTCGCGCCCCTCGCTATAGGTTCACTCCTTGTGCTTTTGTGGTCGTCCTTTCACGATACGGCTACCCCGGCGCTTAAGACGGAACCCCAGCGGAATGCAGAGGTCGTGCGAGTCGTCGGACCGCGCTTGATCGCGGTGACACCAGAGAGTCCTTTGGACAAGAAGTTGGTCATCGCCGGAGCGAGCAAGCAGCAAACGCCAGCCCCAGTGGTGAGCGTCACTGGCTCCGTGGTGGCGCGACTGCCGGCGGGGAGCGGACCGGTCGAAGATCGCTGGCAATTCAGCAGTCCAGACTTGTTGGCAGCGTATACCGACTGGCAGAAATCGCGTAATGACGTCGACTTTGCCGAGCGGCAACTGACCAAGATTCGAGAGTTGGACACCGCTCGCATCACCGCCCAGACGAAAGTCGTGGAGCGTCTGCGGAAGCTCGTCGCAGCTGGGACGGACTCGGTCAAGGATCTTGCCACTGAGGAGGCGACCCTCCTCCAAACCCAGATTCAAGGCCAGAAAGAAATCTATGAAGCCGAAAATGCGGTCAAGGTCGCCGCACGCACTCGGGCGGCCCTTGCCCGACAACTCCAGCAGGCTGGCGCCGACCCCGATTTACTCGGGCGTTTGCCCGACGGCGCGGCGGTTGCCGTAGCGAATGTCCCTGAGGCGAAAATTGACCGGGTGCGTGTGGGACAAGCCTGTACGGCGCGGTTTTATGGATTTCCAGAAGAAGTATTCTCTGGGAGGGTCAGCAGCCTCGCGCCGACGCTGTCCCGAGAACGTCGGACACTCCAAGTCCTGTTTGAACTGCGTGATCCGCAGAGCCGCCTTAAGCCTGGCATGTTTGCCGACATCGGCCTGGGAACAGATCTCCGCGAGACCATCATAATGCCGGTCGACGGCGTCCTGCACGTCGGTCGCGCTGATTACGTACTCGTCGGGACTGACTCTGGGGTATGGAAGGTAACGGAAGTCACTGTTGGTGATATCGATGGAGCGAACATCGAGATCTTGGATGGACTGCACGGGGGAGAACGCGTAATTGGGAGCGGCGCCATCCTTCTCAAGCCGATCGTTGTTCAAGCAGTACAGGGTTAAAAATCTGTCGTCACAGAGGAAAGGACCTCACCACGCATGATCCCGACCCTGATCCACACAGCTCTACGCTATCGCGTGGCGGTCTCGATCATGGCTGTCTTTTTTGCTGGACTTGGGGTCTGGTCGTTTCTCCACCAACAGATCGACGCCTACCCAGACATTTCGGCGCAAATGGTGCAAGTGATCACGACCTATCCCGGGCGTGCGCCTGAAGAAGTCGAACGGCAAGTGACGATCCCGATCGAGATCGCCATGCGCAATGTCCCACACGTCGAGACCATTCGATCGCGGACGATTTTCGGGCTCTCGATTGTCCAGCTGATGTTTGAAGAAGGGACGGAGAGTTATTGGGCGCGGCAGCGGGTGCAAGAAAAGCTCGGCGGTCTCACCTTACCGGATGGCGCCACGCCAGACCTGGGACCCCTCGCCACCGCCTACGGCGAGGTCTTGCGGTATGAATTGGTGTCGGACGGCACGCATGATCTGATGGACCTGCGCACGCTCAATGACTGGGTCGTCATTCCCCGTCTGTTACGGGCTCCTGGTGTGGCGGATGTCTCTAACTTTGGCGGGTTCGCGAAGCAATACACCGTGACGCTGAACCCGGCGCAACTGCAACACTACGATTTGTCACTCAACGATGTGGTTGACGCCATTAAAACAAACAATGCCAGTGCAGGTGGGAGTGTGCTCTCGCGCGGCAGTATGTCGTTTGTGATTCGCGGTCGCGGGGCTCTCCAGGACACAGCAGAGCTTGGCGCCATCTTTATCAAGTCGATCGACGGGACGCCCATCTACGTGCGTGACGTGGCTGACGTCGGCTTAGATTCGATGGTTCCAGCAGGAATTTTTAGCAAAGACTACACAGACGAATCGGTCGAAGGCATTGTTCTCCTGCGCAAAGGCGAGAACACCTCGGAAGTGTTAGCGCAGGTCAAGGCCGCCGTTGAAGAACTCAATACCTCTGGCCTGCCTGAAGGGGTGCGCCTGGCGCCGTACTACGACCGCGAGTTCTTAGTGCACAGTACGTTACATACCGTCGCACATAGTGTCCTGATGGGCATCACCCTCGTGGTCCTGGTCTTGCTGGTTTTTCTTGGCCGGCCAACCATGGCGGCGCTGGTTGCGCTGACCATTCCTTTCTCGCTGTTATTCGCGTTGACACTGATGCATTTCGTCAATATTCCTATCGGCCTGCTGTCGATCGGCGGTTATGTCTCCCATTTGTTGATGGAAGAAAAGATGGCTATTGTGGAGCCGGAAGGAGGAGCTGACGATGGCCGAGGCAGCGGTACAGTGTCCGCATTGTCGGAGTGAAGCGGTCGT
>JACXTT010009232.1_pt1 | contig 13496 bp, 12 predicted proteins | sample 9270951 | NCBI WGS metagenome assembly JACXTT01 (sample SAMN15532306, study PRJNA645909) | rock metagenome | isolation source: weathered quartz diorite | place: Puerto Rico | collected 2017-06-21
TTCGACGAGATCGCGGCCGGCACGCGGCTGCTGCCGGTCGAGATCGAAGAAGCGCTGACCGAGCTGGTCGCCAAGGGTCGGGCGCGCTGCGACAGCTACGCCGGCTTGCGTGCCTTGCTGGTGCCGGCGTCGAAGCGCGCCTCGGCCGATGCGCGGCGGCGCCGCCGCGCTCCGCTCTTCGGCATCGAGGATGCCGGTCGCTGGACGCTGGTGCGCCCGCCCGCCGCCACCGAAGCCATGGCGGCCAGTTCCGCGGAGGCGATCGAGCAGGTCGTGCGTGTGCTGCTGCGCCGCTACGGCGTGATCTGCTGGCGCCTTCTGGAGCGCGAGGCCGCATGGCTTGCGCCGTGGCGCGACCTGGTGCGCGTATGCCGGCGGCTGGAAGCGCGCGGCGAGATCCGTGGCGGGCGCTTCATTGCGGGCGTGTCCGGAGAGCAGTTCGCGCTGCCCGAAGCGGTCGCGTCGATGCGGCAGCTGCGCCGCCAGCCGGGCAGCGGCGAACTGGTCGCACTCGCGGCCAGCGATCCGGCCAACCTGCTGGGCACGCTCATGCCCGGCGCGAAGGCGCCGCGCGTGCCGGGATCGCGCGTGGCGTACCTCGACGGCGTGCCGGTCGCCACCAGCGTGGCCGGGGAAGTCACGATGCTGGTGGCGCTCGATGCCGCGCAAAAGCAGTCCGCCCTGCGCGCGCTGTCGCTGGACGCGCCGCTTCGCTTCTCGGAGCTGGCCGCACTGCAGCCTGGATGATCCGCGGGCTCAGTTGACCTCGGTGCCATGGCCGCCGCCACGCGTCATGACCTCGACGGAGCGCACGCCAGGCTGCTGCTGCAGGCGCTGCACGAAGCTCTCGATGTCGGCCGATGACACGCGCACCAGCTGCACCGTGATGTCGTCCAGCCGACCGCCCGGCTGCACCGCCACCAGGAAGCGCCGCAGCCGCGCGGGCTGGATGCCCAGGCCGCGCTCCAGCGTCTCGGGGCTCACCGCGCCGTGGTCCGCGACCACGCCCAGGCGGCAGCTCTGGCTGCGGGCGCGATAGGCCTCTTCGAGCGGTTTGATCCCCGCCAGGATCACGAGGATGATCACCGTCGAGGCAGCGGCCGGAAAGTAGAGCCCGCCGCCCACCGCGAGCCCGATCGCGGCCACCGTCCAGATGCTGGCTGCCGTGGTGAGCCCACGCACGATCTCTCCACGCGCCAGGATCGCGCCCGCGCCCAGGAAGCCGATGCCCGAGACCACCTGAGCGGCAGCGCGCGACGGGTCGAGCACCACATGCTCGCCGCGCAGGCTGTCCGCGAAGCCGTATGCTGAGACCAGCATGAACAGGCAGGCGCCGACGCTCACCAGCATGTGCGTGCGGATGCCCGCGGCCCAAAGCAATCGCTCGCGCTCCAGGCCGACAAGGCTGCCGAGGGCGGCGGCGACGAGAAGACGCAGCAGCGTTTCACCATGGGGGAGAAGGACAGAGGTTTGCATGGTGCAACTCTGCGGGCGGCTATGCACCAGGCACATCGGAGTGCCGCTTCATCGGCCGTAAGAGTGCGCCGCGAAAGCCGCAGTTCTGAAGAAGAGCTAGCGGACGTCGGCGCAAACTGGCATGGGTCGACGCGACGCTACAGTCGAGGGACAAAGTTTTCAGTCCATACAAGCAGGAGAAGAGTCGTGGGTTTCTTGGATTTCGTGAGTGATGTGTTCGACGGCGCAGTCGATGCGGTTGGCAGCGTGGCAAGCGGCGCTGCCGATGTCGTGAGCGGCATTGGAGACGCCGCCGGCAGCGTGTTCGACGGCGCAATCGATGTCGTGGGAGACGCCGTGGACGTCGTGGTCGAGAACCCGGGCAAGACGCTGCTGGTGTTGGGCGGAGCCGCAGTCACGGGCGGAGCGGCTTTCATTGCCGCACCCGCGCTTGCCGCGACGGCCGGCGGCGCCGGCCTGCTCGGCGCCGCGAGCACGGGCACGGCCATCAGTTCGCTATCAGGCGCAGCCCTGGCCAATGCGTCTTTGGCCGCCGTGGGCGGAGGAGCGCTGGCGGCCGGCGGCGGAGGGATGGCCGCCGGCGCTTCCGTCATCGCCGGTGCCGGTGCCGCCGCTGGCGCGGGTCTTTCGGCCGGTTTGGTCAAAGACAGCTGATCGCGTCCGTCAAGGCGGAGGCTTGCGCGGACCCAGCGAAGGTCAACGCCGGGACGCCCCTGATTCCATCAGCAGGGTCTTGGGCTCCAGATAGGCGTTCATTCCCCACCGCCCCATCTCGCGCCCGAGCCCCGAGTGCTTGAAGCCGCCGAACGGCGCGCGCGGCTCATGGGACAGCGTGTTGACGAGGACCCGGCCCGAATCGATCTGCCGTGCCACCCGTTCGCAGCGCACGGAGTCCTTGCCGAGCACGAGGGCGCTCAGTCCGTAGCGCGTGTCGTTGGCGATGGCGATGGCGTCGGCCTCGTCTTCATAGGGGATCACAGTCAGCACGGGACCGAAGATTTCCTCGCGCGCAATGCGCATCTGGTTGGTCGCGCCGGTGAAGATCGTCGGTTTCACGAACCACCCCCTGTCCAATCCCTCGGGCCGCCCTTCACCGCCAGCGAGCAGCTTTGCGCCCTCGGCTTGGCCAAGGCGGATGTAGCTCTGCACGCGCTCCCATTGCTTCGCGCTCACCATGGGACCGATGTCGGTGTCGGCTTCGCTCGGGTCGCCCGACTTGACGTGCGACACCGCTTCCCTCGCCGCCTGCTCGAACTCGATCAGCCGCGCCCGCGGCACCAGGATGCGCGTGCCCGCGATGCAGGCCTGTCCACTGTTGGCGAAGCCGGCCTGGAGCACCAGGGGCATGACGCCTGCGAAGTCCGCGTCCTCCAGCACCACCGTGGGCGACTTGCCGCCCAGCTCCAGCGTCACGCGCTTCATCGTGGCCGCGCCGGCGGTCACCAGATGCTCGCCGACGGCGGACGATCCGGTGAACGATATCTTGGCGATGTCGGGATGTCGGGCGATTTCCTCGCCGACGACATCGCCCCGGCCGTTGACGATGTTGAACACGCCGGGAGGCAGGCCGGCGTCGTGCAGCGCCTCGGCGATGACCTGCGTCTGCAGCGCGCTCATCTCGCTGGGCTTGATGACGACGGTGCAGCCTGCCGCCAGTGCCGTGGCGAGCTTGTTGCAGATGAAGCCCGCATTGCTGTTCCAGGGAGTGATCAGGCCGGCCACGCCCACCGGCGTCTGGATCACGCGCGCAGTGCCCGCCTGCTCCTCGAACGCGAAGGATTCCAGCACTTCGATGGCCTGCTCGATGACGGCAGCCGGATAGGTCGCCATCCAGCGCCCGCGCACCGAAGGCGCGCCGTACTCCTCCAGGATGACCTCCATCAACCGGTCTTCGCGTGCGACGACAGCCCGGTGCATGCGTTTCAGCGCCGCCACGCGTTCCTCGCGCGTGGTGCGCGACCAGGCGGGAAACGCTGCCTTGGCAGCCGCGATTGCGCGCCTTGCATCGTGCGCGTCGCCAAGCAGCACCTGGCCGATGACTTCCTCGGTGCTCGGGTTGTGAAGATCGAACCATTCCTGGCCGTGCGGTGCGACGAATTCGCCGTTGATGTAGATGCGTTCAATGCGGTCCATGGTGACTCCTTGAAGGTGACTCGCGGCCTTCGGCGCCAGGGAGGGAACAAGGGCTCGAATCGCGATGCAATGGAAGTCTAGGAATGGTTTATTGTTCTGATAAGCCGCCTTTTTATGGATAGCACATCCCGATAATCAGGACAATTCATGCATCGCACAGGTATGACCGAGCTCGAAGTGGTGCTGGCCGTGGCACGCCGCAACAGCTTTCGCGCCGCGGCGCTGGAGCTCGGCATGTCGACCACGGCAGTAAGCAGCGCCGTGGCGGGGCTGGAAGCGCGGCTGAAGGTGCGCCTGTTCAATCGCTCGACACGCAGCGTGGCGCTCACCGATGCCGGCCAGCGCTATGTGGAGCGCATCGCGCCGGCGCTTGCCGAAATCCGCAGCGCGGGCGAAGAGGCCGGCACCGGCTCGGGCGTGCCCAGCGGCACGCTGCGGATCAATGCGCCGCAGGGTGCGGCTTTTCTGCTGCTGGAGCCTCTCTTCAGCACGTACGCGCAGCGCCATCCGCAGGTGCGAATCGACATCGTGAGCGAGTCGCGCATGGTCGACATCGTGGCCGGCGGCTTCGATGCGGGCATCCGCCTGGCCGAATCCGTGCCGCAGGACATGATTGCGGTGCCGCTCTCGCGCGACATCCGCATGCTCGTGGTGGCAACGCCGGCGTACCTGGCGCGCCACGGAACGCCCAGACATCCGCGCGACCTGCTCAAGCACCAGAGCATCGGCATGCGCATGTCGCACGGCGGCATCTATCACTGGGAGCTGGCGCGAAACGGCCAGAAGCTGCAGATGGACCTGCCCGTGCGCCTGGCGCTCAACGAGATGCCGGCCATCAAGCAGGCAGTGCTGCTCGGCCTGGGCATCGGCTTCATCTCCGAATGGTTCATCGAGGAAGAACTCGCGTCCGGCGCGCTGAAGCCCCTGCTGGTTCCGTGGTGCCCGCCGTTCGGTGGCCTGAGGCTCTACTACCCGGGCCACCGCTTCGTGCCTGCACGGCTGCGGGCGCTCATCGACCTGATCCATGAGCTGCGTCCGGTCGCGAACTGAAGATCGCCACTGCCAGCGAGCCGGGCGGATGCGAGGCACTATATTCCCCGGGTGCCCACCGCCACTGCTCCCACCCTGTTCGACTACGCCCGCTTCGTCGAGGACCTGAAACACCGCATCGATGGCGCGCGGCTGTCGGCCGCTCGGGCGGTCAACCGGGAACTGGTGGCCCTGTACTGGGACATCGGACAGGCCATCCGCGAGCAGCAGGCGCGGCGCGGATGGGGTGATGCGGTGGTCGACCGGCTGGCGCGCGATCTCAAGACCTTCTTTCCCGGGACGGCCGGCTTTTCGGCGGCGAGCCTCTGGCGCATGCGCCAGTTCAACGAGATCTACACCGCGCCGGAATTTCTCGCACAGCTTGTGCGAGAAAACGAGCGCGATGCCAAGCGCCCTCGGACGTCCAAGGCGCTCGCGGTGGCCAACGACCGACAACTCGCACAGGCTGTGCGAGACATGGTGGAGGCCGTGCCTTGGGGCCATCACGTCAACCTGCTGTCCAAGCTCGACGACGCCGGCCAGCGGCTGTTCTACCTGAAGGCCACCGCGCGCTTCGGCTGGAGCCGCAACGTGCTGCTCAACCAGATCAAGGCGCAGGCCTACGAGCGCTCGCTGGCCGAGGGCAAGGCGCACAACTTCGCGCTGGCGTTGCCAGAGCACCTCGCCGAGCAGGCCGAGGAGGCGCTCAAGAGCAGCTACAACCTGGAATTTCTCGGCATCCGGCGCGAGATCAAGGAGCGCGAGCTGGAGGACCACCTGACCGACAAGCTACGCGACTTCATCCTCGAGCTGGGCTACGGCTTCTGCTTCGTCGGGCGCCAGTACCGGCTCACGCTCGGGCGCAAGGAATACTTCATCGACCTGCTTTTCTATCACCGCTTCCTCAAGGCGCTGGTGGCCATCGAACTGAAGATCGGCGCCTTCGAGCCGGAGTTCGCCGGCAAGATGGACTTCTATCTCAACCTCCTCAACGAGAAGGAGCGCGCGCCGGACGATGCGCCGTCCATCGGGATCATCCTGTGCGCGGAGAAAGACAACCTCGAGGTGGAGTTCGCGCTCAAGAGCAAATCGAATCCGATCGGCGTTGCCGAGTACCACCTCCAGGGCCGGCTGCCGGCGGAGATGAAGGGCAAGCTGCCCTCGCCGCGCCAACTGCAGGAAGTGGTGCGGGCCAGCTATCCGGGGTTGGCTCCGCGGGAGCGAAGCACGCGGTAGGTCCCTGAATCCGGGCGGTCAGGCGCGCAGCTTCAGTGGCTCTTCAGCGCTGCAGGACCAAGCGCCCGTCAGCGGCCGTTCCTCTGGTTGGGTTGATGACCCGGTCGATCCCGACGAGCGTATTGAAGAGGTCTCGTGCCAGGACCTTGTTCCCGAAGTACCAAGAGTGACACCGAACCCCGTCGACAGGCTTCGGCTGATCGGCCTTGAAAACCGCCTTGTCTGAATCCAGCAGACCGTAATAGCCGGTGCAATCGACGTTGACCGCATTTGCCGGCGCACCTGCCGGCAGGCCGATTCGGCCCACCCGCGGGGCAATGCCCGCTCGCTTGACGTTGGAGATATCGAGCACCTGATCGTGCCGATTCCAATAGTTCGTCAATCGCACGCAATGGCCGTAAACCGAGCTGGCAGCCGAATCCACGCCGGACATCGAGTCGGAGGACACGTCGCCTGCAACGAACACCAATTGGCTGATTTTCCAGGCGCCATTCTGGAGTTTGGTGTCATCCGCATCATCGAAAGCCTCGCGCACCACGTATGCGCCCGTCGAATGCGCGATCACGTGAACGTTGATCGTGCAGTCGGGCGACTGCGCCTTCGACAGGTAGACGATCCCATCGGAGACCAGTTGCAGCGCCGTCATCTTGGCCAGGTGCCGGTCCGACAGATATGCCAGCGCATTGTTTTCGCAGGGCCAGTCGAACGACACCAGCGTTCCCTTGTATCCCAGGTCGCGCAGATCGTCCCGAAGCAGGCGGTGCCGTGTGATGACATCGTCGATGCTCACGTTGTATCCGTGCACGATGAAAAGCACATCACCTCGCGGCTGTTTGTCCTCGTTCACCCACTCGGCCGCCGTTCGGACAGCCTGATACCACTGGACCCGATCGATGGCGTGCTTGGGTGCGGGAGACTCTCCGTCAGGTACCTGGAGAAATGAAGACGGCCCCGGACTGTTGACAAAGCCGTTGCCGTCCGCTGCGCGGGCGGACAAGACGTAGTCGACGCCTCCAGCGGGGATAGTCGCTTTCTTGGGCATGTGCTCCTCCAAAATTCAGGGGGCCTCCGGGGACTGCGGAAGTCTGCCCCATTGCATGGGCGCGTCAAGAGAGAAAGCGATCTGCCTTGGCGGCGCTCCGGTTGCGTGGAGCCAGGTAACGACAGCACAGGCTTCCCGGGCAATGCTCAGGGAGATGCAAAAGCCCAGACATGCTCGACCAGCGCGCGCAGCTTGCGGGGCTGATTGCGACGGCTGGGAAAGTACAGGAAGAACCCGGGAAAGCTCGGCAGGAAGTCGTCCAGCACCGACACCAGTTCGCCGCGCTCGATATACGGCCTGAAGGTCTCTTCCATGCCGATCGTGATGCCGGTGCCAGCGAGCGCGGTGCGGATCATCAGCAGCATGTCGTTGGTGGTGATCCTCGGCTCCACCGTCAGGTCGAAGTCGCGGCCATCCTCGCGAAACTCCCAGCGATACGGCGCCACGCCGGGAGCGGGGCGCCAGCCGATGCAGCAATGCGCGAGCAGGTCGCGGGGATGTAGCGGCGTGCCGTGCCTCGACAGGTAAGCCGGGGTTGCGACCACCATCTGGCGTTGCGCTCCGGTGAGCGGCACGGCCACCATGTCCTGCTCGATGACCTCCCCCAGCCGCACGCCGGCATCGAAGCCCGCGCCGACGATGTCCGATTCGTCGTCGGTCACCGTCACATCCAGCGTGACGCCGGGATGTGCCTCGGCGAATGAACTGATCAGCGGGCCGGAAAGGAACCGTTCCGCGATCGAGGTGACCGCCACCCGCAACAGCCCGCGCGCGGGACCTTCGACGGCGGCTTCTTCCAGCGCAGCACCGACCGCGCACAGCGGCCCGGCAATCTGTCGATGCAGCAGTTCGCCGGCCTCGGTCAGGCGCACGTTGCGCGTGGAGCGTTGCACCAGCGCGATGCCCAGGCTGTCTTCCAGCCGCCGGATCCCCTGGCTGACCGCCGAACGCGTGACACCCAGATGGTCGGCTGCGGCGCGGAAATTCTGTTCTTTCGCGACCGCGAGGAAAAAGCGCAGCAGATTGAAATCGGCGTCCATTGGTAAGCGATGCTAACCAGTCCGGTCAGCGACCGGGGAGTTCTCGCGACCGCGCTGCGTCCCTAGAGTTTGGGTTCCCCATCCACAAAGAGATCCAGACCATGAACGAAACAACTTCCAAGATCGTCCTCATCACCGGCGCCAGCAGCGGCATCGGCGAAGCCGCGGCGCGATTGCTCGCAGCCAGCGGCGCCACGGTGTTGCTCGGCGCGCGCCGGACGGATCGGCTGGAGCGCATTGTCGCGGACATCGTCGCCGACGGCGGCACCGCGCAGGCCCGCGCATTGGACGTGACCTCCCGTGAAGACGTCGAAGCCTTCGCGGCCCACGCGATCGCGCGCTTTGGCCGCATCGATGTCATCGTCAACAACGCCGGCGTCATGCCCCTGTCCCCGCTCGCCTCGCTGAAGGTCGACGAGTGGGATCGGATGATCGACGTGAACATCCGCGGCGTGCTGCACGGCATTGCCGCGGTGCTGCCGACGATGCAGGCGCAGGGCTTCGGCCAGGTGGTGAACGTCGCGTCCATCGGGGCGCATGCAGTGTCTCCGACCGCGGCGATCTACTGCGCGACCAAGTACGCGGTCTGGGCGATCTCCGAAGGCTTGCGCCAGGAACATTCCGACATTCGCGTCACCACGATCAGCCCCGGCGTGACCGAGTCCGAGTTGGCGGACACCATCTCCGACGAGAAGGGACGCGACGAGATGAAGGAGTTCCGCAAGGTGGCGATCAGTGCGGCAGCCATCGCCCGCGCGATCCAGTTTGCGATCTCCCAGCCCGAAGACGTGGACACGAGCGAGATTGTCATCCGGCCGACGGCGAGCGCGCATTGAGCATCCGACAAGGAAAACCACGGTATCCGGGTCATCCCGTTTGCGGCGAACTTTTCTGCTGGTGAAAACTTCGAAATTTCCGATTGCGGCGCCAGGGGGCCGATGAAAAGATGCCGGCTCTCGTGGAAGTTGTCTAGGGCCTGGCATGTGTCGTGACGGATCGGACGCTTCTTTTCTTCGCGTACCGCTACCCATCGCCGCATGAGTTCTTCGCCCCCGTTCCAGCTGGCCCGACGTGCCCAGCGCATCCAGCCGTCGATCATTCGCGAGATCCTCAATCTCGCCGCCCGTCCGGGCGTGATCTCCCTGGCGGGTGGTTTGCCCTCGCCCGATGCATTCCCCCTGGATACGGTCCGCGAGGCGACGCAGCACGTGCTGCGGCAGACACCGCGTGAAGCATTGCAGTACGCGTCGACCGAGGGCTTTGCGCCGTTGCGCGATTGGGTGGCGCAGGATCTGGCGTCGCAGGGCCTGCGCGTCGGCGCCGGCGACGTGCTGATCACCAGCGGTTCGCAGCAGGGCCTGGACCTCGTCGGAAAGGTGCTGCTCGATCCCGGCAGCGTGGTCGCAGTCGAGTCCCCGACCTACGTAGGCGCGCTGCAGGCATTCAACCCGTACGAGGCCGACTACCTCGGCATCGCCAACGACGACGAAGGCCCGCTGCCCGATGCGCTGGCGCAGGCGGGCGGCGCACGCTTTCTGTACGTGGTGCCGAATTTCCAGAATCCCACCGGTCGCACCATCGGCGCCGCGCGGCGCGTGCAACTGGCCGAGCAGGCACGTCGCATGGGCCTGCCGCTGGTCGAAGACAACCCCTATGGCGACCTGTGGTTCGACGCGCCCGCGCCTGCGTCGCTGGCCTCGCACTGGCAAGAGGGCAGTGTCTACCTCGGCTCGTTCTCGAAGGTGCTCGCGCCGGGCCTGCGGCTGGGCTACATGGTGGCGCCTGCCTCGCTGATGCCCAAGCTGGTTCAGGCCAAGCAGGCGGCCGACCTGCACACGCCGATCTTCAACCAGCAGGTGGTCCACCAGATCGTGCACGACGGGTTTCTGGCCACGCATGTGCCCGTGATCCGCGATCGCTATCGCGCCCACCGCGATGCCATGCAGGCCGCGCTGCTGCGCCACTTGCCCGCGGGCTGCCACTGGCGCATTCCCGCCGGCGGCATGTTCTTCTGGGTCGAAGTGCCCGAAGGCGTCGATGCCATGGCGCTGCTGCCGCATGCCGTGGAGCTTGGCGTGGCGTACGTGCCCGGCTTCGCGTTCTTCGCGGACCGATCGCGCCGCAACCTGCTGCGCCTGTCTTTCGTGACCGCGCCGCCCGCCCAGATCGATCGGGGCATCGAATTGCTGGCGCAGGCGCTGAGCACGGCACTCGACCAGCCGACCACAAGAAAAGGAGACCACCCATGATGAAACGCCGCCACTTCTCCATCTCGCTCGCGCTCGCGGCGGCGACCTCGCCCGTGCCTTCCGTGTGGGCGCAGGACACCACACCCACGCGCATCCTGGTGGGCTTTCCGCCCGGGGGCGGCGTGGACGCGGTGGCGCGCCTGCTGGCGGACAAGCTGCGGGTTTCGCTGAACACCAATGTGCTGGTGGACAACCGGCCCGGCGCGGCCGGGCGCATTGCGCTGAGCGAGCTGAAGCGTTCGCGGCCCGACGGGCGCACGCTGGCCATCGCGCCGGGCGGCGCGCTGACCATCCTGCCGTGGCTCTACCCGGCCAGCCTGGGCTACGACCCGGTCAAGGACTTCACGCCGGTCTCGCGCCTGACCACGCTGGACCTTGCCATGTCCGTCGGGCCGGCCGTGCCGCCTGGCGACGTGAAGGCGATGTTCGCGTGGATGAAGGCCAACCCCGCGAAGGCCTCCTATGCAACGTCCGGCGCGGGCTCGGTGCCGCATTTCGCGGGGCTGGTGATCGCGCAGGCGACCGGCGTTCCGCTGCTCCATGTGCCCTACCGGGGCGGCGCGCCGGCCATCCAGGACCTGATTGGCGGACAGGTGCCGCTGATGATCGACAGCCCGGCCGAAGTGGTGGAGATGCACCGCAACGGCAAGCTGCGCGTTCTGGCCGTGACCGGCGCCCAGCGCACGCCCGCCCTGCCCGACGTGCCGACGCTGCGCGAATCGGGCATCGATGTGGTGGTCGACAACTTCTTCGGCCTCTATGGGCCTGCGAACATGCCGGCCGCCGCCACCGAGCGCATCGACAAGGCCGTGGCGCAGGCGCTCGCATCGCAGGACGTGCGCGACAAGCTCCTGAACCTCGCGATGGTGGCCGACCACGGCAGCCCGCAGCTGCTCGCGAGCACGCAAGCCTCCCAGTACAAGCGCTGGGAAGACCCCATCAAACGCTCCGGCTTCAAGGCCGAATGAAGAGACAACGCACCACACCATGACAGACATCAGCACAACCACCGGCACGCCCGCTCCTCTCAGGGTCAATCCCCCGCCGCACCCGAACCCCAGCCGGCCCGCCTACCGGCTGCCGCCCGGCGCCTGCGACGCGCACTGCCACGTGTTCGGGCCCGGTGCGCGCTTTGCGTACTCGCCCAAGCGCACCTACGAACCGACGGACGCGCCGGCGGCGCAATTGCGCGCGCTGCATGCGCTGCTCGGCATCGAGCGCGTGGTGCTGGTGCAGGCCAGCATCCACGGCCACGACAACAGCGCGATGCTGGACGCCATCGCACAGTCGCCCGACACCTACCGCGGCGTCGCGATGGTGCCCGCATCCATTGCCGACGCCGAGCTGCGAGCCCTGCACGAGGGCGGCGTGCGTTCGCTGCGCTTCAACTTCGTGCGGCGGCTGGGCGGCGCGCCCGATCTCGACGCCATCCGCAGCCTGGCCCATCGCGTGAAGACGCTGGGCTGGCACCTGGTGCTGCACTTCGACCCGCAGGACCTGCCGGTGTACCGCCAGTTCCTCGACGAGCTGCCGCTGCCCTACGTGATCGATCACATGGGCCGCGTGCTCGCCGAAAGCGGCCCGCGGCAAGAGCCTTTCGACGCGCTGCTCGAACTCATGAAGGACGAACGCTGCTGGGTCAAGGTGAGCGGCGCGGAGCGTACTTCTCACCTGCTGTCCTCGGGACCGGGCCTGCCTTTCGAGGACGCCGTGCCCTTCGCGCGCCGGCTGATCCAGGCGGCCCCCGACCGCGTGCTCTGGGGCACCGACTGGCCGCACCCCAGCGTGCGCGAGATGCCCGACGACGGCAAGCTGGTCGACCTGCTGCCGCTTTTTTCAGACGATCCCGCCGTGCTCCACAAGCTGCTGGTGGACAACCCCACGCGCCTTTACTGGCAAGACTGAAACGGCACGAAAGCCACGCATGAACCACATCGAAAAACTCGCGATTCGCCAGGCGCTCGAGGCACTGGCCGTCGACTACTGGTACGAGGTCGACTTCAACTGGGGCCAGGACGCCCACGCCTACTACACCGAGGACGCGGTATTCACCACCAGCCAGAAGTCGCGCACCGGCCGCGCCGCCATTGCCGACTTCTACAACGCGCGGCAGGCACGCGGCGCGCGCACCTCGCTGCACGTGGTGCAGAACTTCCGCGTGGTGCCGGTGTCGCCGCAGCGCGTGGACTGCAACTACGTGATGAGCCTCTACGCTGCCGACGGCGAAGGCGTGCTGCCCTCCCGGCCCGCGATCATGATCGCCGACGTGCGCGAGACAGTCGTGCGCCAGCCCGACGGGGCCTGGCTCTACGCGCTGCGCACGCTGCGTCCGCTGTTCCGGGACGACACGCCGACCCCGGGCCGCAGCGCTCGAACGAAGGAAGTCCCCATGCTCTTCATCGACCCCGAAAACGCACCCGGTTTCAAGCGCACCCTGTTCAACGCCATCGTGGCGCCCCGGCCCATCGGCTGGATCAGCACGATGAGCCCCGAAGGCCAGGTCAACCTGGCGCCGTTCTCTCACTTCAACCTGGTCTCCACGGCGCCGCCGGTGGTGATGTTCTCCTGCAACGCGCCCGCCGACCGGCACGAGAAGGACACCATCACGAACGTGCGCGCGACCGGCGAGTTCGTCACCAACCTCGTGACCTGGGAGCTGCGCGACCTCATGAACATCAGCTCGCTCGACGCGCCCTACGGCACCGACGAGTTCGAACTCGCCGGCCTGGAGAAGGCGCAAAGCCAGAAGGTGCGACCGCCGCGCGTGGCGCGCTCGCCGGCGAGCATGGAATGCAAGCTGCTGCGCATCGTCGAGATCGAGCCGCAGGGGCCGGGCGACACGGTCAGCAACGTGGTGTTCGGCCGGGTGGTCGGTATCCACCTGGACCCGGCCTTCGTCGAGCCGAACGGCCGTTTCGACGTGGCGCGCACCCTGCCGCTCACGCGGCTGGGCGGCAACCAGTACGCGTCGGTCGGCCCGCTGGTCGAACTCTCGCGGCCGAGCCCGCGGCGCGACTGACGGCACGCACCGCAATCAAGTCAATGAAAGGAACACGATGACGAACACCACACCCGAAACCGGCGTACGCCGCGCCTCGGTCCACGAGCTTGCGCCGGGTTCGGTCGCGCGCGGACAGAACTTCTGGGTCCAATGGATCGAGGGCGCGGCCCCGGTCGAAGCCACCAGCCTGAACGAGATGCTGCTGCTGCTGCCCGACGGCGGCGCCACCGTGCACGCCGGTGCCGAGGTGCGCGAAGTGCCGGGGCGCAGCGTCTGCGTGCTGCCGGCCG
>JACXTT010009233.1_pt1 | contig 13496 bp, 12 predicted proteins | sample 9270951 | NCBI WGS metagenome assembly JACXTT01 (sample SAMN15532306, study PRJNA645909) | rock metagenome | isolation source: weathered quartz diorite | place: Puerto Rico | collected 2017-06-21
AAAAAACCCCCCCCCCCTTGGGGGCCCCGGGATTGGATTTTTTTTTTTTGCCGGTTCCGTGGGATTTTGTGCGAAGGCTGGTCAAGAGCCTGGAAGGCCGAATCAACGCGCTGGCCAATGAAAAAATGAACTCCGACGGCGTTGCCCGCGCGGTCGGCCTGCTGCTGCAGGCATCTTTGGTCGCGCGACAGGTGTTTGAGAGCGTCAGCGGCCGGGTGTTGAAGCGGCTCAACGTGCCCAGCCATGCCCAGGTCAGCGAATTGAAAATGGCCCTGCACCGCATTGAAGCCAAACTGGACCAACTGGCGGCAAACCAGCGCCATGCGGCGCCTGCTGAGCCTGTGCGCCCACGCCCGGCCCGCACCCGGACCGCGCCACCCGCCGTGCCAGCTTCAACAGGGCCTGGCACAGCACCCGTGCAAGCGGCGGCGAGCCAGCGCAAACCCAAACAGCGCTAGCCGCCATGGGTCAGCACAACAGCAAAGCGGCGGCCAAGGCAGCCGACACCACGCAGTCCCTGCGTGAGCGCTTGCGCGGCGAGGTGGACCGCACCGTACAGCGCGCACTCAAAGGCATAGAACTACTGGGCACGGCGCCCGCAGCCGTGGGCCAAACACCCAAGACGCTGCTGCACCGGCGCGGCACGCTGAGCCTGTACCACTACCACGCCACCGCCAGTGAGGTCTACCGCGTGCCCATTCTGCTGGTCATGGCAACGACCAACCGCGGCTATATCTTTGATCTGGCACCGGGGCAAAGCCTGATTGGCTTTCTGCTGGACAAGGGTTATGACGTCTACGTGATGGACTGGAACCCACCGACACCGGAGGAGCGCCACCTCAAACTGGAAGACTACGCGCAGGACTTCATTCCCGACTGCATACGCCGCGTGCAACAGGATTCGGGTGAGGCGGACGTGAGCCTGGTCGGCTATTGCATGGGCGGCCTGCTGTCGGCCATCTACGCCGCGTTGAATGTTGATGGGCCCGTGAAGAACCTGGTCTGCTTCACCACGCCGGTTGATTTCCACCAGATGACACTGTGGAAGACCTGGTCCGACGAAAAGGCCTTGAAGTTGGAGCGGTTGGTGGATGCAACGGGCATCGTGCAAACCGACATGGTGATCAGCATTTTTGAGATGCTGCGCCCGGCCAGCGGCGCTGCGGGCCAGGTGCGGCTGTGGGACAACCTGTGGAACGATGACTTCGTCAAGGCCTACCGCAGGATGGACCGCTGGGCCGCCGAGACCCTGCCCTTGGCAGGCGATTATTTTCGGCAGTGTGTGGAAGAGTTTTTCCGCAGGAACAGCCTGATGGACGCCAGCCTGCGCGTGGGGGGCAAGACGGTGGACCTGCGCAACATCCAGGTGCCGCTGTTGCATGTGATTGCGGCCAATGACCACATCGTACCCAAGGCCAGTGCCACCCCCTTGGTGGCGATGGCGTCATCGGCGGACAAACAAGAGATCGAATTACCCGGCGGCCATGTGAGCCTGATCGCCGGCCCCCATGCGGTCAAACGCATGTGGCCGCAACTGGACCAGTGGCTGCAAACCCGGTCCAGCTGAGCCCGCCCCGCTTGAACATACTGCCCACGCACTGACACCAACAAAGCCATGACCATGCCCGCCCCCACAAACCGCTATCCGCTCACACTTGCCGCTGATGACGCAGGCCCCACCGTAATCACGGTGATGACACCCGCGGACGCGCAGGACCTGCGCGATTTCATTGCCCGCCTGCCGCAGCACGACTTGCTGTTTTTACGCCGCGACATCAGCCACCCCAAGGTGCTGGCTGCGTGGATGACCGCCCTCACCCACGGCAGCATGGTCAGCCTGGTGGCGCGCGCTGGCGGCCGGGTAGAGGGCTGTACCGCCATCGTCACCGATGCCTTGGCATGGTCACGCCATGTGGGGGAATTGCGCGTGTTGGTGAGCCCAGAGCAACGCGGCAAGGGGCTGGGGCGCGTGCTGATACAGGAGAGCTTTTTACAGGCGCTGCAGATGGGGCTGGAAAAGCTGTGCGTGCAGATGACGGTGGACCAGCAGGCCGCCGTTGCGGTATTTGAAGGCATGGGCTTTCGCGCCGAGGCGCTACTGGCGAATCACGTCAAGGACCGCGAAGGACGGGCCCACGACCTGGTGTTGCTGAGCCACGATGTGCAAGCGGTGCAGTCCCGCCTGCAGGCCTATGGGGTGGCGGACGCGGTGGATGTCAGTCAGTCTCTACCGCAAACCTAACGCCCGCGTTCTCATTCATGCGTTGAACCAGCTGCATGCCCATGCTTGAGGCCGGTGTCCAGATGCCGCCGGGGGTATTGGTGCAGTCTTTGAGCAGGCACACGGCGGATTCGGCAATCATCTTGGATGTAGACCCGTACCCAGGGTCGCGGTCGCCTTTGACGCCCACGCGCAGGGTATCGCCCTTGGCCGTCTCGCCCAGGAACATGGCGTCGTAGAAGCCTGCCTCGCGCTCGGCGCGCGATGGGCCTTCGCCCGGCTTGGGTGCGTCTTCCGAACTCATGGACTTGTCATTGGCAATGGCATTGGCCACGGCTTCGCCCTTGTCGCCCGTGCCGGTGATGATCATCTCGTCGTAGACAAAATCAGGGCCGTAGGCATGCCCCAGCAGGAAATTGGAGCGGTGCACATTGCGTGTGTTGATGGCGGCCATGACAAACGGCGCAACCCACAAGCCAATCGCTTCTTCAAACATGGGCTTGTGCATGGGCGGCTGCTTGGGGCCTTCAAAGCCGGGCGTCAGCGAAAAGGGGTTGCGCAGCAGTTCATTGATGGCCGGGTCTTTCTTCGCGGCGGCCACGGTCTCGTTCAGGCTGGCCGCCGTGCCGCCGGAGAACGTGCCCTTCATCTTGCGCACACGCCCGCGCACGCGGCTGGCTGGGCTGCCAAAGCGTGCCTTCATTTCGTTTTGCAGCACCAGCACGCCCAGGTCAAACGGAATGGAGTCAAAGCCGCACGAGAAGACAATGCGTGCGCCGCTGGCCTTGGCCGCCGCTTCGTGCGCGTCAATCATCTTGCGCATCCACGCGGGTTCGCCACACAGGTCTACGTAATCGGTGCCAGACGCTGCACAGGCCTCCACCAGTTCGTTGCCATACAGCTGGTAGGGGCCCACCGTGGTCAGCACCAGGCGTGTGGCATCGGTCAGCTTCTTCAGGCTGCCCATGTCGGCACTGTCGGTAACGATCAGCGGTGTGTCCTTGGGCGCCCCCACCTCGTCACGCACAGCGGCCAGTTTGTCCGCACTGCGTCCACCCATGGCCCAGCGCAAACCGCTGGCGCCGCCATTGGGATAGCGCGCCAGAAGGTATTCCACCACCAGACGGCCGGTGAAGCCGGTGGCGCCGAAAACTACGATGTCGAATGGCTTGGTCATGGAGAGGTCCTTTGAGAATGTCAGGAAGATGCAATGCGCCAGTATGCCGCTGGAATGGGGGCATGGAGGTCGCCGGGTTTACAGTGACGTGTCGAAATGGTGCACCGAGATCGGTTGCGCGCGAAGCTGGGCATTGATCGATAGTATGGTTACAGCCGCAGCGCACCCGTCAGATCCCCCATGGGTGGCGCACCGTTGGCCTTGAGCGCGGCGTCGCGGCTGACCAAGCCAGGCAGTGGCTCCAGTGCAAACACACGGGTCAGCAGGCGCAGCACCGAACCCGTGTCGTACTGCGTGTGGTCCACCGTGCCCTTGCGTGCCAAGGGCGAGATGATGATGGCGGGGATGCGCGTGCCAGGCCCCACCAGGTCGGCCTTGGGCGGCGCGGCATGGTCCCACACGCCACCGAATTCGTCGTAGGTCACCACCACCACCATATGGGGCCACTGCGGGCTGGCTTGCAGCCGTGCCACGACCTCGGCAATGCGGGCGTCGCCCACGGCCAGGTCGGCATAGCCCTCGTGCTGGTTGTACATGCCCTCGGGCTTGTAGAAGGCCACGGCGGGCAGTTTGCCCGCGTCGGCGTCGGCCACCAGTTCGTCGTAGTCCTTCAAATGGGCACCACGGTAGGCGGCTTGCGTGGCCGGGTCCAGCCGGGCGTAGTAGTTGAAGGGCTGGTGGTGGGCCTGGAAGCCGGGGTTCTGCTGGGTGGCCACGTTGTAGGCATTGCCGGCGTAGATGACCTGGCGCTTTGCGCCAGCGGGCTGCATGCCATCGGCCAGCGCGGCCTTCCAGGCACCGGCGTACCAGGCCCAGCTCACTTGCCGCTGGTCCAGCATGTCGCCAATGGTTTTGGCGGTTTGCGCCGGCAGTGTGGTGGATTTGGTGGTGTCCGCATACAGCACGGCGCTGCCGTCTTGGCTGCTGGGGGGGTTGCCGCTGGGCTGGTAGGCCGGCTGCATGGTGTTCACTGCGTAGAACTTGCCATCGCCAAGGTAGTTGGCCGGCGCAATGTTGCCGCTGTGCACGAATGCGGGCGGGCCGTCCAGTGCCGAGGCGGGGCTTTTCTCGGCGGTCTTCAGGCGCGGCAGGTAGTTGCCGGCGGCGTCCTTCTCCAGCACGGTGAGGCTGGGCCTGGCAGCGGCGGTGTCTGCATGGGGGTATTCGGGCATGCAGGCGCAAATCAGGTACTGGTGGTTCAGGAATGAGCCGCCAAATGCGCCCTGGTAGAAGTTGTCGGCCAGCACATACTGCTGCGCCAGCTTGTACATGGCTGAGCCGCTGAAGTCGAAGTGGCCCATGGTCAGCCCGCCAGCGTCAGACCAGGCGGCGAACATGTCGTTCTTGCCGCCGTTGATCTGCATCTGGTTCTCATAGAAGCGGTGGTAGAGGTCGCGCGTGATCGTGGCGGTGCTCAGCCTGGCGTTGGCAGACTGCTGGAAAGCCGTCTCCAACGCCAGCGGCGCGTTGGGCAGACCCATGCTGTGCGCCTGGGTCACCACGGGCACGATGCCGCCGGCGGTAACGCCTTTCCAGGTTGGCGGCAGCACGGGCAGCGGCTCGCCGTTGCGGTCCTTTTGTGGGATATAGGCAGCGCTGAGCGCACCTTTGGCGTCATACAGCGTGTCCAAGCCATTGGCGCCGGGGAAGTTGCCAAACAAGTTGTCAAACGAGCGGTTTTCCGCGTAAATGACCACCACGGTCTTTACCTTGGCGCGCAGCGCAGCCGTGCCATCGTCTATGGCGGCTGCCAAGGCGGCAGAGCCGGGCCAGGCCACAGCGAGAGACAGTACAAGTGGAAGGGGGGCCAACAGGCCGCGGGCTGATTTCAAAACAGACTCCTGTGAAACGGTAGCATCATGACAATTGAATAACATTTATATGACATAAACGCCCCGATTGGGACCGCGTATGGCCTTTATTTACATACCCGTTTGGCCATTCATTCGAACCGCCGTGTTGCGCGCCGGGCTAGGCCTGGGCGCTGCCGTGGCCTGCGCTGGTCTGGCAGCCGGGGCTGCTGACGGCACCAACGCCCTGGCGTCACAGCGTACGCCGTTTTATGCCACCGTGTTCGAAAGGCGGCCGTCGACAGCGGAGATGACGGAGCTGGGCCGCGCGCTATTCCAGGATGCGGCGCTGTCCGCATCGGGCCGGCAGTCGTGTGCGTCGTGCCACAGCCCGGCCCATGCCTATGGGCCGCCCAACGCGCAGGCCGTACAGCGTGGTGGCGCGGGCTTGCGGCGGGCTTGCTTGCGGGCGGCCCCATCGCTGAAATACCAGCAGGGCGTGCCGGCCTTCACCGAGCACTTTTACGACAATGACGGCGACGACAGCGTCGACCAGGGCCCCGCCGGCGGCCGCACCTGGGACGGCCGCGCCTCGTCCACGCACGAACAGGCCGAGCTGCCGCTGCTGTCGCCATTGGAGATGGGCAACACCAGCCCTGACGCGGTGGTGATGCGGCTGCGCGCCTCGCCCAACGCCGTGCTGCTGCGCCAAGTGTATGGAGAGCATGTGCTGGACGACCCGCAGTTGGCCTGGCGCGGGCTGCTGTTGGCACTGGAGGTGTTTCAGCAAAGCCCCAAGGACTTTTACCCCTACAGCAGCCGTTACGACGACTTTCTGCGCGGTCGCGGTGGCCTGAGTGCGCGCGAGATGCGCGGCCTGGCGCTGTTCAACGACACGGCCAAGGGCAATTGCGCGCAGTGCCACCTCAGCGACATCCGGCGCGGGGAGTTCCCCGCGTTCACCGACTATGGCTATATCGCGCTGGGGGTGCCACGCAATGCGGCTGTCCCGGCCAATGCGGACCCGGCCTGGTTTGACCTGGGCCTGTGCGGCCCGTTGCGCAGCGACTTGACGGACCGTGCCGATTACTGCGGCCTGTTCCGCACACCCGGGCTGCGCAACGTGGCCACCCGCCAGGTGTTCTTTCACAATGGAAAATTCCGCTCCCTGGCCGAGGTGGTGCGCTTCTATGCGCTGCGCGACGTGCAGCCGGCGCGCTACTACCCGCGCGGCGCCAACGGCCGGGTGGAACGCTTCAACGATCTGCCGCCGACACTGCGGGCCAACGTCAACCGGGAGCCGCCCTTTGGCGGTCTGCCGGGTAGCAAACCGCGGCTGACAGAGGCGCAGGTGCAAGATATCGTGGCCTTCCTGAACACACTGACCGACCGCTAGGTCGTGAGTTCTCGTCGGATGATTTCTGCGCCTGCGCTGAGCGCATGGAGTTTGCCTCTCGCTACGCGACGCGGCAAAGGCGCCATGCCGCAATTGGTGCAAGGATAGAGCTTGTCAGCATCCACAAAGCGCAGTGCTTTTCGCAGGGTATCGGCCACTTCCTGCGGCGTTTCAATGGTGTCAGTTGCCACGTCGATGGCCCCCACCATCACCTTCTTGCCGCGAATGAGCTCCATGAGATCGAGTGGCACACGCGAGTTGTGGCATTCCAGTGAGACGATGTCGATACTGGATTTTTGCATTTTGGGGAACGATTCTTCATATTGGCGCCACTCGGACCCCAAAGTCTGCTTCCAATCGGTATTGGCTTTGATGCCGTAGCCATAGCAGATATGCACGGCAGTCTCGCATTGGAGCCCTTCGATCGCACGCTCCAGGGTGGCAATGCCCCAGTCATTCACCTCGTCAAAGAAAACATTGAATGCCGGCTCATCAAACTGGATGATGTCGACGCCCGCAGCCTCCAATTCCCTGGCTTCCTGGTTGAGGATCTTGGCGAATTCCCAAGCGAGTTTTTCACGGCTTTTATAGTGGCTGTCAAAAAGCGTATCAATCATCGTCATGGGACCTGGCAAGGCCCATTTGATGGTTTGCTGGGTTTGTTGGCGTAGGAATTTGGCGTCTTCAACAAATACCGGCTTTGGACGACTCACGGCGCCGACGACGGTTGGCACACTCGCGTCATAGCGATCACGGATCCGAACGGTCTCACGCCTTTCAAAATCAACTCCACTGAGATGCTCGATAAACGTGGTGACAAAATGTTGTCGGGTCTGCTCGCCATCGCTGACGATATCAATGCCTGCGTGCTGTTGTTCTTGCAAGGACAGGCGCAAGGCATCTTGTTTGCCTTCGATAAGGCCATCGTCTTGCAATTTCCAAGGCGACCATAGTTTCTCAGGTTGCGCAAGCCAAGACGGCTTGGGCAAACTACCAGCGGTGGAAGTGGGCAGTAATTTTTTCATGTGCGTGGCGTCACGTATTTCGAGTGGTTAAAGAGCGCAACTGGTAGCCCAGTTTTCGAGAATATTCTTGTAGGGTTTGATGAAATGCTCCTCCGTGAATCTGCCCTGCTTTACAGCCAGCTGGCTACGTTCTTCCCGGTCATACACAATTTGGGTCAATGAATAGTCCTTGTTCTTCAAGCTGGGTTGGTAAAACTTGCCTGCTGCAGAATTGGCGTTGTAAATCTCAGGACGGTAGATTTTTTGAAAAGTCTCCATCGTGCTGATGGTGCCGATCAGCTCAAGATCGGTGTAATCGCCAAGCAGATCACCGACGAAGTAAAAAGCCAATGGCGCAACGCTATTGGCGGGCATGAAGAAGCGAACCTGCAAGCCCATCTTTTCGAAGTAGTGGTCAGTCGGGGACAGCTCGTTCTGCTGGTATTCCACACCCAGTATGGGATGCCGATTTCCAGTCCATTGGTAGGTCTTGCTGCTCGACGCACTGATGCAGATCACCGGCGGCTTGCTGAAGCGTTCTCGGTATGCATTCGAGCTCAGAAAGTGCTTGAATAGCTTCCCATGCAAGTTGCCAAAGTCATGTGGGGCACTAAATTCTGATCGATTGGCATTGTGCTCGGGGAGCAGCACGCTGAAATCGTAGTCACGGACATAGGATGAGAAATTGTTTCCAGCAATGCCATCGGTGCGCTTGTGGGTCAGCTTGTCAAGGATGTTTGTTTTCAGTATCTCAATCAAAGGAAACGCATCATGGCTGCTCTGGGCATCCATCCTCATCTCAACCGAGATGATTTCCAGCGCAACCGCATAGCGATCGCCTGTCGGATTGTCCCAATGTGCCAAGCTGTTGAAGCGGTTGTCTATCATCCGCAGGGTATTGCGCAAGTTCTCCTGGCGGCTCTTTCCGCGGGCCAAATTGGCAAAGTTGGTGGTCAGGCGCGTGTTGTCCGATGGGTGGTAGTTTTCATCGAAACCTATGCTCTTGATGTGGAATGTGAATTCTTGGCTCATGCTGATCGGGTGCGCTGGTTTGTCGGATAAAAAAAGTAATGCTTGTGTGTCAGGCCGCGACCGCTTCTTCGGCGGCGGCAGACCGTGCGGGGCGCGCCAATTCAAGCAATGGCAATGCCCGTTGGACCGCCAGTCGGGCCCGCACGACCAGGGCCGCGTCCTGCAAGCGATAGTCGGTGAAATCCTTGTCGGTCGCGTAGACGCCCAGCGGCAGCGTGCGGGCCTGGAAGAAGCTGAACAGCGGCCGCAACTGGTGGTCTATCACCAGGGCATGGCGCTCGCTGCCGCCGGTGGCAGCCAACAGCACGGGCTTGTCGACCAAGGCGTCCTGCTCAATGAAGTCGAAGAAATGCTTGAACAAGCCCGTGTAGGAGCCGCGGTAGACCGGTGTTGCCACCACCAGGACGTCCGCTTGCTCGACGGCCGCCAGTTCCTGCTCCACCGTGTCGGGCAGTTGGGCGCGCCATACCGCGCCAGCAAAGTGCGGCGCGAGCTGACCCAGCTCGACCAGGCGTTGTTCGCACGGGACTCCTTCTGCGATCCGTTCCAGCAGGTACTCTGCCAGAACGGCGGCCTTGGAGGGACGTTGCAGCCCGCCGGAAACTGCGACCACACGGAGTGGGCGTGTCATTTTTGCCTTCACATGGATGGGTTTGTGCGGCGCTGCGAAATCCAGGTGTTGAATAGTGGCCATGGCCGCTCCGATCAGTACAAACAAACGATTGAAACGGATGTTAGTGTCGGATAACGATGAAGTAAAATGGTCTTATTTCATATTTCTATGAACATAATTCATTCAAATGCTTGAACGTATCCACCTCAGCATCGTTCAGCAGGTCGAAAGACAAGGGTCGTTGACGGCCGCCGCAGGTGTGCTGAACCTGACCCAGTCGGCCCTCAGCCACAGCATGAAGAAGCTGGAGCAGCAACTGGGCACCGACGTCTGGCTGCGCGAAGGCCGAAGCCTGCACCTGACGCAGGCTGGCCAGTACCTGCTGGCAGTGGCGAACCGCGTGCTACCGCAATTGGACTTGGCCGAAGAGCGCTTGGGCCAGTTCGCGCAGGGCGAGCGCGGTGCGCTGCGTATTGGCATGGAATGCCACCCTTGCTACCAGTGGTTGCTCAAAGTGGTTTCACCCTACCTGGCCGCATGGCCCGATGTGGATGTGGACGTCAAACAGAAGTTCCAGTTCGGCGGAATCGGCGCGCTCTTTGGCTACGAGATTGACGTGTTGGTCACGCCCGATCCGCTGTTCAAGCCGGGGCTGAAGTTCGAGCCCGTGTTTGACTACGAGCAGGTGCTGGTGGTGGCCAAGGGCCATGCCCTGGCTTCAGCCGCATACGTAAAACCGCAACAGCTGACCCAGGAAGTGCTCATCAGCTACCCCGTAGACATCGAGCGCCTGGACATCTACAACCAGTTCCTGTTGCCAGCAGGCGTGACGCCCAAGCGCCACAAAGCGATTGAAACCACCGACATCATGCTGCAAATGGTGGCCAGCGGTCGCGGTGTGGCCGCCCTGCCGCGCTGGCTGGTGGAGGAGTACGCGACCAAGATGGACATCGTGCCCGTGCGACTGGGCGCGCGCGGCATCGCCAAGCAGATCTTCCTGGGGGCACGCGAGGTGGACATCGCAATCGACTACCTGCGGGCCTTCATCGAACTGGCACGCCAACCTGCCACGGCCACCACCACCATTGCGCGGCGCCAACCGCCTGCGCTAGCCGGCGGCTAGGACACAGCACTGCGGCATTTCTGCTGCGCGCCGTGCGCGGGCGAGGTACCTATGTACTGCGCAGGCTCGCACAGTCGACAAATCATCCTTGTTGGTTTTGGAGGGAAGTGTGTGGCTTATCAAGCCCGCGCCCCTGCTGGGATTTCACGAGGTTGACCCATTCACCCACCATCGTAGGGATACGTGATTCAATTTCCGTGCCGAACAATATTTCGTCCACATATCCCATTTGGAGCATGTCAATCATGCGGCATAGATATGAACGACCGCACTCCCACCACGTGTAATGCGCGTCCAGTATCAGTACGTGCTGGACATCTATGCCAGTCTCGTCGCGCATTTCCTCCAGCTCCATTCCATCCAAGAGGGTTTCATATACCCCATCCGCAACGCGACTGCCAAAGGTGGTGGTGTGGTAGTACTCCTTAATCTCCCAAATGGCCACCGGGTTTACAGCAGAAGGAAACGCACCGTCTACCCGACGGGCGAGCGTCCGTAGTGGCTTACCATCACGAGTCACTGTGGTCAACGCCCGCGGGTCCCGGTCGTACTCGATGCCTTGAGCGTAAGCCTCGACCAACAGGTTTGTCATGGCGGTAAGGTAGGCCACCGTAGCTTTTTCACCCGTTTGTTTGTTCTTGGCAGCAGCCATCTCAGAAGGGTGCGCGGCCTTGAGTCGCAGGTACATGGCCTTTGCTTGGTCTTTGGTCTGCAGTTTATACTGCACCGTGTCGTTCAAAACCTTTGCACGATATGCAAAGTACGCCATCAACTTTGAAGCGTACTCCGTGGGTTTCCCTGCTTCGATGAGGTGGTCTGACGTCAGAGTCAGTTTTTGCATCGCAGCCAAAATTTGCCTCAGCGTTGGGACTTTTATGGTGCCCTGACCGCGGTCGGTGTACCCTATGGTTTGCGAAAGGCTTCGAACGTGCGCCCAGAAGTCTTTGCCTAGACCAGTAAAGTCGGGATTTGGTTTCATGCCGCCCCAGAGGAGTTGTATTTATGTTGGATTTGTCTGGAGGATATCAGACTCAGTTGGGCTTTTTGGGTTCTGAACCTGAACTTCCCGCCCTTAAAGGGCAACTGCTAAAGTGGATTGGCAATAAGCAGAAGTTTGCCAACGAAATCATCAGCTACTTCCCCTTGGACTTTGGTACGTATTACGAACCTTTTATCGGTTCGGGCGCAGTCATGGCGACTCTCGCTCCCAAACGCGCCGTGGGCGGTGACGTGTTCAAGCCATTGATTGAAATCTGGCAGCAGCTCCATGACGATACTAAAACGCTGATTCACTGGTACGCTGAGCGACATGCGCTCATCGATAGTATTGGGAAAAAAGAGGCCTACGCAAAAGTATTGGCCAGCTACAACTCAAGGCCCAACGGAGCCGACCTACTGTTCCTCAGCCGGACTTGCTATGGCGGCGTCGTGCGATTCCGCAAGGGAGATGGGGCGATGTCTACGCCTTGCGGGCCCCATCGCCCCATGCCTGTAGACAACTTTGCGGAGCGTGCATACATTTGGGCAGCGCGAACTCACGGTGCTCGCTTTGTGCATGGTGACTTCCAATCTACGATGAGTACTGCGAAGGCTGGTGACTTGGCGTACTTCGATTCTCCCTACGCGGACAGCCAGGGAATCATATACGGAGCACAGGGGTTCAGCGTTCCTCGTTTGTTTGAAGTCGTGGCTGATCTCAAGCGCCGGGGAGTGTCAGTGGCGGTTAGCCTCGATGGCACAAAGAAGTCCGGTGGCAAGACAGTTGCCCTTCCAATTCCTGAAGGTTTGTTCGAGCGTGAAGTGTACGTTCACCTTGGTTCATCGATGCTAAAGCGCTTCCAGCTAGCGGACCAGAGCGGCGACGCACACCATGTTTCCGACCGGCTTCTGCTAACTTACTAGTCCCTGCGACGCGCAGCCAACGCTTGGCGTGTGCAAGAGTTCTTGCGCAATTGATGTATGCTGAATGTGCCTGCCGTGAATCTTCCAATCTGCCAATCACTCGGTGATCCAGCAGCGTTATCAGCAACGCTTGAATCAAACCCCCAGTAGCTAGTTACCGTACGGCTTGGTCGCTGCGATTGACTTCAACAACCTGACGGGTAATCGGACCTGACCAACTGGGAGAAAAATACCTCCAACTAGAAGAGCCAATCTGGAATGAATTTGTTGCTGAGGTGGAAGTGCTTTCCCTTGACGGCCCGTGTGTGCCCATCGCCTTCTGGCCGCGCGAATTTTCCCTTTCTGACCTTCGCGAATGCCTTGATCAATTCCGTACCCTTGATGGTCTGGCGGCTTGCCTCATCGAAGTTCGAATGTCGTATCTTGCCCAAAATAAGGAGCGATTCGTGAGCACACTTCATGCCGCTGCCAGAATCTTTGGCCACTTAGCGCAGGTGGAGTTATTTCGCCCCAAGAGAATGCGGTCAGCTTTGCTGGTAATGGAAGCCCACTGCATTCCCTTCATGGCTCGGACAACCGTCGGCATGGTGATTGAAGGTGGAAGCGAAGAGTCATGGCATTTGACACCCTACAGATGGCCTGAAGGCTTCAAGATGAAATGCAATCTCCATGTGCGAAAGCTCTCACCCAGTTCGAAAGAGACCTTCGTTGCTTGGAGCAAGCAAGTTCTGGGTGGGAGAAGCAGTGCCATTTTTCCAAATTCACAACCAACCTGAAGTATTCACAGGTCTGATCGACTTCCAATGAAAAAATCCAACCCCTCCCTTGATTCGACGTTTCGTATCTTGCACGCCGCCAGCCGCTTTGAAGTCTGGCAGAGGAAACAGCAAAGCGGGGCGGGGAAGTTTCAACTTTTTGATCGGCGGTTTTTCTTCATAGTGCTATTCCCACTCTGTATCGCCATCGCGATGGTCCCTGCGATCCACTTTGGCAATCTAACTTGGTTAGCTCGACGTCCCCCCAGATTTGAGTAGCACGTGATATTGGAGTCCAATCCCATAGTCAGGAGATTGGACGTGAAGAAGAGATTTACGGAAGAGCAGATCATTGGCTTCCTGCGGGAAGCGGAGGCGGGCTTGGCAGTAGCCGAGCTGTGCCGCAGGCACGGCTTCTCAGAGGCCAGCTATTACCTCTGGCGCAGCAAGTTTGGCGGCATGAATGTGTCCGATGCCAAGCGA
>JACXTT010009234.1_pt1 | contig 13495 bp, 12 predicted proteins | sample 9270951 | NCBI WGS metagenome assembly JACXTT01 (sample SAMN15532306, study PRJNA645909) | rock metagenome | isolation source: weathered quartz diorite | place: Puerto Rico | collected 2017-06-21
TCTAACGCCCTTATAGGTCCTCCAGACTCGGCACCCCGCGAATCGGGTCGGGACCTTTCTAAGGATGTATCAAGACCGGACTTACTGGATTCAACTCTCCTCGGGGCGAGGCCCTGAGGACTGCCAACGGGCCGTATGGCTGGCCCTCAAGGCCCTTCAGCACGACCTCGTTCAAGCTCGCCATGAGGTGCGGTTGCTCGATGCCGTGCGAGGGCCACGAGTTGAAACCCTTCAATCGGCCTTGCTTGCCGTTGAAGGTGTTGGTGCCGAACCAGTGCTTTCCAGATGGCGGGGGACGATCCAATGGATCTGCCTCAGCCCCTTCCGCCCCCATTACGGACGGAAAAACTGGTTCTTCTCCATCGAAACCTTTGAGAGCCCTCAGCGATTGGACTTCAGCTCAAGCGAGTTCAAGGCGGAGACCCTACGTGCCTCTGGGCCCGGAGGGCAGCACGTGAACAAAACCGAATCGGCGGTGCGCATGACGCATCTCCCGACGGGGCTCACAGTGACCGCACAGGAGGAGCGTTCCCAGCTTCAAAATCGAAAACTGGCCACCGCCCGACTGATGGCCCTTTTGGAAGCCCACAACGCCTCTCTTCACCAGCAACATCAGAAAGATCGCTGGCGGACCCACGATGCCCTCGAACGCGGAAATGCCGTTCGCGTCTTTAAGGGCCCGGACTTCAAACCGGCTCCCTGACTTTTTTTGCAGATCAACCCACTGCGTCTCTCGATCTTTCCATTCGAGTGAACGCAGTGGGTTGATTCGCGGCAGAGAAAGCCCTGGCAAGAAGGCCGCTTAGAACTGGTAATCCAGGGTCTTATCGCCGCTGATCATTTCGGAGAACGACTTCGAGCCCTTCACACCTTTGATCGCGATGGTGTGAGGTCCTGTGGCCACAGTGATCGTCGAACCGTCGCTTTCAATCCCCGTCTCTTGGCCGTCAATGGAGACCTTGCCCACTCCTGGGCGAGTGGAAATGGTCAGCACAGCGGTACCTGGCAACGCGATAGGGCTCGCCTGCCCGGCCACCACGGAGATGGTGCGCGTTTCCTTGAAGAAGAGCTTGGAGGCGGCCAGCTCGATCTTGTGCGTTCCAGGAGGCAGAGCGATCTTAGAGCCCGAGTTGAGCTGGCCCTTATCCGCGCCATCCACCTTCACCGAAACAGGAAACCCACCCTTCAACGTGATGAAACCATCCGCATTGGGGTTGAGAGGGGGCTCTTGGGTCGCAGTGCTGGTGCGCTTTTCAAGCTTGATCACGCCTTCAGGCATTTCGCCCTGCTTGTAGATCTTGTCGAAACGCAGGTCGCCCTTGGAGAGGGTGAGGGGATTTTCCTTGCCCTGATTCCAGGCATCGACGGTCACGCCTTCAGGGGTCGTGATACCGAGCTCCTTGGCGTCGAGCACGACGAGAGCGCCTTCGGGATCGGACTTGATGACGACCTTCGAGACGATCGGCGCCATCGGCACAACGGGAGGGAAACCCTCCTTCTTGCTAAAGAGGATGTCCTGAGTGGCCTTGAATCCCTTGGCCTCAAAGCGGACGCGATCCCCATCCTTCAGCTTGAAATTGTTGCCGCTCAGAAGGGCCTGACGCTGATCGTTGATGTACACCACTGCATCATTGGGGTTGGTCTTGAGCAGCACCTTCTCGCCGCCACCCGAGAAAAACGCGAACCAAATCCCCACGCCGGCTGCGGCAGCCACACCAATCCCGATGCCGATCATGCTCTTGCCCTTATCAGAGGGCTGCGGCACGAGCATGGTCTCTTCGTGGGCGCGGCTGGTGATCGGTGGCAGTGGGCTATCGCCGCCCATCTTCAGAATGCCGAGCAGCTCGCGGCGCCCGGTCTGATCCATCTCGCTGACCGTGACCGCATCCACCAGCTCGCGGATGAAGGAAGAGCAGGTGCTGTAGCGATCCTGCGGCTTCTTCGAGAGAACTTTGTCGAAGACCCGCTGCCAGGCTTCGGGAAGGATCCCCGTCACCGGGGGTTTCACTTCCACCGGGGCCTCGTTGACGATCCGGTAGAGGATGGTGTTGATACTGGTGCCCGGGAAAGGGCTCTGGCCGCTCAGCAACTCGAAGACCAAAACACCGAAAGAGAAGATATCCGAGCGGTTATCGACCGTGCCTTCCTTGATCTGCTCTGGGCTCGCGTAGCTCGGCGTGCCGAGGAAGGTGCCGGTCTGGGTGAGGCTGGCATCCTCCCGCTTGGCAATGCCGAAGTCCATGAGTTTGGGCTGGCCCTCCTCGGACACCATGACGTTCCCTGGTTTCACATCCCGGTGGATGATGCCCTTGGCATGGGCATGGTCCAGGGCCTCAGCCACACCAGCGGCAATACGCAGCTTGTGGCTGATGGAAAGCGGGACCTGATTCTTAATGAAGTGATCCAAGGGCTTACCAGCCACGTACTCCATGGCCAGGAAGGGGCCCAAGTCGCTATCACCCACATCGTAGATGGCCACGATGCTGGGGTGGTTCAGGAGGCCGCTGACTTCGGCTTCTCGCTGGAAGCGGGCCATGAACTCGTGCCGATCCGCCTCATTCCGGATGGCGTCCATCTTCACGGTTTTGATGGCAACTTTGCGCTTAATTTTGGGATCTTCCGCCAAAACGACGCTGCCCATCGCCCCGGCCCCGAGGACTCGAATGACCTCGTAACGGCCGATGGTTTGGGGTTGCTTTTCGTTTTCGCCCATTTTCTGTCCGGAATAACACTTCCATCCTATCGAAGGCGCCTTGGGGCGTCATGAAAAAATCCAACCTTTTCGGTGCGATTCCTACGGATTCCATGCACAATAAAAAGGTGCAGCCTCGCTGCCTTAGGGAGCCCTTGTACCCGCATGGACATCCTCAAAACCATCGTTCTCGGCACCTACTTCTCCATCCTGACCGTCCTCAGCATCTATGGGGCGCATCGCCTGTGGATGCTGGTGCTCTACTATCGGCACAAGAAGGACGAACCCAAGCCCCTGGGTGGCCCCGATTACGAGCCCGTGGTCACGGTGCAGTTGGCGATCTTCAATGAAGTCAACGTGGTCGAGCGTTTGGTGGATTCGGTCATCCGGATGGACTGGCCCAAGGACCGGCTCGAAATCCAGCTCCTCGACGACAGCACGGATGAGACGAAGAACGTGGCCCAGGCCGTGTGCGACCGTTACCGTGCCCTCGGCTTTGATATCGTCCACCTGCACCGCACGGACCGCACGGGTTTCAAGGCCGGTGCGCTTCATGAAGGCTTGAAGGTCGCCAAGGGCGAGTTCGTGGCCATGTTCGATGCGGATTTCATTCCCACCGAAGATTTCCTCCGCAAGGCCGTGCCTCATTTCTACGATGACAAGGTCGCCTTCGTGCAGGGCTGCTGGGCCCACCTCAACCGTGACTTCAGCCTGCTGACCCAGGTTCAGGGCATCCTCCTCGACGGCCACTTCGTCTTCGAGCACACGGCCCGCAACCGCTCCAAGGCATTCTTCAACTTCAGCGGCACTGCCGGCATGTGGCGCGTGGCGGCCATTGACGACGCGGGCGGATGGGAGCACGACACCATCACCGAGGATGCCGATCTCAGCTACCGCGCCCAGCTCAAGGGTTGGAAGGGCGTGTACCTCAAGGATCTCGTCGTCCCCGCCGAGCTCCCCGTGGACGTCAACGCCTTCAAGAGCCAGCAGCACCGCTGGGCCAAGGGCAACGCCCAGGTCATCCGCAAGCTCATGAAGACCATCTGGGTGTCCAAGGCCTCCTTGCACACCAAGTTGGAGTGCTGGTTCCATCTCACCGCCAACTGCAACTACATGCTCATGGTCGTGCTGGCCGTGCTCATGGTGCCCTGCATGATCCTGCGCGCGGGCACGCCCTGGCAGGTGCTGCTGGCCACTGACGGTCCCTTCTTCCTCCTCAACGCCGTGAGCGTGGGCCTCTACTTCGGCCTCAGCCAGAAGGAGCTCACGGATAACCGCGGCTGGACGAAGCGCATCAAGTACATCCCCGCCCTCATGGGCCTGGGGATCGGCCTCGCCCTCAACCAGGCCAAGGCTGTGCTCGAAGGTTTCTTCACCGACGACAAGGAATTCAAGCGCACCCCCAAGCTGGGTGTGGAAGCCGGCGGCAAGAGCGCCTCCAAGCGCAGCTACCGCGTCACGAAGAGCCTCATCACCTACTTGGAAGCGGCCTTCGCGGTGTACTACTTCGGCGCCCTGCTCTTCGCCATCGCCATCCGCAAGTGGGCTTCGGTCCCCTTCCTGTGGCTCTTCTTCAGCGGCTTCGCGTATATGAGCCTCTTCTCCCTCGCGGATGTGAAGCTCTTCAAGCGTCTTCTCACCGAAGAGCTGCCCGAGGAAGTGGACGAGAGCTCCTTCGTTCAGTAGGAACGCCTGATTCCCAAAAAGCGCCGAATGATCGGCGCTTTTTTTTTGTCCCCAGGACCCAAGACTCTTACCTTGGGCACCGATAAAAGGTCATGGGTCCCAAACCTTCTCGCCCGCGCGCCGCGGCGCTGCGCTACCGAACCGATCCTCCTTGGGCGGATGCGGCACCCCGTCTCGTCGCGAAGGGTGAGGGGAAGCTTGCGGAACGCATTCTGGAAGAGGCCCGCCGAGCGGGAGTGCCCATCGAGCGGGATGCGGATCTCATGGCCGCCCTTGCCCCGTTGGAAGTGGACCAATTCATCCCTCCCGAGCTATTTCAAGCCGTGGCCGTGCTTCTCGCAGCAATGTACCGCGCCAACGGTAGACTGAAGGCGTGATCGACTTCCACTTCCACAGCCTCCACAGCGACGGCACCGACCGGCCCGAGCAGCTCGCCCATTTCGCGGAAGCTGCAGGGCTTTATGCCGCCTGTCTCACCGATCACGACACCCTTGATGGCATTCCGGCCTTTTTGGCAGAACAACCGAAGGTGAAGGTGCGCCTCCTTGCGGGCACTGAGCTGAGCTGCCGCTTTATGGGAAAGAGCCTCCATGTGCTCGGTCTGCTGGTGGATCCCACCAACTCGACGTTTCAAACGCGCCTAAGGGAATTGCGCAGCCGCCGGGACGACCGCAACGAACGCATGGTTCGGCGCCTTCAAGAGCTGGGACATCCCATCACGATGGAGTTGGTGCAGGCCCAGGCAGAGAGCCCCCTGCTATCCCGCGTGCACTTCGCCAAAGCGCTGGTGGAGGTCGGCTCTATCCGCCGCCCTCAAGAGGCCTTTGAACGGCTCATCGGCGATGGAGGGTCGGCCTTCGTCGAACGGGAAGAATTGGATCCGGGCACTGCAGCCCGATGGATCCGCGAAGCGGGCGGCGTGCCCATCGTGGCCCATCCTGGCCGCTTCGGACGCCATGGATTCCCCTGGGAAGAGCCCATGAAGGACCTTCAGCAGCAGGGACTCGCGGGCTTCGAGGCCTACTACGGCGAATATAATCCTGCTCAGCAGCACTACTTCCTGCGCCTCTCCGAAAAGATGAAGATGGTCGTGAGCGGTGGCAGCGACTACCACGGCGAGAACAAGCCTGGGCTCAAGCTGGGCGTGGGTCGAGGGGATCTGAACGTGCCCGATGGTCTATTGGCTGATCTGGAGGCGGCCAAGTCCCGAGGGGCCTGGAATTAAGCTGATAGACTTCCGGTCGAGGAAGAGTCCATGTCCAAGCGCATCCTCCTGGTGGAGGACGACCCCATCAACATCAAGTTCATCAAGGTCGTGCTGGCCAAAAAGGGCGGCTTTGAGGTGGTTCACACCGAGGACGTGCCTGAAGTGCTCCGCATGGCGCGCGAGGATGACCTGGCCGCCATCATCATGGATGTGAGTCTCACGAAGAGCACTTGGGAAGGCCATAAGGTCGATGGGCTCTTCATCACCAAGCTGCTCAAGCAGGATGCGGCCACCCGCGATGTTCCCGTACTGTTGGCCACCGCCCACGCCATGTACGGGGACAAAGAGAAGTTCCTTCAAGAGACCGGCGCGGAAGGCTATTTCCCCAAGCCCATCCACGATCCGGATGCCTTCGTCGCCAGCGTGAACGCCATCCTTAGGCCCGCATGAAAAAGAAGCCCCCCATCGCGGCCTACCGCCTCCTGCTTGAATACGAAGGCACCAAATTCCACGGCTGGCAGCGCCAGGATGTGAGCCAAGGCACACGCACGGTCGCAGGCAGCATCGAACATGCCGTGCATAAAGCTGGTCTCCGCATCGTAACGCTCATGGGCTCGGGCCGCACCGATGCTGGCGTCCATGCGCTGGGCCAAGTCGCCCACCTTCATCTGGAAGCCGCCAAGGCCCCGGATCCACGCGAGCTTCCGCGCATTCTGGAACCCTTCCTTCCCGCCGATATCGGCCTGCGGGAGGTCCATGCCTGCTCGCCCGAGTTCCATGCGCGCCACGATGCTGGCCCCCGCACCTACCTTTACCAGCTCAGCCGCCGCCGTTCGGGATTGGCGAAACCCTTCATCTGGTGGATGAAGCAGAGCTTCGATCTGGATCGCCTCGTGGAAGCTTGGGCGGGCTTCGTCGGGTTTCAGGACATCTCGGCCTTCGCGGATCTGGACCACGACGAAGATCCTCGCTGCGAAATCCAACGCTGCGAGTGGGCCTGCACCGGGAGCCTCGTGTTGCTCCGGGTGACGGCATCTCACTTCAAACGCAGCCAGGTGCGCCGCATGGTGGGCGCCTCCGTGGCAGTGGCCGTGGGGCGGCACAAGCTGGCGGATCTCCAACGCGATCTGAAGCGCCCGCGCCCGGATAGCGCCCTACGCTGGTCCGATTGCGCAGCAGCGGCCTCGGGATTGTTCTTGGAACACGTGCAGTACCCGGGAGGGCATGCGCTTGGGCCACTCCGCCCCGTGATCGAGGTGCCATGATGGGTCGCGCCTCCAGCCGCACTGCCGGCGGAGTCGCCCTTCTGAGGGCCGCCCACCAGCTGTTGGATGAAGGGCCGAAGTTGCTGGAGGATCCCATCGCGGCCGCCCTCCTTTCCCCGCAGGCGCTGGAAGGTTTGCGCGCTCAGCCTGAAGCCTTTCAATCCCCCGGGTCCCGCGCACTGCGCTCCCATCTCCTGCTGCGAAGCCGCTATGCGGAGGATCGGCTCGCCGAGGCGGTGACCACAGGTGTGGGCCAGTACCTCGTTTTGGGCGCAGGCCTCGACACCTTCGCCTATCGCCAACCCGCATGGGCCAAAGGCCTTCACATCTTTGAAGTGGACCACCCGGCTAGTCAGGCAGAGAAGCGAGACCGCCTTGAAGCCGCAGGCATCCCCCTGCCCTCCAACCTCACCTTCGCCTCAGTGGACTTCGAGCATGAGCACTTGGCAACTGCTTTGCTGCGGAGCGGCTTCGATCCCTCCCGTCCGACGTTCATCTCCTGGCTCGGCGTCACGATGTATCTCACGCTCGAAGCCATCGATGCCGTCTTCGCGTGGGCGGCTGAACTGCCTCCAGGGAGTGGGCTTGTGCTCACCTTCGCGCCAGCCGGTATGACGGAGGGCGAATCCTTTCTCGCGGAAAAGGCGGCGCAGCTCGGCGAGCCCTGGCTCACCCATTTCGAACCTCAAGCCTTGGTCGACCGCCTCCGTCGCTTCGGTTTCTCTGAAGTCGCGCTGCTCTCGCCAGAAGAGGCAGTCGACCGTTACTTTCGCGATCGCACGAACTACCTGCCACCCCCGCGAAGGACCTCCATCGCCTTCGCCCGCCGATGACCGGATGCCCATGTTGACCCGAGCCGCTGCCTGGAACCTGCTTTGCGAATGGACTCCCTCGCCCAAGCTACGCACTCACGCCCGCGCAGTGGAGCTCGTCATGCGGGATTTCGCCGCCAAGCACCGGCAGGATATGGAGCAGTACGGCCTTGCCGGTCTTCTGCACGATGCGGACTACGATCAGTGGCCTACGGAGCATCCCAATCGCATCGTGGCCTGGTTGGAAACGCAGGGTGAACAAGCGATTGCCCACGCCATCAGCGCCCACTTCACGCAGTGGGGCGTCAGCTACGACAACTTATTGGATAAGGCTCTGCTTGCCTCCGATGAGATCACCGGCTTTTGCATGGCGGTGGCCCTCGTGCGGCCCGAGCGCACCGAAGGCATCCAACCCTCTTCGGTCAAAAAGAAGCTCAAGGACAAGGCCTTCGCCTCAGGAGTGGACCGGTTCGAGGTGGCCGAAGGGTTCCGCATGCTGATCGAAGCCGTAGGCGGCACAGAAGAGGAACATCTGACCCGCATTCTGGGCGTGCTGCATCGACACCGAGAGGAGCTGGGTCTGCTTCCGCCCGCCTAGATTCATGCGATCCCTTGCCTTCCTCCCCCTCGTATTCCTCCTGGCTTGCCACGGGGGAGGCGGTGGAGAGGCTACGACCCCATCATCCACGCTGACCCCGCTTGGAACGGCGCAGCTCCTCTTCGATTCCAACCGTTCGGGCAACTACGAGATCCTCATCCTGAATGCGGATGGCAGCGCCCAAGCGCTCACCCACGATGGGACCTACGATAGCTGGTGGCCGCGGCTTTCCCCTGATCGGAAGCAATTCCTTTTCTATCGGACCGCCAAAGGCATCCACGACACCGACTACACCAAGACCAGCTTATGGCGCATGAACGTGGATGGCAGCGGGCTCACGCAGCTCATCGCCAACGGCAACAACGGGTGGCAATTCCAAGGTCACGGCGAATGGTCGCCCAACGGCCAGAAGCTGGTGATGTTCGCGGGCACGGCGGCCAATCTGCAGATCTGGATCACGGATTCGAACGGCGCGAATCCCGTCGCCGTCACCAGTCGTCCGGGCCCGAATTTGGACCCCAGCTGGTCTCCAGACGGTACCACCATCGCTTTTATCAGCACGCCTGCAGGCACTACCGCCCAAACGGACTACGAGGTTTACACCATCCCCGCCACGGGCGGATCTGCCACCCGGATCACCACCGACTCGCTCATCGACAACGACCCCTATTTTTCTCCCAATGGGTCGAGCCTCGCCTGGCTCACCCAAACCCTTCCGACCGGCACCTCTGGCAAGCCCCTCGGCACCTGGGGCATCCGCAAAGCCAACGCGAACGGCACCAGCCTCGGCACGGTCCTCGATGATGGCCAAATCAATTCCAAACCGGACTGGAGTCCGGATGGAACGCTCATCCGCTTCCATCGGACAACCTACGGCGGATCCGGTTACTTCACCCTCGCGGAAATCCACCCCGACGGCACCGGGTTTCGAGATCTGACTCCCAGCCAGCTTTGGAACAACGAGTTCCCATGTGGAGGGCGCTAAGCCCGCTTGTCTGGCCCGCTTAAAGCCCCCTTTGGGTCGCTGGGAGCAGAGCAGGCATAATTAGGGCATGGCAAACGACACTCGCTCCCCCTTCTCGCTCGGCACCGGGATTTGGTCCCAAGGTGGCGAAGAGTCCCTTTCCCGCAATGCCTTCCTCGGCCTGACTGGGGCTCTCACTGCATATAGCCTCCTCCTGAATGCGGGCCTCACCATGTGGTCGGCCAAGGCGGTCACTCAATTCGGTCTGCTTCCGATGCTGGCGGCCATGATTCTGCCCTTCGTCGGGTCCATTCTCGTAGCCCGCACCCGCAGCGCCGCGTGGGCTTTGGTGGGGTTGCACCTCGTCGTCGTCCCCTTCGGTGTACTACTGGGCCCCCTCATGGCAGCGTATGTTCGCGCTGGGGCCTTTGATATCGTGCAGCGTGCCATGGTACTCACCGGCTGCGTCACCGGCATCATGACCGTGCTGGGCCTCATGTATCCCCGCCTCTTCTCGAAGCTGGGCGGCGTGCTCATGGGCGGCCTCATCGCGCTGCTCGTGATTCGCCTGCTGCAGATGTTCATGACCTCGCTCCGGGGCGCCACCTGGGTGGAGTGGCTGGCAGCTGGCATCTTCACGCTCTACATGGGCTATGACTGGTACAAGGCCTCTGTGCTTCCCGCCAATCTCCGAAACGCCATCGGAGTGGCGGTGGAGCTGTATCTCGATATCCTCAACCTCTTCCTCACCATCCTGCGCCTGCTTTCCAGCCGCAGGGACTAAGGTCGCTTCACCCCGCTTCAAAACGGCCCGCAGTTGCGGGCCGTTTTCATGGATAGAACGCGCTATTCGGTATGACTTTGAAGCGAGACACTTGGCGCCTTAGCGGCCCGCCCAAAACGATGAGGAAAAGTTTGGCGTCTGGAATAGCGCTGCTTTCTTGAACCAGCCGCTTTTGCAACACCATGCGCCTGGTCTGGCTACCGAAGGGCCACCATGACCGCTTCGGCACGATCCCGAGGAAATAGACCGGCGATTCTGGAAGATGCAGCACCCGCTTCTGCACCAGATAGGCCTTTTTGATCTCCGGATATTGGGCCAACCAAGCCCTCAGCTGATCCAGAACTTCTTCGGGGGCCTTATGTGGGCCCATCGGATCTTTCAGCAGGACCGTGCGCCGTTCGGCGCGCGCCAGTTCCACTTTGCGGGCCAATCGATAGGCCTCTACGCGCGCTTCGTGGGCTTCTTCAGATGTAGCCGTACGCTCCAGGTGATCAGCCCAGAGCTCTGCCGCGATGGCCGCATTCAGGGGATGAAGTGCGCGCAGCTGATCGAGGGCAGCCTGCCCGGCTTCCACTTCGCCGCGGCTGATGAGGAAACGGGATCTCAAGGTCCACGCATCTCCAGATCGCGGCAGGGCCTCCACCAATTCGTCCAAGCGGATGCGCGCTTCCTCTTCTGGAGCGATGGCCACCGCCAGTTTGGCCAGCTCTAGACGCTCCGCCGGTTTCAGGGGATCTCCCTCCTGCTGTTTTTTGGCGAGCAATCGGTATCGAGTCTGATCTGTTTTGAGGGCTTGGCGACGGCGACCGATCGTAATCCCCAGCTCTTTCAGCCAGAGCGATTCCATACGGTCCGTCACGGCGGCCGCCGAATCTTGCACGTAGGCCTCGAAGGCTGAACGTTGAGGCGCAAGCGGGGCCTGCAGAACGACTCCAAGTGCCTCTAAGCGCGATCGCAACGCCACGGGGCCTGGCAGGTCTCCATTGGCGATCCCCTCCAGCCGGGCTACCACCGCTTCGGAAGGGATCTGTTTGAGATAGGCCTGCACTTCGCTCAAAGGATGCGATGTCATTTCTTCTGCGCGGGTCTGTCGCTCCACCCACTCTGGCCACCAGAGCTCATCCACCATATGCCGTGTCAAACCTTCTTTCAGCAGCATCTGCGTGGTGGTGTGACCTCCCAAAGCCATCGCCACCGACCGGTCGGCCATCAGAATCTGATCGAACAGGAAGGGACCGGTGGCCCGCGAGAACCATCGAGCCACCTTTCTCATGAGGTCCCGGGTGGCCCAGGTGGCGTCCTTTCGCGCATTGGGCTTGCTTGCCAATGCTTCCAGCGCGCGTTCGAGATCCGTCCAGAACTGGAGTACGCGCTTCGTCTCAAGGTTGAGCCACCCGTGCTGTCGCGACCAATAGGCCTGATCCCAAAGCAGGGTCGCTTCGAACTCCCGCGGCGTGAGATGCATGAGTGAAAACGCGCCGATAACCCAGCCATGGGAAGCCCATCCCAACGGTCCCAGCATGGGCCGGGTGTGCAGATGAACCTGGAATCCGCGTACCAGCCAGACCTTGCGCGTTTTGACGCCCTTGACCCCCTGTTCCACCTTGGTGAGCAAGTCGTGAAGGTCCGGAGCTTCCCCAGAAGACACCCGATCCAGCTTTGGCCGTGGCGCGGTGCGGAAGAGCCAATAAAGGGCGGGCAGCCCCACCGAAAGAAGTCCCACCCCGAGGGCCATGAGCACCACTTCGTCTTCCTGCATGGCGCCTTGGGCGAGAAGCCAGAGGCCCGATGCCAAAAGCCCAAAGGAAAGCAGAAGGGGGAGCAGCGCTCCAAGACAGAGGAATCGGAGCAATCGCAGGGGGTGCGAAGGCGGCAATGCCATGCAGGGTTTTTAGGTCTCTACGGTAGGGGTTTCTGGCTTTGCAGGGCGGAGCATGCCGATCCCGAACAGGATGGCGCCGCAGACGATGAAACTGTCCGCAACGTTGAAGGTCCAGTAATGCCAGCCCCGGATGATGACATCGAGGAAGTCCACCACGTGCCCGTGCAGCAAGCGGTCCAGCCCGTTGCCCAGGGCGCCGCCGAGGATCATGCCGAGGGCGATGCGTTCCAGTTTGGGCGTTTCTTCAGAGAGGAAGGCACGCCCGAAATAGAGGAGCGCCACCAGGGCCGCCACCGTGAAGAGCACGGAACGCACCATCGGGGAGAGCCCCTGGAAGCTACCGAAAATGGCACCGGTGTTGAATCCCAGAGTGAGGTTGAACACCCCTTGGATAACTGGAAGGCTGTCTCCTTCCGTCTTGAGATGACTGAGGATCCACATCTTCGATCCCCAATCGAGACCGAGAGCAGTAAGGGGAAGGATCAACCACGTGAGTCGGGATTTCATGCGCCCACGACCTCAGCGCAACGCTTGCAGAGATCCGCGTCTTCGGTCCCCTGAGGGCCAAAGCCGCCCTTATGATTCCAACAGCGCGGGCACTTGATTCCTGCGTGGGCGGTGACTTCCAGATTGAGCTCCGGAGCCTCCACCAGCGCGATGCCACTGACGACGAGGAGGTCCTCAAGGCTTTCGCCAAGGCGATGCAGCTCCGCGCGGTTCGCTTCGGGCAGCCCCAACTTCACCTGCGCGTCCAAACTGGTGCCTACAGTCTTGGAAGCGCGCATGGGCTCCAGCACTGCGGCAAGAGCATCCTTCACCACCCAAAGCGCCGCCCAGCTTTCAGACAGGGTGCGAGTCGTGAGGCCTTCGGGGAAACGCTGCTCGAGCACACTACCTTCCACGCCCGGGATCATTTCCCAGGCCTCGTCGGCGGTGTAGCTCATGATCGGCGACAGGAGGATGCAAAGGCCCTTGGCCAATTCCCAGCAGGCGGTCTGAGCACTGCGACGCCGGGAGGCATCCGTGGCATCGCAGTAGAGCCGATCCTTCAGCACTTCGAAGTAGCGGCCCGACAGATCCAACTGGCAGAACCCATGCAAAGCCTGGGTCGCCGCGTGGAATTCATAGCGTTGGTAATGGCCTCGAACGGTTTTCGAAAGCTGGCCCAGCTCTTCAAGGATCCAGGTATCGATGGGTGCCAGATGCTTCACGCCCACGGCCTGCGACGGCGCGAAATCCGCCAAGGCGCCGAGAAGGAAGCGCAAAGTGTTACGGATCTTGCGGTAGGCATCGGCACTGCGTTCGAGGATCTCCTTACCGATGCGAACGTCCTCGCTGTAGTCCACGGAGGCCGCCCACAAGCGCAGGATATCGGCCCCGTAGGTCTTCATAACCTCGTCCGGCGTCACCGTATTGCCCAAGCTCTTGCTCATCTTCTGGCCCTTGGCATCCAGCACAAAGCCGTGGGTGACGACTTCTGTGTAAGGCTTGCGGCCGCTCGCGGCAAGGTTGAACAGCAGGCTGGAGTGGAACCATCCGCGGTGCTGATCGCTGCCTTCGAGGTAGATGAACTTCTCGTAGTCCGCGGGTGTGAGCTCCGAGTGG
>JACXTT010009235.1_pt1 | contig 13495 bp, 6 predicted proteins | sample 9270951 | NCBI WGS metagenome assembly JACXTT01 (sample SAMN15532306, study PRJNA645909) | rock metagenome | isolation source: weathered quartz diorite | place: Puerto Rico | collected 2017-06-21
CGCTCACGGCCGTGCCGCAATCGAGGCGACGGCGCGCGCGATCGCCTCCGCGATCTTGTCTTTGTACGCCTCGTCCTTGAAGCGGGCCTCTTCCTCGGGGTTCGAGATGAAGCCGGTCTCGACGAGAATCGCCGGCATCGTCGCGCCCATCAGCACGCGGAACGGCGCCTGCCGCACGCCGCGGTCGCGAACCCCCGGCCGGGCGTTCACCCCGGTCTGGCTCGATTCTGCCAGACGGCTCGACTCGGCGAGGAAGCTGTTCTGCGCCAAATCCCAGAGGATCAGCTCGAGGCCGTGGTCGGGCGGCTTTCCCGGGATCTCGGCGGCGGTGGCGCCCGCGGGCTCGTACGCTTTGTTTTCGAGGCCGGCGAGCGTGCGCGCCTCGTCGTCGGTGGCCGCCGTCGAAAGGAAGTACGTCTCCGCTCCGACCGCCGACTTCCGCTTCGACGCGTTGAGGTGGAGCGAGATGAACAGGATCGCCCTGTTGTGATTGGCGATCGCGGTCCGGTCGTCGAGCGGGAGCACGCGATCGTCGTCGCGGGTGAGAACGACCGTCACGCCCTGGCGCTCGAGGAGCGCCTTCAACCGGCGCGCGAGATCCAGCGTCAGATCTTTCTCTTGAAGTCCGGTCGGCCCGACGGCCCCGGTCTCGACGCCGCCGTGCCCTGGATCGAGCACGATCAGCGGCAGAGGCTTGGCCGGCAGCGCAGGGCTCGCCGCCGCCCTGGCCGACCTGGTCCCCGAGAGATCGAGCACCAGCCGCATCGGATTCTTCAGCTCGAACGTATCGACCTTGGCGTACCCGCGCCCGGTCGTCAGGACGAGCGTCCGCTCCCCTTCCTGCCCGAACTTCGAGAGAATCGCATCGTCGACCGTTCCCGTGGACGGCTCCGCCGCAATGGCAGAGTCGCAAGAGACCTTGATCCTGCCCGTCTCCTCGCCGACACTGCACGCGGTCTTCTTGGCGAAGATCAGCATCACGCGAGTCGAGCTGCCGGAAGTATCTGTCGTCACTTTGACCGGTATCGCATCGGCCGCCACCGTCAGGCTGGCGCTCGCGATGACGGCGATGAGCGGGCCGGCAAAGGGGACACTCCCCTGTTTTCTTGCAGGGCGGTATCCGGGGAGCCTTGCAAGAAAAAGGGGAGTGTCCCCTTTGCCGGCCCTCATCGCCGAGCCACCCGGTGCCTGTCGACCCACGCCGCCCACGCGATGAACAGCCAGCTGAGGAGAGCCCCCCCCGCGACCCATCCTTCTTGGCCAGGCTTCGGCGGGGGTCCGAGGGTCAATGCGTACATCAAGAGGAGGACGGCGACGAGGCCGTACCAGGCCCAGCGGCCGACCCCGTCGAGCGGCTCGTTGCCGCGCTCGTAATACCAGGCGCCGAGAAGGAACATCGCCACTTCCACCGTCACCGTCGCGGGAACCGAGTTCCAGAGCCCGAGGCCGGTCTTGAAAGCGATCCCCGGAGCGATCGGCATGTCCGGCCGGTGCGTGATCCAATCGAGGACCCAGTGGCTGAAGACGACGGCGCCGAGCATCTTCGCCGTGGTCTTGTCCCTGCGGAGCCGGTCGTAGCCGGCCGCGAACAACGCCGACCAGACGATCGCCATGACGAGGGAGTGCGACCAAGGGTACGAGACGAAGTCGAACGGGCTGAACGCCGTGATCCCGGGAACGATCCGCATCTGCTCGATTCCGACGAGCAGAAAGACCGGCCAGAGGATGTCGAGGAACGTCGCCGCGGCGATGTACGTGCCCAGCGACGCCCGAGGCGCGGCGCGCTTGGCGGCGAATCCCACGGCGAAGTGGCCGATGAACATGCGTCGAGGCTATCGAACCCCGCCACGAGGCACAAGCGCCAAGATCTCGGCGCACAGCGTCACGCCGAGCTCCGAGAGCGTCCCCAACCGCTGCCGCTCACGCGCGCGGGCCCCCCGGTAGCTCATCGCGAGCGCGTCTTCGAGGGCGCCGCGATCGTGACGCGCCCGGTGCCGCCACGTCGATCGCACGGCGAGATCGAAAGCCGGCCCGAGCTCCGACAAGGCCTCGCCGAGGCGGTCGCGGCGAACGGAGCGCCCCTGAGCCGCCTCGCGGAGCTCGATCATGTCGTCTTCGCCCGGCACGACGGCGATCAACGCGCCGTGCGGCGTGAGAATACGATTCATCTCCGTCGCCGGGCGGCGCCCGAAGATCGACAGCACGAGATCGACCGACGCGTCGGCGAACGGGAGGCCGCGGTCGGCGTTGGCGACGATCCAGGTGATCTGCGGGGCCATCTTCGACGCCAGTCGGATTCCCGCCGTCGCGAGGTCGACGCCGCATGCGTCGAACCGCCCCGACCCCAGGATTCGCGTCGTGAGCGTCCCGTCGCCGCAGCCGAGATCGACCGCGACCCCGCGGTCCCGGAGCGACAGCCCTTCGATCGTTGCGACGAGCGCGTCGACCAAACCGTCGGCGAACCCTCGCGCCAGCCATCGGCGGCGGGCGACCAGGGCTTCGTCGCGATCCCCCGCCCGGAGCGAGCGGCGATCTTGCGGCTGCAGGAGGTTCCAATACCCACGACGCGCACGGTCAAACGCGTGACCGCTCGCACAGCGCAGGCTCTCTCCCTCTTGGAAGAGGGGCAACGCGCATTCGCGGACCGTGCAGCGAAGAGCCGGCACTACGACAGCCCGAAGCGGGCTTCCTCGGCCTTGCGCGCGGCCGGGGCGCGCCAGGCGAACCGCTCGGTGAAGCTCGAGCGCCTCTCCTCGATCGCGTCGGCGATCACGCCGCCAAGGACCGGCGCGAACTTCAGGCCGTGCCCCGAGTCTCCAGCGGCGACCGCCAGGCCGGGACGCCGGGGATCGAGCCCGATCCAGAAGTCGCCGTCGAACGAATCGCAGTAGAGGCACGTCTTCGACGCGTGAAGGGGCGCTTCGGCAAGCGACGGCAGGCTTTCTCGAAGGAATTCGCGAAGACGCGCTTCGTCCCCAGGCGCCACGACGCGCGGTGCGTCGGGATCGACGCGCCGGCCCGGACCGTGGTTCGCGATCTTGACGAGGCCGTCGGCGTTCGCCGGGAATCCGTACCAGCCCGTGCTCGCGATCGCGGCGGCCCAGACCGTGAATCGGGGCGGCCGCCATTCGCCCGTGTTTCTTGGCTTCAGGTGAAAGACCGGCTGAGCGACCGGCCACATCACCGAGGCCAGCTCGGGAGCCAGAACCGGAGTCCAAGCTCCGGCGGCGAGGAGCACGACATCTCCCGGGAGGCGATCACCCGACGTCGTCACGATGCCCGCGACCTTCGAGCCTTCTTCGATCCAGGCGGCGAAGCCCTCCTCCTCCCGGATTCGCACCCCACTGCTCACGGCGTCTTCGGCCATCTTGGCGAGCGCGCGTCCGCTCTCGACCCAGCCCGCGTTCGGGTTGAAGTAACCGTCGGGGTAGAGGGAGGCCGTCCAGGCGGGAAATCGCCTCGCGAGCGACCTCGAGTCCAGCCTCTCCACACGGTGACCACGGGCGGCGAGCGTCGTCATGGAGTCGTGCTCGAACTCTCCCGCGGCGAACGGCTTCTTCGAGAGGAGAAGGAGACCATCATGATGATAGAAGGGCGCATTCCACCGTTCGTTCCACTCGTGCCAGATCGGCATGGCACGCTCCATCAGCTCGGTCATGAGACCGTCGGCGCCGTAGTCCATCCGAACGATCTTGCTGATGTCGGTCGATGCGGCCTCCGGCCGAGGCACCGGTCCGGGGTCGACCACCTCGACCTGCCAGCCGCGCGACGCGAGGGCCGTCGCCGCCGAAATGCCGAAAACGCCGCCTCCTACTACCACGACGCGTTTCATCTTCTTCCTTTATAAGACATGTCGACCTTTCCGGATTTGCCCGGACACTGTACCTTCTCCGGGATTTTCAGACGGAGATGCCCTTGAGAAAGCCCCTCGGCCGCTCAGCGGCCACCCTGATCGCTCTGCTCGGACTCCTCGCCGGGTCCTCCCGCGCGGTATTCGCGTTGCAAATCCCGCAACAGCCCAGCCGTTTCGACGCACTGGTCGTTGACGACCCGACCGCGGGGCTCGACGTGGCGACAACCTCACCTTCGTCGCTTCCCGCGGCGTCGACCGCCCGGATCGGGTGGGAGAAGTTTCGGGCCGCCAGCGGCGGCGCATGGTCGGTCTACCTCGACCGGCGATCCGGCGCACCCCTCCTCGTCGAGGGACAGGGAATCGCCTGGCCCATCGCCCCGGACGCGACGACCGTCTCGATCGCAGCCTCGCTGCGCGCGTTCATCGCCGGCCACCGCGACCTGCTCCTCGCGGACGACGCCGAGCTCGTCCTCGACGAGGACGCCTCCGGCCCGCTCACCGACGATGCGTGGCAGATCGTCTTCGACCGCGCCGTCGCCGGCGTACCGGTGCGCGGCGAGCGGTTCGTCTTCACGATCGGCCACGGGAGCCTGGTCGCGTTCGGCGCCACGCGCTGGAGCCGCATCGACGCGAGCCCGTTCCCCGATCTCGACCCCAAGGACGCGCAAGGCCAGGTCGCCGCGTACCTGCGGCTCGCCCCTTCCGACGCGGCCGACTTCTTCGCCGCTCCCGCGTTGGAGCTCATTCCCCTTCGGGTGGGGAACGCGCCGGCGGCGGCGATGGCCGGCCCGTACGTGGGGACGATGGGCCAGGGCTACACCTCGGCTCTCGTCTGGCGCGTCGTTCTGCGCGTCCCGGGCGAGCGAGGCACGTGGGTCGCCCTCGTCGACGCTCACACCGGCGAGATCCGGTCGCTGGTCGACGACAACCGGTACGCCAAGGTCAAGGGGGGAATCTACCCGGTCGGAAACGACCAGGTATGCCCCGAAGGGTGCGAGCAGCCTGCCTTCCCGATGCCTTACGCGAACATCACGATCGGCGCCTCGAATTCGACGTCGTCGGCCACCGGGGTTTTCACCTGCACGCCCAGCGGCTCGGTCGCGACGACGACCCTGAACGGACAGTACTTCAAGGTGAACGACCAGTGCGGCGGCGTCTCGCAATCGGTCACCTGCAACAGCGATCTCGACATGGCGACCTCCGCCGGCACCGACTGCGTGGTCCCTCCCGGCTCGAGCCCGGGCGACACGCACGCCGCGCGGAGCAGCTTCTACCATCTCAACCGGATCGCCGAGCACGCGCGCACCTGGCTTCCGACCCGGACCTGGCTGACGAGCCAGGTCCCCGACACGGTCAACATCACCGCCACCTGCAACGCCTACTGGGACGGGTTCGGCGTCAATTTCTTCAAATCGGGCGGAGGCTGCAGCAACACCGGAGAGATTTCCGGCGTCTTCCTCCACGAGTGGGGCCATGGGCTCGACCAGAACGACGGCGGCGATTTCGACGACCCGTCGGAGGCCTACGCGGACATCACCTCGATCATGTGGACGCACCACTCCTGCGTCGGGACAGGGTTCTTCATTTCGGGAACATGCAGTGGCTACGGCAATCACTGCCTGACCTGCACGGGGGTCCGCGACCAGGATTGGGACAAGCGCGCGAATCACGTTCCCTCGACTCCGACCGGATTCTTGGCCCCGCACTGTCCGGGCGGAGGAGGCCCTTGCGGGAAGGAAGAGCACTGCGAGGCCTACGTCAGCGGCGAGGCGCTCTGGGATCTCGCGACACGCGATCTCCCCGCTTCCGGTCTGGACCCGATCAACGCCTGGGCCCTGGCCGACAAGCTCTGGTACAAGTCGCGTCTGGGTTCCGGCGGAAACGCCTACAACTGCGCTCTTCCCAGCTCGGACGGCTGCGGCGCCACCTCGTGGTTCTCGAAGATGCGCGCGGTCGACGACGACGACGGCAACCTGGCGAACGGCACGCCGCACGCCGCCGCCCTCTTCGCCGCGTTCAACCGGCACGGCATCGCGTGCGGAGCGGCGTCCGACGCGTCCAACCAGAATTTCTCTGCCTGTCCCACGCTCGCCGCTCCGACCATGACGGCGACGGCGGGGGCGGCGTCGAACTCGATCACCTGGACGGCGGTCCCGGGCGCCCTCTCCTACCGGGTGATGCGCAACGACCTCGGCTGCGACGCGGGCTTCTCGAGAATCTCGCTGACCGGCGGGACGAGCTTCACCGACAACGGCCTCGTCAACGGGTTCTCCGAGTACTACACGGTGCAGCCGCTGACCTCGAACGCGTCGTGCGACGGCCCCGTGTCGAATTGCCAGGGGGCGACGCCCCAGTCGGCGGCAGGCACGCTGAGCCTGAACAGCAGCACGTACAATTGCGCCTCGGTGATCACGATCACCGTCACGGACTCGAACGTCGGCGCCGCGTCGACGACGGCGAATCTGACCTCGACGACCGAGACCGCCGCCGAGGCGGTCACGCTCACGCGGATCGCCCCGGGATCCGCGACCTACACCGGCACGATCGCCTTGACTTCCGCGGCGCCGTCGCACAACGGAGTCCTGTCCGTCAACAACGGGGACACGATCACGGCGACCTACCTCGATGCCAACGATGGAGCCGGGCACGCCAACCAGCTCCGGACCGCGCTGGCGACCGCCGACTGCGCCCCGCCGTCGATCTCGAAGGTCCAGGCGAGAAACGTCACCGGAACCACCGCGACGATCAGCTGGACCACGAACGAGGGCTCGTCGAGCCTCGTGCACTACGGAACGACCGCACCCCCCGCCGGCTCCGCCGCGAGCGGGGCGCCGGTGACCGACCACGCCGTCGCGCTATCTGGGCTCTCGCCGTGCGCGAGCTACGTTTTCTCCGTGGAGTCCTCCGACAACGCCGGGAACTCCGCCCTCGACAACGCGTCGGGGAGCTACTACACGTTCACCACGGGGCAATCGAGCTCGCCGACTTCCTACAGCGCCGATACGCCGATGGCGATCCCCGACCTCGGATCGACATCCTCGACGATCAGCGTGCCGTTCTCCGTCACCGTTCAAGACCTCGACGTCACGGTGAACATCTTCCACCCATTCGACGGCACGCTGACGATCACCTTGGTCCCGCCGACCGGCGCGCCGATCGTCCTCTCGAATCAGCGCGGCGCCGCCGGGGCGAATTTCACCAACACGACGTTCGACGACGAGGCGCCGACGGCGATCGCCGTGGGCTCGGCCCCGTTCACGGGGTCGTATCGCCCCGATTCCCCGCTCGCCGCCGTCGAGGGGCTGAACTCCGCCGGCGCGTGGAGGCTCATCGTCGCCGACGGCGCGAACAACAACGTAGGATCGCTCCAGTCCTGGCAGCTCAACTTCACGACGTCGACGCCGGTCTGCGGCCCGCACGCCAGCCTGCGCGCCCAGGCTCTGGTGGCGGACACCTGCCCCGGCGGGCTCTCCGGCAATGCCAACGGCTCATGGGACGCGGGCGAACAGGTGCAGTTCAAGGTCAGCGTCGCGAACGACGGCACGGACACGCTGACGGGCGTCAGTGCGACCGTGACGCCGATGACGCCCGGCGTCGCGATGGTCGACGGGACCGCGACCTTCCCCGACATCTATCAGGGCTCGACCTTGGATTCCCTCGCACCCCATTTCACGGCGAAGCTCCCTCTGGGCCTGACTTGTGGCGCTCCAATCGCGTTCCAAGTCGAGATCGACAGCGCGCAGGGATCGTGGACCGGCTCGTTCGTGCAGCCGGCCGGCCGCGCGACCAATGGCACCGGGAGGGTCCTCGACGAGTCGTTCGACAACGGCATCCCCGCGACGTGGACGGTCGTCGACGGTGGATCGGGCGGCGGCAGTGCCGCCACCTGGACGGCGGCCAACCCCGGCGTCCGACCGATCGCCTCGCCGCTTTCCGTCCCGGTCGCCACCGTGGACAGCGATGCTGCCGGAGCTGCGGCGACGCAGGACGAGGCGCTGATCACTCCGCCGATCGACCTCACGACCGCGGCGACGGCCACGCTCCAATTCGATCAGTACTTCCGGTGGTATTCCGGCGGCCTCAACGAGATCGCCGACGTCGACGTCCGGTCCGCCGCGACGAGTGGGGCCTGGGTCAACGTCCTGAGGCAGCAGGGAGCGTCGAGCGCCAACCCCGATCGTCGATCGATCGACATCTCGGCGCAGGCGGCGGGCGCCGCCGACGCGCAGGTGCGCTTCCGCGACTACAACGGCGGCAACGAGTGGTACTGGCAGATCGACAACGTCAAGGTCGATGCGGCCGCGCCTGGAAGCTGCGACATGCCCGTATGCACCGGCGCCGTGCCCGGCGGGGCGAAGCCGGTCGGAGACGGTGTGTTCGGCAGCCCGATGACCGTCTCTCGAGGCGACGCGGGGGCGACAACGCTCGGCCTGGCATGGGACGTCACGACCTGCGCGTCGAGCGACCACCACGTCCTCTACGGGAACCTCTCGTCGGTTGCGTCGGCGACCGTCACGGGTGCCGTCTGTCATCTCGGAGCGTCCGGCAGCGCGACCTGGAACGGCGTTCCGGCGAGCAATCTTTGGTTCGTGATCGTCGGGGACGACGGCGGGACGACGGAGTCGACCTGGGGCACCGACCCGACGAGCGGCCAACGCGGGGGAGCGACGGTCTCCGGGCAGTGCGGCATGACGGCAAGGGACAATTCCGCGACTTGTCCCTAGCAGCGAATCGCCGGGAGTGTGATTTTCGGCTTTCCCCCCGGTTCGGATGACGGTAGATTCCGGCACGATTTCCAGGGGGAATCTTCATGAAGATCTCTGCCCGAAGCTGGCGGACGACGTGTGCTGTCTTTCTTTCAATTCTTGCGCTTTCGGCAACCGCAGTCGTCGCGTTCCAGGTGCGGCCAAAAGCGAGTCGCTTCGACGCGCTCGTCGTCGAGGATCCGACGAGCTCGCTCGACGTGGCCACGACACCTCTGGCCTCCGTACCGGGAAACGAGCCGCGCCGCGTCGCGTGGGAGGGTTTCCGCGCCGCTCATGGGCCGGCATGGACCATTTACCTCGACCGCCGGTCGGGGGCGCCGCTTCTCGCAGAGGGTAAGGGCATTCCCTGGGCCATGGGGCCCAATCCGACCGCCGAATCGCTCGCGGCCTCCCTCCGCTCGTTCATGGCGGGGAACAAGACTCTGTTCCAGGCGGACAACTCGGAATTGATCTTCGACCGCGAGGGGTCGGGCCGGATCTCGCCCGACGTCTGGCAGATCGCTTTCACTCGTGCGATTTCCGGGGTTCCGGTCATCGGCGAGCGCTACCTGTTCACGATCGGCCACGGCAATTTGATCTCGTTCGGCGCCCCCCGCTGGAGCCGGATCGAGGTCGACCCGAATCCGAATCTACCGGCCGCCGAGGCCCTGGAGCGGCTCGGGGCCTACATGCGCCTGACCACGGCCGATACGTCCAAGGTGATCGACAAGGGCACGCTCCAGATCATCCCCCTTCGCTCGAGCGGTACCTATGACGGGCCGTATTCCGGCCCGATCGGCGCCGGCTATCGGGCGGCATTGGTTTGGCAGGTGGCGGTGGCCGTCGAGGGGGAGATCGGAACGTGGACGGCGCAGGTCGACGCCCACACCGGCGCGATTCTGTCGTTCGTCGACTCCAACGACTACGCGCAGGTCAAGGGGGGCGTTTTTCCAGTCTCCGACGACGGTCAGTGCACCGATGGGTGCGAGCAGCCGAACTGGCCCATGCCCTACGCGGATATCGACATCGGCGGTGCGCCGCAGACGGCGTCTTCGTTGGGCCTCTTCAACTGCACGCCGACCGGTTCGACGGCCTTGACGATGCTGGCCGGGCCGTATGTCAAGGTCGCCGACACCTGCGGTGCGGTTTCTCAGACGGCGACGTGCGATGCCGACGTGGACCTCGCGGCCAGCGCGGGAACGGACTGCACGGTCCCCGCGGGAGCGAGCGTGGGAGACACGCACTCGGCGAGGACGAGCTTCTACCACCTCAACCGCATCGCCGAGCACGCGAGGTTCTGGCTCCCCAGCCGCCCCTGGCTCTTCGCGCAGCTCCTCGACAACGTCAACCTGAATCAGACCTGCAACGCCTACTGGAACGGGTCGAGCGTCAACTTCTTCAAGTCGGGCGGTGGGTGCCGCAACACCGGTGAGATCGCCGGCATCTTCCTCCATGAGTGGGGGCACGGGCTCGACGCCAACGACGGGGGCGGCATGGACAATCCGTCCGAGGCCTACGCCGACATCACCTCGCTGATGTCCACGCACGTCTCGTGCATCGGGCGCGGCTTCAGCGCGGCGGATGCGAACTGCGACGGGTACGGTGATACCTGCACGAATTGCTCCGGCATCCGCGACCAGGACTACGCCAAGCATGTCAGCAACGCCCCGGCGACACCCTCGGGCTTCCTGACTTCGAACTGCCCGAGCGGCAGCGGCCCCTGCGCCAAGGAGGTCCACTGCGAGTCCTACGTGAGCGCCGAGACGATGTGGGATCTCGCCACACGCGACCTCCCCGCGGCCGGCCTCGACCTCGCGTCCGCGTGGCAGCTGGCCGACAAGCTCTGGTACAAGTCGCGGCTGAACTCGGGGGGCAACGCTTACAACTGCGCTCTCCCGAACTCCGACGGGTGCGCGGCGACGTCCTGGTTCTCGAAGATCCGGACGGCCGACGACGACGACGGCAACCTCGCCAACGGCACCCCGCACGCCGCCGCCATCTTCGCGGCGTTCAATCGGCACAAGATCGCCTGCGGCACCGCGGGCGACGCGTCGAACCAGAGCTCCACCGTCTGCCCCGCGATCGGCGCGACGACGCTGACGGCTGCTGCCCAATCGGGGGCCGCCTCGCTGAGCTGGTCGACCGTGCCGAACGCCACGTCGTACAACGTCCTGCGGAACGATCAGTCCTGCGCGGCGGGCTCGACGATCATCGCCACCGTCCCAGGGTTGAGCTACACGGATTCGGGGCTGGCCAACGGCTTCACCGAGTACTACACGGTTCAGGCGGCGGGGGCGAACCTCGCCTGCGACGGGCTGCTCTCGAACTGCCAGAGCGTCACCCCGCAGCCGCTCGCCGGCGTCGTCAAGCTCGACGCGGCGTCCTACAGCTGCGCGGCGCTCCTCCACGTCTCCGTCACCGACAGCAACGTCGGGGGCGCGACGACGACGGTCAAGCTGACCTCGGCCACCGATCCGGCCGGCGAGACCATCACGCTGAATCAAGCGTCCCCCGGTTCGGCCAACTACGCCGGGACGATCTCGACGACGGCCGCCCCGGCCGCCGCCGACGGCCTGCTCTCCGTCGTCGACGGTGACACGATCACGGCGACCTACATCGACGCCGACGACGGCCAGGGTGGAACGAACCTGACGCGGACGATCACCGCGGGGGTCGATTGCGTCTCCCCGATCATCTCCGGCGTGACGAGCAGCAACGTCTCGGGGAACACGGCGCGGGTGAGCTGGGTCACCGACGAGGCCGCGACGAGCGTCGTTCACTACGGCCTGACGCCCCCGCCGGGCGCGACCACAGCGCTCTCCGCGAAGATCGTCAACCACGCGGTCGATCTCTCCGGGCTCAGCGAGTGCTCGACCTACTTCTTCTCGGTTGAATCGGCGGACGCCGTCGGCAACGCGTCGCAAGACGATGCGGGCGGCTTCTTCTACTCGTTCGACACGGTGAAGAACGTTCAGCCGAGCTATCCCAACTCGGACGGACCGGTCGCGATCCCCGACAACAATCCGACGGGAGCGACGAGCACGATCACGGTGACCGACAACGCGCCGATCGTCGACCTCAACGTGACGATCAACTCGCTGACCCACACCTACGACGGCGACCTGGTGCTCCATGTGATCGGGCCGGACGGCACCGACGTCATCCTCTCCAACCGCCGCGGCGGCAGCGGCGACAACTTCGTCGGCACCGTGTTCGACGATGCGGCGTCGACGTCGGTCTCGAGCGGAACGGCGCCCTTCACCGGCTCGTTCCGGCCGGACAATCCCCTCTCCGCCTTCAACGGCAAGATCGCCGCGGGCCTTTGGAAGCTGTTCGTCGTCGACCAGGCGGCCATCGACGTCGGCAACATCAACAGCTGGGCGCTGAATTTCACCTATCCGACGGCCTTCTGCGGATCGCACGCCAGATACGAGTCGCACGCGCTGGTGTCCGATGCGTGCTCGGCCGGCGGCGGCAACGCGAACTCTTACTGGGACGCCGGCGAGCAGGTCCAGTTCAAGGTCACGGTCAAGAACGACGGCTCCACGCCCCTGACCGGCGTGACCGCGACGGTCAGCCCCACGACGCCGGGCGTCACCATGATCAACGGCACGGCGAGCTATCCCGACATCCCGGCCGGGGCCTTGGTGGAATCGAACGCTCCGCACTTCACGGCCTATCTGTCGCAGAGCCTGGCGTGCGGCGGCACCATCGGGTTCCAGATCCAGGTCCACAGCGCCCAGGGAACCTGGACGAGCTCCTCGACCGGCCAGGCGGTCGGCCAAACGATCCCGGGCGGCGGCGCTGTCCTGAACGAGACGTTCTCGGGCGGGATCCCCGCGACCTGGACGATCGTCGACGGAGGCAGCGGCGGGGGCGCCGCCGCCACGTGGACGACCTCGAACCCGGGCGGCAGGACGTTTGCCTCGCCGCTCGCCGCACCGGTCGCGATCGTCGACAGCGACAACGCCGGGACGGCGGCGACGCAGGACGAACAGCTGATCACCCCACCGCTCGACCTGTCGACGACGACGTCCGTCACGCTGAGCTTCGACCAGTACTTCAGGTGGTACCAGTTCGGGCTCAACGAGATCGCCGACGTCGAGGTGCGATCGTCGGTGACCGCCGGAACATGGGTCAACCTCCTCCGGCAGCAGGGGGCATCGAGCCCGAATCCCGATCACAAGATCATCAACCTGACCGCGCAGGCCGCGGGCGCCACGGGCGTGCAGGTGAGGTTCCGCTACTACCAGGCCCAGTTCGAGTGGTGGTGGGAGATCGACAACGTCAGGATCGACGTCGTCTCGCCGGGCGCTTGCAACATGCCGGTCTGCGCGACCGGCGCACCGGTCGTCGCGAAACCGGTCGCCGAGGGAACCAGCTACGGTTACCCCATGATGGCCACCCGCGCCGACGATACGGGCTCGATGATCGACCTGAAGTGGGACGTCTCGACGTGCTCGTCGTCCGACCACCATCTGCTTTTCGGCGACCTCGCCAACGTCTCGTCGGTCACGACGCTCTCCGGAGCGCTTTGCGACATCGGCACAACGGGCTCGATGTCGTGGGCCGGGGTTCCGGCCGGCGATCTCTGGTTCGTGATCGTCGGCGACGACAAGGCCAACACGGAAGGCAGCTGGGGCACGATTCACAGCGCGGGCGTTGCGTCGGAGCGTGCCGGTACGACGATCTCGGGCGTTTGCGGAATCACCGTTCGCAACAACGCGGGAACCTGTCCGTAAGCTTTCGACGGGAGGCGGCGGCGCGCATCATGCGCTCCGCCGCCTCCTGCTTTTTGCGCCTCGGCCCCGGCGTGCGGAGGGTCCCCCCGATGGCCCACCGGCTCGCGGCTCTCCTCTTTACCTTGTTACTGGCGTCATCCGCGATGGCCGCCGAG
>JACXTT010009236.1_pt1 | contig 13495 bp, 13 predicted proteins | sample 9270951 | NCBI WGS metagenome assembly JACXTT01 (sample SAMN15532306, study PRJNA645909) | rock metagenome | isolation source: weathered quartz diorite | place: Puerto Rico | collected 2017-06-21
AGTCGAGCGACGACCGCCCGGCCGCCCAGCGCGCCGAGCGCGAGGCCGGCGTCGAACAGCCAGGCCGCCGTCGGCGCGGACTGCTCGAGGAGGAGCAGCGCGATGATGGCTTGCGCGCTCTGCCGGTTGCCACTCGGGACGACGGTGGCAGCGGCAACGATCCGGGCCCGGACCATCGCCCAGTCGGCCGTGCGGAACCCGATCTGATCGAGCAGGCGAGCCGCGGTCCCGCGGCCTGAAGGAGTCTCGGCGAGCACGGCCACCACCACGGACCCCGCGGCCGCCTCCTCCAGAACGCGAGCCGTGACGTCCGTGGCGGAGCGCTCAGCCCTGTTCCACCCTCTGCCAAGGGCCAGCTCCGACTGACCAAGCTCGGGTCCCTCGAGGATCCTGAGCGCGCTCTCGGCCGGATCCCACTGTTGGTCGCCCAGCTCCACCGGCACGCCGCGCCGCCAGGGCTGGATCACCGTGCGCTGCAGCTTTTCCGCGCTCAGGTTGAAGGCACGAGCTCGCCGGAGCGAGTGCTTGACCTCGACGTGGTACGCCACGCCGCAATGCTATGGCGCGCACGCGCGAATCGAGGAGTGAACTCAGCCGCCGCCGGTCAGGAAGCTGGTGTCGGCGCCGTCCGGAAGGAGCGCGTCGTTGGTGAACAGCGGACACGTCTCGTACTGATTGCGATAGTCGAGGCCGTGGCCGAAGACGTCGCCCGCGCCCCGCAGCAGGGAACAGATGACGCGCTCGCCCATCGTGTGCGAGACGTTGAAGAAGTAGTTGTCATTGTCCAGGGGCGAGACCTGGTCGCCCCGCTGGTTGAAGAAGCTCCGCCGGATCGGCTCGGGATACGCCTGGAAGGGCGCGATCAGGTAGCCCAGTTGGTCGCCGGCGAGCCCCGCCGTCATGTAGCCCTGCGCGGGTACGAGCGACGAGATCGTGAGCGGGATCTGGGGATACATCTCGCCAGGCCCTGCCGACAGCAGCACGTCGCCGATCCTGGCGCTTGCGGTCACCGTGCCGAGGACGTCCCCGGTCAGCCACGGCGGCGTCTCGGCCCGATCCAGGGGGACGCCGATCGTGCCGCCGGCGTACGAAAGGCCGAGGAGCAGCGCGTTGGAGGAAGGGTCCTCGATCAGGTATGACCGAACCGCGACCGCCGAACCGGTCACCGGGCTGGCGTTGGCTGCTGCCTCCGCCGCGCGATCGACGACGCGCGCCGCATAGTCGTGGATCTTGCAGAGGTTCTGGTCGTCGGCGCTCGTGGCTGTGGGATCGGAGCACGATCGGTCCGCCGGCTGGGTCCGCCCGAGCGTCCCCACGACAGTCACGGCCTGGCCGCCGAAGCGCTGCTCGAGCAGCGGGTTGGCGGCCTGGACCCAGTCGCCCGAGACCTTCGTGTTGGAGGAGCCCAGCACGGTTGCGTGGGCGGAGAAGTTCAATAGCGTGACGAGCACGTGGCCGCCGCTGCGAGCCTGGAGCACCCGCACGTCGGAATCCATCACCTTGTTGGCCGCGTCGTAATCGAACTGGTTCGAGAGCAGGTCGCTGCCGGGCGCGGTTCCGTAGTACAGGGTTGCGGGGCGCATCGATGTGTACGCCGCGACGATCGCATCGACGGTCTGGCCGGCGGCGTAGCGCAGGTACTCGTCCGGCACACCGCCCCACACTCCCATGGGATCGGGGCCTGAATGGGTGTGGGCGCTCTGAATGACCACGTTCTCGGCGGGCAGCCCTCCGCCCGTGCGCCGCTCGACCTCCCTGCGCATGTCGAGAAGCCCGTAGGGCCCGTTCTTGAGGGCCACGAACCAGCCCTGGCTCTCGATGTCGGCGATCACGAAGGGCACGCCCTGTCTGTCGGAGACCGCGAACGCCCGGACGCTCACTCCGTCCCCGAGGATGCCGGTTGCGGGACGGCCCTGAAAGACCGGGCTGCCTCCGCCGATCCCATAGCCACCCAGATACACGGGCTTTCCGGCGTAGGTGCCGTCGGGGTTGGGGTTGATCGAGCGCGAAGCCGCTCCCACGAGATACCGCGCACCCGGAAACGCCGCCTCGGAGGTCCCGGGGAGGCCCAGCCCCAGCACGATGGCGGCGAGCGCAGCGCCCCCTATGAGCCGCTTCAATCGCGTTCGCTGCGCCCGTCGCTCGTCTAACACGGTCCTCCCCGAGTCGGCGAAAAAGGGGCGTGTACGCAGGTATTTCGCCTCCGTACACGCCCGAACACACGGCCCTCCCCTTTCCGGCAACCTACACACGAACGTGCTGTTTCCCCACGGGCAAATCCCGAATCTGGGCTGCGTCTTATGTGATGCGTCACAAGGATGCTGCTTGGCGCGATAATCGGCGGAGTTCAAAGGTGGCTGACACCCTCACCGACAACGAGCGGCGGGCGCTGTCCGCACTGGTCGCCCGGGTGGACCCGGGCGAGGTCGCGCGGCAGATGGTGGCCGCGTTCCGCGTCGAGATCTCGGGCTACGAAAGGCTGCCCGAGTCAGTGCTCGCGGGGCAGATCCTCGACGTCTCGCGAAGCAATATCGAGCTCTTCTTCCGCTCGATCACGGAGACCCGCGGGCTGCCGACCGAGGAAGAGCTGGTCCCGTTTCGCGAATCGGCCCGCTCGCGGGCCGAGGAGGGCCTGCCGCTGGAGGACCTGCTCCACGCCTACCGCCTGGGCGGACGGCTCGGCTGGCAGGCGCTGCTCGAGGCGGCTCGCCCGGACGAGTACCCGGCTCTCCTGGCGGCAGCCGAGCTGCTGATGCGCTACATCGACGGCGTCTCGGCGGCCGTCGCCCAGACATACCTGGACGAGCACTCGCACATCGTGTCCGAGGAGGAGCGACGGCAACGGGCCCTGGTCGAGGCGCTCGCACATCCCGAGCGCGAAGTTCCGGCGCTGCGCGATCTGGCCGAGCGCGTGCGGTTTCCCCTGGTAGAGCGCTACCGCCCGTTCGCCAAGACGCTCCCCGGCGCCCCTACGCACGCTCACTCACAACTCGCGTCGGCCCTCCGGGCGAGGGGGGTGCTCGCCCTGACCGAGGGCGATCGCGTGACGGGCCTTGCCACCGAGGACACCGACCCGGCTGTCTTCGAGCATCCGCGCGGCCTGTACGCGCTTGGAGCGCCGACCCCGCGGACGGAGCTGGCCGTCGCCCTAGACGATCTACGGTTGATTCTCACCGTGGCCCGGCGCGACGGAACAGGGGGCGAGATCGAGGTGGACGCGTTCCTCGTCGAGCTGCTCCTGGCTCGCGCTCCCGATCTTGCGGAGCGACTTTCCGAGCGGGTGCTCGGGCCTCTCGAGGCGTACGCAGAACGGCGCAGCTCCGACCTGCTGGGGACGCTGGAGGCTTTTCTGGCCTGCGAGCTCGACCGCCGGGAGACGGCGCAGCGGCTCCACGTCCACCCGAACACCCTCGACTACCGCCTCCGGCGAGTCGGGGAGCTCACCGGCCTGGAGCCGGGACGGCCGCGCGACCTCGTCCTGCTCGAGCTGGCGCTCGCCCGCCGGAAGCTTCCGCTCCGGCCGATCGCCGGCCATTAGGTCCGGGCCGACCAGACTGTCACGCGCAGGCGTGCTGTCTCGTCACAAGGGATGGAACCTAGAGAGGAGGTCACCACGAAGGTGTTCGTAGCCGGGGCAACCGGGACCGTCGGAAGGCAGCTGGTGCCGAGACTCGTCGCCAACGGGCACCCGCCGTGCTTCGCCACCTCGCGGATCGATGAGCGGATCGCCGAGCCCGAGAACCGGGGCCGCCTTTCGCCATCTTGTGCAGAATGCCCCGCTAGCTGTTTCAGCGGGCCTCGACGCGGGCACGCATGAAAACCGGGAGGACGCACTCTCCCAACTCTGGAGAGTGGCGTCGGCTGATCGATGAGAGTCGCTCGAAACGGGAAAACGGGGGTCGCTTTGTGCGGGTTGATCGCCGCGCTCGTGGCGCTGCCAACCGCCCCCGCGGGCGCCAAGGGCTGGAGCTCGAGGCACAGGCTAGACGTGAACAAGCACCGCGCGGAGGTCTCCTATCGAGCGCTTCAGCGCACCTTCTACATCCGGAGAACCGGGCTCTACAGGGGCCAGCCCTACGCGAACGCGTGGCAGTACGGCCAAGCGCTCGCCGCGACGGTTTCGGTCGGCACGCCCCCCGGGATGCGGGCGCGGTACCGAAGGGACCTCCGCGCGCGCCTACAGGGGCTCGAGAAGTATGCGGACCGCCGCAGCCCGCCGCCCTCGGGATATCTGTCGAAGGTGGGCCCGCCCCACGGCCCGGGCGGCGCCCGGTACAGCGACGACAACCTGTGGTTCGGGATCGAGCTCTTACGCGCGCACCACGTTCACCGCGAGCCCACGCTGAGCAAGGCTCAGAGCGTGTTCGACATGGTCAATTCGACATGGGACCCGAGGCCCAACCTCCCCTGCCCGGGTGGAATTCCTTGGGCACCGGGCATCAGCCGCGATCGGAACACCGTCAGCAATGCCCCGGGCGCCGAGCTGGGGGCGCAGATCTACCTTCTGACCGGGCAGCGCGCGTATCTCCAGGAAGCCAAGCGCATGTACGACTGGGTCCGCGGGTGCATGCTGGATCCGAGCGGCCTGTACTGGGACCACATCAACGGCCGCGGAAAGATCGGCCGCACCATCTGGACCTACAACCAGGGGACGATGATCGGGGCCGGGGTGATGCTCTACCGCGCCACCCGTGACCGGACTTACCTCGACCAGGCCAAGGTCACCGCGAAGGCGGCGCTCCGCGCATTCGGGCAATCTGAGCTCGACCGGCAGCCGAGCTTCTTCAACGCGATCTACATCCGCAACCTTCTGCTGCTGGGGTCGGAGACGGGGGATCGGGGCTACAAGCTCTTTGCCCAGCAGTTCGCCGCTCACGAATGGCACTCCCGGCGCGATCGCCGGTCCGGGCTGTTCAACGGCTATCGGGGCGGGGAGCAGTTGCTGGACCAAGCCGCGATGGTGCAGGTCTTCTCGATGCTGGCCGCGCACCCGCGGACGTACTTCTGATCAGCGCCCAGGGACGTCCTGCTCGGTGAGGCCGAGCGCCGCCAAGGCCTCCCGCCTCGTCCCGTACACGCGAAACCGGATTGCCTTGCCGTCCCGGATCGTCCAGATGTGCACCACGCGGTTCTCCACCTTGATCCCGCTTGCCCTCCCGCGCCCGATCGTGGAGATGGGCACGACGAGGTTGTCTTCGAGGTCGATGAACTCCTCCGGCTCGATCTCGATGTCCTCGAAGACCTCGGTGAGCCCCATCAGGTTCTCGAGGAAGCCCGCGTGCCCGTGCAACGTCTCGGGAAGGTCGGGCCGTCCGGTATGGACCTCGACCAACACGTCCGGGTCGAGAAGCTCCAGCACGCGCTCGATCTCGCCCGCGGCGAGCGCCTCGTAGCCGTGGCGCGCGAGGTCGACGTTCTGCTCGGACACCCTCCGAAGTCTGGCAGGCAGGCCTCGCTCCAGGGGTGGGCGGGAGACCACGCGCACCCCTGGAGAAGGCGACGGGCGCTGAGCGGTCCTCCTTGCTCTCAGCGCCCCCCTGCCCTCCGAATCCACAGATGCGGCGTGGGCCCGGCCAAGAGAGGGCCCTCCACGCCGACTGATCCTTCGTCCGTAAAGACGCGGCGTCGCGCGGAAACTTGCGCCGCCACTCGAAAAACTTGGAAAAAATTTCCTCGACGCTTGTAGGGTCGACTCGATGCCGGAACCGGACCACAGCGAGGCAGTCGAGCATCTTCGGCAGGCGGACGACGTGATGGCCGGGATCATCGAGCGGGTCGGGCCCTGCATGCTCGGCTCCACCACCGACAGGGGCGGCCCGGCTCGCGACCACTACGGCGCCCTGCTCCGCGCCATAGTCGGCCAGCAGCTGTCCGTCTCGGCCGCGCGCAGCATCTACGCCCGTTTGACAGAGCGTTATGGCGGCCGCACGCCGACGTCCGCGGAGATCCTCGCCGACGACCCCGACGAGCTGCGTGCGGCGGCTGGGCTCTCCCGCGCCAAGGTCGAGTTCCTCCGCGACCTCGCCGGCCGGCTCGAGTCAGGTGATCTGGTACTCGACGAGATCGAGCGCGTGCCGGACGACGAGGTCGCAAGCAGACTCCTCGAGGTGAAGGGAGTTGGCCGGTGGACCGCAGACATGTATCTCCTCTTCCACCTCGGCCGCCCCGACGTCCTGCCCGTCGGCGACCTCGGCATCCGGCGTGCGGCGATGAAGGAATACCGGCTCCGCAAGCTGCCTCAGCCCGAACGGCTGCTGAAGCTCGCTCGCCCCTGGCGGCCGTGGCGCTCGGTCGCCAGCTGGTATCTGTGGGCGTCGCTGCGCGTGGTGCCGGTGACTTAGGTCTCCCGCCGGCCCAATTTCTCAACGCCGAGCCGGGCTCAGACCGCCTGCAAATCCCGCATGGGGAGGGAGGCGCGTCGGCGCGTCGAAATCCATCCGCCATGAAGACATCGACCGGCACCCCAACCCGCGCCTCCGGCGGAACAGCCGCGACCGCGGTCGAAAACGACTCGCAGCCGATTCCCAAGGGACTTACGTTGTCGGGCTACATCCGTGAGCGGTTCGAGGAGTTCTCGCGCTCGCAGAAGGACGTCGCCCGATACATCGTCGACCACCTCGAGGAGGCCGCGTTCCAGACGGCTGAGGAATTGGCACGCCGTGCGGACACCTCCAGTTCGACCGTGGTGCGTTTCTCCCAGGCGCTCGGGTTCGAGGGCTTCCCGGAGCTTCAAGAGGCGGCACGAGACGAGTACAAACGCCGCACGCACGCGCCTCCAGGGAGCGCCGACCAATCCGATTCTGCGCTGCTGACTCTCGGCAGCAGCGAATTCGAGACCGCACTCGCAACCGACCTCGTCAACCTCGACGAGAGCGCGCGCCGGGTGGTGCTGGATGACGTCAAGGAGGTATCCGGCCTGATTGCACGCTCGGAGCGAGTCGTGCTCGTCGGAGTCGATCAGATGGCGTTCTTCGCCAGCTACCTTCGCCACCTGCTTGCGCTGCTCGAAGTTCGCGCCGAGGTCGTCGCGTCTGCGAGCCAGGAGGCGCTGGCGCGCCTCGCGCGGATCGACGAAGGCGCGCTTGTGATCGGATTCTCGTGCGGCCGTCCCCACGCGCTCGTGCTGCGCGCAGTCAAGCTCGCGCGAAAGCGGGATTCCTCGACCGTGGCGATCAGCGACGCGAGCATCTCGGAACTCACGAAGCTGTCGGATCACTGTCTCTACTACTCCTCCAACAGCCCGTCCTTCACGCGGTCCCACACGGCGCTCCTGTCGCTGATCCAGGCCCTCGCGTACGCGGTCTACTCGGACGACGAGGCCAGGTACGAGGAGCGGATCCGAGCGTTCAAGCTGAAATAGAGGGCAAGATTCCGGCTTTCCTTGACGGAAAGCCGGGGCGCTGGCGGCCGCCCGATCAGCGGGGACCAGCAATGGGCTCTATATAAACTCAGACGAATGCGTGAGGAAGCGACCTTCCGCGTAAAGACGGGGCTCGCCGAGATGCTCAAAGGCGGGGTGATCATGGACGTCACCGACGCGGAGCAGGCGCGGATCGCCGAGGACGCGGGCGCGTGCGCGGTGATGGCTCTCGAGCGAGTGCCGGCGGACATCCGCGCCGAGGGCGGCGTGGCGCGCATGGCGAGCACCACCAAGATCCGCGAGATCCAGGAGGCAGTGAGCATCCCGGTGATGGCAAAGGCGCGGATCGGCCATTTCGTCGAGGCGCAGGTGCTTGAGGCGCTCGAGGTGGACTACATCGACGAGTCCGAGGTCCTGACGCCGGCCGATGAGGCCCACCACATCGACAAGTGGAAGTTCAAGGTTCCATTCGTCTGCGGAGCCACCGATCTGGGCGAGGCGCTGCGCCGGATCAGCGAAGGCGCAGCGATGATCCGGACCAAGGGCGAGGCGGGCACGGGGAACGTCGTCGAGGCCGTCCGCCACATGCGTGCGATCCGGGAGGGCATCCGCCGGCTCCAGTCACTCGACGACGACGTGCTGCCGACCACCGCGCGGGATTTGCGCGCGCCGCTCGAGCTCGTCAAGGACGTGGCCACGACCGGCTGTCTACCCGTCGTCAACTTCTCGGCTGGCGGGATCGCGACCCCTGCCGACGCCGCGCTCGTGATGCAGCTCGGTGCGGAGGGCGTTTTCGTCGGCTCGGGCATCTTCAAGTCGGCCGATCCACCGGTGCGGGCGCGCGCCATCGTGCATGCCGCCACGCACTTCGAAGATGCCAATGCGATAGCCGAGGCATCCGGCGCGCTGGGCGAGGCGATGCCCGGCATCGACGTTCGCTCCCTCGACGATCAAAGCTTGCTGCAGCATCGTGGCTGGTAGATCCGGCGGCCGGGCGGAGGCCACACCTCCGCCCAGTCACAATGCCGGCGAACGGGCCCTGCGCATCGGCGTGCTCGCGATCCAGGGTGACTTCGGGGCGCACCGCCACGCCCTCGCTCGGCTGGGGGCCGAGGCCGTCGAGATCCGCCGTCCGCAGGAGCTGGACGGGCTCGATGGACTCGTGATCCCAGGCGGCGAGAGCACGACGATCCGGATGGGGCTGGAGACGTACGCGCTCGAGCAGCCGCTCCGGGACTTCGTGTCCGGAGGGCGGCCGGTGTTCGGTACTTGTGCTGGCCTGATCGTGCTCGGCCGGGCCCACCTCGGCCTGATTGACATCGAGACGAAGCGCAATGCATACGGCCGGCAGGTGCGCAGCTTCGAATCCGATGTCGTGGTCGAGGGGCTCGGCGACGAGTCGCTGCGGGCAGTCTTCATCCGTGGGCCGTGGATCGAGGCTGTCGGCGGCGACGTCGAGGTGCTGGCGGAGCTCGACGGGCGGCCGGTGGTTGCACGGCAGGGAAACGTGCTCGTCGCCGCCTTTCATCCTGAGCTCACCGACGACCTTCGCCTGCACGCTTCGTTCCTCGCCCTGGCGGGCGCCGAGCAGAACAACGGCCGCCTGCCGGCAAGCCGGCGGTCGGGTCCCGGAAAGGACGAGGTTCCCGCGTGAGGGACCAGCGCGCCGAGGCGCTCGCTCGGATCCTCGTCGAGTACTCCTGCGACGTGAAGGAGGGAGAGATCTGCCTCGTTCAGGGCGAGACCGCCGGCGAGCCGCTGCTCATAAGCCTGTACGAGCGGGTCCTGCGGCGCGGCGCCTATCCGGTCGTCGACGTCACGATCGACGGCCAGGCGCCGATCTTCTTCCGGCATGCGACCGACGCTCAGCTCGACTGGGTTCCGCCGCCGGCCAAGTGGGGCGCGGAGGAAGCCGACGCGCGCCTTCGGGTGATGGCCGACACGAACACGCGGGCCCTGTCGGGCGTCGACCCGGCACGCCAGACGCGCCGCCAGTCTGCCGTCAAGCCCCTGATGGAGACCATGATGCGGCGGAGCGCGGCGGGTGAGCTTCGCTGGGCGCTGACGCTGTTTCCCACGCAGGCGTACGCGTCCGAGGCGGACATGTCGCTGGCCGAGTACGAGGACTTCTTCTACCGGGCCTGCCTTTGCGACCGCCCCGATCCCGTCGAAGCCTGGAGACAGCAGTCGGACGAGACGCGCCGGCTCGCGGACTGGATGGCCGGCCGGGAGGAGGTGCGACTCGAAGGGCCGGGCACGGATCTCGCGCTGAACGTATCCGGCCGGACGTTCGTGGCCGCGGACGGCCGGCACAACATGCCCGACGGTGAGTTCTTCACCGGTCCGGTCGAGGACTCGGTCAACGGCGAGGTGACCTTCAGCTATCCGGCCGTCTACGGCGGACGGGAGGTGGCGGGGGTGAAGCTGCGCTTCGAGGACGGCAAGGTCGTTGACGCCTCCGCCGAGCGGAACGAGGAGTTTCTGTTGGAGACGCTCGACACCGACGAGGGAGCGCGCCGCCTCGGCGAGCTCGGAATCGGCACCAACTACGGGATCGACCGCTTCACGAAGGAGATCCTGCTCGACGAGAAGATCGGCGGCACGATTCATCTCGCGGTCGGCATGTCGTATCCGGAGACCGGCGGTAGGAACAGCTCCGCGGTCCACTGGGACATGGTGTGCGACCTGCGGCGAGGCGGGCGGATCACTGTCGACGGCATCGAGCTTCAGGCGAACGGCAAGTTCTCCGTCTAGCCCGGTCCGGCCCAGCGCGTCTGGAAAGCGGTCTCGGAAATTCGTCCAAGGCGTCGTTGACCGCCGCCTGATTCTCGCCTGTGATGCGGCTTCGCCGGAGTTTTGTCTCTTTTGCGACTTGGGTCGCCTTACATGGCGTCAGGTTTTTTGCTTAGACTGCCGACCTCGTAAGCGAGCAAACGCCTAATCCCCACTCCTCGGGTGGGGAGCGGGGGAACCAGTTTTTGGGGCTAATCCGCTTCGGCGGAGGCGCAGGCTCCTTTAGCGCCAGCCCGTCAGCTAACCCCGCAGGCCGACGAAGGAGTTGTTGGTTTGCGCGCTCTCGCGCTTGGACGTAGGACATACGCCCTCGCATCCGCGCTCTTGGTCGCAGCGGCGCTGCTGTGCGCGACCAGCACAGCCGCCATCGCCCGAAGCAGCGGCGGGTCCAGCGGCGGGTCGGGCGTCGTGACCGAGCCACCACCGCCCCCACCGCCACCGCCGCCCACGGAAGGCGAGGGCGACGGCGGCACGAATCTGCCGGGGCCGACGCCAACCCCGACCCCAACCCCGACCACCCCGCTGCCGACCGCACAGCTCTCGGCGGACGGGCGCACCGCGATCCCGCCGGCGAGTGCGCCGATCGAGGTGCAGAACGCGATTCTCGCGGCCAACCAGATCACTCGTAAGCCATACCGCTACGGCGGCGGGCACCGCAGGTGGAAGGACCGCGGCTACGACTGCTCAGGCTCGGTCAGCTACGCGCTCCACGGCGGCGGACTCCTGACCAGCCCGCTCCCCTCGACCAGCTTCATGCGGTGGGGGCTTCCGGGACGCGGGACGTGGATCACCATCTACACGAACCCCGGCCACGCTTACATGATCATCGCCGGACTTCGCTTCGACACCTCCGGCCCAGGCGAGCGGGGGCCGCGCTGGCGCAAGGCGGTGCGGTCCAGCCGCAGCTACGTAGCCCGGCACCCGGTCGACTTCTAGCCGTCTCCGGGCGCTAACGACGAATCGTCGTTCGCAACTCCCCGAGCGTGGGGGAGTGCACTCGAATCTGGTCACCGTCCGCGAGCCAGACGGGAGGCTGGCGCACGCTGCCGACGCCGGACGGCGTGCCCGTGGAGACGATGTCGCCGGGCGCGAGCGTCATCAGCTTCGACAGATGGGACGTGAGGGCCGGGATCGAGAAGATGAGGTCGTTCGTCGAAGCCGACTGCATCGTGGTGCCGTTGAGCTCGAGCGCGATCTCGATCGCGCCGTCCAGGATCGCCTCGTCGGGGGTGACCAGCGCAGGACCGCAAGGCGCGGAGCCGTCGAAGACCTTTCCCGGCATCCACTGGGGCGTCGCGAATTGCAGATCGCGGGCCGAGAGGTCGTTCAGAAGCGTGTAGCCGGCGACGTGCTCGACCGCGTCGCCTGCGGAGACGTTCCGGCAGCGACTGCCGATCACGAACGCAACCTCGGCTTCGTAGTCGACCTTCTCCGACGCGTCGGGCAGCGTGACCTCCGTGTCCGGCGGAGCCAGCGCGTTGCGAAACTTCGCAAAGAAAGTCGGAGCGGCAGGCGGCTCGATCCCGGCCTCGGCTGCGTGCGACCGGTAGTTGAGGCCGATGCAGACGATCTTCTCCGGATCGGGAATCGGCACGTCGAGGAAGACCTCACCGACCGGAATACCCTCGCGTCCCGACATTCCCGCGAGCTTGCCAAGCAGGTCGCGCTCGAGCAGCGAGCGGACGCTGGGATCCGCGGGCTCCTGCCGAAGCGCGTCCCAAGCGTCGATCACGTGACCGTCGCCGAGCACGCCCGCGCGGGGGCCGCGGTCCGATCGATAGGTCACCAGTCGCACCGCGCCGGAAACATATCCCGCGAATGAGTCTGCGTGCCTGCGGCCGTGTTTTCCCGACCGACGGTCCGGTTAGCGTCCGTCCATGGCAACACGGGTCGGCGAGGACGGACTGAGGGGCCTCGATCGAGTCGCGAGACGGATGAGGGATCTGGAGGAGCGGCTCAAGCAATCGCTCGAGCGCATCTGGGTCCTCGAGACCGAGCTCCGCGCGCTTAGATCGAGAGTCGAGCAGATCGAGCAGGTCGAACAGGTCGAGCCGCTCGAGCCGCACCGACAGGCCGCCTAGCTTCGAGACAACTACATCGAGATCTGCCGGGCGTCTTTGCGGAGCGGGGCAGAGGTGTCGTCGCGACCACCCGGACGCCAGCCCGTTGTGCGGATTGATGAGACTGCGTAGACTCGCCTGGCGCAGGCAGAGGAGGGTCTCATCAAGGACGGAGGGACGCATGAAAGGACTTCGTAAGCACCGGCCGTCACCGGGTACCGCTTTCGGCTTCGCCGCCCTCCTGATCGCACTCGGAGGGGTCGCTTTCGCCGCGATCCCCGACTCCAACGGCACGATTCACGGCTGCTTCAAGAAGAACGGCAACCTGCGCGTCGTCGACTCGTCGTCGGAGTGCCGGGCAAACGAGACCGCGATTCAATGGAGCCAGCAGGCTCCGACCGACGTAATCGCGTTGGGCGATCTGAGACTGGCGGTCGGCGAGAGCAGGGATCTCGTTGCAAAGGGTCCCCTGACGCTCACGGCACGATGCCGAAACTTCGCTCCGAACCCGAGCACCCCCAACCTCAGATTCGACGAGGCGGACGTGCTGGTTTCAACGACGGTGGACCACGCCGCTTTCGGCAGCGAAAGCGCCGGCACGAACTTCGGCAGCACCGTCCGGGGCAAGCCCAGCGGGAATGGGGACCTGCGCACCACCACACCTGACGACCAGCGGCTCCTGGCAAGCGTGCCCACGCGAACCGACATCTCGAACAAGGCGAGCTACATGAGCGTCCACTTCGCGGCCTCGGCGCCGGACGGGACTCACCTCACCGGGGAGCTGGACGCTGCGGTCGACGCCCTGGGCAGCACGGGGTGCGTCTTTGGCGGGCATGGCGTGGCCACGCCCTGAGCGCGGGTCGAACCCGCGTACGCGCTCACGGGCGCCTAGTGCGCCAGGTTCACCATCACGTGCTTGACCTCGGTGTAGTCCTCGAGCGCATACACCGACAGGTCCTTGCCGTAGCCGGATTGCCTGAAGCCTCCGTGGGGCATCTCGGAGACCAGCGGGAGGTGGTCGTTCACCCAGACCGTTCCGAAGCGCAGTCGCCGCGCGGCGTCCATCGCACGGCCGACGTCGCGCGTCCACACGCTCGCGGCGAGGCCGTACTCGACGCCGTTCGCCCACTCGATCGCCTCCTCGTCGTTCGAGAAGCGCTGCACCGTGACCAGTGGACCGAAGATCTCGCGCTGGATCATCTCATCGCTCTGCTGCAGCCCGGCGACGACGGTCGGCTCCAGGAAGTAGCCGGTTCCCCCCGGTTCCCTGCCGCCCGTCACG
>JACXTT010009237.1_pt1 | contig 13494 bp, 11 predicted proteins | sample 9270951 | NCBI WGS metagenome assembly JACXTT01 (sample SAMN15532306, study PRJNA645909) | rock metagenome | isolation source: weathered quartz diorite | place: Puerto Rico | collected 2017-06-21
CAGTTTGAGAAACCGATCCTTTCTTACTGGCTGTTTATCGCCGCAATAAAAACCATGGGACTTAATCCTTTCGCTGCAAGATTTTTTCCTGGATTATTTGGATTGTTGGGGGTTCTCACCATCTATCTTTTAGCATGGGCTATGTTTAAAAAGAAAGAGGTCGCTTTTTATGGCGCGTTCATTTTATTGACGAACGCTTTCTATATTGCCTTAAGCCGCGCCGTATTAACGGACATGATTTTTTCTGTTCTTGTTCTGATGGCCATCGCTTTTTTTTATTGGGGCCTTCATGAACAGAAATATTTTCCGCTTGGAATGATTTTAGGTTTTGTTTTTACAGGATTGGCCGTCTTAGCCAAAGGCGCGTTGGGAATAGTTTTTCCGTGGGGAACAGTTTTAGTTTATCTTCTCATCACAAAAAAAACAGAAGATGTTTCTTTGGCCGCTATTGTGTGGGGATTGATTATTTTTTGTTTGATCACATTGCCCTGGCATGTGTATATGTTTAAGCACCACGGAATGGCTTTTGTTTCCGAATACTGGAACAATGATCATATCCGTCGCATTTTAGAGGCGGAGCATGAACGTTCTGATCGATGGTATTTTTATCCAGCGCTCATGTTTGCCGGCGTGATGCCCTGGAGTTTATTTTGGAGCGTCACATTGGCTGGGATAAAACAAGAATGGCAAAAAGCCAAGCGTTTAAGCGATCCGATGGTATTCATATTAAGTTGGATCTTCACGGTCTTTGTCACCTTGCAGGTGGCCCATTCAAAATTAGCCAGCTATGTTGTTCCTCTTTTACCGGCGATTGGTCTTCTGTTGGGCTATTATCTGAATTTAGGACTAACCAGTCCAAAATCTTTTTTATCAAAATTAACCAGGATTTCTGGCGTGATCACAGGTATTTTTTTCTGCGTCGTTTCTTTAGTAGGCGGCTTTATGGTTCAACGGCATGCGCACTATATTGAAAACTTTACGCCCGTTTATGTTTTAATTATTTTTTTATTTACGGCAGGCTTATTGATTTTTGTTTTTAGCTGGCGCTGGGAGTTTGGGAAAATGATGATGGCCTTGCCATTGGTCCCTATGACCATCTTGGCTGTCATGTTTCTGGGACGGGCGATGGCTGAACCGTGGGTTTCTTGTAAGCAAATAAGCGATGAGCTTAACCGTATCGATCAGTCCCACTCGACGGTTCTTGCGAGCAAATTTTACCTCAGAGGCGTTTATTATTATACGGACCGGCCTATGGCAGTCATCGATATTAATGGAGAAGGGTTTTTTAGTAGTCACCCGATCCCTTTTTTGAATACAGATGCGATGGTATTAAATTTTTTAGAGTCGCAGCCAACCACCTTTGCCGTCGTCAAAAAAGGGAATGTGACCGATCTTGAAAGGATTTTAAAAGGAAAGCCATTTACGCTCACCCATGTTAAATCTATCGCCGATAAATATCTTTTGAAAATCGAAAAAACATAAAGGATTTGTTTATGTCAAGACAGATGGGAACATTTTATAAGCAGGACAGACTAAAAATTATTTTTGAATATTCACCGATTGCCATATGGGAGGAAGATTTTTCCGTTCTTGCCAAGTTAAAGAAAAAATTAAAAAAATTAAAAGTCACCGATGTCCGCAAATATTTGAGCGAACACGAGGATGTTGTTAAAGATACCTTTAGAGGTTTAAAGGTCTTGGACGTCAATAAGGCAGCCATTGAGTTGTACGGTGCCAATTCCAAGAAGGAGTTGATGGCCAATTTAGGCAAGACGTTTCATCGCGAAGCCGTTCCGGTCCTTATTGATGAATTCGTTGCGCTATTAAAAGGGGATGAAACATTTCATGCCATATTTAAAAGTAAAAGAATGAGCGGTCGGGCCTATGATGTGTCCATGCGCGTTTCTGTTCCTATGATGTGCAGAGATTCATTTAAGCGTGTGATTGTCACCCTTCAAGACATCTCCGTGCAGAAAAAGTATGAGCGCCATCTAAAGCGTTTGGCGCAAACCGATGGCTTAACCAGAGTGTTAAATCATCACGCGATTTGTTACCGGCTTGAAGAAGAATGGCGTCGGGCCAAACGATATAATCTGGATTTATCTTGCATCATGATTGATCTTGATAAGTTCAAACATATTAATGATCAATTCGGGCATCAAAGAGGGGATGCGGTTTTAAAGAAAACGGCAGATCTGCTTCGAAAGAATTTGAGGGAAGTCGATGTGGTTGGCCGTTATGGTGGTGATGAGTTTTTAATTATTCTGCCCGAAACCCCGCCGGAAAATGCGAAGGTGGCTGCGGAACGTCTAAGGGCGCTTTTTTCTAAGCTTGTTATTGAGGAACATAAAGAATTTAGCACGCTTAGTATCGGCATCGGCGGCCGTCCGCCGGAAATCGCCAATTCGGCGCGTGATTTAATCAGTAAAATCGACCACGCCATGTATCACGCCAAAAGAAGCGGCGGCAATCGCATGGAATATGTCAAAGACCATCATTAGTCCGTTGGTAAGGCCGTTTGGAAATTCATGCCAGACGGCTTTTTTATTTCATGAAAAAAATCCAGCCGACCTTTAAACTGTCTATCAAATTCTTTAATCAGCCGACGGTTGCCGAAGTTATTAAGGTTGTCCTGTATCGTCTGGGATTACAGGATCAAGATATCGTCGAATATGAGCACTATCCATATTTTTCTTTTGTCGTTTATTTTAATCGTTTAAAGACGGCCAGAAAGTTTTATGGGCTGTTACGTAAACAAAAGTTAAAGAAAGTCAAGATAACCCTTAAAAAGTTTCAACCTCAACAGTGGTTAACGAAGGGAGCAGAGCAATTTAAGTCGTTTAAATTAACCAAACGTCTTTATGTCGTCGCGGAAAAACAGCAGCAAAGATTTAAAACAAAAGACAAAATTGTTTTGACGACGGGACTAGCGTTTGGAAGCGGGTTACATGAGACAACGCGGTTTATGGCGCATCTTATTGAAGACTATGCTAAACCTTCCGACACTTTTTTAGATGTTGGCACAGGGACGGGAATATTGATTCTGGTTGCATTAAAGAATGGCGTTAAAAAGATAAGGGCCATTGATATGACGCAAGATTGCGTTAAGGTGGCTAGAAGTAATTTGGCCATGAATGGGTTTTCTTCTATAGGCGTCAGAGCGGTTGATTTAAAGAAATTTAAACCTCAAAAACCATTTTCCTTCGTCGCAGCCAATCTGATTACGGAGGTTTTAATTGAACATCGTTTTAAATTGATTTCTTTGGTATCCTCCGGCGGCTATTTGGCGCTTTCGGGCATTTCCTTAGAAAATTACGGCTTCTTAAAAAATCATTTCAAAAAATTACCGTTAAAATGTATAAAGGTAATCAAAGGCAAAGAGTGGGTAGCCATTCTTTTTAAAAGAATATGATTTCAGAAGATAAGCTAAAAGAGAAGATGGTCAAATTAAATATTAGAGAAGAGGACTTGGAAGAATCTTTTGTCTCATCGTCTGGGCCGGGCGGACAGAATGTCAATAAAGTGGCGACGTGTGTTATGCTTAAACATATTCCTACGGGAATTCAGGTCAAGTGCCAAACACAGCGCAGCCAGCATCAGAACCGTCTTTTGGCACGAGACATGCTTTTACGTAAGTTTGAGCGAGAAAGGCAAGAGGTATTAGATAAAGAAAAAAGCGAAAGAGAAAAAGAGCGGCGGGCCAAAAGAAAAAAGCCTCAAGCGCTTAAAGAAGAGATCCTGAAGGCCAAGAAAAAAAGATCAGAGCAAAAAAAAGAACGCAAGAAAATTTCTGTCCATCGTATGGATTTTGATTAAAGGAGGATAGTTTTGATAAAAAAAAGAGATCATCAAAAAAAGGGGATGGTGGATATTAGTCAAAAACAAATCACCGCACGCACGGCTATAGCGGGCGCAACCATTGCCATGAGCAAAGAGGCTTTTAAAGTATTGTTGGCCGGCGGGTCCCCGAAAGGCGACGTGTTTGAAACAGCGAAGGTCGCTGGGATTATGGCCGCTAAAGAGACGCCGCGGCTTATCCCGATGTGCCATCCGCTTGATTTAAGCAAAGTCCATGTCACATTTGATCCTGATAAGAAGAAAAGCGCGGTTCATGTCCGTGGCGAAGTTAATTGTCTTGGGCGTACCGGCGTTGAGATGGAGGCGTTGGCCTCTGTTACAGCGGCGGCGCTCACCATTTACGATATGATGAAATGGAAAGACAAGTCGATGGTCATTTCTGATGTAAAACTTCTATACAAATCCGGCGGCAAAAGCGGTGAATATATAAGGGAAGGTTAATGCAGGATCTATTGTCTTCTAAGAAAATTGCTTGGATTATTTTTTTTGTTTTTGTCGGTGCTGGAATCGTTTTAAGGTTTTACCATATCAAAGATAACGATTTTCTTTTCTACGATGAAGGCATGTGGTTAGGTTATCACCGTGATTTCGTTCAACTGGTTAGCCAGAACCCCCCGCACAATCTCCAAGACTTTCAGAAAATTGTTTTTTTGATGGTTGGCTTCTCGCTGGCCGCGGCTAAATCATTATGGGCGTTTCTTTCGATGTTGCGCGGGCTTCTCATCAATGAACAGGCGCTTTATTTTACACGTCTCATTTCTGCCATCTGCGGGACATTAACGCTTGTCATGACGTATTGTTTGGGCAAAGAAATTTACAAAGACCGTCTCATCGGATTTTGTTCCGTTATTGTCCTGGCGTTTTTACCAAGCCATGTTTTTTATTCTCGTCTTGGCTTGCAAGAAGCTTTCAGCGCATTCTTTTTTACGGCAGGGCTTTATTTATATGTCTGTTCTCCCAAATTTAACTGGAAAACAGCTGTCTCGTCTTTTTGTTTTGTCTTTTTGTTTCTTTCAAATTACCGCATGATCATCGTCCCCGTATTTCTGGCTGTCTTTGAGCTCTTATATTCGTTTTCCCAAAAACAAAAATTTAATTTTCGTAAATATGTTTGGCATGTGGTTCTGTTTTTTTCTCTGGTTTTCCTTATCGGGAATTTACATCACGGACAGAACACGGAAATTACCTTTGCCTGGATGTTCTATCAGGCCCATTTGGCGAGCGGTGGGATGAAACTTTATAATTTTCTGTCTTTTCCCTATTATTTGTTTCGTTTAGAAAGCTGGTTGTTTGGATTATGTTTTTTTGCACAAGTTTATTTTATTTGGAAGAAGGATTGGCTAAGATGTTTTTTATTTTTGTTTATTTTATTTGAGATGTTTATGTTTTCTTTAAGCGAAGAGAAGGGCGTTCGGTATTTGGCCTCTTCGTTGCCGTTACTTACCGTAAGTGTCAGCGCAGCCATAGTGTATTTTTACCAAAAATGCTCGTCAGAAAAAATAAAATGGGGTATTGTTGTCGCGTTGGGCCTCATGTCGCTGGTCCATTTTCAAAAATCCTTAACGTTGGTTACACATTTAACAGATTACCGTGTCTGTGCAAAAGTTTTTAGCCGTCTACAGCCGCCGATCAAAATCCTGTCTACGCAAAGCCAAGTTCAGCAGCTGTATTTTCCATCAAATCAGGACGTCCTTGAGCCGCCGCTTAAGTTATCGCAGCTTTTGGCCGCGTATACAAACGGCTATCGTTATTTGGTTGTCGATCCGCAGGCATTTATTTCATTTACCCAAGACGGTCATCGTTTTTCTTTCCCGCTGCGCGGTTATTTGGGATTTATTGTCGAGCATGTTAAGCCGATCAAAAACTATCCGCACATGTCAAAAGTCATTTTTGAGCGATTCGTTCTAGAACACAACGTCGACTTAAAACAGAGTTTGAATTTTTTAAGCCAAAACAGCGACGGCCATTTAAGCACGCTCTACATTTATGACCTAACCGATGCGCTTAAAGCTATTCACGAGCAATACGATACCTCCAGAGGCATGTGATATTTTATCCGCCTTCGCAGCCGCCGAAGGGGCAAAGCCCAAGGCGCTTGCTTGGCGGATAACCCTACGAAGCCAAACGCGAAAGCATTTTGGCGAAGTAGGGTATTTAATCATGAGCTTTGCCCGTAGGGCTCCATTTTCCTGGAATATTATCTTTTAGATTTTTTTAAACAGGGTATAATAACTTCATTCTTAACAATCAATTTTTTCTCATATGAATTACAAAGAGTTCACCAGTCAGATCTTAAATTTCTCATCTTCTTACAGCGCTAATATCTCGCCCCAATCGTATTTTGGATTCCCGATAGAGCCGATCCTTAAGGCTGAAGAAAATCTTTTGCGTGAGAATAAAAATATCGCTTACTTTTCCATGGAGTTTGGCATCGCTCCAAGCATTTATAATTCCCTTCAGTTAAACCGGCCGATCAGTGATCAAAATCAGTTCTTCGTCCATGAGGTTTTCTCTAATAATTGGCTTTGCGATTATTTATTTAAAGTCCGTATCGATAAGATGCTCGATATCCCAATTTATAGCGGCGGGTTAGGCGTTCTGGCCGGCGATGCGATGAAGTCCTGTGCTGATCAAAATTATCCCGTCGTTGGCATTGGGATTTTATGGAACAAAGGATACTTTAAACAAAAGTTTTGGTATAAACATGGCCAGATCCCGCAACAGCTCACTTGGGACCCGCACACATATCCCGGACTTATCCCGCTTAAAAATATTGTTAAGGTCGATACAAAAGAGGGGACGCTGTTTTTGCGGATTTGGAAATATTATATTTATAGTTATGACAAAAAATATGCCTGCCCGCTTCTTTTGCTTGATTCTAATGTAGAGGAAAACCCGCCGGTATTTCGCAAATTAACAGACCAGCTTTACCGCAGTGATAACGCGTGGTGGAAAATCTATCAGCGCGCGATTTTAGGCATCGGCGGGATGAAGGCACTGAAAGATTTGACTTACCATATCGACTGTTATCATCTTAATGAAGGGCATGCCGCGTTTGCTTTGGTGGAAAAGTTTGTGACACTTTCTAACAAGCAGGAGATGGAAAAATATAGACGCCAGTTTGTTTATACATGCCATACGCCGGTAGCGGCTGGCCACGACCGTTTTCGTACGGAAGACATCAATAAAGTATTACGTGATGAATATGTTGACGCTGCCAAAAAATTTGGGACGGAAAATGCAAACACCGATCAGGTCAATTTAACTTATATGTGTTTGTCGACGTGCTCAAAAGTAAACGCCGTTGCCCAGAAACACGGCGAGATCATGCGGTTACAGTTCCCTCAGTTTGCCAAAAATATCCAGGCAATCACCAACGGCGTTCATGTCCACACCTGGCTTTCTGAAAGTTTTCAGAAACTTTTTGATAAATACAGTCCGAGGTTGGGCGATTGGAGAAAGTATCCGGAGAATCTTGTTAAAGTAAAAGAACTAAGTGGAAACGTTGAGTTTCGTAAAGATATTTTTGAGGCGCACATGGTCAATAAAGGGAATTTGCTTAAATTGATCAAGCGCTGGGGATTAAAAGAAAATGTTTTGACCGTCAGTTGGGCCAGACGTATCGCCGGTTATAAGCGCCCGGCCTTGATCTTTCATAATGTCGAGCGCATTGTTGATATCGCGAAAAAAGTCGGGCCGTTGCAAATTATTCTGGCCGGCAAGGCGCATCCTAACGATGATATCGGCGCGGCGCATATCGATGATATCCTCGATCACATCGATCAGCTTAATAACTATAGAGATTTGGTGAAAGTTTTGATTTTAGAAAATTATGATACGTATTTCGGTAAGATGCTCACCAATTCCGTCGACATTTGGTTAAATAACCCATTGCCTCCGTTTGAAGCATCGGGGACAAGCGGGATGAAAGCCATCCTCAATGGTGTTTTACAGATGACAACTCTTGATGGTTGGGTGGTTGAGGCGGATAAAGATAATATTGGATGGATTTTTGGTTATCAGCACCATGGCGCTGACATCGGCAGTGAAAAAGAATTGCGTCTTGATGAAGACTCAAATGCGTTGTATAACACGTTAATGGAAGCGGCCCAAATGTATTATCAGATGAACCAGGGCAAAACGGTCAACTACCAAAGCCCGTGGATTGATAAAATGATTAATTGTGTTGCGCGCGGCGCGTTCTTTAACACGCAGCGGATGATGCAGCAATATAACCAATTAATTTGGCAGAAAGATTATGCGTCAATATCTTGAACTGGTTAAATATATTTTAGAGAACGGCGAGAAAAAGGAAGACCGCACCGGCACCGGAACGTTATCCGTTTTTGGATACCAAACTAAATATGATTTGCGCGACGGTTTCCCCATTTGTACGACCAAGAAAATTTTATTTGATGCCGTCGTGCGCGAGCTGTTATGGTTTTTGCAGGGCTCAACGAATATTAACGACGGATTAAAGCAATACACGCCGATCTGGAATGCGTGGGCCGATGAGAAGGGAGAGCTAGGCCCAATTTACGGATACCAGTGGCGTAAGTGGGAGCGGTTTACGTGGGATCCCCAAACACAAAACTATAAGAAAGAGCATGTTGACCAGATTAAAACAGTCATCAACATGATCGAGAAAAATCCGGATTCCCGACGGCTGATTGTAAGCGCCTGGAATGTTTCTGATCTTGACCGCATGGCCTTGCCGCCATGCCATGCGTTTTTCCAGTTTTATGTGGTCAACGGCCGGCTAGATTGTCAACTTTACCAACGTTCGGCTGACGTAGCCTTGGGCGTTCCGTTTAACATTTCCAGTTATGCGCTTCTGTTGTCCATGATTGCCAACGAATGTCAGCTAACGCCGGGGATTTTTGTGCACACCCTTGGGGATGCGCATATTTATTTAAATCATGTCGATGGATTGCATGAACAGCTTAAGCGCGCGCCCAAACCGTTGCCCCGACTTGAAATCGCCAAGAAACCTTTGTTTGACATGACCTTTGATGACATCAAGCTCATCAATTATCAGCACGATTCGTTTATCAAATTCCCGATCGCCGTTTAATCATTTATAGAATTTATCTGATGATTCCCTTCAGCATGATTGTCGCAATCGACCAAAAACGTGGCATTGGTCTAAACGGCCAATTGCCGTGGCACTTTTCTGGTGACTTAAAGCATTTTAAAGAAATAACGGTTGGTACGGCCGACCTACAAAAGAAAAATATCGTCGTCATGGGCCGTAAGACCTGGGAGTCTTTGCCGGAAAAATTTAGGCCATTACCTAATCGAATCAATGTTGTTTTAACCAGTGATCAAAATTATGTCCTTCCATCAGACGTTTATCGATGTCAAAGTTTTAAAGAGCTGGAGGGATTGCTTGAATCTAAGGTCTTAAAAAGTCAGTATGAAAAAGTTTTTATTATCGGTGGAGAGAAAGTTTTTAAGGAAGCACTTTGGCTTGATTCTTGCCGAAGCCTTTTTATAACACATATCCAAAAAACATTTACCTGCGATACGTTTTTTCCTGCCTTTGAGCAACAATTTAAAGTTGTTCATCAATCATCTCCCATGAAGGAAGGGGAGATTTCTTATCGTTTTACTGAATATAAGAGAAATATTTAGTGGATAGCTTGTCCTAGTTTGTCCCAGTTATCTTATGTTAAAGGAAGCGTTTTTTTGAGATTGTCCTATTCTGTCCTAATTGATTATTGAATAATAAGATAGAAATAAAAAGAATATAAGGGATGTCTTAGGAATACATTAAAGATTCTTTAGTCAAAAGCGGCTTTTAAAATTATACTTTAAGCAGGGCATGCTATCATAACTCACATTTATCCTATGAGTAATAACAAAATGATTCAAAAACATATTCTGCTGGTTGATGACGACCAGGCCGTCACGCAGATGCTGGCGATGCTTCTTCAAACACGTGGCTACGATGTTTCCATTGCCCGTTCGGGAGAAGAAGCCCTCCAAAGTAAAAAACTCCTCAACATTAATTTGATTCTTCTTGATTTGGTCTTGCCCGACCAGGAAGGTTATGATGTTTGTCGTAAGTTAAAAGAAAACAAAGAGACTAACCACATTCCTATTATCGTTTTAAGCGGTAAAGTCAATGCCCAAAATAAAGTTGAGATCCTGCACGTAGGGGCTGATGATTATTTAACTAAGCCTTTTGAATATGAAGAGCTCGTTGCCCGCATTGAAGCGGTCTTAAGACGGAGTTCAAATTTTTCTCAGCAATCTGGTGTGGCTAAGAATGAAGACAGCATGCTTCAAGAACTTCGCCGGATCATCAAAGAAGAACAAATCGTTCCTTATTACCAACCTATTTTCCATTTGAAAGAACATAAGCTATTAGGCTTGGAAGTTTTATGCCGACCCAAAACAGATTCGATCCTTTCTAACCCGGAAGTTTTATTTAAAACAGCCATTGAGTTTGGCGCCTATCAAGATTTGGAACTTCTTTCATGGAAAAAAGCGCTCGAGTACGCTTCCCGTTGCTCTTTAAAAGAACAGCTCTTTTTAAACTGCAATCCGTATCTTGTGGAAGGATCAAAATTCAACATGCTCCGGTCCCTTTTTGAAACAAGTGGGATTAAAATTGAAAATGTTTGTTTGGAGATCACCGAGCGGTCGGCCATCATTGATTACAAAACATTTTATGAGCGGTTAGCCCGGTTTAGAGAGCATGGATTCCGTTTTGCCGTCGATGACGTAGGCGGCGGATACGCAAGCCTTGAGTCGATTGTTGAAACACGGCCTGAGGTCGTAAAGATTGACCGTCATATTGTTAATCAAATCTCCCAAGATAATTTTAAACGAAGTATTGTTAAGTTTATCGTTTCCTTTTGTAAAGAAAATAATATTTTGTGCATCGCTGAAGGGATTGAGACCAAGGAAGATTTGGACATCATTATTGAACTTGGTGTCGATGCCGTTCAAGGATATTATCTGCAAAGACCCAGTCCTGCGATAGAGATGGACAAAATTCTCGCCACCATTAAATCCATCCATTAATTGCCCGCATAATACATAAACAATATTTGTCTTTACTTTGATCTATGCTATAATCTTTTTCGTTTTCATTCATAACAGGCTAGGAATCAATGAGTTAACTCGTCTTTAGCCTTAGATTAACCTAAAGAAAGAAATTTTGGATGTCCATGTCTGTGGAAAAGGTTAATAGCGTAAAAAAATTTTCTCTTGCCGGCAAAGCCGTTTACCCCGAAGTTAGCCTGCTGTCCGAACACGACGTTTATCTTTTCAAAGAAGGAAACCATTTCCAGCTCTACAATAAATTTGGTGCGCACCCTGTCACCATTGATGGGATAAAAGGGATTTATTTTGCCGTTTGGGCGCCGAATGCCAAAAGCGTTTCTGTGATTGGTAATTTTAACGGATGGAATAGGGATTCCCATCTCTTGGGCGTGCGATGGGACAGCTCCGGTATTTGGGAGGGGTTTATCCCCGGACTGAAACAAGGGGATTATTATAAATATTTTATCCGTTCCAATAATGGTTACCAGATGGAAAAAATCGACCCTTACGCTTTTTATTCGGAAACCCCACCGAAAACCGCTTCCATTGTCTGGGACTTGGACTATCCATGGCGTGACAGCGATTGGATGAAGGATCGTCGCAAGCACAATGCGCTTAGTGCGCCGATTTCCATTTATGAGGTCCATTTTGGTTCCTGGCGGCGGATGGCCCAGGAAAATAAATATCTTTCTTATATGGACATGAGTAAATATCTCGTTGACTATATCAAGGAGATGGGATACACACACGTCGAATTTATGCCGATGATGGAACATCCATTTTACGGCTCGTGGGGATATCAAACGCTCGGGTATTTTGCGCCGTCCAACCGTTATGGCACGCCGCAGGATTTTATGTATCTGATTGATGCGTTACATCAAAATAATATTGGCGTCATTTTGGATTGGGTCCCGTCGCATTTTCCATCGGATGATCATGGGCTCGCCAATTTTGACGGCTCCCATCTTTACGAGCACTGCGATCCTCAAAAAGGATGGCATCCGGATTGGAACACCTACGTCTTTAATAATGGTCGAAATGAAGTAAAGGGCTTCTTGATTTCAAGCGCCTTGTTTTGGTTGGATAAATATCATGTCGATGGACTGCGCGTCGATGCGGTGGCCTCAATGCTTTATTTGGATTATTCACGCAAAGAAGGTGAGTGGGCCCCTAATATTTACGGAGGGCGTGATAACCTTGAGTCCATTAGCTTTATTAAGAAAATGAATGAGACCATTTACAGTTATTTTCCTGACACGCAGATGATCGCCGAGGAATCAACAGCCTGGAGCAATGTTTCCCGTCCGACGTTTCAAGGCGGGCTTGGGTTTGGCATGAAATGGAACATGGGTTGGATGCACGATACGCTTGAATATTTTAAAAAGGACCCGGTCTATCGTAAATATCATCAGAATGAATTAACCTTTAGCATGTTGTACGCCTATACGGAAAATTTTGTGCTATCGTTATCCCACGACGAGGTTGTTCATGGCAAGGGCTCGCTTTTGGGCAAGATGCCTTGTGATGATTGGCAAAAGTTTGCTAACCTGCGTTTGATGTTTGGTTATATGTATGCACATCCCGGTAAAAAACTTTTGTTTATGGGCCAGGAATTTGGTCAATGGGGCGAATGGAACCATGAACAGAGCCTTGATTGGCACTTAACGCAATATGATCGCCATCAAGGGTTGCAGAAGCTCGTCAAGGATTTAAATCATTTATATAAAAAAGAAAAGGCCCTTTTTGAGCATGATTTTGACTCAAGCGGTTTTGAGTGGATTGATTGCAATGATTGGGAGAAAAGTATTCTTTGTTTTTTAAGAAAAACGCCCGGTGATGATATTTTAGCTGTCTGTAATTTTACGCCGACGCCTTATCATAATTACCGCGTGGGGGTGCCGGCGGACGGGTTTTGGGCAGAAATTTTAAATACGGACTCGGCGTATTATTGGGGCAGCGGCATGGGCAACTGTGGTGGCGCTTGGTCAGAAAATATTTTAAGTCATGGGCGGCCGCAGTCGATTAGTATCACCATTCCGCCGCTTTCAGCTGTTTATTTTAAATTAAAAAATAATTAACAACCGGTTTACCAGAAAGGAAAGATATGAAAGACAATGTGATCCAAGCCGCAGGCAAAACATGGAAAACCCTCGGTGAGCAGGGGCCAATCAGTATTGCCCAATTGATCAAAATTTTAAAGATGAAATCAGATATAGTTAATCAAGCTATCGGCTGGCTCGCCCGCGAAGATAAGATCAAATATATTCAAAAGGGCGGCCGGGAATTAGTTTGCCTTGTTGATACAGAACAGCAGATGTTTAAGATCCTTAAAGAGACACCGTTGACGGCAGCTAAATAATAAAAAAATGATTGGGTCACCAGACACCAGTCACCTGTGGTTACTCGTTTTTCTGACGACTACAGGTGACTGGTGACGAGTGCTCAGGTGACCAATGTTTTTTAAATCAATATGAACCGCTACTTTTGTATTCACGGTCATTTCTACCAACCTCCTCGAGAAAACCCTTGGCTTGAAGAAATTGAATTTCAAGATTCCGCTTATCCTTACCACGATTGGAACGA
>JACXTT010009238.1_pt1 | contig 13493 bp, 13 predicted proteins | sample 9270951 | NCBI WGS metagenome assembly JACXTT01 (sample SAMN15532306, study PRJNA645909) | rock metagenome | isolation source: weathered quartz diorite | place: Puerto Rico | collected 2017-06-21
CCATTTCACCGGCCATAACGCGTATTATGACTTAAACGACGGTAAGCTTCCGGCAGGAACTGGAGTCGGAGGCCCGACCGCTGTGCTGCAAACAGGTGGGTTCAGCGGGAGCGGAATGCTCCAGCTGTCGCCGAAAGCCAATGGTCTGCAAGGCGGCTTCTCTATTCCGGATCTGGCCGGCGGGGCCGTGGTTACGAACATGACGGCCAACTTCAAACTGTTCATCGGCAAGGGTAGCGGCAATGCAGCCGATGGTTTCAGTTTCAACTTCGCGCCGGATATCCTCGCCAATAATACCGGCGAGGAAGGCACAGGCAGCGGGATCATTGTCTCGTTCGACACGTACGACAACGGCGGCGGCGAGGCCCCGGCTATCAGCATCAAATACGGCGGTCTCGAGTTTGTGAAGACCAACGTCTCCAAAGCCACGCTGGTCAATGATCGGTTGGTGGATGTGACGATTCGCCTGAACGCGGGTGGGACGATTGACGTCATCCATGACGGCACAACCTACTTCAACAAGGTGGACTTGGTCGCGCAGGGCTACGCCCCCATGACGGCTCCCTTATTCCTGTTGGGTGCTCGGACCGGCGGTGAGAACGAGGAGCATGACATCGATAACCTGGGTATCCTGGAAAACGCTACCGCCTCAGTCCTCCCAACACAGCCCAAGTTCGACGCGCCCACCATCAGCGGTGGGAATCTCCACTTGTCCTGGACGGGCAGCGGGACGCTCCAACAGACAGACTCGCTAACGTCGCCCAATTGGCAAGCGGCCCCGAGCCAGGCGAACCCACAAAACGTCGCGGTGGGCACTACGGGCGCCCGATTCTATCGGATCGCCCCATAAGGTTGGATCAGTTTACGCGAAGAGACCGGGATTGTTTCCCGGTCTCTTTTTTTTAGGCATGCCTGGTCAGGGAGACACGTTGCCGAATCCCCCTACGCTCGCGGCTCTCACCTCCAGAGATCGCCTGCGCACGGAGTCAGACTGCCTCGTCGATTCCGGCTCCCTTTTCGCGTGCGTTCGATTTGCCTGAGCGCACCGCTGCCGCGAGCCGCGCAAGCACCTCTACGGTTGTGTCCCAACCCATGCACGCGTCCGTCACACTTTGACCGTAGCGTAATCCGCTTCGGCCGTGCACGATCTCCTGTCGTCCCTCGACCAAATGGCTTTCGAGCATGAGACCACAGATGGCATCCGAACCGCCACCGATCTGCCCGGCAACATCGGCTGCCACGGCAGGTTGGCGCCGGGAATCCTTTTCACTGTTTCCGTGGCTGCAATCGACCATCAGGCGCGGCGGCAAACCGGCCTGGATCAGCGCCTCCACGCCGATACCGACACTGCCCGCGTCGTAGTTCGGACGGTCCTGCGCACCGCGCAGAACAAGATGGCAATGCGGATTGCCGGTCGTGGTGATCACGACTGCTCGGCCTTCCAATGAAATCGACGGAAACCGCTGCGGTTGCGCGGCGACCAGGATCGCGTCCACGGCTGTCTGCAGGTTGCCGTTCATCGGGTTTTTGAAGCCCACCGGCGCCGACAGCGCCGACGCCATTTGTCGGTGCAGGGGGCTTTCGGATGTGCGCGCACCGATCGCTCCCCAAGTGAGCAGTTCGGCATAATACTGCGGCGTTACCAGGTCGAGAATTTCCGATGCCGCCGGCACACCGAGGCGCGCGCAATCGAGCAGAATTCGGCGCGCCTGCCGCAGGCCTTCGCGAATGTTGCCGTGCCCATCGAGGTCCGGATCATAAATCAATCCCTTCCAGCCCGAGCGAGTCCGGGGCTTCTCGAAGTAAACGCGCATGACGAGAAACAGCGCGTCCGCAACCTGCGGTGCGAAATCGTGCAGCCGCCGGGCATACTCCCGGGCCGATTCCGGGTCGTGAATTGAACAGGGGCCGACGACGATCAGTGCACGGACGTCCTTTCCCAGCAGGATGCTCTGAACGACGGACCGCGAGCGGGCAATGTGTGCGGCATCCGTTTCGCTCACAGGCAATTCCTGATGCAACTCGCCCGGGGGTGGCAACGGCTCCTCGATCGCAATGTGCAGGTCGGAAATCGGGTTAGACACGGTTTCAACGTTCACCATCAAGCCTAACAAGGCCAATCCGTTTAGGAAACCAAATGCGCTGAGTCCTTTCGAGAACTTCTTGATCCTCCCTTCTGGGGCCCGATTCCTGGACCCGCGAACGGATTCATCTGCAAGAAAATTCAGTGAGTTGCTTCGAACGCCGCGCGAATCTCGTCCAGGGTTCGCTCGGCGCCGAGGAGGAGCATCAGTTTGATCCGCGCTTTGTGACTCGGCAGCAGGCCGCCAAGGATTGCGCCCCGGCGTTTGAGTTGTTTGCCGGCGCCTTCGAAGGCGTAGGTGTCAAGCACGCGACCACGTGGGCACCGTGATGTGATGACCACGGGAACGCCGGACTGAATCGCCTGATCGACTTCGCCCAGCGCTGTAATCGGAACGTTGCCGCGTCCCAGGCCTTCAATGATTAACCCTCGGCCGCCCCCTTCAATGAATAGCCGAATCAATCGCCCGTCACTTCCCGCGGAGAGCTTCACGATCTCGACGCGCTCGTCGAGCCGGCTTGCGGGGATGTGCTCGCGCGCGGCTGGCCGACGTGACACAATCACGCGATCCGGATCTACGATACCGAGTGGGCCGAAGTCGCGGCTTTGAAACGTCTCCAGCGATTCGGCATGGGTCTTGGTGGCTTCAGACGCGGCGAACAACTCATGGTTCATCACCACGAGCACGCCCAATCCCCTGACCGCGGGATCGACTGCAACGCGCACTGCAGAACGCAAATTCGCCGGACCATCCCAACCCAGCTCCGAACCGTTCCTCATGGCGCCGACGAGCACGACGGGCTTGTTCGAAGGCAATACGAGATCCAGCAGGTAGGCGGTCTCCTCCAGTGTGTCGGTTCCGTGCGTAATGACGACTCCGTCCACGCGCTCGTCCGCCAATCGCGAGGCCGCTACCCGCGACAATTCCAACATCCGTAATGGCGTGATGTGCGGACCGGGCAACCGCGCGAAATCCGTCGCCGCCACCTCCGCGATTCGTTCCAGGCCCGGCACCTGCGCGAGAATTTCGTCCCCGGACAACATCGGCACGGCGCCGCCGACGGTTGGATCGATTCGCATGGAGATCGTCCCCCCAGTGAAGACAATCGCCACGCGCGGTTTTATCGATTCGGTCACGTTGTTGACGACGGGACGACCATGGCTTGACGACAAGCGGCAAATCTCCTGGAGGGTGGACGCGAATTCTCGTCAGTCGATCCTGCCGGCTCCGATGCAGCTTTCCTGCGCGTGCCCTCCACTGACGTTCATTCAATTAGTGGCTGTTCGCCAATCAAGGGCACCTCCTGCGGTTTTGCGTGAAGCGCCGCAGTTGCACTCGTTGTTGCCGGAGGAGTTCCAACAGTCGCCCGCGGGCCCATTCCAATCTGCCGCGCGCTCACTTCAGAACGGCCGTCCGCTCCTGAATCCAGGCCAAATCCCGGTTCCCGGGCGAGACGATATCGTGCCCGATCTTCACGCCGAGCGCGGCGGTCCGAATCGTTCTTGGGTCGCGCCATCGGTGGGCCTCGGCGTGGCCGTCCGCAAACGAAAGCACACCGCCGCGGTTGTGGTGAGTGGCCGGGAAGTGAAAAAACTGATCGTTCGCAGCGCCGGGCATCAGCACGATGAAGGCCGGAGTGCACAAGTTTTGCGGCGTGACATCCATAAACGTGAACGTGTTCGCCGGCGTCGGGAGGTCCGTCGATTTCCAGCACACCCGGTACCTCGGGGAAATATGCTGGCTGACGCCGACACTGGGCGAGAGGTAAACATTCAGTGAGTAACTTCGAATCTGGGGCACAGGCCGTCCTTGGTTTAGCACGTAGGTGGTGGAATCGGATGGGCATTTGTAAACCTGCTTCGTCTTCAAATAACGCGCGAATGCCGCATATCGCGGGTCGAGGAGAAAGATTTCGTTGGTGAATGCCGAAAGAAATTCATGATAGTCGCCGAGCACCCAGAGTATCTCCCGCCCGGTCCCGGGCTGTTGGGCGCCATTGGGAACCAGCACCTCGTTGTTATCCGTGCTGTAAAGCACTCCGGTGATGGCCAACTGCCTTTGGTTGTTCAAGCACTTGATCCGCTGCGCCTCCTGCTTGGCCTTTGCCAGGGCCGGAAGCAACAACCCCGCCAGAATCGCGATGATGGCAATCACAACCAGGAGCTCGATCAAAGTAAAGCCCTTCGCGGTCTGTTTCCAACGGATGGAGCGCATGCTTGGAAGCCTTATACCCGATAGGAGTCCGGGCTGCACCATTTATGTTTCGGATTGTGACCGCCAACTGAATTCGCAATCCAGGGGGCGCCAAGTGATCTGAGGTATGAATACGATGACGTTCGCGGCAAGGGATTTTTTGGCCAGACGAGGCGCGAGCGACGAGCATATCCGAAGTGGATCTGTAAGGAGCGAGCAACGAAGTCTGGCCGAAAAAGACCTGCCGCCCTTGGGCACAACGAACGTCATCGTATTTATGCCTCAGACCCCTAAGTCGCACGCTTTGGCGCGCTCCTGCCCAAGCCCCGGTCAGGCGCACGCGGAAACAATCGACTCAGAAATCGAGCGTTGACACTGTTTTGGGTTTTTGGTGACATCGCACCCCGTTATTAGGGGAAAAAACTATGTATGCTGTATTGGAAACGGGTGGAAAACAGTATCGGGTTGCCGCGGGCGACACGCTTGAGATTGAACGTCTCGCGGTCGAAACGGGTCAATCCTGTACCTTCGACCGCGTTTTGCTCGTAAACAATGGCGGTCAGGTGCTGGTTGGCGCGCCTACCGTCGCGCAAGCGAGTGTCATTGCGGATGTGGTGGAGCACCGGCGCGGTCCAAAGAAGCTCACCTTCAAGATGAAACGGCGCAAAGGCTACCACAAGACCATCGGACACCGTCAGGAGTTGACGGTGGTGAAGATCAAAGAAATCAAGACTTGAATTTATGGCACACAAAAAGGGCGGCGGCAGCGTCCACAATGGGCGCGATAGCGTCAGCAAGAGACTCGGCGTAAAAAGGTTTGGGGGCGAATTTGTGACCGCAGGCAGCATCCTGGTGCGCCAGCGCGGGACCAAATTCATCGCCGGCAAGAACGTCGGCACCGGCCGCGACTGGACTTTGTTCGCACTGATCGACGGCAACGTGCAGTTCGACAAAGACAGCAAGCGGGTCAATGTCAAGCCCGTCACCGCCCCGACCAATAATTAGGCCGGTCCCCGAGATTAGACCTCGTAGCTGTTCTTCCTTCGTCGGCGCTCCTCAAATCCCTTCACCCAAGGCCACCGGCACGTCGTGCGTTACGGCCACTTCCGGCGCGAGCTTGTCGCCCTCGCGCGCCAGCACGCGATATTGGCGGATTTGAAAGGAGACATCCTTCCCGTCGTCCAGTCCTTGAAACGCGTATTCCTCCTTGGTCATGCGCGCCCGAATCAGGAGCCCGCTCGGCAACTCCAACTCGACGCGCAGCATGACGCCGAGGAAATACGTGTGCCTCAATATGGCGCGATGGCGGTAAGCCTTCACGTCTGAAGAAATCTGCACGGCGTAGGGGCGGAAACCGATTCGCAACCGTTGCCCGTCGGGCAGGCCGTGCGAGGGAAATTCCAGCTCGTTCAGCCGCGCGACACCGTTGCGCACGTCCAACTCCAGCACGTTCATCACGCCGATGAAACGGGCGACAAATTCGTTGGCCGGTTGTTCATAGACTTCGCGCGGCGTGCCGATCTGCTCGAGGTTGCCGCGGGAGAAAATAACGATGCGATTGGACACCTCCATCGCCTCTTCCTGGTCGTGCGTCACGAAGAGGGTGGTGACGTTCAATTCGTGGTGCAGCGTGACGAGCCATTCGCGCAGTTCCTGCCGGATCTTCGCGTCCACGGCGCCGAACGGTTCATCGAGCAGGAGCACGCCGGGCTTGGGCGCCAGCGCGCGGGCAATGGCCACGCGCTGGCGTTGGCCGCCGGAAAGCTGGTGCGGGTAACGCCGTTCCAGCTCTTGCAGGCCGAACAGCTCGAGCAATTCTTGGACGCGCGCCTTGATGTCCGCTCGTTTCCATTTTTTGACCTTGAGACCGAAGGCGATGTTCTTGAACACATTCATGTTTTTGAACAACGCGTAATTCTGAAAGACGAAGCCGATGTTGCGCTGTTGAACGGACAGGTCATTGACGCGCTGGCCGCGAACATAGATGTCACCCTCCGTCGGCATCTCCAGGCCGGCGATCATGCGGAGGACGGTCGTTTTGCCGCCGCCGCTGGGCCCGAGCAGCGCCAGAAGTTCGCCGTCATGTGCGGAGAAGCTGACGTTGTTCACAGCCACCACGCCGCCGAATCGTTTGCTGACGGTTTTCAGTTCGATGCTCATGCGGCTGGCTGGGTCCCGGACTCAGGATACTTCGTTCAGGGCCTGCTGCGCCAGTTCGTAAGCGCGCGCCTGTCTCCATTCCAGAAAGGTCTTGATCCCCAAGGTCAGCAATGCCAGCAAGGCGAGCAGGCTGGCCACGGCAAAAGCGGCCGCCCCGTTGTAATCATTATACAACTTCTCCACCCGCAGCGGCATCGTGTCCGTTTGTCCCGTGATATGTCCCGAGACGACTGAGACCGCACCGAACTCACCCATGGCGCGGGCGTTGCAGAGAATGATGCCGTAGATCAAACCCCACTTCACGGAAGGCAGCGTGACGTGCCAGAAGGTCTGCCAGGCATTGGCGCCGAGTGTCAATGCGGCCTGTTCCTGCTCCGAGCCGGTCGCCTGCATGACGGGAATCAGCTCGCGGGCCACGAAGGGAAACGTGACGAAGATCGTGGCCAGAACGATGCCGGGCACGGCGAAGATAATCTTGAGGTCATGCGCGTCGAGCCATTTGCCGAAATAACCTTGCAGTCCAAACAGCAGAACAAACATCAGGCCGGCGACGACCGGCGAAACGGAGAAGGGCAGGTCGATGAGCGTGGTGAGCAGGGATTTTCCGCGAAACTCAAATTTGGCGATCGCCCAGGCCGCGGCCACACCGAACAACACGTTGAGCGGGACGCTGATGGCCGACACGGTGAGCGTCAGGCGGATCGCCGACCACGAATCCGGCTCCGTCAGCGACTTCCAATAAGCCGGCAGGCCTTTGGATAGGGCCTGCGCAAACACATTCACCAGCGGCAGCAACAGAAAGACCGCCGAAAACACCAGCGCCAGCGCGACGAGCGTCCATTTGATCAGCGGCGGTTCTTCGATTCCGCGCTGAGACTGAATCCGACTGGCCCGGCGGCGCAGAGTCTCGGTGTCCGTTGTAGCGGCGGCCATGGTCAGTTTTGATAGCGGCTCGACCAGTTTTCGAGCCAGTTGATGACATAGAGCATCGCGAAGGAACTGACCATCAGCACGACGGCGAGCGTCACCGCTCCGGGATAATTGTATTCTTCGAGCTGCTCCACGATGAGCTGCGGGGCGATTTCCGTCTTGAACCGGATGTTACCTGAAATGAAAACAATCGAGCCGTACTCGCCCACCGCGCGGGCAAAAGCCAGCGCGAATCCGGTCGTGACCGCGGGCAGCAGCGTCGGCGCGATGATGCTGAAGAACGTGCGGACCCGGCTGGCGCCCAGCGTGGCCGCCGCTTCTTCGACCTCGCCTTCGAGGTGCTCGAGCACGGGCTGCAAGGTGCGAACGGCGAACGGCATGCCGACGAAGGTCAAGGCAATCACCACTCCCAGGGGAGTAAAAGCGCCGCGGAAACCTAGCGGCACAAGCCAGCGCCCGAGCCAGCCATTTTCCGCGAAAAGATTCGCCAGGGTCAAACCGGCGACGGCCGTGGGCAAGGCAAACGGAAAATCGACCAGAGCGTCGATGAGCCGTTTCCCCGAAAACTCGTAGCGAACCAGCACCCAGGCGAGGATCGTGCCAAAGGCGGCATTCGCCAGGGCCGCCACCAGTGACGCACCAAAAGTCAGCTTGTACGCAGCCAGCGCGCGCTCGGTCGTGGCCAGTCGCCAAAAGTCGTGCCAGGAAATGTCCAGTGTTTTCAGAAACAACCCCGCAATCGGAATCAGGACAATCGCGCTTAAATAGAAGAGGGTGAAACCCATGGTCAGGTCGAAACCGGGCAGCGCGTTGAATCGTCTTTTGGCCATCAATTTTCGGCGGGGAGACTAGCTGTCCTTCAGGTCAACGCACAATAGCAGAAATCAATCTTTCGCGCCCGAAACCTCGGCAGGGATGGACTTCCGCTCGAAATCAGGCTCAATAACGTCGTCTGGATTGCAGGGCCGGAACACCTCGGCGCCTCCAGCGCCGGCATGAGGAGGTGTTGAGCAACACGGGCGCCTATTTCGGCGGTTGATATATTCTGTCAAACAGTCCGCCCTCGCTGAAGTGGGTGTTCTGGGCCTTCTGCCAGCCTCCGAAGAGTTCATCAATGGTGAAGAGATCCAGCTTCGGAAATACCCTGGCGTATTTGGCGACCGCCTTTTCGGCCCGCGGACGGTAAAAATTCCGGGCGGCGATCTCCTGGCCTTCGTCGGAATAGAGGTATTCCAAATAGCCTCTGGCGATGGCCTCGGTTCCCCGCTTGCGAACCACCTTGTCAACCACGGCCACCGGCGGTTCGGCCAGAATACTCATCGACGGGATGACGATCTCATATTTGTCTGCACCAAATTCCTTGACCGCGAGAAACGCCTCATTTTCCCAGCCGACGAGCACATCGCCGATTCCCCGTTGAACGAAGGTCATGGTTGCGCCGCGGGCGCCGGTGTCGAGCACCGGCACGTTTTTATACAGGCGAGTCACGAAGTCGCGCGCACGCGCTTCGTCGTTTCCATTCTTTTTCAAGGCGTAGCCCCAGGCCGCCAGATAATTCCAGCGCGCCCCGCCGGAAGTTTTCGGATTCGGCGTTATGACCGAAATTCCCGGCTTAATCAGGTCATCCCAGTCCACGATGCTTATGGGACTTCCTTTGCGCACCAGAAAAACAATAGTGGAGGTATAGGGCGCACTGTTGTTCGGCAGCCGTTTCTGCCAGTCGGCAGGCAGCAGCTTGGCTTGCTCCGCAATGGCGTCGATGTCATAGGCCAGGGCGAGAGTGACCACGTCGGCTTCCTGGCCCATGATGACCGAGCGCGCCTGTCTGCCAGATCCGCCGTTGGATAATTGAATCGTGACGGCGTCACCTGTTTTTCCTCTCCAATAATTGGAGAAGGCGGCGTTGAAATCCTTGTACAGCTCGCGCGTCGGATCATAGGAGACGTTCAGCAACTTGATATCCTTGGCGAAAGCGCTAACCAGGGACAGCATCAACGCCGCTACAAAAGCGATATGGAGTTTGAGTGGGTTCATTTCGGTCATAAGCTTTCGTTTCCGGTTGAACTAAAAGGCCAATTGGATACGCGTGAACAGCACGTTCTCCGGTTGCCGCGTCACGATTGCCGGGGCTGTGCTGCCGGCTCCGCCTCCGCCGGAGAATGTCGTGCGTGAAAAGCTCGTCTTCACAAGCACGTTCCGGTTCAAATACCAGTTCAGGCCGACCGACCAGGCGTCCGCTGACCTTGCCGAAACCGCGGGGTCAGCAAACATGGGAAAGGCGTCTGAGTCTATGTTCAATTGCGCGTAACGTGCCACCAGTTGAACTGCCCCCCATTGTCCCGCTGCAGGGTTGAAGGGGCGAGTGGGGATGACGCTCTTATAGGCGGCGTCTTCGCCAGTGAGCACCCACGAGCCGGTGATTTGCCAGGCACGCTGTTTGAGTCCAGTGCTGTTGAGCGCATTGGTTTGAACGTCCTGGGATGAAACGACGTATTCCCCTAGCAAGCCAAACGGCCCGAAATAATAAAAGCCTTGGGGCGAAAACCTCCAGTGCTGGCCGCTTGCAACGACGGCGCTCCGATAAGCGAAGAACTGTTGCTGGCCATCCGTGACGTAACCCGGCGTTGCTCCACCCGTCGCCGCTGGCAGTGCGTTAGCCGTCGACGAATCGCCATAGCTTCCGCCTGCGCCAAAACCCAACCCTTTGAGCGCGGACAAATCCGATTGCTTGAAGGGTTGGAGAAAAAGCCGGCCGCCAAATTCCTTGTCGTCTTCAAAATCGGCATTGCTGGAATTGCGGCCGTCGCCCACGCCGTTGAAGAGGCCAAGGGCGTAGCTGACTTGGCCATTAAACATTTCACCGTGAAGTTGGAAACCGAGATCGCGATTGGGAACGAGGTCGGTTGGCAGCGCGCGTTCGTTAAACGTCATGTTTGCGTCCGCTTGCAGTTGCTCCAATCCCACGGGTGATTTGAACTTTCCGACGCGCAACTGCAATTCCGGTCGGTAGCGGTAGTTGAGGTAGGCGTCAAAAATCTGGACTGAAGTGCCGCCGAAATCTGGCACAAAAAGAAAATCGAAGGCGCGGAAAACCGTTCCTTCAAGCACCAGTCGGGCCCGGCGGAGGAGGAACCCGTCGTTGCCTTTGATCCCGCCGTCTTTGAAGAAAGTCCTGGAATCGATCTGCAGCACGCCCTTCAAATTGATTGCAAAAGCACCGTCGGCTGAGCCCAAGGTGAAACCCTTCTCCCCCACGCTGATCTTGGGAGTGTCGTTCGTCTGATTTGCCGCAGCCTCAGTGTCGAGTTCCCGTTTCCGTTCCAGGATCCGAACCTTCTGGTCCAATTGTTCGATTTGTTGTTTTAGATCCTTGATTTTGTCTTCGGTATCGTCGGCCTGCAACAGGTCGTTGGCGACAGTTTGACTGCCGAGCAGGATTAGGGCGGCTGCCCATCGGTTCACGTTCATTTGGTTTTTGTTTCTTATCCCATCCGCTAACAAGCCCTTCAAACACCCGCCATACTATCACCACGCTATCGATAAACTCTATTATGTCAATAGAGATTTAAAAAGTTTCTTTATCGCTTTGTTTAAAGTATGTTACTGAGTTATTAAGACACACATAAAGTAATTCTTGATAGTTATTGTGTAGATTATTATGGTCGCTGCATGAAGCTGTCTCTCCGCGGGGAGTATGCGTTGCGGGCGTTGCTGGTTCTTGGCCTGAACTACAATCGGTCGGTCGTCCGGATCCAGGCTATTTCCCAACAACAAAACATTCCCAAACGGTTCTTGGAGCAAATCCTCAACGACTTGAAGTCGGCCGGCGCGGTCGAGAGCAAGCGGGGTGTCGCTGGAGGCTATCGCCTCGCCCGACCGCCCAAGGAGATCTCGCTCGCCACGGTCGTTCGCCATATCGAAGGCGCGTTGGCCCCGGTCAGTTGCGTCAGCGAACGGTTCTACGAGAAGTGTTCCTGCCCGGACGAAGCCCGCTGCGCCATTTGCAGGGTGATGAAGGAAGTGCGCGATGCGGTGGGGAACATCCTTGAAAAGCTATCCGTCGCTGACCTCTGCACGCGTTCGCTTCAGTTGCAAGAGCTGCACGCCCGTCCTCTGGACTTCATGATTTGAGCGCGCGGGCCTGCAAAACCGCTGCGCACGCGTCCGAATTCACTAAAGACAAAGGCCTGGTTTTCCAGTAAACTCGCGGAAAATCAAAACCCTGCGGACGCTTAATTCCTAACTCGCGTGCAATGAAAAGCAGATCTGCCTCGGCTCGCTGCGGCCTTCTAGCTGGCGGCAACTGGATTGTTGACCAGGTTAAGCTGATTGATGTCTACCCGCAGCCGGAGCAACTCGCCAACATTTCCAGCCAGGCGCAAGGCACCGGCGGCGCGCCGTACAATGTCTTGATGGACCTCGCCAAACTCGGCGTGCCCTTCCCTCTTTTCGCCGCCGGGTTGGTGGGCCAGGACCCCTTCGGCCAGTTTATTCTCGACGATTGCCAGCAACATGAGATCGACACGCGGTTTCTCCGCACGACGGCCCGGGCGCCCACTTCCTACACCGACGTGATGACAGAAACGAACGGAGGGCGGCGGACGTTTTTTCATCATCGTGGAGCCAACGCGCTTTGGGACGGAAACGACTTGGATTTCAGCAAAGTCAAGGCCCGGATATTTCATCTCGGTTATCTCCTGTTGCTCGACGCACTAGACGCGCCGGACAGAAAACGCGGCACCAAGGCGGCCGCGTTGCTGGCGGCCGCGCAGGAAGCAGGAATGAAAACGAGCGTGGACGTTGTCAGCGAGGACAGCGACCGTTTCGCACGGATCGTTGCGCCCGCGCTGAAGCACGTGGACTATTGCATCGTGAATGAGATTGAAGCGGGCAAAACGTCTGGATTCAAAGTCCGCCAACCCGATGGGAGGCTCGACACCGTGGCGCTGCGCCATGCCGCGGGCGCACTGCTGCAGATGGGTGTGCGGGAAATGGTAGTGATTCATTTCCCCGAGGGCGGCTTCGTCCGGACACGCAAAGGAGAAGATCACTGGCAATCCTCCTTTGTACTTCCGGCCAAATTCATTGCCGGCTCTGCCGGCGCAGGAGACGCCTATTGTGCCGGCGTCCTTTTGGGCCTGCACGAAGGATGGGGTTTACAACGGTGCCTCGTCACCGCGGTGTGTGTTGCCACCGCCTCTCTCGCCCATGCGACCTGCACCGGAGGGATCAAACCGCTTAAAGCGACGCTGAATCTCGTCCGGAAGTTCCGCTCCCGTCCTCCGCTCGAACCCGGGGCCTAAAAAACCGGTCGGCCCGCAGCTAAACGGCGAACCGCCATTCAGGCGCGTTCCATGTATTTGCCGGTGCGCGTGTCGATTTTGACTTTTTCTCCCGTCCGGATGAACAGCGGCGCCTGGATGGAGATGCCGGTCTCGAGCAGGACCGGTTTCTGTACGTTATTCGCGGAATCGCCACGAATCCCCTCGGGCGCGTCAGTCACCGTCAAGACGACGCTCGCCGGCAGTTCAATCGACACGGCCTTGTCTTCCACGAACGTCACCGTGACGGGGGCGTTTTCCACCAAGTAATTTCTGGCGTCCGCGACCAGTTCCGGCGACAGCGTCACCGTATCGAACGTTTCCGGGTCGGAGAACACAAAATCATCGCCGTCCTTGTAGCTGAATTCCATCTTACGCGCGTTCATGGGCACGACCTCAACCTTTTCGGTGGAGCTGAACCGGACGTCGGAGGATTTGCCCGTTCGAATGCTACGGATGGTGGCTTGCACAAAGGCGCGGAGGTTGCCTGGCGTGCGGTGTTGCGTATCCAGGACTACGGCGACATCCCCATTATACAGAATCGCCATGCCCCTTCGTAGATCGTTTGCTGCCGGCATAAATTATCGGTGCTTGCTCCGCAATCGCCCCGGCTCGGGGGGCCGCGAACTGCAAAAGCTAGCGGGGCTGAGCCTGATTGCAAGCCCTGATTTGCCGCGATGCGAGGGTCGAATTGCGCCAAAAGTTTTGTTACCCGGAGTGGGGTGTAAGGAGGGGGAAAATGATACGTTGCGCCAAAAGTAACTGTTACCGTGGCGGGAATGGATAAAATGATGAGTTCGACGAC
>JACXTT010009239.1_pt1 | contig 13493 bp, 14 predicted proteins | sample 9270951 | NCBI WGS metagenome assembly JACXTT01 (sample SAMN15532306, study PRJNA645909) | rock metagenome | isolation source: weathered quartz diorite | place: Puerto Rico | collected 2017-06-21
GGTGACCTCGCGCGCGCGGATTGCCGCGCTGCCGGACGTGCCCACGCTGAAGGAGTCGGGCATCCCGGTCGAGATCTATAGCTGGACCTGCCTGTTCACGCGTGCCGGAACACCGAAGGCAATCGTCGGCAAGCTCCACGGCGCCCTCGCGCAGGCGCTCGATGACGTTCAGCTCGCACAGGCAATCGAGGCCAGCGGCGCCGAGAAATTCCCCGCGACCCCCGAGCAGGCCAGCCGCTTCCTTGCAGGCGAGCGGACAATGTGGGGTAATCTCATCCGCAGCCGACGTATCCACACCGACTGATTCCCCGATTCAGACAGATGTCTTCACCCGAAACCTCCCGGACCCGCGCCCTCTCGGTCGCGGAGACCCTGCGCAACCGCATCTTCGACGGCGAGATTCCGCCGGGATCTCACCTGATGGAGGTCACGCTGGCCCAGGAATTAGGTGTCTCCCGAACGCCGGTGCGCGATGCACTGGCCCGGCTCGCCGACGAGGGCCTGCTGGTTTACCAGCCCAATCGTGGCTTCCTGGTCCGGCGGTTCCAGCCCAAGGACATCAAGGACGCCTTCACCGTGCGGGCCACGCTGGAGGGCCTGGGTTGCCGGCTGATCGGCGAGCGCGGGCTGATGCACGCCGAACAGCAGCGCCTCGGCGAACTGCTGGAGGCACAGCGCCGAGTGCTGCACGAGGAGGAGTGGAACGACCAGCAGGCCATGCTGTGGCAGGACATGAATCTCGACTTCCACTACGCGCTGCTGGAGCTGGCGGACAACAGCTGGCTGACCGACGCCGTGCGCCGCGCACGCCAGCTGCCCATTATTTTCGACAGCAAGTCACGTCCCCATGACCAGAACGCGTTGATGCTGCTGTATCAGCGCGACCACAGCCGGCAAGCGCTGGCGGAGCACTATCGCATCGTGGACGCGCTGGCGCTGCGCGAGGTCGGCCGCGCCGAAGCACTGATGCGCGAACACATCCTTACCAATCGCGACGTGCTGATCCGCGCTTTGGGGGCGAACGGACCAGGCTGGGCGACGCAGCTGTCCGGCACCCGCTGATGTCGGGCATGGCTGCGCTGGAGACTGGAGTCATGCCCGCCTCCCACGGCAGGCCCCGACAGGAGGCATGAAGAAAGCCGAAAGCGCTTCGGACGCATGGTCGCGTCTTATCTCACTCGCGCATAGGCATCCTCAAACACCCGCACGACCGCATCGAAAGCACGGGCGCCTTGTCCGTTCTCCATCCGGCAGAAGGCCAGCTGCCGCCAGGGCGCCTGCTTTCCCAGGTTCATCTCACGCAGCGGATAGGCGGCCCGCAACTGCTGCCGCGGCTGCGGTATGACGGTGGCTCCCATGCCCCCGGAGACCATGGCAACGATCGCGTCCGTGGACTCGATCTCCGCAACGGCCTTGGCATTGGGCGCGATCTGGCGCACGAAGTCGGCGGCAATTCTGCCGCCGGTGATGCCGCGGTGATAGCGTATCCATCCGTGCATGGCCAGCGCTTCGGCAGGCGTGCGGGCGGCGGATCCGTGGGGTGCAAGCAGCACGAAGACGTCGCGGGCGAGATCGCGCCAATGCAGACGTGATGATCCGCCCGACAGCGGCCGCACGAGCAGCGCAGCGTCAATGCGGCCGCCTCTTAGATCGTTCAGCAGTGCGGCCGAGGGCGCCGATGTGAGCCGGATCTCCAGGCCGGGATACTGCTGGCGCAGCTTCTGCAGGGCAGCAGGCGCGGCGCTGACCAGCGCACTGGGAATCAGGCCCAGCCGCAGGATTCCCTCGATGCCCGGGCTACGCCGCGAACGCATCGCCTCGATCGCCTTCATCGCTTCCTTCACCACGGCGGCCGTCTCGAGTCCAAACGGCGTAGGCGTGACGGAGGCGCCGGAGCGGTCGAACAAAGGATGTCCGAAGTATTGCTCCACTTGCTTGATCTGCAAGCTGACCGCACTCGGCGTGAGGCTGACCCTCTCGGCGGCCGCCGCGAAGCTGCCGCTCTCGACCACTGCCGTCAGCGTGTTCAACATGTCGAGCTTCATAAGGTTTTCTCACTCCGCGATCAATGAAAAATCAGCTTCCTTTAGGCCGACGAAGCTTAAGATTTGATGCAGCCCATGGCAAGGGCTACAGAATCGAAGGAGACTGCATTGAAACCCCATTTGCTCTTGCGCCGTGTGGCCGCGGCGCTCTGCGCCGCCATGGTGATGAGTACCAGTGCCGGCGGAGCCCAACTTGCCGCAGGCAAATTTCCGTCCCGGCCGCTGACCCTGGTGGTGCCCTATCCCGCAGGGGGCTCCAATGACAATGCCGCCCGGCTGCTGGCACGGAAGCTGAGCGAAGCGTTGGGTCAGCCGGTGGTGGTGGATAACCGGTCTGGCGCCAGCGGTACACTGGGCGCCGAGCACGTCGCCAGGGCCGCACCGGACGGCTACACCCTGCTCTATGCATCCTCGTCGTTCCTGACGGCATCGGTGCTCCAGGCGCGCCCGGTGTACGATCCGCTGAAGAGCTTCGTGCCGGTGGCGCGTGTCAGCCGTGCACAGTTCGTGATTGCGATAGGCAAACAGGTACCGGCAAACACGCTTCACGATCTGATTGCACAAGCCAGGATCCATCCCCGCAAGCTCAGTTATGGCAGCTCGGGTGTCGGCAGCATCAACCACTTCGCCACGGAAGCCTTTGCCGAAACCGCCGGCATCAGGCTGACACATGTGCCCTATCGTGGCATGACACCGGCCATGCAGGATCTGGCCGGTGGCCATGTCGACATCGTGCTGGGCAGCGTCCCTTCCGCAATGGCGCAGGTGAAGAGCGGGCGCGTACGCGCACTGGCAGTCACGGGTGAAAGCGCAATTCCGCAACTACCGGGATTGCCAACCGCCGCGTCGGCCGGCGCGACGGGGTTCACCTTCGACGCCTGGTCTGGCGTGCTCGCGCCGGCAGGCACGCCGCAGGCCGTGATCGACCGGCTCGAAACAGAGCTCGCGCGGGCACTGAAAGACCCCGCCCTGCGGGCCGCCTTCGAAGCCGAAGGCGCCAGCCTGGCACCAGCGGGTTCCGCGGACTTCAGCCGGATCCTTGCCACCGAGCTGCAGCGGTTTCGCCAGCTCGCCCATAAAGCCGGCATCCGGGCGGAGTGAGAGCATGGAATGCATGCGCAGCAAGCTATTCGTGCCTGCCACCCGGCTTGATCTGGCTGGCAAGGCCATGGCCAGCGGTGCGGACGCGGTCTGCATCGAGCTGGAGGATGCCGTGACCGAGGCTGGCAAGGACGACGCGCGGCGAGCCGCCAGTCTGTACCTGCAATCCGTCAGGCGCTCAGTGAGCCCGCCGCTGATCGTACGGATCAATACTGTGGGCGGCGACCACTGGCGGCGGGACCTGGAGGCGGTGGCCCTGCCGTCTGTCGTCCAGATCAATCTGCCGAAGGTCGAGCAACCCGAAGTGATCCTCATGGCAGCGGCCGCGCTGGATGTCCTGGAGCGGCAGCGCGGCATCCTTTCGCCCATCGGCTTGCTGATCAACATCGAAACGCCCGCAGCTCTGGCCCGGGCAGCTCAGCTTGCCAGCGCGCATCAACGCGTCGCCGGCCTGCAGGTAGGCTTCGGCGACCTGTTTCTGGCTTGCGGCATCGACCGGAACAACGCGGCTGCCCGCGCCCACGTCCGCATGGCGGTCTCGGTTGCGGCTGCGCAGGCAGGCATTCCCTGCTATGACGGTGCGTTTGCGGACGTACACGACACGGCCGGCCTTGAGCGCGAGGCGCGCGACGCGCGGGCCTACGGCTTCACGGGCAAGTCTTGCATCCATCCGCGCCAGGTGGCCACCGTAAACGCGGCGTTCACGCCAGGCGGCGACGAGCTGGCCTGGGCCTGCGAGGTTGTCGAGGCTGCTGGTCAGGTTGCCGACCCCGGCCAAGGTGCATTTCTTGTCAATGGTCAGATGGTGGACGAGCCGCTGTTGCGGCTGGCCCAACGCATGCTCGCGAGAGCGCGAGCCTGAGCGCCTTGTCGCACTATCGCCCTATCCGGAATCACACCATGTCATATCCATCCCAGTACACGACGGGCCGTGGCGGCCCGCTCGCGGGCATCACCGTGCTCGATCTCAGCGCCTATCTGGCTGGCCCTTACGGCTGCACGCTGCTGGCCGACCTCGGCGCGCGCGTAATAAAAATCGAACCGCCGGGCGGAGACAATGTGCGCCACTACCCTTCGACACTCAAGCCGGAGGCACGTGGCTTCGTCGGAAACAATCGCAGCAAGGAAGGCATAGTACTCGACCTGAAGAGCCCCGATGGACTGGCGACGCTGAAGCGACTGGTCCGGCAGGCTGACGTGCTGGTACACAACTTCCGCCCCGGCGTGCCGGCCCGGCTGGGAGTCTCATATGAGTGCCTGAGCACTGACCATCCCCGCCTGGTCTACTGCGCCGTGACGGGCTACGGCGAGTCCGGGCCGCTGAAGGACCATGCCGGTTACGATCAGGTGTTGCAAACCATGACAGGCCTGTCTGAAGCGCAGGGCGCCGTACGAAACGAGCCACCGCAACTACTGATGGGGTCAATCGTCGACTACTACACCGCTTGCATGGCTGCATTCGGCATCGTATCGGCGCTCTATGCCCGCGAGCACACCGGCCGCGGTCAATACGTTGGTGCTTCGCTGATGCGCAGTGCGCTGGCGATGCAAGCCGGGCGTTTCGTGTGGGCTGACAGCGAGCCGCTCGACGCTGGCAGAGAATTTGGTTCGGGTGGCGTGACAGGCTTACATCCGACCCGCAATGGCTGGCTCTACATTTCGGCCAACACGCCACACTTCTGGAAATCGCTGTGCCGCCTGCTGGGGCTGCCGGCCTTGGGCGACGACGATCGCTACGACAGTATCCGCAAACGTGCGGAGCGCGCCGACGAAATCGTGCCGGTCATCCGCGAGGCCCTGCTGGCGCGCAGCGCCCTGGAGTGGGAAGCCGTCTTTGGCAGCGAGGTGCCCTGCGCAGCCGCCCGCTCGGTCAGTGAGATGTTCGGCCATCCGCAGGTTCTGGCCCAGGACCTGGTGCATCGCTACGAACATCCGACCGTGGGCGCGTTCCTGGGCTTCAAGAACCCGATTGAGTTTAGTGCCACGCCCTGCCCCGCGCCCTTTGCCTCGCCAATGCTGGGTCAGCACACGCGGACCGTGCTGGCTTCATTTGGCTTCGAGGAAGCAGAGATCGAAGCCCTGGAGCGGCAAGGCACGACCAGCATGCAACAACCTGCGCAAGCGTCAGCATGAATACAACCCAGACTACCCGTTGGCGCTTCCGGCCCGAGAACTCTAATTGGGGCGACTACGGCCCCGACGACCGGCTAGGCCAATTGAACGAGATTACCCCGGAACGAAGGCGGCGCGCCGTCGAGGAAGCAACAGATGGCATCGCCTTCTGCCTGTCGCTGCCACTGGACAAGGGGCCACGGCTCAATTCGAGCCGGCATCCGCCGACTCTCGCCGCGGCGCTCCGCGACGGTCGCCCGCGCTACAACCAGTGCGCCCGGGACCTGTATGCCGGTCTGACTGACGTGGTATGCGACGACAGGGTTATGCTCTTCCCGCAGTTTTCAACACAGTGGGACGCCTTGGCGCATGTCGGCGCCTTGTTCGACGCGGACGGTGACGGCGAGCCAGAGATCCGCTACTACAACGGCTGGCCGGCAGCCGATGTCGGCTTATCCGCGCTCGGGATCGAGCATATGGCCGCGACCGGTGTGCAGGGCCGCGGGGTGATGATCGACCTGCACCGACACTTCGGTGCGGCGCGCGTGCAGGTGGGCTACGAGAAGCTCGCCCGCATCCTCGAAATCGACGGCATCCTGGTGGAGCCCGGCGACATGGTGTGCTTGCACACCGGTTTCGCAGAGCTGCTGCTGGACGCGGTCCCGCAGACCGCTGAGGACCTCGCGCAGGCCTGCCCTGTGCTGGACGGCTCCGATCGGCAGTTGCACGAATGGATTTCCGCAACACGCATTGCCGTGCTTGCGGCCGACAACGTCGCGATCGAAGCGCGCCCCGCCGCGCCAGAGGCTGGCTATACGGGACCACTGCTGCCGCTCCACGAGCACTGCTTGTTCAAGCGAGGCGTGCATCTCGGCGAGTTGTGGCACCTCACGCCACTCGCCCGGTGGTTGCACACGCACCAACGTTATCGCTTTCTGCTGACGGCCCCGCCGCTGCGGCTGCCGGGTGCCGCCGGGTCACCCGCTACGCCGGTCGCCACCGTGTGACACCCAGCGATTCCTTCTCAACACGTCGGAGCTACCTTATGCGGCGCACCCAATTCAGACTACTCGCTGCTCTTCTGGTCGGTGCAGCACTCATGCCTGGCCTGCTGCACGCACAGGCCGCTTGGCCCACCAAGCCGATCCGTCTCGTGAGCCCGGCGGCCCCTGGGCAGGCCGCCGACGTCATGGGGCGAGCGGTGGCCCAGGGGCTTGCCACTGCGCTTGGCCAGCCGATTGTCGTGGAAAACAGGCTAGGCGCTGGCGGAATGATCGGCACCGACGCCGTAGCCAAGGCGGCGCCTGACGGTTACACATTGCTGATCGCGAGCAGTGGCCCGCTGGTGATCACACCGGCTGTGTTCAGGAAGGTACCGTATGAGCCGATCAAGGACTTCGTGTACGTCACGAATCTGGCCACGACACCGCAAGTCCTTCTGGTTCGCTCCGACTCGCCCTACAAGACCTTGGCTGACTTCGTCAGTGCGGCCAAAGCCAGGCCGGGCGAGCTTGCTTATGGATCGACGGGGACCACGAGCCAACTGGCCATGGAAACACTGGCGATGCATGGCGGCATCAAGCTGAACCATGTGCCGTTCAAGGGCAATACCGAGGCCACGACACAGCTGCTCGGCGGGACGATAGCTGCGGTGTACGACACGGTCCCCGGCTCGCTGACACTTGTGAGGTCAGGCAAGGTGCGGCCACTCGGTGTGGCAGCACCTAGGCGCACCCCGTTCCTTCCGAACATCCCCACTTTGGCTGAAGCCGGTTTTGCCGGCGCCGAGGCAGTGGGCTGGATCGGCATTGCCACGCCAGCCGGAACGCCGACCGCAATCGTGGACCGACTGCACGCGGAGATCACCAAGGTGCTGGAGAAGCCTGAAGTGATGGAGCAATTCAAGCGCCTGGGCTTCGCGCAAGCCGGAGCGGGAAGGTTGGAGTTTACGTCGTTCGTCAGCGATGAAAAGAAAAAATGGGCTGAAGTGGCCCGCCGAACGGGAGTGGAGGTCCAGTAATGCCGGCGTGCGGCTTCGCGCGGCGAAGGGCCTTACCGCAGGAAAACCACGAACAAGGTTTTTAGGGAGACGTGTGTAATGAAGAAGAAGCTTGGGCTTTTGACGCTGTTGGGCGCCGCCTCAGGGCACAGGCGAGCCGTCGACACCATCTGTACCGTTCGGCATAGCGATGCCAGAGTAGTCCCCTTCAAACAGGACATGGGAACTACTCTGTCAAAGTCACGGGAAGTGCCGGTTCGCCCAGATCGGCGCGCCACTCTCCAAGAGGAGGCGACTTATCGACCCCGCTCTGCTCCACCGTTGACCTGGATGAAGCCGCCGTCGCAACAGGACCACGTGTCTGGTCGTCCGATCGATTTTCGCGAGGAGGATGCAGAAGACATGTCATTGCTCCCGGCGACCATGCCTTAATGCGTCGCACCTCCCGTGACCTTGACATCCTGCTTCACCGAGAGCGCAGTCGCGATAATGATCTCAATGGCATCGATCAGCGTATGGACATCGAGACTGGGCGCGCCGGGATGGTGGGCGGCCATCTGCGGCAGATAGGGCACGTGAATGAAGCCGCCGCGCAATCCGGGACGCTCGGTCGCAATGAAATGGAGCAACGCGTAGAAGATGGCATTGCAGTTGTAGGTTCCGGCCGTCTGCGAGATCGATGTCGGAATGCCCGCTTCGCGCAGGGTCTTGACGATCGCCTTGATTGGCAGCGTCGAGAAGTATGCCGCGGGGCCGCCGTCGATCACGGGCTCGTCCACGGGCTGCTTGCCGGCATTGTCGGGAATGCGCGCATCGACGACATTGATGGCCACGCGCTCGATGGATACATCGCTGCGCCCTCCCGCCTGCCCCAGGCAGAGCACGAGAACCGGACTGGCCTCGACGATGGCATCAACAAGCGCCCGCCTGACGTCGGCGATGACGCAGGGAAGCTGACGCGCCACAACACGCACCCCGGCGACTCTGCGCCCGTGGACGGCCCGAGCCGCCTCCCAGGATGGATTCAACGATTCGCCATCAAAGGGCTCGATGCCGGTCACGAGTACGGTTTCCACGGGTTGCTATCCAGAAGGTGGTTCGAACGCCCATAGTAGTGCGGCCGGATGAATTCTTGAAATGGATACTTGTTATCCGTTAAATTCATCATATGAATCTATCCCGTGTCGACCTCAATCTTCTGGTGGCCTTTGAAGCCCTGTATCAGACGCGAAATGTCACGCTGGCAGGTAAGCGGCTGAACCGGGCCCAACCGTCCGTGAGCAATGCTCTAGCCCGCCTGCGGGCGCTCTTTGGAGACGATCTGTTCGTGCGCACGAGCACTGGCATGCAACCGACCGAGCGCGCTGACGCGCTCATGCCGGCAATATCGCGCGCACTGCACCATATCCGCCATGCAATGGAGCAGTCCGTGGCATTCGACCCTGCCGAACCCGGCGGACGACGCTTCACCATCGCAGCCAGTGATTACGCCGATATCGTTTTGCTGCCGAATTTCATTGCCAGGGTCAGGCGCCAGGCACCGGCAATCGACCTGCGCGTGACGGCCCTGGACCGGACGGCCATTCATGATCAACTCGACCATGGCGTGGTGGATGTGGCCATCGGCGGCCACCTGAGCGCACCAAAGAGGATGATGCGGACGACGCTTTATCAGGAAGACTTTGTGTGCATCGCGAGCCGGGATCATCCGCTGCTCGGGCAGAGCCGGCGCCGTCGGCGGCTCGATCTCGCCACCTATTTGCGGCTGCCGCATGCGCTTTTCGTGCCAAGCGATGACGGTTCGAGGCGCGGCGTCATCGATGGCAAGCTCGACGGCCTGGGTCAGCAGCGGCGTGTGGCCGCCACCTTTGCACATATCGTGGCGTTACCGCTCGCCGTGGCGAGCAGCGATCTCGTGGCCACCCTTGCCAGACGGGTGGCGCAACGACTGGCATCAGAAGACCTGCAGATTCATGAACTGCCTGCGGATCTGGCCCATACGGCCTTTGACATCGATCTGGTCTACAGTCGGAGCGCACAAGCCGATGCGGCGGCAGCCTGGCTACGAGACGAAGTCAGGGCAACAGTCACCGATACGCTCACGTGATCCAAGGACGGCGTCAGCGGCCGCAGGCGCTCGACGACCTCGCGGCGGCCTCGATCTACAACGACTACCGTATCGGTCTGGCCTCCCCCTGCAGCGCGACACCATCGCCGTGGAAGACGTGCGCGGCTCCTACGCGAACCTGATCGCGACTCGGGCCGAGGATCAGGACAAGCCTTGGGTGAGGAAGCTGGTCAGGGCCTGCCAGGCCGAAGAGGTGCGCCGCTTCATCGACACCGAACTCAAGGGCTCGCTGGTGCCAGCCTTCCAGGCTGCGCAGCAACTTGGATGCGTAGCTTCGCATCTTGCACGCATATGATTCTGACGAGAGCTTCGTTGTCCAGCCCGCACTTGTTGGCTATTGTCGAATAGTCAAGCCATCATCGCACACAAGGACGCATCATGGACCTGCTCGACTGGATCACCGCGGTCGCCACCGTCGTTCTGGTGTTCGTGGCGCTGCGCCATCCCCTCTACCCGCCTGGTATAGGCAAGAACGAAGAAGGCCGGCCATGAGAGGGTGGACGGCCCGAAACAGCAATCGTCGCATAATGCGACACTCCGCCTTGAAGAAGCGCGCTTCACTTCAGGCACACGCGCATCAAAAAGGGGGAGCGCGCTAATCCGGGGACCTTCCTACCCGGAGTCAATGTTGCTGACGTCTCATGAAATTGCCACGCTCATGTCGATTGTAGAAGCGACTCCCAACACAAGCGATGTGCTGCCGACGAGCTGGGCGTGTTCCGCATTCCCGCCCCAGCCGGGCCGCCCCGGCCGGACGTCTGGGCTGCCTGATCGATGACCGACGACGCCCGGTCCAGCTCATTGCGCATGTCGCCGCATGCTCTGCCGGGCGACGCTCTCCTTTCCGCTTTCCATCCAATCAGCCCGGCTTAGGTAGAACCGGAGTATCCGGGGTGTATTTAGAAATGCGGATTTCTTCGTCCTCATTCCTGTCTCGTCCTTTCATAGTGTGGCTGATGGCTATAGACAGTTGCCATTGCCCGCAAGCGTGCGCCGTGCAAGCAATCTGGCGCAATGCTGGCGGGGGTAAAGACCTCCAAGGAGAAGAACGCTATGACGACTGCACTGGAAGAACAAATCGCGCATCCCGCGCCGCAGGCTGCCCGCGACGTTGCGCGCTCTGCCGGCCTGCCCTACGCCGGCAGCATCTCGCCGCGACAAGCGTGGGAGTTGTTCAACGCCGGCCGCGCGCTGCTGGTCGATGTGCGCTCGCTGGAAGAGCGAACCTTTGTCGGCCATGTGCCGGGCAGCCTGCACGTGCCCTGGGCGACCGGCACCAGCCTTACCCGCAACCCCCGCTTTGTGCGCGAGCTCGAAGCCAAGACCGGCAAGGACGCGGTGGTGCTTCTGCTATGCCGCAGCGGCAATCGCTCCGCGCTCGCGGCGGAGCGCTGCCACCAAAGCCGGGCTGGCTCAGGTCTACAACGTGCAGGAAGGCTTTGAGGGCGATCTCGACGAACAACAGCGGCGCGGCGGCCTGGGCGGCTGGCGCTTCCACGCCCTGCCGTGGTCGCAGCAGTAGCCGCCTGACTGGCACAAGAAAAGGAATTGTCAGCCATGGCGAACTTTGACGTCGACGATATCGTCCAGGCCTTGCAGCAGGTACGCCGGCAATGGCGCGAGGGCCAGCAACGGTTGCCGGAGCCGGGCGGACGAGACCTGCCCTCACGCGAAGCGCTGGCCCAGATCGTGGCAGCGCTGAAGGGCGCGCTGTTTCCGATGCGCCTCGGGCCGCCAGACCTGCGCCAGGAGAGCGAGAATCTCTATATCGGCCATTCGCTCGACGCGGCGCTGCACGCGCTGCTGACCCAGGCGCGCCTGGAGCTTTGCTACACCTCGCGCCACGCCGAGCGCGATGTCCCTGAGATCGAGGCCTGCGCGCTGGCCGCGGTGCGCGACTTCGCCGCCAGCCTGCCGCAGATCCGCACTTTGCTCGACAGCGACGTGCTGGCGGCCTACCACGGCGACCCTGCCGCCGGCAGCGTCGACGAGGTATTGCTGTGCTACCCCGGCGTACTGGCGATGATTCATCACCGCCTGGCCCATGCTTTGTATCAGCTCGGTCTGCCGCTGCTGGCCCGCATCGTGGCCGAGCTGGCGCATGCCGAAACCGGCGTCGACATCCATCCTGGCGCGCGCATCGGCAGCGGGTTCTTCATCGATCATGGCACCGGCGTAGTGATTGGCGAAACCGCCATCATCGGCGAGCGAGTGCGCCTCTACCAGGCCGTCACACTCGGCGCCAAGCGATTTCCCCGTGACGCCGCGGGTCACCTGCAAAAGGGTCTGCCCCGCCATCCCACTGCCAGCCAAAGCGCGCATCGATTACCTGTTCTTCGTGCACGACCGCCGCGAGGGCAACCGGGACGCAGCCCGCGCCTACCTGGCGTGGGAAACCGGGCTGATCGCGCAGTGCGCGCCGGATGAGCTGGGTGTGTTCCGCATTGCCGCGTCTGGGCGCGACTAGCCCCAACCTGCCGGGCGAGCCGGCGTTCGGGATAGCAGGTCTGTGGAGGGGCTGGCCGGACACCTGCTCTTTCCACGAGACCTACATATTCCCGCGAACACGCATGAAACCTGGCTTCCGAGATTGATCGCTACTGTCACGGCCGGTATTGCCGTAGCAGCAAGATGACGAAATCCCTGCCCCTCACTCCCACTCAATCGTCGCCGGCGGCTTCCCCGACACGTCATACACAACCCGGTTCAGGCCACGTACTTCGTTAATGATGCGGTTCGAGCAACGGCCCAGCAGCGCATACGGCAGGTGTGCCCAGTGCGCGGTCATGAAGTCGGTGGTCTGCACCGCGCGCAGCGCGACGACGTAGTCGTAGGTGCGGCCGTCGCCCATCACGCCCACGGACTTGACCGGCAGGAACACGGCGAAGGCCTGGCTGGTCAGGTCGTACCAGCTCTTGCCGACCTGGTCCGGCTCGCACAGGCCCGCGGCGGCGTCCTGTTCGGTGGCGATGGTCTTGCGCAGTTCTTCGATGAAGATGGCATCGGCACGGCGCAGCAGGTCGGCGTAGTCGCGCTTGACCTCGCCCAGGATACGCACGCCCAGGCCCGGGCCCGGGAACGGGTGGCGGTAGACCATTTCCGGCGGCAGGCCCAGGGCCACGCCCAGCTCGCGGACTTCGTCCTTGAACAGGTCGCGCAGCGGCTCCAGCAGCTTCAGGCCCAGCGTCTCCGGCAGGCCGCCGACGTTGTGGTGGCTCTTGATGGTGGTGGCCTTCTTGGTCTTGGTGCCGCCCGACTCCACCACGTCCGGATAGATCGTGCCCTGCGCCAGCCACTTGGCGTTGGACAGCTTCCTGGCCTCGGCCTGGAACACTTCAACGAACTCGCGGCCGATGATCTTGCGCTTCTGCTCGGGATCGGTCACGCCGGCCAGGTGGCCGAGGAACTGATCGGAGGCGTCGATATGCACGACCTTGGCGTGCAGGCGGCCGGCGAACATGTCCATCACCATCTTGCCTTCGTCCAGGCGCAGCAGGCCGTGGTCGACGAACACGCAGGTGAGCTGATCGCCGATGGCGCGGTGGATCAGCGCCGCGGCCACCGACGAGTCGACGCCGCCGGACAGGCCCAGGATGACTTCTTCATCGCCGACCTGCTCGCGGATCTTGGCGACGGCTTCCGCGATATGGTCGTGCATGACCCAGTCAGGCTTGCAGCCGGCGATGCCGAGCACGAAGCGCTCCAGCATCTGGCGGCCCTTGGCGGTATGCGTGACCTCGGGGTGGAACTGCACCGCGTAGTAGCCGCGCGCCTCGTCGGCCATGCCGGCGATCGGGCAGCTGGGGGTGGAGGCCATCAGCTTGAAGCCCGGCGGCAGGCCGGCAACCTTGTCGCCGTGGCTCATCCAGACCTTGAGCATGCCGTGGCCTTCCGGCGTGCGGAAATCCTCGATGTCCTTGAGCAGGTTGGTGTGGCCATGGGCGCGCACCTCGGCGTAGCCGAATTCGCGGTGGTCGCTCCACTCGACGTTGCCGCCCAGCTGCACGGCCATGGTCTGCATGCCGTAGCAGATGCCCAGCACCGGCACGCCCAGGTCCCACACGGCCTGCGGCGCGCGCAGCTGGTGGTCTTCATAGGTGCTGGCGTG